>QMCE01001397.1_pt1 | contig 13208 bp, 14 predicted proteins | sample 1821851 | NCBI WGS metagenome assembly QMCE01 (sample SAMN09453174, study PRJNA476694) | Termite gut metagenome, whole genome shotgun sequencing project. | isolation source: worker | host: Odontotermes sp. | place: South Africa:Pretoria | collected 2016-01-28 | reverse complement strand
ATGTACTGTTTGTGGATTTCGGACAGTTGCAGGTTCAGGGTTGAGTTCTCCTGTGATTTGCCCTTGAACCGCTGGGCCTTATTGTCCCAGTCCTTGAAATTGCCGGTAACTTTGAGGAGTTTCTCGACCCGAGCGTAGGGTCGTTTGTAGATGATCATTCTGATCTTAACCAGAAGAGGGTTCTTAGGGTTCTGCTCACCCTTGAAGTTGATTGAATACCGCATAATTGATTGAGTTTATGCGTTTTACAATAAACTATAAAATGGTATACACCTCAGTCTACACAAGAATAGTATGACCCTCTATCGAGAGTTTTACGATTTTGACTTTTTTTTGGTATTATTTTTAAGGATTGATTAGGCTAACAGCCTTAATACCAACTAATAAGAATTGGTATTAATTAATAGAAACTAATATGAGTAACCTTCACCCCTCGATACGGGTAACATACTTAATATTAGCTAATTAACAAAGGTGCGGATGTTGTCGGTTTGAATTACCGTGAGTTATCAATATGTAGGTGAAGAAAGTAGTGCCTACGCATTTAATTTGGAAGTATTGGTTTGGGGATAGAAAAACTGCCCCAAAACCGCCACTTCCCTGCCACAAACAACAACGCCCTGAAACAATAGCTTCGGGGCGTTCGCATATCCCTACTTTCGCACCTTAAACCATTAAAAGCGAAAATATGAATCAGGAAGATGACATCCGGGGCTTGGCGAAAGTGATGGATTTTATACGGGGCCTCTATATTTTATTCGTCGTTAACCTTAAACTGTACGACCCCACGTTGCCTCCCGGTACCGAGATTTTTCCCGAAGAGGGCATCGGCGTCCATAAATTCCACATCGAGATAACGAGCAGGTAACCGCCGCGCCATTTGCATTCGCAGCATACCTCGCGCCATCCAGCGCGGGTTATATAAAATCATCGAAAAAATAAAGAAGGGTTATACACAACAAACCCCTGCCTCGCAGCAGGGGTTTGTATGTTATTGCAGACTGAATATGCGATAAGAAAAACCTAAAATCTTCCGGTAATTTATGGTATCTGTTAGTAAAATTGTCGTTAAACGACAACGAAGGAAGTGGTTGTATGTAATTATCTGTGCGCCACTTTGAAAAGCGAGAGAAACAAAGTGAATCTGAGCACTTTACAACTTACTTATCCGTTGCCCGCCTTCCCGCAAAGGTCTTATACCAATCTTACAGTCAGCAAATTACCCCCTGACTTATTCAAAGGTAGCGAAAGCCGAGAGGAAACCGCAAAAAACCAAAGGTTTTTGGAGGTTACCCGAAGCGCATCCGGGACCAACGGAAGAGGGCTCGCGTCATTTGCGCCCCACATTATCACTCCACGACTTTCAGTTTAGCCTCCGCTCCCTTGCGCTCGTTATGACGGTTGCGGTAGACCGAAGGCGTAAGGTTGAACTCCTTCTTGAAGAGTTTAATGAAATGTGAAGTGTTGGGGAAATTGCACTCCGCGCCAATCTCCGCGACAGACTTGCTGGTCGAGATCAGCAGCAACCGTGCGTGCATCAGCCTCTGACGGATTATCCATTTGTGCGGCGACTCGTGGAACTGGCGGCTGAACTCCTTTTTGAACGATGTCAGGCTGCGGTTGGTGAGTCGCGCAAGGTCGTCTATCGAACAATCGGCGAAAATATGATTATTAATGATCTGTTCGAAACTCTCGCGCAGCACGTCGCTGTGTTCGAGTATCTTGCTCTGGATGCAGCACTCGGAGTTGGAAACGATAAGGTAGACAAGCTCCATCATCTTCAGGCTCTCGGTCGTCGGATCGTTTTCGAACTCCCCGTCGCTGATATAATAATCGAGCGCCTGGAAATAACGGCGCGTGGCGCTCCATGCAGGAAATATCACATGGCTCAAGCCCCGGCAGTTGTCACAGACATGGTGTTCGAAGACGACCAGACCGAAATTGACGCTCAACTGCGTCAGGCAGCGGTTGAATTGCTCGGGAGTGAAATAGACGACGATCTGTTCGAACGGCTGGTTGCGCTCCGGGATGTTCTCGATATAATGATGTCCGGCGGGCAGATAGAACATATCGCCCGGATTGGCCTGATAGGCCGTATCTCCGTAATGGATCAACTTTTGCCCTCTGAGCACATAACCTACCGAATGCCTCGAAAGCACCTGCGGCTGAACCCCGAAGCGGGCGTCCTGCAAATACTTTACAAAAGACGGCTGACAAACAGCCGAAGTTATAACTTTTGTCATATTATATACATTAATGGGAATAACACCTTTCAGTGGCCTACTGCCGCAAAGATACAACCATATATTAATTTATGCAATATGCTATTGTGGATTTCGTCAGAAAAATACAACCTTTGGCCTTTCTTTCCCGTAAAGTAGAGGAAATGCGGGGTCGAACTACCGAAATCATGAATCATTAATTCGTATATTTGTGCCTTATGAAAACCTCCGAACTTCTCGATTACGATCGCGAACACATCTGGCACCCCTACACATCCATGATCGACCCCCTGCGGGTCTACCCCGTGGCATCGGCACACGGCGTTTATATCGAACTCGCTACGGGAGAGCGGCTTATCGACGGCATGTCGTCGTGGTGGTGTGCGGTGCACGGCTATAACAATCCCGTATTGAACGCCGCCGCGCATACACAGATCGAACGCATGTCCCACGTCATGTTCGGCGGGCTGACCCACTCTCCGGCGGTGAGGCTTGCGCAGAGGCTGGTCGACATGGCCCCCGGCGGGCTCGACCGCGTGTTTTACAGCGACTCGGGATCGGTGGCGGTGGAGGTTGCGGCGAAGATGGCGCTCCAGTACATGCAGGCCAAGGGCCACACGCGGCGCACGAAACTTGCGACCATACAGGGCGGCTACCACGGCGACACATGGCACGCGATGAGCGTCTGCGACCCCGTGGGCGGGATGCACACACTCTACGCTGGGAGGCTTCCTGTGCAGTTTTTCGCGCCGCGGCCTTCGGTGCCGTTCGGAGGTGAGTGGGACGACGCCGACTTCGGGCCGATGCGCGCGATGATCGAGGAACACGGGGAGGAAATCGCCGCCGTGATCCTCGAACCCATCGTGCAGGGTGCGGGCGGCATGTGGTTCTACCATCCCGAATACCTGCGCCGGGTGCGCGCGCTGTGCGACGAGTACGGGATACTGCTGATCGCCGACGAGATAGCGACGGGCTTCTGGCGCACGGGACGCCGTTTCGCATGCGACTGGGCGGGCATCGCACCCGATATAATGTGCCTGGGCAAGGCGCTCACGGGAGGTTTCATGAGTTTCGCGGCGACGCTGGCGACTGCCGATGTCGCGCTCACGATCTCGGCCGCCCCACCCCACTCGTTCATGCACGGCCCGACGTTTATGGGCAACCCGTTGGCATGCGCCGTGGCCGAAGCGTCGCTCGGGCTTATGGACGACCCCTTGTTGCCCGGGCGCATCGCACACATAGAGGCGCAGCTGCGCGAACTGCTGGCCCCCGCCGCCGACCTGCCGGGGGTTGCGAATGTGCGCATACTGGGTACGATCGGGGTTGTCGAGATGCACGGGCCTGTCGATATGGACCTTTTTCAGCGACGGTGCGTGGAGGCGGGAGTATGGATACGGCCGTTCGGACGGTTGGTCTACCTGATGCCTCCGTATATCATCACCGACAGCGAACTTCATACGCTTTGCTCGGAGATGCTGAAGATCATTACTGTCGGGAAGTGACAATCGACAGGTTGTTTGGAAATTTACAAACAACCTGTCAATTTCAGATCGTTTTCGTACCTTTGCGGAAAAGCAAAACCGGAATTATGCGTAAATACATACTGTCATTACTTATCTGCACGGCGGCCTTACCTGCGGGCGCACAGGGATTTGCGCCGTTTCGCACGGAGTTCGTAAGTTACGAGATGCGCGAGGACGCCGAGAAGGGCGCCCGTGACAAAAACCGGCACTACCGTGAGTTGACACTGACAGCAACCGGGGCAGGCCACCGCAGCGGGATCGACATTCCGGCGCTGTGGCTCGACCGCGAGATATTTATCCACAGCGAGGGGATGTGCATGACCCTTCTGGTGAACGGCTACACGGTCGGCGCCACCGACGATGCCGCCACACCCGCCGAATTCAATATAACCCACTACCTGGCCGACGGCCCGAACACCGTCGAATTTGTAAACGACCGCATGCCGCTCGTTGAGGGATATGTAACGAATACGGCCCCGATGGCATACGTATATTCGCAGCCCAAACTGCGGATCGAGGATTTCCTGATCACCGCCGAACCCGATTCACTCGACAAATACGGCATTCTCACGGTAAGGATCGCCCTTGCCAACAGCTACAACTTCCCCGAGCAGATCAACGTCGGGTACGATATATACGACCCGGCCGGCAAGTTGCAGCATTATGACAATCGCGATGTAACGGTGCCGGGCGCGGCGGGCGGCGGGCGCGATACGCTTGAATTCCGCGAGTTCATCTACCACACGCCCGGAAACCTGTGGAGCGCGGAGAAACCGGCGCTTTATAACATTATGCTGATAGTTAAACACGGCAAACGCATTACGGAATACATTCCCCTTCGCGTGGGGTTCGGGCGCACGGAGATCGTCGACGGACAGTTGGTGCGCAACGGCAAGGCGGTCGTGATCGACGCCGCGCGTTACAATGCCGCCGCCGACCGCAAGACTACGGCCGACGAACTTGCACGGCTTAAGAAAGCGGGGGCCAACACCATCATGGTCGACCATCCACAGCCTTTCTGGTTCTACGATCTGACCGACCGGACGGGCCTTTACGTCTTCGACAGGCCCAATATCAATTCCACGGGCAGCACCGACACCAGCCCGGGCGGAACACCCGCCAACGATCCGACACTGGCGGCAGACTATCTCCACCGCACGCAAGCCGGGTTCGCGCGTTCGCGCAACCATACGAGTATAGCAGGCTGGGCGCTTGCCGGCGGCGACGGCAATGGTTACAACCTCTATAAAACATACCGGTGGCTCAAAGCCAACGAACCCCGGCGGCCTGTCGTCTACAATGGCGCCGCAGGTGAATGGAACAGCGACATGGGGCCAATACAGGCCGTCGATTCGCGCGAGATCACGGACAAACCCGCAGCTGGAAAGCGATGACCATCGACCTTGTGGTCATAGGCAAGACCGACCTCGACGCCGTGACGTCGCTCATGGAAATATACCTCAAGCGCATCAACCGGTACGTGAAGTTCTCGATAGTGACCATCCCCGACCTGCGCAACACTAAAAATATCACCCCGGCCACCCAGAAAAAGCAGGAGGGCGACTTGCTCATGCGGCAATTCGCAGCGGGGGATTACGTCGTACTGCTGGACGACAAGGGGACGGAACACACCTCCCCCCGGTTCGCAGAGTGGCTCCAACGGCGCATGGCGAGCGGCATAAAAAGGTTGGTTTTCGTTATCGGCGGCCCGTACGGATTCTCGCCTGAAGTCTACGCCCGCGCAGACGAAAGGCTGTCGCTCTCGCGCATGACATTCTCGCACCAGATCGTGCGCCCACTGTTCACCGAGCAACTATACCGCGCATTCACGATCCTCAACAACGAGCCATATCACCACGAGTAGGGTGACTGAAAAATATTTTTTTGAAGGTTCGCCTGATTCTTGTTATTAATTGTGCGTACCTTGCGAAACATAAACCGGTCCCGAATGGATCCGGCTATATTTGATAAAACGGTTCAATAATGAATGATTATCTGGTCAGGGAGAGTTTCGAACGCCGTTTCGGGGGAAAAGGAAGCGTCTACGCGGCGCCGGGAAGGGTCAATATCATAGGCGAGCATACGGACTATAACGGGGGGTTCGTCCTGCCTGGTGCGGTGGACAGGGAGATCGTCGCCGAGATCCGGTTCAACGGCACGGACAAGGTGAGGGCCTGGGCGGTGGACTTCGGCGAGAGTTCCGAATTCGGGCTGGAGGAGGCCGATCTGCCGGCGGAGGGCTGGGCGAAGTATATATTCGGCGTCTGCCGCGAGCTGCGCAAAAGGGGGGCGGAGATCCCCGGTTTCGACTGCGCTTTCTCGGGCGACATTCCGCTTGGCGCCGGGATGAGCTCCTCGGCAGCGCTGGAGAGCGTCTTCGCATTCGCCCTCAACGATATGTTAGGGTTGGGGATGCCGTTAATGGAGCTTGCCCGAGTGGGGCAGGCCACCGAACACAACTATGTGGGCGTAAAGTGCGGCATCATGGACCAGTTCGCCTCGTGCCACGGCAAGGCTGGCTACCTGATGAAACTCGACTGCAAGACCGGCCGGTTCGAGTACGTGCCTTTCGATCCCGGGAAGCACGGCTACCGGGTGGTGCTGGTCGACCCGTCGGTCAGGCACGAACTGGTCGACTCGCCGTACAACCGGCGCCGGGAGTCGTGCGAGAGGGCTGTCGCCGCAATAGCCGTGCGCCATCCCGAGGTGAAATTTCTCGGCGATGTCAGGCATGAATGGCTGGAGGAGGCCGTCGGCGAGATCGGCATGGAAGATTATATCCGGGCGGAGTATGTCATCGGCGAGGGAGAACGCCTTCAGGAAGCGTGCCGCGCGTTGGAACAGGACGATTACGAAACACTGGGGCGGATGATGTACCTCACCCACACGTGGTTCAGCATGCTTTTCGAGGCGAGCTGCCCGGAACTCGATTTTCTGGTCGGGGTGGCCAAGCGCAACGGGGTAAGCGGGTCACGCCTGATGGGCGGCGGCTTCGGGGGATGCACCATAAATCTGGTGCGCGCCGACAGGTACGACGATTTTCTGGCCGCGGTCTCGGCCGAATATAAAGCGGAGTACGGAACGGATTGCAGGTTCTACCCGGTCGTCATATCGGACGGGGCGAGGAGATCAGGATGAGGTAAAACCGCCGCAATCAGGACATGAATCGCGAAAGCCCGCCCGCATAGCCCGTGTCCACTGCCACCCACCCCTTGTCGGTTTCGACGAGGTAGTTGTTCAGAACACGGTTAATGATATTCACGATCTTCATACTCAAGATTTTTCTGCGACAAGAATGTAGCTCAACATATCTTTCGGCGAAAAATGTGCCGTGCGGGAGTTTTCACAGTTGTGTTTTCCCATGACTATGGCCTTTTCCATCTCGGCAGACCTCCCATAATTCCTGTGAGGTACCCCATGCGGGTATATATCCACGATTGGAATTTGGGTTTGCCCTCCCCGAGCATCATTTTGTAGCACCAATCCCTAAATTCAGACAACGTGCCCTCGAAGGTGAACTTGCCGTCGGCCCAGCAATAGCTGCAATAATTTTCGCTGCGGGTCCCGTCGGCATTAGTGCCACCGCCCTGTGGGTCGTTTTTCATCGGCATCCCGCAGCTTTCACACATTTTACTCATAATCAAATAGTTTAATAATATTTCTCAATGCCGCCATATCCGGCGATCAGTTTATTGTCGCGCGTTTTGGCGATAAAATTCCTCAAACGCTTTTCAAACTCCTCGTCGCTGACCCGCGCCTGCTCGATGTATGCGATGCGGATGCGCTTGTAGGAATCCGAGAACCGCTCGTAGTTCTCCCACACGGCTGGGTCTTCCCGCAGGCGGGCGATAATATCGGCGGGAAATATGAACGGTTCGGCAAGGACGGCGCGAACCTCATCTTCGAGCGCAGGGTGTATCAGCCAGTTCTCCAACAGCCATGCGAGCCGTTCCTTATTGGATTGAGAGTAGGCGCTACGTGGCCGCCGGGGCGTGAACCGTTGTATCTTGTGGTCTTTGTCGAGCGCGCCGACGGTGCTGTCGATCCACCCGAAGCAGAGCGCCTCCTCGACGGCATCGTTGTAGAGGATGCCCGTCTTCCCCGAACACTTGTTGGGGAACACAAACCAAACATCCTTGGCCGTCTCGAAGTTCGCGGCCAGCCACTCGCGCCACTCGGCCCGGGCCTGGAAATATTTCGGTTCTGTAGTCATATTGAATTTTTTACTTACCTTGCCCCAGTTTCAACATTTTGATCGCGCCGCGCAGGACAATAATGAACACGACGATACCCACGATCAGGTCGGGAATCCGGCTGTCGAGCCACCAGACCAACAGCCCGGCGACAATCACGCCCATATTGATTATCACATCGTTGGCCGAGAATATCACGCTCGCCTTGATGTGCGGGTCGCCGCTTTTCATACGCTGCAACAGCCAAAGGCAGACGGAATTGGCGGCCAGTGCGAGCAACGAAACACCGATCATTGCCCTGAAATCGGGCATCATCTCCGCGCCGATAAAACGCCGGATCACCTCAGCTATACCTATGGCGGCGAGCAGGAGTTGCAACAGGCCGCTCCACAGCGCCACCCGTTTCTTCCGCGCCACCGCCGCCCCGACCACCGCAAGGCTCATCCCGTAGACCAGCGCGTCGGCCATCATATCGAGGCTGTCGGCCACCAAGCCCATCGAGCGGGACAACAGGCCAAACGTTATTTCGATGATGAAAAATGCGGCGTTGATCGCCAGTACCGCCCACAGCACCTTGCGTTGGCGTTTATCCTCGTATTGTATATCGTCGTGGCAGCCGCAACCGCAAGTTTGCTTTCCCATGGCACTACCTTTGGTGCAAAGATAGGCTCTGTTATTGAAAAAACCGTTGTCTTTGCTCAAAAGAGGTTATGGCAAATCGTTAGCACTCATTATCCTACACCCCTTACTCTCATAATAACGCAGCATTTCGTCGATTTTGCGCGTGTAGGAGCTCGTGATGCAGTCCGACAAAACGTTGACTTTGTAGCCCGCTTTGGCCATGTTGAAACAGGTCGATTTGACGCAGGCGACGGCATCGGCGCCCATGATGTAGAACTCGTCTATCCCATTGCGTTCGACAAAATCGGCGAACTCAGGGCTTGTCAGCGCACTGCCTCTGTTTTTTACGAAAATATTTGACGATACTATTTTCATATCCGGAACCAATTCTGCCCCATGGGTACCGGGCCTGAACTTCCGCGCATTGTCTGCCAAGAATTCGTGCCTGATGTAAACGACCGGGATATTGTTGCCGGCAGCCCAATCCACGGCACGGTTTATATTGCCGATTATATCCTTGTAATTTTTCGTGATGTCGTTTTGAATGTCTATTACCACCAATGCTTTCCCCATTTCCTTCCGTTTTTACTTAATGTGTAAGACAAAGATAAGGATACAAATCCAGAAGTAGCCATATTCTCCTTCAGAATGTCTCATTTATCCAATGAACTGTCCCGACGAAGTGTTACCTTTGTCGAGATACTTTTTATGGAAGAATTTCGTGTCATACAACCCTCGGCGGCACTTGCGCCCTATGTGAAGAATTACTGGCTGCTGAAAACAGACGGTGATTCCGATGTTGCGCGCACCGTGCCAACGGGGATGATGAACCTGATCTTTCATCGCGGGCGGCGGTTGCTTTCGGTGCATGAGGGGGCGCTCCATCCACGCGTGTTTTTGAGCGGGCAGGAGCGAACGTTCGCCGATTTGCAGTACGACGGGCAGGTAGATATGATCTCGGTGGTGTTCCGGCCTGCCGGGGTTCGTGCGTTTTTCGATCTGCCTCTCGGGTTGTCGCGGGGACTGCGTCTGACCGCCGGAGACCTCGAAGACCGCGAGTTAGCCACACTTGAGGCGTCGCTGACCAGCACCGAGGATGACAGGATGTGCATCCTGCTCATCGAGCAATTCCTTTTTCGAAGGCTCATGCGGCTGGCCGAACACAACCTGCGGCGCATCGAGACCGCCATACGATTGATTAATTCGGGCGAGTCGAATGTGAGTGCTCTTGCCGATGCCGCCTGTTTGTCGGGCAAGCAATTCGACCGCGTATTCTCGGAGTATGTCGGCTCGCATCCGAAAGAATTCTCCCGGACGATCCGTTTCCAACGGGCGTTACACAAACTCGAAACTAACCCGCAAATCTCATGGGCAGCCCTCGCCGCCGAGTGCGGATATTTCGACCAAAGCCACATGATCCGCGACTTCCGCGCCCTCTCCGGCTACACTCCCGGCGAATATCTCTCCGTCTGCCCGCCACATTCCGACTACTTCAATTAGTCTCTTTTTTACAATCCGGCGCGGCGGCGAGGGTGTAATTTTGCGGCATGGAAAACATCAAAAAACATTTACAGGTACTCTGCTCCGAGATCGGCGAACGCCGCGTGGGGAGCGAGCAGAATCGTCGGGCCACGGATTACGCGGCGCGGGTGTTGAAACAGGCCGGCTGGCAGGTCGAAGCGACCGAGTTGGCCGTGATAGATTGGAAAACCGAGGGCGCAACGCTGACCTGCGGCGGCGAGGCTTTCGAGGTCTTCTCGTCGCACTATTCGTTGGGATGCGATGTGCGCGGCGAGTTGGTGGCGGTCGATTCCATCGCCGCGTTGGAACGGGCCGACATCACGGGCAGGGTCGTTCTGCTGCATGGCGAGATCGCCGCCGGGCAGATTGCCCCGAAGAAATTCCCGTTCTGGAATCCCGAAGAACATCAGCACATCGTCGCCCTGTTGGAGTGCGGCAAGCCTTTGGCCCTCGTCTGCGCAACGGAGCGCAACTCGGCGGCGGCGGGTGGTGTTTATCCGTTCCCTCTGTTCGAAGACGGCGATTTCGACATCCCGTCGGTCTATATGAAGGACACCGAGGGAGCGCGGTTGCTCTCCTGTGTCGGACAAACGGTCGAGGTCGTATCACGCGCCGTTCGTATCCCCGAAACTGCGTTCAACGTGGTGGCGCGTAACAGCGACCAAACCAAAGACCGCATAGTCATCTCGGCCCATATCGACACCAAGATCGGCACTCCCGGCGCAATCGACAACGGAACCGGTGTGGCTATCGTGCTGGAGCTCGCCGAACTCCTGAAAGACACGAAACACCCCATCGAGCTTGTTATCTTCAACGGCGAGGACTATTACGGCGCACCGGGGCAGGTGAAGTACATCGAGCAGAACGCCGGACGGTTCGGCGACATCGCACTCAACATCAACATCGACGGAGCGGGCTACCGCGAGGGGCTTTCGTGTTTTTCACCGTTCGGGCTGCCGGAAAACATCGCCGACGCTTTGATGGAAGTCATCTGGGACAACCCCGAACTCGTCGAAGGCGCGCCGTGGTATCAAGGTGACCACAGCCTCTTTCTGCAACAAGGCCGCCCCGCGATTGCCGTCTCGTCGCAGTGGTTTATCGAAAACATGGAGACCCAAGAGCTTACCCACACTCCAAAAGACAATCTCGGAGTGGTGAGCGTCGAACGTGTGGCGGAGTGTGCCTCGGGCATAGTGGAACTCGTCCGGAAACTGTAAACAAGCTCTTATCTATTTATAGAACAGGTATCCTTCGAGGTGGCTTATATGGATGCTGTCCTGTGCTTCATAGTTCCTTCCTTGACATTGGCCGACTATAAACAGAAAATCCTCGCCGCGTATCTCTTTCGAGCTCGCCGCCTGACGCAACGGTATACGGAACTCCCGCGCCTCACGCCCAAGGCGGACGATAAGATCGTCCTCCTGTTCCGTCAATTCGACGGAGTCTCCTAACTCGATCGTCTGTCCGTACCAAACGATCTGCAAAAATCGGTTGTACTCTCCCCCGAGGGGATGCGGTGTGTTGGATAACAGCGTATTGTTGGACGCGAAAAACTCGCTGCGCTCTTCGACCACCTCGCCGGTGTTTTCGCGTTGAGCGACCCTCGCCAAGTTCCACGGCCCCACCGACGAGAGCAGGGCCACCGCCACCGCCGAGATGACGATCCATTTCACACGGCGCCCGCGTACGATGAACAGCCATGTATACACTCCGTAAAACCAGAGGTTCAGCAGTAGGATATAGCACCTGTTGGGAGTGAAGCCATAGTCGGAGATGCGCCGGACGATGCCGACCGTCATAAGCGCGAGCAGCGGTGCGATCACCACCCCCGTCCAGCGCCCGAGAAACTCCACGACGCGGTTGCCGCCACGCATCCTGTGCGGATAGAGAAGCAACGCCGTAGCAAGGCCACCCGTGGCGAGCACCGTCACCAGCCACGACACCCATCCGTCGGGCAACTCCCACGTGACGACGATCTTGAGCAGATAGAGATAAAGTATAAGCGTGTAGACCGCCAATATCGGAGCTAAAATATAGAGGCCCAGCACTTTCAGCAATGGCTCGGGATGCAGTTCGGGGTCGTGTTTCGCCTCGCCCGAAGGTACTCCCGCCAACACGTACAAAGGTGCGAAGAGCTTAAAGCACACGATGGCAAGGTCGGCGAATATTTGGTCTGGCAACGTGACGTTGAACAATTCTCCGACAGCATAAAACGCCAGCGTGAGGCCACCGAAGAGTATTCCGGCAAAGAAGCCGCCCATAAGGAGGCGCAACGCCGTCCACAGCGTGAAATTCCACCACTCAGCATCGGTATCGCGCCTCAGAAAAGCTATGAAAAAAATCGAGAGGAACGCCGCCGTGTTCACCACCGCCACCTCGACCATGAGTGCGGGAATGTCGTTGAACTCATCGGACAAAAACAGACACCGTACGCCCCATAGCGCGGCCACACCCACTCCCGCAAGCAACGTCTTCCACCACGGCAGGCGTTCTTCGAGGGCCAGCGTCGCAGCCACGCTCGCATACAGCGCAAAGGGAAGCAACGCCCACAAGCGGGGATCGACGGCATTTTCGGGGCCGTGCAGAGATACGAAAGCGAGGACGACCAAAGCCACGACGGCGAGAACGGCAAGCGGAAAACGGCGGACGAGGTTTGTTAAGCGGCGGAGGATCGCCTCCCCGGAGATCGTGCGTTTCATGAGTGTATTGTTAAATGTTTACATCAATTCCATGTGGATGGGTTTACCGACAAGTTGCTGTATCTCTTTCACCATCATGTGGTCGTCCTGCGAACAAAAGGTGAGGGCCTCTCCGGCGGCTCCGGCGCGGCCCGTGCGCCCTATTCTGTGGACGTAGGTCTCCACCACGTCGGGGAGGTCGTAGTTTATCACCATGCCGAGCTCCTTGATGTCGATACCTCTGGCGGCAATGTCGGTGGCCACCATAACCTTCACCTTGCCCGCCTTGAAATCGGCCAGCGCCTTCTGACGCGCGCCCTGCGACTTGTCGCCGTGAATAGCGGCGCTCTCGATACCGGCTTTTTTCAGCACCTTGGAAATATTGTCGGCACCGTGTTTCGTTCGCGAAAAGACCAACACCGTTTTGTCGGGTTCGCGGCGCAACACATC
>QMCE01001396.1_pt1 | contig 13211 bp, 9 predicted proteins | sample 1821851 | NCBI WGS metagenome assembly QMCE01 (sample SAMN09453174, study PRJNA476694) | Termite gut metagenome, whole genome shotgun sequencing project. | isolation source: worker | host: Odontotermes sp. | place: South Africa:Pretoria | collected 2016-01-28 | reverse complement strand
ACGGAGGAATTAAGCTGCCTGTTTACGATGCAGGGGATGGAGGAGATAGGCTTGGGTGTTGGATTGACGAACGTCGACTTTTTAAGTGGCTGTTCGGACTTGAGCGATTTACGCGTTGTTTTGGGGGGTGAATTCTCAGACATTTCAGCATTGTCAAGCCTAGAAAGGGCGGGTTCCTTAAAATTGGCATCAGAAAACCTTACGGACATTTCGGCCCTGTCAAATTTGACGGAGGTGGATTCCTTGGATTTGTCGTCAAACAACATAACGGACATTTCAGCCCTGTCGAACCTGACGGAAGTAAACAAATTGGATTTGAGTTACAACCAAATAACAGATATCACACCCTTGTCAGGGTTGACAGAGGTAGATTACCTGAATTTAAGTACAAATAACATTAAGGATATTTCGGCTTTGTCGAACTTGGCGAAAGTAAATGAGTTGCTTTTGAATAGCAATCAGATATCCGACGTTACACCCTTGTCAAAATTAACAGAGCTAGTCAGGCTGTCATTTGCAGAGAATCAAGTCAAAGACATTACACCTTTGTCCGACTTAAGGAAAGTTTGTGCGCTTGGATTGGCAAACAATCCGATTACGGATATTTCCCCATTGCGAAACCTTGAAATTGTAGAGGATGAAAACGAACCAGAATCAGCGACGGGTGTAGCCTTGGAAAATCTAAACATCGACAAGGACTTGGCGAGGGAATGGTTCGGAGATTATTGCTATTTTGGCGATGAATAAGGGAATCGGTATGGGGTGTAATGTGAAAAAGTGTAAAATTGCAGGAATGGTGGGGTTGCTCATTGTCTGCGCCACCCCGTTGGTAGGGTGTGGGGAAAGGTCGACCACACCCGATACGGAGGGAGTGACGGTTGCGCCGACCGAGGCGAAAACTACGACGGAGGGACCGACGTTGAAGCCAACTATAGAGCCAACCGTGGAACCGACTTTGGAACCAACCGTAAAGCCAACCTCAAAACCAAAATATCGGAAGAAGAGAAAGGCGTCGAACTTCATAGTGGTGGATGACCCTCTACTTGACTTGGGGGTGGATGAGTTTGCCGAGGAGTACGCCAAGTTGCCGGATGACTATGAGATACAGCTTGGGGACAAAGGCAATATACTGTTTTCGTTTCTTGATGGGGACTACAGACGGGTGCTAAAGGTTAGTGGGAAGGACGGGGTAATTACCAAGGCTCAGGCGGAGAGGGTGACCCAAATCGTCATGCTTTATTCGGATGAGGAAGTTGACGACGTGGAGACGAGTAGATGGAACCGTCAATAACGTTGCAGATGAAACCAAAAGTACAAGGAGGAGAAAATGAGTAGAGAAAAAGGCTTAATGAGAAAAGGTATGAGAAGACTAGTTTTATCAAGTTGCATTCTGGCACTGTCCATGTTGTCGGCTTTGTCCGTACGGGCGACGTCCGCACCCGGGGAGCCGCCGGTGCCGACGGGGGAGGCGTCTCCGGCGTCCCCGTTCACGTATGACCTAAAGGATGACGACAAAATCACGATTACGGGATATAACGACCCAGGCAAAGCGGAGACGGTCGTGATACCAGACCAGATTGGCGGGTATCCAGTTGCGGCGATTACGGGACGTGCGTTTCGCGGCAATACATACATTAAGAATCTGACGTTGCCGGAGGCCGTTACCGACATTCCCAGCAGGGCGTTTCGTTCCTGTTCCGCATTGCAGGCGATACGTCTCCCCAAGGGATTGAAGACCATTGGGGATGACGCCTTTTCAGGATGCAAGAATCTACGGGAGGTATCCATACCGAACAAGGTGAAAGTGATTTCAGAGGGGGCTTTTCGAGGATGCGTGAGGCTTCGCAAGGCTAGAGTGGGCAACGCCGTCAAGACGATAGAAAATATGACGTTTTATAACTGCATCCGTCTGACCGACATATCCCTTCCCTCGTCGTTGGTGAAGATAGAAAGATCCGCCTTTTCCTTTTGCACCACGTTGGCGAAGATAACAATCCCGTCCTCGGTTCGAGAAGTGGGCGACCGCGCATTCCTAGGCTGTGTTCGTCTGAAGGACGTGGACATGTCCGGTAAATTGCGCCAAATGGGGCAGTATGCGTTTGCCCAATGTGGTTTTAAGGAAGCCGTATTTCCACCTTCCATGAAGAGGGTGCCCACCGGCATGTACAGCAATTGCCGCACCCTAAGGAGGGTTCAGATACCTAAGAGGATAGAAATGATAGGAAATGACGCGTTTAGGGGTTGCGACAAGCTGAGCAAAGTAAAGATGGGGAATCGACTGTATTCCGTTGGTTCAAGGGCCTTCCGGGACTGCATAGGCTTGAAAAAGGTGTCTTTGCCCGATTCGGTTGAGTATATGGGGATGAGGGCGTTTGCGGGATGCACGCAATTGACCTCGGTAAAGGTTTCATCCAGTTTGTCGTTGATTGGAGGCGGCGTGTTCAACAGCTGTGGCAAATTGAGGAGCATACACATTCCGGCGTCCGTCATCAAGATAAACAAAGGCGCATTCAAGGATTGCAAGCAATTAGAGAGTATAAACGTGTCCGCCGGCAACAAGAATTATTCCAGCATAGGAGGCGTGTTGTTCAGCAAGGATGGGGGCACGTTGGTTCAATACCCACCGGCCAAGGCCAGTCGAAGCTACTCGGTTCCAAGCTCGGTGAAGACGATTGGTTCGTACGCATTCCTGAATGCGAGAAAGCTCGTATCCGTAAGGTTTTCAGGTAATGCGGGCAAAATATCGGAGAGGGCGTTTGCAGGGTTGCCTAACTTGGAAAGCGTGGATATGGGTTCCGGCGTCACGTCCATTGGATTCTCTGCATTTGCGGATTGCAGTAAATTGTCCCGCGTCACGTTGTCTGAACAATTGGTGAAAATCAGTGATCGGGCGTTTCATAATTGTACGGAAATCAGTAGGCTCCACCTTCCGTCGCGCGTCAGTCGGATTGGGGTCGGCGCCTTGTTCAATTGCTCGGGTATTGCGGAGATTACGGTGGCGTCGGGTAATCTGCGCTATATGTCCCTGGACGGGGTATTGTATACCAAGGATGGGAAGACGTTGGTCAAGTACCCCGCCCGAAAGCGGGGGAGCGAGTTTCAAGTGCCGGACTCTGTAACGAGGGTGCGCAATTCCGCATTTGAAGACAACGGGCGTCTCGCCAAAGTGGTGTTCGGCGGAAACATCCGATACGTGGAATATGCCGCTTTCGAGAATTGCTCCAAGCTAAAGAGCGTGTTCTTTAATACGAACAAATGGCTGTATGTGAGTTCGGGGGCGTTCTCCCAATGCCAAAGGCTGGCGGTGCTGGTCGCAGGAAGGCGCTCCAATGTAGAGCGTATCACCAGAAGGTTGGGAATCATATACATTTCTCTATAGAAAGTGAATGGAACGTGAACGCCGCACAATCCGCGCCGCAGGCCAAGGGAGAGGTCCCTATAGTCCCAAGTACCATGTGGATGCACGCCCAATTTGACAAAGATGGTACGTGAGACCATATACAAATGCGCCCGCCTATACTAGAATATCACCAGTAGGATAATGCGGTTCGTAGCAATACCGCAAACACAATAAGGAGGACGCATGGCATGGCGAAAGATTTGTTTGGGGGATTGGGGAGTCTGGGAGGAATCCTTGGCGGCATTGCCAAGAACGTTGTTCCCAAGGATACGCCGGAAGGGAAGCTGTTGCACGCACAGGGCGAGCTGGCCGATTTCCATAAGCAAGAATCGGAGTTGTTGCTTGCCATTGGAAAGGAGGCGTATGAACGCGACCCGTCCGCTTGGCCACAACATTCCAAGTTGCAGCTCGTCCGTCAGAACATGGAGACGGCCAAGGCGGCGTTGGACGAGGCGAAACATGAACAGGAGCGAACGGAAGCCGAGGAAGCGGCAAGGGAGGCAAGGGGGCGCTGCACCAATTGTGGCAACGTGAACGCCGAGGGCGTCAAGTTCTGCCAAGAATGCGGGAACCCCCTCGCACAAGAAGGCCCCCGCCATTGTACGGTTTGCGGAATGGAGCTTGCGTCGGGTACAAGATTCTGCGGTGGATGCGGCAACCAAGTGTAACGTGTACGCCTGTCGGTTCCCGCATGGGGACGGGGTAGGTTAAATATTCGGCAAGGCAATCGACGAGGCTTCTTGGGCCTCGTCGTCTTTCCGTAAACATCTCTTTACTGTGATGATTGCAATTTCTCAACCAATTCGCCAATGACCCTGTCACAATCTTCATAAGCCACTTGGCACGTGCCCACCTGCTTGTGCCCGCCACCCCCGTAGGCGAGGAGGATGGAGCCGACGTTCACGTCCGCCGTGCGGTTCAATATGCTGTAGCCCACCGCGATGGGACAATTCTGTTTGTTCTTTCCGTCAACGACCCACACGGAAATGTTTTGTTCGGGATACAGGCTGTAGATGGTGAAGCGGTTGCCGGAATAAATGGTCTCCACATTTCTCAGGTCGGTTATGATAACGTTGCCCTTCGTATAGGTGTGTTCCTTCAGCATGTCGACAAACAGGGGTGCGTGTTCCCTGTATAGCCCAACCCTTTCACGGATGTCCGGATTGTCCATGATTTCGGCTATCGTCTGTTTGCGGCACAGTTCAATCAACTCCTCCATCAGTTGGTAGTTGCTAATCCGAAATTCTCTAAAGCGCCCCAATCCGGTACGGGGGTCCATGACGAAGCCCAATAGAACCCAGTCCGACGGAGACAGAATCTCATCTGCCGTAAGCTTGCCCGAATCCACCTTGTCAACGGCCCGGACCATCTCCTCAAACTTCGACAGGTCGTGTTCCTCCTTGTAATAATCGTAGATGACGTGCGCCGCACTGTCCAGATAGCGAATGGAGCCTTTGAAGTCAATCTGGCCGAGCCGTTCCCCCTCGCTCGTGTGGTGGTCGAACCACATGCCGCACCCTTCGACGTAAGGAACGTTGGCCAACACGTCGTTTGCCGTGACGGTCACGACGCCGTCTTGCAAGTCTTTTGGGTGTACGAACGTCCAATGGTCGATGACACCCACCTCCCACAACAACGCCGCACAAGCCAGCCCGTCGAAATCCGACCTCGTCAATAAATTCATGAGTACCAATCCTCCCGTTTCTTTATAATGGGGTTGCATTTTGCTGATAATTAATTATATTTGGTTTCGTCCGGCATGATACAATGTTTTTTCAGTCTTGCCGCTCGTACCCGTTATGCCATTGCCGCCAGAAAAAATCCGAGAAATGCAGAAAAAGCAATCCGGGAAATGGATGGGGTATTGTGAATTTGGACGGCCTATGGTATCATTATACCAATGCGAAAATATGCCAATTGTGCGGCGGAAGCCGAAACGGCGTCAAGGAGGGCTTATGGGCAAGAAAATTGTATTGATAGACGGGCACAGCATATTGAACCGCGCCTTTTACGGGGTGCCGAACCTTACGAACTCAGAGGGCGTCCATACCAATGCGGTGTATGGGTTTTTGAATATACTGTTCAAGGTTCTGGAGGAGGAGGGGCCGGAGTATTTGGCGGTGGCGTTCGACGTGAACCAACCGACCTTTCGGCATGAGTGGTATGCGGAATACAAGGGTACGAGGAAGCCGATGCCCGAAGATTTGAGGGAACAAGTCCCATTGGTGAAGGAAGCCCTTCAGGCGATGGGGGTCACGATACTCGAACGGCCGGGGTACGAGGCGGACGACGTGCTTGGCACGTTGGCGGGAAGGGCGGAGGCCGAGGGGTTCGAAGTCTCCTTGGTATCGGGCGACAAGGACTTGTTGCAGCTGGCGACGGACAAGGTCAAGGTGAGGATGCCCAAGACCAAATTCGGCACCACCACGGTGGAGGACTATTATGCGAAGGACGTGGTGGAGCGGTATGGACTACAGCCAAGGCAGATTATCGACTTAAAAGGGCTGATGGGCGACTCGTCGGACAACATCCCCGGGGTGCCGGGAGTGGGGGAGAAGACGGCGACAAAGATACTCGCCACGTTTGAGAGCGTGGAGGAGGCCATCGAGCGAGTGGACGAGGTGCAGCCCAACCGTGCGAGGGAGTCCATTCGGCAGAACAAGGATTTGGCGCTGCTGAGTAAAGAGTTGGCGACCATCAAGACGGACTGCGAATTGGACGTCACGTTTGAGCAGACAAAGTTGGGTGACCTGTTGACGGACGAGGCTTACGCCCTGTTTGGAAGATTGGAGTTTAAGAGCCTGTTGGGCAAATTCGACGTTGCGGACAAGGGAAATGCGGACGTGGAAGGGGGTTTTGCCACGTTGTCCAGCGTGGACGAGGTGCAGGACGCCCTGAAGGCGTTGGAGACGGTACGTCCCCAATGCGTTGGAGTCTGTACATTTTACGAGGAGGGGAAGGAGGGGCTGCTCCAAGACGCGGGTGGCCAATACTCCTTATTCGAGGACGTGGACGACAAAAAATCGGATGCGGGTCCCTATTACGGGTTCTCGTTCGCCTATACGGATGCGGACGGCGCGGGACGCGCCTATTACGTTCCCGCAAGCGACGCGCTCACGGCGGAATATGCGAGTGGTCAGATTAGGCAATGGATGGAGGGCGGGACGATTGTCGCGTTTCCATCCATTAAGAATCGGTTGGACATACTGGATGTGCGGGAGGACGATGCGTTTTTTGACGTCCATGTGGCCGCCTACCTCTTGAATCCTTTGAAGGACGGCTACCATGTGGACGACGTTGCGAGGGATTACTTGGGGTGGACCGTCCCCTCGTATGCGGAGCGGTTTGGGAAGAAGGGAATGGGGGCGGCGTATGCGGAATCCAAGGAGGCGTTCCGCCAATACGCCTGTTACGAGGGATTGGTTGCGGCCATGGCTTATCCCGTTCTGAAGGAAGCCTTGGAAAAGGCCGACATGTGGACGTTGTACGAGACAATCGAGGCACCGTTGTTGTTTACGCTGTATGAAATGGAACAGAGGGGCGTCGGCGTCCATAGGGAGGAATTGAAGGCGTACGGCGAGCGCTTGGGCGAGGGCGTACAAGCACTGGAACAAGCCATTTACAAGCAGGTGGGGGAGACGTTCAACATCAATTCGCCCAAACAATTGGGGGTCGTTCTGTTTGAAAAACTGCATTTGCCCCATGCGAAGAAGACGAAGACGGGCTACTCCACGTCCGCCGACGTGTTGGAGAAGCTTCGATTGGAAGACCCGGTCGTCTCCATGGTTCTGGAATATCGGCAACTAACCAAGCTCAAATCCACCTATGCGGACGGACTGGCGGCCTTTATCGACGAGTCGGACGGGCGCATACACGGCAAGTTCCACCAAACGATTACGGCGACGGGCCGCATCAGCAGTGCGGAGCCAAACTTGCAGAACATTCCCATTCGTATGGAGCTGGGTAGGGAGATTCGCAAGGTGTTCGTGCCGAAGGAGGGCTACGTCTTCTTGGATGCGGACTATTCCCAGATAGAGTTGCGCGTGTTGGCCCATATGTCGGGGGACGAGAGCTTGATTCAGGCTTATCGCGAAGACCAGGACATCCACAGGATAACGGCGTCCAAAGTCTTCCACACGCCCCTTGACGAGGTGACGGGGGAGCAGCGAGGCAATGCGAAGGCGGTTAATTTTGGCATCGTCTACGGCATCAGCTCGTTTGGTTTGGGGCAAGGACTGAACATTTCCTCCAAAGAAGCGAAGGAGTACATTGATAAATATTTTGAGACCTATCCGAAGATTAAGGCGTTCTTGGACGGCTTGGTGGAGGAGGCGAAACAGACAGGCTATGGGACGACGGTGTTTGGAAGGCGCCGGCCGATACCGGAATTGACGTCCGGCAACTTCATGAACCGCTCGTTCGGGGAGAGGGTCGCCATGAATTCGCCCATCCAAGGGACGGCGGCCGACATCATCAAGATTGCGATGATTCGCGTGAACCGTCGGCTGAAGGAGATGGGGGTGAAGTCGAGGCTCATTCTCCAGGTACATGACGAATTGTTGGTGGAGGCGCACCGAAGCGAAGTGGAGGAGGTCAAGAAGGTGTTGCACGACGAAATGTTCCATGCTGCGGAGATGGACGTGCCACTCATGGTCGAGGTAAACGAAGGGGACAATTGGTATGAGGCGAAATAACCGTTCGGTATGCGTCATTGGACTGACGGGTGGCGTCGGTAGCGGCAAATCGCTGGTAATCGACGTGTTGAATGGGAAATGTGACGTCCTCACGTTGGTGGCCGACGACATCGGACGAACGGCGTTTAAGAAGGGGACGGCGACCTACGAAGCCATCCTGCGTTGCTTTGGCGACGGTATATTGGACGGGTCGGGGGAGATTCGGAGGGAGAAGGTGGCCGCAATCATCTTTGCGGACGAGGCCATGCGCGAGAGGCAGAACGCCATCATCCACCCCTACGTCATGGAGGCGGTCAACCGTGCGATAGAGGAGACCGACAAACCGTTGGCGGTGGTGGAGTCCGCCATATTGGTGCAGGCCGGGTATCGGGACGTCTGTGACGAGATATGGACGGTCGTCTGCGACATGGAGACGAGGAGGGAGCGTCTGAGGACGATTCGGGGGTATTCCGACGCAAGAATGGAAGCCGTAATCCGTAACCAATGGGAGGATGCGGAGTATATCGCCAACAGTGACGAGGTAATATATAATGACGGGGACGCCATGCGCATTTGGGAGCAAGTGGATTGTCTGCTCCGCAATTTGCGTTCTCGGTCAATACGTTTATAAAACATCTTTCACGGGGGATTAGCATGGATACGAAACGACAGGGACGGGGTCCGTTCGTGTTTGGGATGGACATAGGGACGAGGAGCGTCGTGGGTACGGTCGGGCATATGGGAAGGGACGCCGAGACGGGCCGTTTTGTGGTGGAGGCGATGGTCGTCAAGGAGCATCAGACGCGTGCGATGATGGATGGGCAGATACACGACATCAGTAAAGTGGCGGAGACCGTTCGGGCGATTAAGGACGAACTGGAGAGGGAGACCGGGCACAAGCTGACGGAAGTCTGTATAGCGGCGGCCGGCCGCGTCCTTCGCACCATTCAATGCCGAGTGGACCACGCCTTTCCTTCGGAGACCGTGGTTACGCAGGAGCACGTCTATTCCCTCGACATGTACGGGGTTGAGCGGGCGTATGAGCAAATGCGGGAGGAGACCAAGGACGACGTGTCGCAGTACTACCATGTGGGGTATTCCGTAGTGAAGTACTACCTCAACGATTACGAGATGCTGAACTTGGAAGGACACAAGGCGCGCAAAGTGTCGGTAGAGTTGATTGCCACCTTCCTTCCCGACGAAGTGGTGGACGGGCTGTACGCCGCTGTGGAGGAGGCGGGCCTGACGGTTGCGAACCTGACGTTGGAGCCGATTGCCGCTATCAACTTGGCGATTCCGGAGCATTACCGTATGCTGAACTTGGCCCTGGTCGACGTGGGGGCGGGGACGTCCGACGTGTCCATTGCTAAAGAAGGTGCCGTGACGGCTTTCGGAATGATGCCGTTTGCCGGTGACGAGATAACGGAGGCGATAGCGAAGAATTACCTGACTGATTTTCATGTGGCGGAGAAGATAAAGAAAGGCGTCTTCACCAAGAAGACGGTGAGTTTTAAGGACATTATGGGCGTCGCCCACAAGGTGACGGCCGAAGAAGTGCTGGCAGGGGTGGAGGAGACGGTGCGCGCGATAACGAGGGATTTGGCCGCCAAGATTCAGGAACTCAATGGCGGCAAGGGCGTGAGCGCCGTGTTCGTCGTGGGCGGCGGCGCCAAACTAAAGGGGTTCGTCGAAGAATTGGCGGAAAGTCTGGGCCTGCCGCAGGAGAGGGTCGCCATTCGGGGCAAAGAGGTGCTGAAGGGGGTGGATTTCCCGTCAAACGCAATCAAAAAGGATTCCACGCTGGTTACGCCCATTGGGATTTGCCTAAGCTATTTTGAGCAGAAGAACCATTTCATCTACGTCGTAATCAACGGGGAGCGGGTCAAGCTGTACGACAACGGCAACCTTACGGTCATGGACGCCGTCGTGCAGAGGGGGGTGCCCAACGAGGACCTTTTCCCCAAGAGGGGGCAAGCCATCCATTTTACCGTCAACGGCAAGAAGAGGATGCTGCGAGGGGAACAAGGGGAGGCGGCGGTCATCGTACGCAACGGCAAACCCGCCGGGCTTACTACGCCCATTGAGGCCAACGACAGCATCGTGGTCAACGAGTCGACGGCCGGGTCGGTCGCCAAAAAGGAGATACGCAGTCTGGCCGAATACAAGGACGAAATCATTTTCAACGTAAACGGCAACAAGGTCGTTTGCCCCAAATTTGCCATGGTGAACGGCAAGCTGGTGTCGGGATATTATGAGATTGGGGATGGCGACGACGTTATGTTCGCCAATTACTACACGGTGGAACAGCTACTGGAATTCATGGATATGGCCGACGTTGCCGAAGTATTCGTCAACAACGAGCTTGCCGACGGGAAGGTCAAGGTGTTCGAGAACTTTTCGGTGAAATTTAAGACGTCGGGTGGGGACGTGGATACTGGCTCCTATGGCGACGTGGATACCGACCCCTATGATGATGCTTATGACAACCCTTATGCCGATTTCCATGCCAAATCCCATACGGAAGACGTGGGAGCGGGACAAGTGGGGGAAGGGGAGGAAGACGGGGGGAACGAAGACAAGGGAGCCGAAGGGAGTGGGGGAGTCGAGGGGAATGGGGTCGAGCGAACCGCGCCACGGCCGAAAGACGCCAATACATCATCCACCGTCGTAACGGTGAGGGTGAATGGCACGGAGGTGGCATTGCGTGGCAAGCCGTCCTACATCTTGGTGGACGTCCTAGACTTTTATCCCTTCGATGTCAGCCATGCGACGACGAGAAGCTTGGTGCTACAGGTGAACGGGGTGGTTGCCGCCTTCACGACTCCGCTCGCCGAGGGTGACGAGGTGAAAATACATTGGGAAGGGTAGTAATTGGGAAGTTATACTTGACATTCTACACTGATTCGTACATAATGGAGTTGAACTCCAAATAAGTCGAAGAGGTGGTAAAAAATGTATATCTCACGTCATATAGAACCAGTAATTGCGCGCATTGCAAAGCGCAAACCAGTGATTGTGCTGACGGGGGCGAGGCAAGTGGGCAAGTCCACTATGCTTCGTGAAGTATACCAAGGCGTCAACTATGTGGCGTTGAACCGCCCGTTGGTACGGGAAAGTGCTAGGGAAAACCCCTCGATTTTCTTCGATACGTACAAGCCACCGGTCGTCGTGGATGAGATACAAAAGGCGGCAGAACTTTTTGATTACATCAAGGACATCGTGGACGAGAGTAAAGCGAAGGGTCAGTTTTACCTCACGGGTTCGCAGAGTCTAACCTTGATGAGCAATATAGGTGACAGCCTTGCGGGGCGGGCCGGAGTCATTAAGCTTATGGGGTTTTCCCAACGAGAAATAGCGGGAGTGCCTTATCGGCAACCATTCCTGCCTACCGAAAAGCATATGGATGCAATCGGAGCAGGGGCGAACCTGGCTTATGACGAAATAATCGCGTTGATACACAAAGGCTCCTTCCCGGAATTGCACGAAATGGAAAGTGATTTGCACGATTGGGCGGATTTTCACAGTTCCTATTTGCAAAACTATATTGAGAAGGACATCAAGGACGTACTCAACATCAAAGATGAGTCTGCCTTTATAAAGTTCGTCCGGGCAACGGCCTCGCTGACTGGCGAGACGCTTAACATGACCACCCTTGCGACCATTTGCGGTAAGGACGTGAAGACCGTCAAGTCTTGGTTGTCCGTGTTGGAATCCAGCGGCTTGGTTTACCTATTAGAACCCTATTACAACAACTTCAACAAACGGCTCATCAAAGCCCCGAAGCTTTACTTCCTTGATACGGGACTTGCTTGCTGGCTACTGGGTTGGAATACGCCGGAGCAGCTTGTCAACGGTGCCATGTGGGGGCATATCTTTGAAACCCACGTCTTTGCCGAAATTCTCAAAAGCTACTATAATGACGGCGTCGTCAGACCGCCATTGTACCATTACCGCGATAAAGACAAGAACGAAATCGACCTGCTAATCGAAGACGGTGACACTCTGCATCCGATTGAGATAAAGACCAGTAGCGACCCCACGAAATCAATGGTTGGCGCGTTCCGTCGCCTGAGCGACATAAAATCCAAGCGTGTTGGTACTGGTGCGGTCGTTTGCCTTGCAAAAGAGAGGTTACCCTTGACCGAAGGGGTGTGGACGTTGCCCGTGGGCATGGTTTAGACCTTGCAAAGCCCGCTTTGGGCGTGCTATAATCGAAAAGGCAATTATCAGCATGGGAGGGGCAACATGAGATTTTGTAGCATAGCGAGTGGAAGCAGTGGCAACTGTATATACATAGAAGGTTCAGGGACGCACATACTAGTTGATGCGGGAATCAGCATGAAGCGAATCATATCTGGGTTGTCCAATCTGGGAGTGGAGCCAACGGACTTAGACGCCATCCTAATCACGCATGAGCATTCAGACCATGTAGGCGGCGTGGAGGTATTGGTTAACAAATATCAAATCCCCATTTATTCAACAGAGGAGACGTTGGGCGTCGTACGGGAAAAAGATAAACGTAAGAGACTGGACCCCGTCCTGTTCCATCCCATCGTCCCCGACACGCCGTTTCATATTAAGAACATGGAAATCACGCCATTTTCCACGTCGCACGACGCAAGGAACCCCGTGTGTTACACCGTCAAGGCGGAGGGACATAAAGTAGGGGTGGCGACGGATTTGGGAACCTATGACGACTATATCATATCCCACCTGGCCGGTTCTGAAATCCTCTTACTGGAGGCGAACCACGACATTGCCATGTTGCAGGTCGGACCCTACCCTTACGCGCTGAAAAAACGCGTATTGGGCGAACGGGGGCATCTGTCCAACGACCATTCCGCCAGACTCATCCTCGAATTGCTCCACGAGGGCCTGCAATACGTTATGTTGGGCCATTTGAGCAAGGAGAACAATTATCCGGAGCTGGCCTATGAAACCATTCGATACGAACTAAACCAGCAAACGTCCGACACGCCCTTCTTTGAACTAAGGGTAGCGGGACGGGACGAACCATCGGACCTCGTAGTCATATGAAAAGATACCAGGGTCAAAAGGTCATGTGTTTCATGCTTGCATGAAAACACATGACTTTGGGACCCGCAAAAACATGAGAAAGTAGCCCGATAGGGCGAATT
>QMCE01003266.1_pt1 | contig 13218 bp, 8 predicted proteins | sample 1821851 | NCBI WGS metagenome assembly QMCE01 (sample SAMN09453174, study PRJNA476694) | Termite gut metagenome, whole genome shotgun sequencing project. | isolation source: worker | host: Odontotermes sp. | place: South Africa:Pretoria | collected 2016-01-28 | reverse complement strand
CCCAGAGCTTAAATTTTGAGCACCAGACTTCAGGTCCGAATTGCCCCCCCTATGGGGGGGGGCCGACGGCACCTTTTCGTGCGTCGGGGGGGGGCTCGCAAAAGGGTGGAATTCTTAACTTTGTCACAAAGCGCGGACGGTGCGACAGGGGGGCGCGGCTTGACTGGACCCAAGTTGAAATAGGCTCTGCAGTAACTTGGAAGTATCCGTCGACTGTACTTGCAGGTGACGGTGCACAGAGTGATTTTTACTCTCTTTCCGTAACCCGTGGGGCTCAACAGGCAGACACCGGTACCAAGATGATTCATATAGGGAACAATACGAAGTCTAACATAGTTTCTTATGGTGTGGCACTTGAAGATTCCGTGCAAACTTTTCGAAGCTTGGTAAGCTTTGGCGCAAACACCACTGGCGCAAAAAACGCCAGTAAATGCGACAGCCGTATCATTGGCGAAAGTGCAGTACTTAACACTTTGCCAACCATAGTTTTAAATAACTCTGAGAACGAACAATCGCACGAAGCTGCAACAGGGGCCATCCCAGCAGACGCACTTTTGTACTTGGAACAGTCTGGCATAGAAACTGACGAAGCCACGGCGCTTATCGTATCCGGGCTTGCGTCCCCGATAATATCAAGACTTCCGATGGAGTTCTTGGTTGAAAGTAAACAGCTTATCAAAGTAGCATTGGCTAAATAGAGTACGGGGGATTTTAGTCCCGTATCCGTCCAAAAGGAAATCGTATGATAATAATTGGTTTTACGGCGAAGACTGGGAAAGTCTTGCCTCGTGTTTTTTGCACTCGGTTTCGCCATTGTGCAGTCGTTATTCCGCTGGGTGGTAAATTTATATTTACTCACGTGGTTAAAGGCGGAGTCCAAACTCTTGAACTTGGCGCCCGAGATTTAAAAATACTTGGCGAAAACGGCTGGGTCTTCATAGGACATAGAGTAGCCCGACAATCGCGCGTCGGGGGGGGGCGGGGCTCGTGCAGAAGCTGCGTAAAATACGCAAAGAATATTATTGGCTTAAAGACTCCTTTCGTTCTTACCCCATACCAACTTTATAAAAAATTAAACGAAAACACGACTCTTTTATGCTATAATAAGCCCATGTCTTTCTGGAAATATTGTTTTAAAATTTATATTCGGTTCTGGCCAGTTATCGCAATGACTTTGTTCGGATACACCGCGGTCATCGTTTTCGATTCTCTTATGCCGGCTTTCATCGCAAAAAACCTTACCATTGTTCTTATGCAGGGCAAGGCAACGGCTTATGCGTGGCTCGTCGGTATCGCAATAGTGTTTCTTATTGTGACCGCTTTTCATTTCATCGAAAGCCGTGTCTGGTCTTGGCGAAATCCTTTGATACGACGCTATGTTCACATGGACCTTTATAACCGCGTTATGCGACAAAAACAATTTTCTGAATTCAAAAACTATCCACCAGAATACTGGACTGACGCTATTTACAATATACAAAATACGGAAACTACATTTACTTTGATGATTGATATTCCGCGGCGAACTTTGGCTTTACTGTCCGTGTTTACTATAAACTCGGTCATATTTTTCGACAAAAGCCCCATGCTTGCTCTGTTCGTTCTTGTGCCAGCTATCGCGATAATCGGTTACACGATTTATATCGCACTTCGCGTACGCGAACAAAAGAGACGGATTGATAGGCTTCGTGTGAATTTGCGCAAGGATGTGGCGGACTCGCTGGGTAACATAAGGTGCGTGCGCGCCAACGCAAGGCTTGACCAAGAAACAAAATTTATAGACGCAGAAAACTTGAAGTTCACCAAGGAACAACAAAACAACCAAATGATTCAATGGAAAGTAATTATCATTCCACGCATTATAAACGCAATTTGCATAGTCGGGGCTGTATGGGCCGGAATGAACGCATATTTTTCGGGCCGATTGGAACTTGATATGTTTGTGTTTATGATTGTCTCTATGGCGTCCTTGCTGCACTTGGCAGAAGAAGTAAAACACCCTATACTTAATTACATAGACAGAATCGCGTCAGTGATGAGAAGTTTTGACATCATATACGGCAAGCCAGAAGCCTCGTTAAAAGGTCGCCGACGCGTAAATAAAATTCAAACAATTGACGTAAATAACGTTACATTTGAGTACGGTGACGGGGAAAATATACTGGAAAAACTTTCATTCCACATCGGCCCACGCGAACATGTCGGAATAAACGGACGCAGCGGCGCAGGAAAAACAACTATGTTTAACTTGATTCTTGGACTTTACCGTCCAAACGAAGGGGAAGTGTTTATAAACGGAATTCCACTGGCTAAACTTGATATTAGTCGCCTTCGCCGTCAAATTTTTATGTCTGTGCAAAACGCGCCCATGATAAATCGCACAATTGCAGATAATATAAAGTTTGCTAATCCGCATTGCAGCCGAGACCAGATGGTCCAGGCCGCAAAGTTTGCCGAGATACATGACTTTATAATGTCACTTGGTAACGGATATGAAACGGTGGTTGGAAATGTAGGCTCGCGAATGTCGGGCGGTCAGATAAACCGTATTATGCTTGCGCGCGCGTTTGCAAGTGGGGCCGAAGTTATGTTGCTGGACGAACCCACCGCAGCAGTGGATTCAAAGACCGAGCACAAGATAATGAACACAATCAGAACTAAATTCCGCGATAGAACAGTTGTAATAGTATCACACAACAAGAAAGTCCTTGATACAATGGACCGAACTGTGAACTTTAAAAAAACAGGAAGCTTTTAAAGACGTAATCCGTGAGTCAAGGATTATGGAAGTTTGGAGGCCCGGGTCGGAATCGAACCGGCATCCAAGGATTTGCAGTCCTCTGCATAACCACTCTGCCACCGGGCCAAACTTTTCAATACTACGACATATTAAGTTTCTTTTCAAGCAGAAAAATGGCAATCGTAACTTTTAGACAAATTTCATTCAGAAATTTGTCATTCCCGCGTAGGCGGGAATGACAAAAAATTGTAAAACAATTTTTTGTAAAAACACCAGATTGTTAGGATTGCGCCAGCTGCCCAAAAATTACCAGAAAAATGGTGGATATCCTTTTAAATCATTGTATACAAAAAATCTTGTAAAAGTAAGTAATTTATCATAAAATAACCCCGTTGTCAGACAACACTGATGGCCGCCTGTCATAGGCAGGTGGTCCCTGAATAAGGTTCGCCAAATAAAGGGAGCTATTTCAATTGTTATAGTTGTTAACCACCTGCCGCCTGATTTATTATAGGCGGCTTTTTTATCGTCGGTGATTTAAAATCGTAATTACCAGAAAAATTTGTACTCGGCTAAATCATTTTCGGTATATGCCTGGGCAAAGTGCCCCCAAAGAGCTGCGCTAAATCCACCTCGCTGGCGAAGGGGAATTAGGGCGAGATTGCCACGACGCAAGACGGCCGCAGTCCTTCACACGGAGGGAACACAGTACACCAAACCACGCTTCTCACGTGATGCAGAACTTTATAAAAAAGGCGGAAAAAACCGCCCCTACGCTGTGCATAGATAAAGGGCGCATAACATGCGCCCTCACATTCCGCCCCTAGTTCATTGGGGCACCCCAATTCTGCTGGATACTACGTTCCGCGTCCATTGGGCTTACCAATACCTGCGGAGTCAATATAACGACCAGAACTTCCCTTTGACTTTGCGTTTCACGGGAACCGCTAAGCGCAATGAAGTCTGGGCTGCCTATGCCATACCGAGTATCATTATTTATTTGTCTTTCAAATCCACTCAGCACCAACATCTGCCCGGATTCCATTATCACTTCCTGCATAAAGCTGCGTTCTTCCACTTGGGGCAACTGGATTGTTACTTCGCCAATTGTCTGTTGCTCCATTCTCAAAAGTTCCCTTACGTTCATTTTGAACAAAAGCAAGATTCGACCATTTTCCAATATATTTGGCAAAAGCTGCATCGAAAATCCAGTTTCCAGGGTATCTTGGTCAACTGTACTTGACTCTACAGTCGTAAAGTTACGCGATTCGAAACGTCTTATATAGCCCGTAGAACGAGTATTATTCACTGGTGCAACCCTGTTATTTCGCGTCGTAACACCAACATTCGTTACAAGTGACACTTTTCCCTGTTTCGCGAGCGCACTTATAAGCGCATTACTCCCCGCAACACTGCCCAGTGAACCATCCGCTATCGCCTGGCCGTCTGGGCCAACCGCAACCGTTTTATCCGCATCCGCAAACGCAAGTCCAGACAAGACCGCAATATTCATGGCGCTTGCTTCTGGGTTTGTAAAATTGTTTTTTGGGTTTGCCACAATGTTCAGTCCCGCCGCAGAGTTAATTGCAGCCGACAGGTTCAAACCAAAGCCAGAATTATTATTCAAGGAAACCTGCAAGACCCTTACGTTATTTTGACGGTCTATATAATCTTCTACCCTTGCCTGAACACTTGGGGCGGCGGTAAGAGTTATTGTACCAAGGCTGCGCGACACGGTAAAGTTCGCATTTTCGGCACTTCCGACAATTGATTCTATGGTTTTTTCAACCTCTTCCCACTCTTTAAGATTCGTTTCAAGCGCGACCCTGTTTCCATTATCGGTTTCTATGCTTGATTGATATGAAATGTCTGTTCCAAGCGCGTACAAGGTGTACGATTTAGTTTCTGTTTCATAAAAGACAATGCTTGATTTATCATAGTACCAAAGTATATCCAAGTCTGTTGCAACCTGGGAAAGCAGTCCAGAAAGTTTCCCGGTGTATGCAATATCCATTGTACGTTTCAGTTTTTCACTGCTTATCTGCGAGTCTATTTTGGTCGGAATCCCGGTAACAGAACTTATATTATTGGCCAAAACCTGAAGGCTTATAGGCTCGTTCATAAGTATAGTAACCCCAGTATCCGTTTCGAACTTAGCGGGAAGATTATTTCTGTGTTCCAAAAGCGTAGACTTGCTGCCAAGCCAAACGCCCTCTGACATAGCAACAGTATCACCAGAAACTTTGGTGCGTGGATTCTTTGCCATTTCAAATGCGTCATACGCATTAATGAAGTCTGCGTCAACAGTTCCCGCGACTTCCGCAGATTCCTTGCGTGCACAGCCAGATAAAATGAACAATGAACAATTAACTATTAATAGCGTTTTTAGTATTTTTGCAATCATTTCTCTCACCTCAATCCCATTAAATCACTTTGAACACAATGTTCATCGCTAATAGTTCATCATTAATTACTCTTCCGTCGTGCTTATGACCAAGACTCGGTTTCCCTTATAGAACTTTGCATACGGCACAGGATTTGCGCGGCTAAAGTTCCGAACAAGGGCACTTGCGACGTCTACAAAACGGCCTTTGAAAACTGCGCTTGCTTCTATCGGGTATTCACGCGCAGTATTCCACACGAGGTCCCAGCCTTCCTTGTCGCTCCAGCCCTGAAGGACGTCGCGCAAGTTTTGACCACTTGCAACAACCCACGAGCGCACCTGGTCGGGCAACTCTTTCGGTGCCTCTGCATCTGCGCTTATATCAACCAATATTTCTTCGTTCGCTGCTTGTTCGGCAAACGTAAATTCTTCCGCACGCGCCGTAAGCGCCGCTATCTCGGCCGCAGGGGAACCAACAGGCACAAAGTTCCCATTCGAACCAAGCGTTATATTATTTACAACCGTTGTTCCGCCCTCTGGCGCACGTATACAGCGACGGTCACTGCGCGAAACCGCCAGGACCGCACCGCCGTCATCTTCAAGCATTTCGCGCGAAAGCAACGGCATTTCCGCCCCACTGTCGCAATCATTATCAAAACCCAATGGAACAATTCCGCCATGCAGCATATCTGCGCCACCACTCCAAGTCCCCTGCATACTGCGGCTTGGCATTGCAAAATTATTTTCAACAACAAGGTCATCACCCATTTTTGATACTATGCGAATGTTATCTTCGTTACCAACCGGACAATCTGTATCAGACAAACCATCACACGATACCGTCGCGTCTGCGTCGGACCCAGGCAGCGGCCAAACCGGAATCATTGCGGGCGGCATGGGCGCCTGATATTGGGGGGCAACAGTTTCATATTCATAATTATTACGAACTTCCCCGCGATAATTATTTTCACGCGCGTCATTTTCCCTTGTATAAAACACTTCGCTTGTCACAACCTGGAGCGGAGCATTTTCCGCCGCCAAGCAATAGCCACCAGCCGTTGCAAGCATAAAAACAAACAGAACTTTACGGAACATAATATAGCTTCCTTTATATATATTTATCAAATTATAACAATCCTTTCGAATCGGCGCAAGCGTAAAGTAATCAGTAATGGATTACGCAAAAAAGGGGCGAGATAACCCGCCCCCACAACTAGTCACCGATACTTATTACTTTTTCTTGGCGGGCGCCGCAGGCTTTGCCTCTGCCGCAGGTTTCGCCGCTTCCGCTTCTTCTGCCATTTTTCCACCAACAGTTACAAATGCAAGTTCCGCCTGACGAAGCCCAAGTTCCACCCCAGCCGGCAATTTCAATGCAGAACCGTGCACTGTTTCGCCGATTCCGACATCCGCCAAATCAACCTCTATCTTTTCAGGTATCGCGTCAACTTTGGCGACAATCGCAACCTTACGCACAGCAAAGTTAAGTGTTCCGCCCATTTTCACACCACGGCTTGTTTCCGCATTCACCAACTCCAACGGCACAACAACCGACACCGGCTTGGTTACATCTATACGTTTGAAGTCTACATGAACCGGCATATCTGTCACGGGGTGATACTGGATATCCATAAGCATAGTATTTTCATTTCCGTTTGCCGTTTCTATTTCAAACAGCTTGGTACGGAGTCCCGGTTTTTTTATCAACTCCCCAAACGAATGGCCGTCCAAAGATATGGAAACAGGCTCTTTCTTTTCGCCATATATGACGGCCGGAATTTTTTTATTATTGCGAACGCTGCGTGCGGCCCCCTTGCCGGCTACGTTACGAACTTCTGCATTAAGTTTAATTGACATTTCTTTATCCTTTGATTTTATGCGGCCTCCAAGGGTGCCGCGTGGGCTGTATTATAAGTTCTAAAAATCCAAATTGCAAGGGATAAATCGGAACGTATCAGTTTCTACATAAGGCACGCGAGCGTTGCGCCGGTATTCTTAAGCATAAACCAGCCCGTACGATAGTCCGTTGCGTACACCATTATCACGAACAAGGCAAGTACACCTATGACACTCAGCACCGCAGTTTTCTTGCCTTTCATACAGTACACACCAATATTATAGAACAAGAAAAGCGCATATCCGTCCACAATCGCACTTATTATCCACATACTTGTACAGTTCCATGCCAGCGAATTAAGCACCAGAATTACTGGATATATGAAGAACACTGACGCAAGGCCTTTTATCGCAATCTCCCAGTCACGTTCACCGCCCGTAATTTCAGACACAAGCATAAGAAGCCCACCCAGCACAAACAACAGCGCGACCGCCAACACGGGCACAATGACAACCGCAGAAAACACACCACCAAGTGTGACCGACGCACCACCCACAAGTCGCATAACAAGGACAAGCAGACCACCCAGCAGACCGTAGAGGAAGGCCAAAAGCATTGATTCTTCCAAATTTCCGTCTGCGACGATTTTCGTAAAGAACTTCCGAGGCTCTGTAATTATAGTTTTTATATGGCCAAGCCATTTTTTTATTTTCATATCCTTACCCATGTTTGCATATTCTTGATTTTAATTTATAATAACAAAAAATCAATGATAAAATATTCATATAATCGCACAGGATATAAAAATGAAAATAGTCATCGCAGGACGCCCAAATACAGGAAAGTCTACTTTGTTTAATCAACTTACCGGGTCGCGGGACGCGCTTGTACACGACAGACCCGGCGTTACACGGGACGCGGTCCAGGGGCTTTTAAACGAAGGAAAGTGGCAAATTTTTGATACGGCCGGGCTCGAGAATGCCAAGGCAGGGATTGGAAAACTTGCAACAGATATTTCTTTGAAAAATATCGAAACGGCTGACGCAATTTTGTTCGTAGTGGACGGCAAAGCCGGCCTTGTAAACGATGATATTAACTGGGCTAAAATTGTTCGCAAGACGGCCAAAGCCCCGGTTTTATTGGTTATAAATAAAACAGAATCCGAAAAACGACTGGCTGATATACACGATTTTTACAAGCTTGGGTTCGGGGAACCAGTTATGATTTCGGCAGAACATAAAAAAGGCTTTGAGTATATTTATGACTTTTTATCCGATATGGAAAAATCAAATGCAGAGGTCCCACTAACAAACAAAAAATCACAATTAAATATAGCAATAATGGGCCAGCCAAATGTTGGAAAATCTACATTTATTAACCAAGTGCTTGGTGAAACCCGGGTCATAGTAAAAGATGAGCCCGGAATTACCCGTGACACAGTAAAAATTCCAGCCCACTTTTACGGTCGTGACATAGTAATAATGGATACTGCGGGCTTGCGACGCAAGGCCGGGGTCACGGATGACGTGGAAACATTATCAGCGCTTAAGTCAATTGACGCGATAGACAAGGCTGATGTAGTCGTCCTTGTGGTTGACTCTACACGAGATATAGAAAACCAGGCACTTGGGATAGCAGGCAGGGTTTATAATGCGGGAAAAATCCTGTGCATAGCACTTAATAAATGGGACCTTGTGGAACCGGACGAACGTGCGGCCAAGCTTTTGAAATTAAAGCACCAGTTTAAAAACTCGTTTCACCAGATAATAACCCCAATGATACTTGCGATGTCCGCAGAAACCGGCAGTGGGGTAAAAAATCTTTTCAAGCGTATATACGAGTTGTGGGATATATCACAAACCAGAGCCCCCACAAGCCTTGTAAACCGAACCATAGAAAGATTGGTGGAAGAACGTCACCCCCCATTGTCACGACTGAAAAGACCAATGAAAATAAAGTTTGCAACCCAAACAAATACTCATCCAATAAAGATAGTGATTCATGTTGGGGGGGCGTCTGATATACCAGAAAGCTATACACGATACCTTCGCCGTGGCCTTGCCAAGGCGCTTAAGTGGGAGCAGCTTCCCATAGTAATAGAGTACAAAAAATCCGACAACCCGTTTGAGAAAGCGTAAGTCTTTAATCGTAAGCCGAGCTCTCACTTACGGGTAAGATTTCCCACGCGTGTAACCCCCGCCCTTGCGGCGGGGGGCGGCAGCGTAGCTGCCGGGGGGTGGGTTCTAAATATCAAAACATACAATATTATTTGCATATTTGACTTTTATTAACCCACCCCCCCGGCAGACGGCCTCCGTCCCGCCGCAAGGGCGGGGGTGCCCGCGCGGGAAAGAATTTCCGAACGCGGCTCCCGCCCCGCGAGAGGGCAGGAGGAGCGCACGGGTAGTCTTAACCACAAGAGAGGGCTTCAACTCACGAATTATACTCTTGCGCTCGTGAAGCCTATTTTTTTACCAAGACTTGCGGACTTATGCTGTTTCAAAAGCTCGTCTATTTTTTCTTTCGTAAATTCTGTTTTTTGGTCTTCGCCGTCATTTTGCAAAAGTGCCCTTCTCAACATCGCCGTCATCTGACGCTGAAGCTCGCGCACTCCGTCCTCGGCCGTATAGCTACGGATTATATGTCTAAGCCCGTCGTCGCTTATCTTTATATTCTTCTCGGCCCAGCCGGTATCTTTTGCCGCACGGGCAAGCAAGTGGTTGCGTGCTATGCCAAGTTTTTCATCCTCGGAATAACTTGCGATTTCTATTATCTCCATACGGTCCTTAAGCGCGTTACTCATATTCAACGTATTTGATGTCGCGACAAATATAACATTGGAAAGGTCAAAGTCTACTTCCAAATAATGGTCGCGAAATGTCTTATTCTGCTCTGGGTCCAAAATTTCAAGCAACGCACTCTCGGGGTCGCCACGGTGGTCACGGCCTATTTTATCAATTTCATCTAATACTATCACAGGATTGTTCGCCCCACAGCGTTTCAAGGCGTCCATAAGGCGGCCCGGCTGAGAGCCTATGTAAGTTTTTCTGTGCCCACGAAAAAGAGCCTCATCAGAAACACCCCCCAACGAAATACGATGATATTTGCGTCCTAATGCCTGAGCAATGGATTTACCAAGTGATGTTTTTCCAACCCCGGGACTGCCAACAAGGCACAATATTGTACCGCCATTTCCACCTGTTTTACGCATAACGGCGATATGTTCAAGAATTCTTTCTTTCACTGGTTTCATTCCGGAATGGTGCGCGTCAAGCGCAGCACGAGCTTTGTTAAGGTCTATTTCAGACACGTCCGATTTATACCACGGCATAGACAGCAACTCGTCCAAATATGTCTTGAGCAAAGCTCCCTCGGTTGACATCGGACTCTGATTTTTCATGCGGCGCCACTCGCTCAGCGCTTTTTCCTTGGCCTCGACCGGCATTTTGGACTCGGATACGCGCTTCTTGAGGCTCTCGGCATCCATTTCTTCCGAATCTTCGCCAAGCTCTTTTTGTATGGCCCTCATCTTTTCGGCCAAAACCTGCTGTTTATGACCATTTTCCATCTGTTCACGGACTCTTTTATTAATAGACGCGTCTATTTTGGCTATCTCTGACATCATCTCGATTTTCTCAAGAATCATTATAAGTTTTTCTCGCCATGATTCAGCCGCCAGTATCTGCAACGCGTCAGACGTTTCAAAATCTGCCATTTGCACCACGGTATCAACGAAAGCCGCCATGGGATAGTTTTTGACCACTTCGCGCAGCTTATCCATGCGAAGTCGCCTTGCGGTTGCGACAGCTTGCATAACGTCAAGAACTCTGTCACGCAGCGCGATGGTCTGCTCGAACTCTGAATCATCCAGCAAAGTCATTTTTTTTGCTGACGCGGTAAAAATACCGTCTTTATCAACCTGAATGTCTTCAAGTTGAACCGCGTTTGACGTTTTGATTACAGAATGAATGGCTCCGTCCGGCATGTGCAGAACCTGGACAATATCGCCAATGGTACCCATATTGTGAATATCTTCGGGCGCGGTTGGGTAACCACCCGTTTTTTGTGGGGCCAAAATAATTCGGCTGTGCCCACGCGCGGCAGTCGCAAGACACAGCGCGGAAGTCTGGTTATCAAGGAAAATCGGCACAGTAAGTCCGGGATGAACAACAAGTTCTTTAAGGGGTAATATAAATTCTTTCATAGTATGAACAATATAATAAACTAAAGAAAAAAATCAAGCCCCCCCGTTGTATGCACAAACGTTGCAGTTCTATTTTTAATTTGTATATCAAAAAATCAACAAAATTACTTGAAAAGGGAAAAATAATGCTGTATGATAGTCGCACGACCGGATGATTAGCTCAGTTGGTAGAGCGTCTCGTTTACACCGAGAGGGTCGGGAGTTCGAGTCTCTCATCATCCACCAGAATTCAAAATCGCGCCGATTGGCGCGATTTGTTTTATAATAACAATAAATTATGACCGATTTGGATGTTCTTGTCACCAATCGGACGAAAACTCAAACATCCGAAATTTATTTATAAAAATTCCATAAATAATCAAATCGGTCTATGCGGTCAGGTGCGGATGGCGAAAAGGTGCAATCTTCGGCATTTGTTTTTGTCGCATTGTCTGTCCAATTAAAAGACCCGTCCGACATAGATTTACCATCAAATATCGCAAATTTATGGTGCATTATTCTATGTTTCTTGTTTTTACGGACAGGAATCCCCATTTCGTCCATTTTCGCCATGAGGATTTTAGCGTTCTTTTTAGATGATTCTAATCTGTCGGTAATCACACGGATTTTTACACCACGCTTGTGCGCCTTTTCAAGCGCAGTGAAAATTCGTGGATTATTTATACCATACACGGCAATATCAATGGTCTTTTTTGCCTGGTTTAATTCGGAAATAATGTTGTTTTCACAATCCATCCCAGGCGAATAATACCGGCGGATAAAAGTTTTATCTGATGTGGCGACTAGTGGCAATTCAGGAAGTTCATCGTCCGCGACCATAGTTTGTGTAGTCGGTGCATCAGATGTTTTCCACAGACGCGACAGCCACGATTTTGATTTTGGCGTGTCAGGCTTGCGAAGTTTAAGATGTTCGTAAAATTCTTTTTCGGCCGCGCTGTCTTGCTCAATAATTAAAAGCAAAATCTCATTTTTTGATTTTTTTGCAACAACCAATGTATCGCCCGCGCGTCCGGCTTTCATAACATCATTTTTAGGGTAATATAAATTATATTTGCGGCGGCCATTCCATGACGGCGGCGATAAAAAATACCATGTGGATTTGTCATTTAATTCTATCTTGTTCTTGCTGTAATACACATATTCCGTATCAAAGTATTTTTTGTCCTTGCCCAGCAGATTTTCAAGTGCATTTGTTGCGGCGATTTCCGTTTTTTTGCTACTTGTTTTATGTAATGAATCGCTTTCAGTAAAAACTTTAACCGCGACACCTTGATACTTTGATAAATCCTGTATCTCAAATGCAAAACTGCACACAGGGAATAAGATAAACAATATAAATAGTATTTTTCGCATGTCGCCACCTGTGCCAGCGCAACGCTAACAACAGCGGCATTATAGGATTCTTGTCATTCATTTTGCAAGTTTTTTCTTATAAATATACGAGCATACAGACGCTTTCCGTTTATCAAACATCTATTTTTATCACTTGTAAATTCTTTGTCTAGTCCGAGGATTGCAAATTGTTCGGCATTATATCTATTTAGAAAACTTATAGGAACACCCATAACGCCGTTATAATCTCTTGGTATGTTCATTGTCTTATTTATATTTATTGCGTCGCAATTTTCATATTTTGGGTAATCGTGTTCGTTATATGTTTTATTAAGAGTTAAAAAGTTTCGTTTTTTACATTCAAGATTGCTAAACCATGTGGCGACGATTTTTGCCTGGGCGACACCATTAACGATTCTATAACCTGGATTTATAATCGCTTTTTCCGCAATTTCGTCGGAATACGGAACATTAAACCACATACCAACAGAAAACGGGTATGTGCCAAGCCACATTTTATTTTCCTTGATAAGAGGGAATATGTTTTTGTATGTAATTGCGTTGGAACTTGCGATAATCAAAAACTTTTTGTCATACGCAACCAGTTGCGCGATATATTCGTTCAACAAAGAAAAAGGCGGATTGCTTACCACAATATCCGCCTTTTTTAATAATTCTATCGCTTCATCACTTCGAAAATCCAGCCCTTGCATATTTTCATC
>QMCE01001394.1_pt1 | contig 13218 bp, 14 predicted proteins | sample 1821851 | NCBI WGS metagenome assembly QMCE01 (sample SAMN09453174, study PRJNA476694) | Termite gut metagenome, whole genome shotgun sequencing project. | isolation source: worker | host: Odontotermes sp. | place: South Africa:Pretoria | collected 2016-01-28 | reverse complement strand
AAATTCCGGTTATTATGTGATATTATGGCACAGTAGAAATTAGGAATTAGGAACTAGGATTTAGTAGACGCCTGCGGGCGGTATCGCGTGGCGCAAATAAAACGCAACCACAAAGCGGGGTATGGGGGCGCCAGCCCCCATAATTATAATTCTCTTCGCATAGGGCGGCGCAAGCCGCCCTATGCGTTTTTACAGAAGGCCTTGAAAGGCGGATTGGAGGCGCTATGGACATCGATTATGAATTGCTGGAGAAGCTGGCGGCGGCATTGGCCCCGGCGGACGAGATCGCACGGTGCTTGGGCATGACGAAGGCGGTTTTATCGAAGAAGATCAAGGAAAAAGTTGGGGTTACGCTCCTGCAATATTTGAAGAAGGAGCTTTGGAAACAGCGCTATGAGCTGCATCAGACGGAGAAGGAGCTGGCGAAGAAATCCGAAAAGATGGCGCTGTTTCTGGACGAGCGGCTTACGGCGGCGACGGAGGACGAAAGCAGGCCGGTACCGGCAAAGCGAGGCGTTACGATACGCCGCGAATACGTCCGCCCGGGAACCGCGTTTGGCGGCGACGGGGACGGTGAAGACGCCCCGGGGTGAAACGCGCGCGCTTTAACGACGCGTTTCGCCCCGCGAACGAAACGCGCGCGCGGTATAGGGTGCTTATGGGCTCGGCGGGCAGCGGCAAGAGCGTCAACATCGCGGAGGACTACATTTGCAGGCTGTCGGACGGCAGCGCTATAGGCGCGAATCTGTTGGTTTTGCGCAAGATTGAGGCGTCGAACCGCGACTCGGCATTCGCGGAGCTATTGGCGGCGATCGGGCGCGTTTTCGGAGAGGACGCGAGCAGGCATTGGAGCGTAAATTATGCGCCTTTGGGCCTTTACTGCCCTGTGACAGGCTCGAGGATCATATTTCGCGGCATGAACGACGCGCACCAGCGCGAGAAGGTGAAGTCGATAACCTTGCCCGAAGGAAAGCTGACGTGGATATGGCTCGAGGAGGCGACGGAATTTACGCAGGTCGATTTTGAAATCCTCGACGACCGGCTTAGGGGCGAATTGCCGGACGGGCTGTTTTACCAGGTTACGCTTACATTTAACCCCGTGTCCGCGTCGCACTGGCTAAAGGCGGCTTTTTTCGACCGCGAGAGCGCGGACGTTTTTACGCACCGCTCGACGTATCGGGAGAACGCGTTTATAGACGAGGCGTTTCACGCGCGCATGAAGCGCAGGCGGGAGATCGACCCCGAGGGCTACCGCGTCTATGGGCTGGGCGAATGGGGCGAGACGAGCGGGCTGATTCTGACGAATGTAAAGGTATTGGAATTTGAGCGCGAATTCGAGGTATACGCGCTCGGGACGGACTTCGGCTTCAACCACGCGTGGTGTACGCTGCTTTTGGGCTTTCGGGACGGCGACGTTTATATCCTGCGCGAGCTGTACCGCACACAGACGGAGACGGAGCGTATATGCGCGCTGCTGCACGAAAACGCGTTTCCAAGGGACGTGACTATGTGGTGTGACTCGGCGGAGCCCGACAGGATAAAGGCGCTCCGGCAGCACGGCTTCGCGGCGCGGGCCGTCAAAAAACGCCCCGGCAGCGTGTTGGCGCAGATCGACTTTTTGAAGGGGCGCACGATCTTCGTGCATCCGGAATGCGTCAACGCGGCGCGGGAGCTATTCGCCTGGCGCTGGCAAAAGGACGCGCGTACAGGTGAATACCTCGACGAGCCGGACCCGAATTGCCACGACGACGCGGCCGCGGCGCTCCGGTACGGGGTTGAGGGATGGAGGCGCCTGCGGGCGGGAACCACCCCGGCGCTGCGCGCCACCCCTCCATAGAGGGCATTTGCCGCCTGCGGGCGGGGCTTTGTGGTCGCGGGCGAACACAGTTCGCCCCTACAGTTTTGGGTCGTGCTGTGGGGTGCGTTGTAGGGTCGCGTTTTGGGCTGCGGGCGAACGCTGTTCGCCCCTACAGTATGGTGATATGGGGCGATCGCCCCATATCACCATAATAAAAATTACTCATCTGGCGGGGCGAAGCCCCGCCAGATGCTTGTAAAGGGAGATAATATGCACACAGACCTTTCATTTTTGGAGCCGGGCGCGCCTTGGCCTCCGCGCTGTGACGAGGACCGGCTGGCGCGGTACGCGCTTAACCGCGCGCGCTTTGAGGGGCGGTATCGGGAGCACGGACGCGAAAGCTACATGAATTATTTCCGGCTTACCACGCTTAAGCTGGCCGACCTTATTGGCAAGCCGAGCGTTTCGGCGGGGCTTTCGCGCCTGGAGGCGGACGCTGGGCCCGAACGGGAGGACGCCGTTTGGGACGCGGTACACGAAAGCGATATTGAGAGCCTGACGGTTAAAGCCGTATACGATATGAGCCGCTACGGCGACGCTGTTTTGCGCATCGGCAGGGGGGATAACGGCAAGAGCCGCATTTCGCTTGTACGGCCGGATATCTGGTTCCCGGCTGTGGACGCAAACGACGTAGGCCGCTTTCGGGCGCACGTTTTGGCGTGGGTGAGCGATGTTGAGCAGGAGGCGGACATCAGCGCTTTGACGGAAGGGGCGGCGGCGAAGGCCGATATAGACGGGAACGGGAAGGGGCCTATCGCGCGGATGCGGGCTATGTTTATAAGCAGGCCGCAAGCGCGGCGCGCCGGATATGCGCAAGGGCCAAAAAAGCAGGCTCTGGTATGCGAGATACATACGCCAGGATTTGTGGAAAAGCGGCGTTATGCACTAAAAAACGGGCGCATAGGCGAGCTGCTTGAGAAAGAAACGGTGCCGACGGGGCTTTCGGATTTTGCTATCGTGCCCATGCAGAACTGCGTTACGAGCGACCGCGCCTTCGGCCAGGACGACTACGGCCAGATTGGCACGATCGCGGCCGAGCTGGAGACGCGGTTCGAGCAGATCGCGAAGGTATTGGACAAGCACACCGAGCCTTCTATGCAAGGGCCGGCGTTCGCCTTGACGCGCGGCGAGGACGGGGAATACCGCCTGAGAACGGGCGAATACATCGTCAACCAGGAGGACGGCGACGAACGCGCCGGGCAGGTGAGCTACCTGACTTGGGACGCGAAGCTGGACGCGAATTTCAGCTTTGTCGAAAAGCTGACGCACCACCTGTACTCGCTCTCCGAGATGGGAGGCGCGCTTTTGGGCGACTTTGACCGCTTCGGCAGCATTCCGTCGGGGAGCGCGCTCCGCAGGCTGCTCATCAGCCCTATGAACAAGGCCGCGCGCGTACGGGCGGAGCTGGACGCCAAGCTGAAAAAGGCGATCGTTTTATGCTGCGCGCAGGACGGTGTCGATTTGAGCGACGCGTTCGTGACCATCCGCTGGGCGGACGCGCTGCCGGCCGACAAGCTTGAGCTGGCCGAAATCGCGCACAAGCGCACCGGCGGCGCGAGGACGCTCTCCGCCGTTTCCGCGATAAAGGCCCTGGACGGCGTCGACGACGAGGAAGCCGCCGCCGAGGCGGGGAGGATTCGTGGGGAGAGCTTAGAGCTTAGAGCTTAGAGACGCCTGCGGGCGGATGATACAGGTTGCGGCGCGATGAGGACATCGCGCCCTACCTAAGGAGATTTGTACCACGGGCGGGGATGGAACCAGTAAATATACTGGCCATTGTCGCCGAGCATGAGATGTGTACCACGGGCGGGGATGGAACCCCGCCCCTACTAACCTGCAAGCAGAGGTTCGCGGCATAACCCTTAGCACGAGTTGAGTCGCCCCTGCTTGCAGGGGTATGGGTGCGCAAGAATAGCAGCATGAATAGGCGCACCCACAAAGCGTGGTGTAGTAGCGCAAGAATAGCAGCGTGGAAAGGCGCACCCACAAAGCGTGGTGTAGCTGCGCAAGAATAGCAGCGTGAATAGGCGCACCCACAAAGCGTGGTGTTGCTGCGCAAGAATAGCAGCGTGGAAAGGCGCACCCACAAAGCGTGGTGTAGCTGCGCAAGAATAGCAGCGTGGAAAGGCGCACCCACAAAGCGGGGATTCCAAAGGGCCGCAGGCCCTTTGGAATCTATCTATAACCCCCGTTTTCCCGGCGCAGCCGGGAAAACGGGGGTTATTCAAAACATCCTATTTTAAGGAGGAGAAATAGATCGAGAAAGCAATACTTGTTCAGGACATTGACTCGGCGCAGGCTGAAATAACGGGCGCGGCAGGCGCGGATTTACATGAAACCGGGCAAGACGAGGGCGCTGCTCCAGTGCCTAACGAAGAGGGTGAGGCAGCGGGAGAAGCACGGCACGAGGAAGACGGCGCTGAGGAAGACGGCGGCGAGAAAGCGCTAGGCGCGGAGGAACGGGCAAACGGCGAGGCCGGCAGCGGCGGAAAGATCGCGCTGCAAGCCCTCATCGCGGAAGGCGTGAAGGCCGTGCTCGAGGAAATGAGGCTGTCCGCAGCCGAATTCACGCGCGCACAAGGCGCGGGCAAGCCGCGCTGCGGCGGCGCGACGGGCGGCGCGAACCCGCCGCCGCGCGCCGAGGAGGACGACTTTATGAAGGGATTCAGGGAGGTTTAAGGAGGTTAATATGGCAATCAACTTAGCGAGCAAATACATGGAGCAGGTGGACGACGAGTTCGAACAGGCCGCGCTGACGACGCCGGGCGTGAATGCGGACTACGATATGTCCGGCGCGCGCACGGCGTATATCTATGACATTCCGACGTCGCCCATGCGCGACTACACGCGCTCTGGTACGGCGCGCTACGGCGCGCCGGAGGAGCTGGGCGACACCGTACAGGAATTTACCCTCGCGCGGGACCGCTGCTTCAGCTTCGTCATCGACAAGGGCAACGACGCGGATCAGATGTACGCGAAAAACGCCGGGAAGGCGCTTAAGCGCCAGATGCACTATGAGGTTATCCCGGAGATCGACTCGTACCGGCTTACGAAGATGTTTGAGGGCGCGGGCACGACGGACGTTACAAGCGCCACAAACGCCAACGCCTATGAGCTGTTTTTGAACGCGCAGGGCGTTTTGGGGAACGCGCGCGTACCCGTGAGCGGGCGCGTCGCCTTCGTTACGTATCGCTTCTACGCGATGCTGAAGCTGAACCCGTCGTTTATCGGCATGGGCGACGCGGCGCAGGAGGCGCGATATTCCGGGCAGCTGGGCATCGTGGACGGCGTACCCGTGATCCCCGTTCCGGAGAGCTTCATGCCCGAGAACGCGCAATTCATCCTCGCGCATAGAAACGCTACCGTCGCGCCCGTTAAGCTTGCGGAATACAAGATTCACAAGGACCCGCCGGGCATCAACGGCGCTTTGGTCGAAGGGCGCGTATTCTACGACGCTATCGTGCTCGAGAGCAAGAGGATGGGCGTTTACGCGAGTAAAGGGGCATGAAGAAATTAGAAATATCGTTGGCGGAGGCGAACGAGTTCCTTGCGGGCGTACAGGACGCGGGGCATTGGCAAACGCTTTCCATAGAGCGGAAGCGCGGCGCGCTGGATATGGCGGTTCTCGCTATTGAGGCTTTGGGCTACCGACTACCGGAGGAGCCGAATTACGTCGTGAGAGCGGCGATTTGCCTGGAGGCGCTATCGCGCACGGATGCGGAGCAGATCGGCGCGCGCAAGGCGGCGGCGGCGGGAATCGCGGCGGCGGCAATCGGCCACGCTTCGGAGCGCTACGCCGCGAACGCAGGCGGGGCGGAAAGGCTATGGAACAAGACGGCGGCGAGCCTGCTGCGGCCCTACGCGCTAAAAAGCGCGGCCATCGGGGGACCGGGCCGATGAATACAGAAGCGCTTCATAACCAAAGCGTCGTCTTACGCCGCAGGACGGGCGAAAACGCGTCGGGAGAGCCCGCTTTCGCGGCCGATGAGGCCATCGCGTGCCGGTTTGAGCGCGCGGGGAAGCTCATATTGCGCCGGGACGGAAAGAGCGTGCTGTCGAGCGCCGTTGTGTATACGAAGGCCGTCATACGCGAAGGCGACCACGTTTTATACGGCGGCAAGTCGTATCCCGTGCTGGCCGTATCGGAGGCCGTCGGCCTTTCGGGGACGTTTGTGCAGAACGAGGCGTTTTTAGGAGGCGCGAGGGCGGAGGGGCGGAGAAGGAGTTTAGAGTTTAGAGCTTAGAACTTAGAACCGCCTGCGGGCAGGACCACCCCGCCGCTACGCGGCACCCCTTCTTAGAGGGGAATTTTGCGGCTGCGGCCGGAACAAAACACCCGCCGTCTGCGGACGGCACCCCGTCTAGGAGTTAGGAATTAGGAACTAGGAATTAGTATCGCCTGCGGGCGGGGACCACCCCGCCGCTGCGCGGCACCCCTCTATGGAGGGGAATTTTGCGGCTGCGGCCGGAACTTGAGTCGCGGGTGGGGATGGCCTCGAAGAGGTTCTTGTGCCCCGGAGGGGTAAACCCCGCCCCTGCAGGTACGGCAACGCGGGGAATTCAAGCCCATGCAGGCACAGCAACGCGGGGAATCCAAGTCCATGCAGGCACAGCAACGCGGGGAATCCAAGCCCCTGCAGGTGCGGCGAGGCAGGGAATCCAAAGGGGCGCAGCCCCTTTGGATTCTAAAAATTATCCACCCGTTTTCCCGGCGCAGCCGGGAAAACGGGTGGATTTCAAACAAGCCAATTTCAAAGGAGGTGAGCGCGCATTATGCGCGACATAACGGCAGAAATCGCGCAATATCTGGGTGTGCGAGGGCATATTGCGGCGTTCGCGGACGCCTTGCCGGACGAGCCGGACGAAGCCGCCGGCGTCTATGAATACCCGGGGAAGGGCGCGGCGGGCGAGGGAGAGGGACTCTATCCGCGCGTTGTACAGCTCCGCGTCCGGGCGGCGGGGCGCGAAAAAGCGTTTGAGCTTGCGCAGAGGGCGTTCGCACTGTTATCGAGCGGGCCGGAGGAGACGCCGGTTCTGCTTTCGGGCGGTGCGGCGCTGTTTATGCCCAGGCAAGCGCCGGCTATGCTCGAACGCGATAACAGGGAGCGCGCGGTTTTCTTTTGGAATATCACGGCTTTGGTGTAGAGATATGTATATAGTTGGGTTTCGGCGCTTGACCATAGCGCCGCTTTTATCGGATACGGAGACGCTCTTGACATATGGCGCGCCTATGCGGCTTGCGCATACGGCGATAAGCGCCGCGCGGGGAGCGGACGCCAAGGGCGGCGAATACTTCGATACGCGCGGGGAGCTCGTAATGGTTGGCGGACGTTCCAGGGCGGAGATAACCCTGCGCTTTAGGGAGCCGGACGAAGCTGCGCTGGCGCTGATATTGGGCGCGAGGATCGACGCGAACGGGGTGTTCGTAGAGGGCATAAGAGAGGGTACAAGAAATGAAAGGCCGCTGGCTAGACCCATAAGCAGCGACAGCATCCCGGAGCGGCCGCTGCCGCTGGCTAGACCCATAAGTGATGACAGCATTCCGGAGCGGCCGCTGCCGCTGGCTAGACCCATTAGTGATGACAGCATTCCGGAGCGGCCGCTGCCGCTTTTTGCTTTGGGGTATGAGGCGTTTGCTGTCGAAGGCACCGCAGAGACGGATATGGAGCGGGCGGCGCGCTTAGCGGACGAAGGGCATGGCAGCGCGGGCGCGTATGAAAAGACGTGGTTTTACAAATGCCGCGCGCGCATGGGGCAATACGCGCGCGCGGGGGCGAGCGCCGCGCCGAAGGCGGCGCATATCGAGCTGATCATCACCGTGCTGGCGACGCGGCGGCTGTTTGCGGGCGCGCCGCTGACGGCGGCGTATTTGCCGCCTGACGCGGCGACGGGGGCGGGGGACGCCTGGTTCGACGAGGTATATATGCCGGAGGAGAGAATATGGACGAGCTGAACGCGCTTATCAGCCGCGCGGCGCGGCTGGAGGGGCGGTATTGTTTTTTGGAGGCGGCGCTTTACAGGATACGCAACGGCGTACGCAGAGCGCGGCGGAGGCGGTGAGGCCATGCTGCAACTGATCGGTACGGCGGAGCTTTCCGCGACAAGCCTCTTTACCATTTCGAGCGCGAACCCGAACGCGGCGGGGCGGGAGGCGGACGAGCACCAGGCTTCGGCGCTGTTTGCGCCGGATCGAAACGGCTTGCCGCAGATCGTCTCCCGCGAGGACGCGCTTTGTATGTTTGAGGCGGCGGAGTACGCGAAGAAGCGCGTCGTGCCGCGAAAACTGAGGTTTACGGCGCGTTCGGCGAGCGTTTTTGGCTTAAACGGCGCGAATCTCGATTTTGGCGCGATTACGTCTAAGTGGAGCGCGCCTACATACGCTCAGAGGCCGGCGTATTCCACGATACTGACTGCGGCGCTGGGTGCGGTTTCGCCCGATGAGGAGCTGAGCGCCAGCCTTGGCATAGGCGAGGCGCTGCAAACCGCGCTCGTCTCAAACGGGCTTTATATGACGCTGCGCAGCGCGGGGGCAATGTATCCTTCCGGAACATCACAGGGCACGGCATCCGTGAGGCTTATGCCCGTAACGCTTGAGACGGATGTTTACGAGATTCAGCCCGAGGCTCAAAACGTATGGCCGAACGCGGGATATGTGCAGCCGGGCGCTGAAATCGTCGTGACGTGGACGTTCTTCGCGGAGAACGGCGCGCGGGAAACGCCGAAGCAGGCGGCGTATGAGCTCGAATATCGCGTATTAAGGAGCGACGGGACACAGAGCGGGCCGTTTACGATAATGGGCGCGAACGCGAAGCACGCGTCGATTCCGGCGGAAGCGGCTGAGGGGGCAGAGGCTATATGGTACAGGCTGCGCTTATGGAGCGACGACGGCGTTTGGGGGGGCTGGACGGAGGAGATTCGGCTCTCGACGATCCCGCTTTCCCGCCGGTGCGCGGGCGTTTCGCCTTCGGGACGGTATCTTTCAGAGGGCGAGGATGTATTGTTCGTTTGGCGGCACGCTTCCGAGGAGGGATTGCCGCAGGCGCGGACGAGGATATTTGCAAGCTCGGGAGCGGCCGGCGCGTATTTTTTGCTCGCGGATCTTGAACAGCGCGCGCAGAGCGCCGTTTTGCGCATTCCCGGCGGCCTGGAATCGGGGGAGCTGCGCTGGTACGCCATTACGACGGACGAGCATGGCGCGGATTCTTTGCCGTCGGAGCCTATCGCCAATATATTGCTGGCCGCGCCCGCCGCGCCCGTTATCGAGCGCGTATCGGATGAGGCGCGCCCGAGAGTATTATGGCGAAGCGGGGAGCAGGAGGCTTATAGGATGCGTGTTTTTGACGAAGCGGGGGCGCTGCGCTTCGACACAGGCATGCTTTCGGGCATGGCGTATGAAGCGCGGTGCGGGGAATATTTGGCCCCGGGGCAATATACCTTTGAAATCACTGTTTGGAACGAATACGGCCTGCCCAGCGCGTCGCGCATGAACGCCGGGGTCACGGTACCTTGCTTGACGCCGGCGGCGATTACGCTTTCCCTCGTCGAGGGGGGCGTGAGGATCGGGGCGGAGCCGCCGGGGGGACAGTATTCATACGAATATGAGGCGATTGAGCTCTTTCGCGGCGGAGTGCGCATTGCCCGGATTTTACGGGAGGATCCGCCCTGTTTCGAGGATTATCGCGCGCACGGCCCTTGTGTGTACTATGTCCGCCTTCTTATAAAGCGTACGGACACAATATTGCCCGAGCAATACGGCGACAGCGAGACCGGAATTATTACACCATATATTGTATATCCGATGCTCGCGCCCGCACAAAAGCCCGACGCGTTTTTACGGCTGGATATGCGCAGGGGCGGCGCGCCCATACGAAAGTGCGGCTATGAGCCCGAAGGAGCGCCGAGGCTTTTAATGGGGCGTTCCGCCGCCGAGTATAACGCCGGCGCTAAGGGCCGGAGCGCGCTGCGCAAGCGCGAGATGAGCTTTTCGCTTTGCAGCGCGGCGGAGTTTGCAGCGCTAAAGGCTATGGCGGAGAGCGGCGAGGCGCTTTTATACCGGGATGAGGACGAAAAATTTTACGGCGCATGTACGCGCTTCGAATACGAGCGCACGCCGGATGGCTGGGATTTTACGCTGGAGCTGGCGGAGGTTGAGTTCGAGGAAGAGCTGAGAGGTTAGAGCTTAGAGCTCAGAGCTTAGAACTTAGATGCCGCCTGCGGGCGGATCCACCCCGGCGCTGCGCGCCACCCCTCCATAGAGGGGAATTTGCCGCCTGCGGGCGGTAGGGCGCCGCAACCCCAAGCGGGGCCCGGGGGCGCCAGCCCCCGGACTATCTTCATTTTTCCCTGCCGGCCGCGAAGCGGCCGGCAGGGGCTACACACAAAGGCTATATTAAGGAACACAAAATGTTGCAAATTACAGACCAAGCCGTGCTCGACGCGCTCTCCGCCAGAAGCGGGACGCGGCGCGTGGAGTACCGGTATGAAATCCTCGGCCCGCGCGGCGCGCCGAAGCTCGTCCCCGAGGTTGAATCGGGGTGGATCGGCGTGGACGCGAATAGAGACGTTTCGCGGCGGGGGCGGTTCGTTTTCAAGGACGACGCCCGCGTCGATTACGCCGTGGATACGCTGCGCGTTGTATTTCGCCTATATATGGGCGAAGCTACCAGCGAATGGCCGCTCGGGCGCTTTTATATGCCCAGAGCCAAGCGCGTAGGGGCACTTAACACGCATTACCGCGAGGTTGAGGCCGAGGACCTATCTGCGGCGCTCGCCTATGACGAATTCACCGAACGCAGGCGAATAGAGGCGGGGACGCCCTATACGGACGCCGTGCGCGCTTTGCTCGCGCCCGTAGCCGCGATGCCTTTAATCGAGGAATCGCGGGAGGTATTAACCGCGCCTATCGAGTTCGAAACCGGCGAGAGCAAGCTTTCGGCCGTTACAAAGCTGCTGGGCGCGATTGCGTACGAGCCGCTTTTCGTTACCGCCGAGGGGCGCTTCGTTATTCGCAAGCATAGACCGCTTGCCTCCCGGCGCGCGGAGTTTACATACACGGCGGGCAGGGGTGGCTTCGTTATAGGAGAGATGAGCGAGCCGGGCGACGCGTTCGTCCTGCCTAACGTTTTTCGCGCCGTCATGAGCCGGGCGGATTCCTCCATGAGCTATACGGCTGAGATTCTCGACCCGGGACACCCGCTTTCGCCGCAAAATCGCGGCGGGCGCAGAATCGTACGGACGCTGCGCTTGCCCGCCGCTTCTTACGGGACACTTGTACAGGCGGCGGAGCAGGCGAAGGCCGAAGCCATGGCGCAGGCTGGTCGCGTTGAATTTGAAACGCTCGCCATGCCGCATCACGAAACGCGCGACGTGTATAACCTCGAGCTTCCGGGCCGCGACAGCTCGAAACACATTGAGCTTTCCTGGGAAATGGAGCTCGCGCCGGGCGCGCGGATGAAGCATGCCTGCGGGAGATGAGAGGGGGCGCTTATTATTTTTACGCAAACGCAACCGGGCGGCGCGGGGAGCTGCGCCGCCGTTTTCGCAACGGTGCACGCTATTACATCCGACGGGATTTTATTGCGCTACGACGGCGAAAACGCCGTAAGCGCGCCGTGCAGCCATTTGGAGCAGTATTCGCCGAACATGGGCGAGCGCGTTTTGGCGCTGCGATTTACGGGCGGCACGGTGGTTTTAGGGAAGGTCGCTTCGGAATAAAAATGGAATGTATTGACTTGATATTTAAAGGAGAAGGCTATGGAATTCACAACTTGGAGCGTACTCGGCACGTATGCCGGTTCGCTGGCGATGGTGATGATCGTCACGCAGCTTACGAAGAGCATCGCTTTTCTGCAGAAGCTGCCCACGCAGATCTGGAGCTATTTGGTGGCGCTCTTTATACTGCTTTTGGCGCACGGCTTCACCGACGGCATAACCTGGGGCGAGGCCGCGCTTTGCCTTTTTAACGCCGCTATCGTCGCGCTGGGCGCTAACGGCGGATATGACGCTATTACGCGCGTTGCCGGGAAGCGATAAGAACCAGCCGGATTTATGAAGAACAGCAGGCGGCAGGACGGATAAACGGCAGGCGGCAGGACGGATAAACGGCGGGCGGCAGGACGGATAAACGGCGGGCGGCAGGACGGAAGAACGGCGGGCGGCAGGACGGAAGAACAGCGGATGAAAAGCGGGCGGCCACATAGGGCCGCCCCTACCATAACCCGCGCCATAGTGATATACTGGAACAAAGCGTTGGAAATACAACGATAATATTGCGAAGGAGCAGGAACGATGGGATTCAGTGTGTTCATTAACTTTGGCGGGGATTGCGCCGAAGCGCTGGAATTCTACACCAAGGCCTTTAATGAGGATATTCACGACAAGATGACCTACGGCGAAGCGCCGCAGGACTCCGGCTACGAGATTGCCGAGGAGGATAAGCACCGCGTTATGTACGCGGGGATGAATATTCTTGGCACGGAGGTCATGTTTATGGACATGCCCAGCGAGGAGAAATTCGTCCGCGGCGGCGGCATGTGCCCGACGCTGACCTTCGACAGCTCCGAGGAGCTCATAAGGGTTTTCGACGCGCTGAAAGAGGGCGGAACCGCTATGGAGGAGCCCGCGCCCACTTTTTACGCGAAGCTGTACGCCTCGGTTATGGACAAGTTCGGCGTTTGGTGGTTTTTGATGAAAAACGCCGAATAAGCGCGCAAATGAAGACACTATGACAGCGAGCGGGGATGGAACCCCGCCCCTACGAGCCGCCGCACAATGATATTTGAAGGGTGGGGCTTCCATGCCAGACCGCCTTCACGGAGAATTATGAAAAAAGAACCGGAGCAGCAGACGCTTTTCAGCGGCTTTGAAATCGCCGGGCCGCTCGCGAGCCGATTACGGCCCAAGACGCTCGGCGAATTCATCGGCCAAAGGCACCTTTTAGGCGAGGGCAAGGTATTGCGCAACCTGATTGAGAAGGATCAGGTTAGCTCGATGATCTTCTGGGGGCCGCCGGGCGTCGGGAAGACGACGCTCGCGCGCGTTATCGCGGAGAAGACCGCCGCGCAGTTCATCAATTTCTCGGCAGTTACGAGCGGCATCAAGGACATAAAGGAAGTCATGACACGCGCCGAAAAGGGCCGCGCAATGGGGGATAAGACGATAGTATTCGTGGACGAAATTCACCGATTCAACAAGGCTCAGCAGGACGCGTTTTTGCCGTTCGTGGAAAAGGGGAGCATTGTCTTGATCGGCGCGACGACGGAAAACCCGTCCTTCGAGGTGAATTCGGCGCTTTTGTCGCGCTGCAAGGTGTTCGTTTTGCAAGCGCTGACGGCGGACGATTTGCTTCAACTACTGCGCAA
>QMCE01004196.1_pt1 | contig 13230 bp, 13 predicted proteins | sample 1821851 | NCBI WGS metagenome assembly QMCE01 (sample SAMN09453174, study PRJNA476694) | Termite gut metagenome, whole genome shotgun sequencing project. | isolation source: worker | host: Odontotermes sp. | place: South Africa:Pretoria | collected 2016-01-28 | reverse complement strand
TCGGTCACGTCTTCCGGTTTTATTCCGATATGTTCCAGTTCTTCGCACAGGTCTACCGTATCGTAAAACTGATAATAAATGGCAGGTGAATCTTTCAATTGATCTTGTCCGACTCCCGGATCAACAATCATGATACGTCCGTCGCCGGTGCTGATCACTCCGGTGTGCATGGCCAGCACACACAGGTTGCGTTCGTTGGCCGGATAACTACGGCTCCATGACACTTTGGGGATAGCGCCGAACATGGCTCCTCCGTCCGCATAAAAATATCCTGTCGTTATCAGTTTAAACATTTCCCACCTCTTCTTCCTGAAATCTGGCAGCCAGGAAAGCCAGCAGATTACTGATCTGTTTGATCGCTTCCGTTGTTTCCGCACTTATTTCCGCCCGCTGCATTTTAAGCATCAGGTATCCGTAAACAGCCGTCAGGCAGGTTTCGATTTCGCTGACTTCTTCCCCTCCGGACTTGGCGCGTAACTGCACAATAGCAGGCAATGCCTTGTAATAGAGAGATCCGTATATGGTTTCCTGCGGTGATTTTAATAACCTCAGGTGCAAATCGGTCAGTTCTGCCGTTACATTCCTGTTTATCCGGATATGCCCTTTTTCCCTGACTCCTTCGATACGCATCATGTCAATCAGTTCCTGATACCATTGGCGTATTTCCTGTTTTATTTCTTCAGGTTGGTCATATTGGGAGATGATGCGGGATTCGATTTCGTCCATATTGAAATGACAGGCGCGTATAAGGTCTTCTACCTGCCACATATAGATCAGGTATTCGACGCTGTTTTCCTTCCTTTTTTGCCGTGCGATAATCATAAAATTACTTTTGCCGTACAAAGATAAAAATAAAACCATTATCTTTGTTCCTCAAAAATAAAAAGATGAACTCTGTATTGATTACCGGGGCAAATGGGCAATTAGGGATGGCTCTGCGTACTGTTTCCGAATGTTTCGAAGGATTTAAATTGTATTTTACGGACGTTGATACGCTGGATATATCAGATCAGTCGGCTGTCGAATCTTATATCAAATCATCCGGGATCGGTGCAGTTGTAAACTGTGCCGCATATACGGCGGTAGACAAGGCGGAAGATGATGCGGAGCTATGTATGCGTATTAACTGTGATGCCGTGCGTAATATAGGGGAGGTTGCCGCATCATTGGATGTTAAGATGATTCATATATCCACGGATTATGTTTTTGACGGAAAAGGTGCGCGTCCGTATCGTGAAGATGATACGACAAATCCTTCATCCGTTTACGGAAAATCCAAACTTGCCGGTGAACAGGCGCTGATGGCCGTATGCCCTGATGCCGTGATTATTCGTACCGCCTGGCTTTATTCGGAGACGGGCGCTAATTTTGTGAAGACGATGTTGCGCCTGGGCGCGGAACGTGACAGGATAGGCGTAGTGGCTGATCAGCAGGGTACTCCTACGTATGCGGGAGACCTGGCGGGTGCGATCATGAAAATACTGGTATCGGATCAATTTGTTCCCGGAATCTATCATTATACGGATGAAGGAGTTTGTACATGGTATGATTTTGCAGTCAGGATAGTTGAAATTGCAGGCCTGAAATGTCATGTGGATCCGCTTACGACAGCCGAATACCCTACGCGCGCCGTACGTCCGGCTTACAGCGTATTGGACAAAACAAAAATAAAAGATACATATAGGGTGATCATTCCCTCGTGGGAAGAGAGCCTGGGCAAATACTTGCGGCATTTGTAATATGACGCTTTCATTAGGGATTATTTGAGGTGAATTCCGGTTCTTTTTATCCGAAAAGAGAACCGGAATTTGTGATGATTTAACGATTAAACAAGAAAAAAATGTCTTTATCTGAAGAAATAAAACGTCGCCGTACGTTTGCGATTATCAGTCATCCGGATGCGGGTAAAACCACTTTAACCGAAAAGTTGCTGTTGTTTGGCGGGGCGATACATGTAGCCGGAGCTGTTAAATCAAATAAGATACGCCGTACGGCAACGTCCGACTGGATGGAAATAGAGAAACAACGCGGTATATCGGTTGCCACTTCTGTCATGGCGTTTGATTATGAGGGGTATAAAGTCAATATTCTGGACACACCCGGTCATCAGGACTTTGCGGAAGATACGTTTCGTACGCTTACCGCGGTAGATAGTGTGATTATTGTGGTAGATGCGGCCAAAGGGGTTGAGGCACAGACGCGAAGACTAATGGAGGTCTGCCGGATGCGTAAGACGCCTGTGATTGTGTTTGTCAATAAAATGGATCGCGAAGGGAAAGATCCTTTCGACCTGCTGGATGAAATCGAAGCGGAGTTGAAGATACACGTACGTCCGCTGAGCTGGCCTATTGATATGGGACAACGTTTTAAAGGCGTCTACAATCTTTACGAACAAAAGCTTGATTTATATACGCCGAGTAAACAGACGGTAACAGAGAGTATTGAATTTAAAGATATAAACAGTCCCGGGCTGGAAGATCATATAGATATAACGTTGGCGGATAAGTTGCGTGCCGATGTGGAACTGATCAACGGAGTATATCCGGCGTTTGAGGAAACAACCTATCTGAGTGGTGATGTGGCGCCTGTTTTTTTCGGTTCCGCATTGAATAATTTCGGGGTACGTGAATTACTGGATTGTTTTGTGCGTATTGCGCCGTCACCCCGTCCGGTACAGGCCGTAGAACGTATTGTAGAACCTGAAGAGGGTCATTTTTCGGGTTTTGTGTTCAAAATACATGCCAATATGGATCCGAACCATCGTAGTTGTATCGCCTTTGTGAAGATATGTTCGGGACGTTTTGAGCGGAATGCGAACTACAAACACGTTCGTTTCGGTAAGATGATGCGCTTCAGTAGTCCTACCGCTTTTATGGCGCAGAAAAAAGAAATCGTCGACGAAGCCTTTGCCGGCGATATTATCGGTTTGCCTGATACCGGCAATTTTAAGATCGGCGACAGCCTTACCGAAGGTGAAGATCTACACTTCAAAGGATTGCCGAGCTTTTCTCCGGAAATGTTCAAGTATATAGAAAATGCCGATCCGATGAAAACGAAGCAGCTTAGCAGGGGGATTGATCAGTTGATGGATGAAGGGGTTGCCCAGTTGTTTGTCAACCGGTTCAATGGTCGTAAGATTATCGGCACTGTCGGGCAATTGCAGTTTGAGGTTATTCAGTATCGTTTGCTGAACGAATATGGCGCACAGTGTCGGTGGGAATCCGTCGGACTTTATAAAGCCTGCTGGATAGAGAGTGATGATGTGGCCGCTCTTGAAAATTTTAAAAAACGCAAAGTTCAATATATGGCTTTAGACCGCGAAGGGCGTGATGTCTATTTGGCCGACTCCGCCTATGTTCTGACGATGGCACAACAGGATTTTCCGGCCATACGTTTCCATTTCACTTCGGAATTTTAAATGGTGTAACTATTCAAGATTCCCGGATGGACCATAAAAAAAGTTTAACTTTTGAAGAAGAATGCAGACATCATAACTCCTTTGAAAGTCTTCTCTGAACAAGACTTCGGTTCGTGTAAGTGTTTGAATCACTTAAAACATTTACAAATAAAACTTATCAAAAATTAGATACGTTTACCCTAGCTTATTTTTATTACTAGGGCACCGCCTATATTTTCAATTGGTGCTTAACCGCACCCTTTTTGCATTTAAAATTCTGGATTCCCGTACGCTTTTTAGCATGGCAAGGTAGCGTTTCAAATAAATGATTTTGTTGAATCTTAATAAAGTCAGATTCCAAAGTATAGATTTTTTTGTTTCAAAAATATACTTATTAATGTCATGATATACGTTTATGTCCCCTAAACTTATTTTTTCAGCGAGAAATTCATTTTCTTTTGTAAACATAGATTGTTTGTATTGATGCGGACGATTCGCTCTGTCGTGGTAAATATGTGTTTTTGTGTTTATGTAGATTGCATATCCATGATATAAAATCCGTTGACAGAAATTATTATCTTCTCCGTAATGTGTAAAAAGTGTTGTGTTGAAATACCCGGTGACTTTCAGGCATTCACAATTTAACAGCCAAGCTGCGGCATTAACAAAAGACACCTTGTATTCGTCTTTCATTTTTCCGAAATAAGCATCGTTGATGAAACTTTTCGGACAATAGTTATTAAAAGTGTCATCTATTGCTGTTCCGTCTCCATTCAAATGTATGGAGGATACAATTCCAGCGTCAGGATTTTTAAAGAAAGTGTTTAATAACACAGTTATCGTATCTTTTTGTATCCAAGCATCCTGATTTAATAAAAACACATAGTCTGCATCCTGTTTTAAAGCATAATCAATCCCCATATTACACGCTCCGGCAAATCCTATATTGGTTTTTGATTCTATTATGAGGACATCCGGGTACTTTGATAATATATAGGTGATCGTTTCATCACCGGATGCATTGTCTATTGCCACTATATGAACTGGATGTATAGATTCTTCCAGACTTTTAAAACACTTGTCATACCATTGCATTCCGTTATATAAAACAATAACGGCATATACGGATGGATTTATTTTTTTATTTTCGTTTATATCCGAACCACAGGCCCGATATTTATTTAGCAGAGATTTTACTTGCGGAAGTAATATCTCTGCCTGTGACAACTTTCGTAATCCTTCCATGAGTTTTTTCTTGTCGAAATCATTTTCGACGCGTATGTTATGAAATATGCCAAGTAACAGACTTAAACTGTTTTTATTGTATATATATTGTTTTTTTAGCGGGTTGGATGCCTTTTCTAATCGTAATACAATATACGTAAACCATCCGCATAGTCCGTGCGCCCAACTGATGTCTTTGTGATAGTTATCCATAATAGCGGTTTGTACGGCATAATCAATATCTTCTAAAATAATATCTTCGTCACCTTTTACAAAGCCATTACGTAACAAATACATCAAGCCACATCCTAATCCGCATAATCCATCTGTCATGCAGACCGATATGGAGGGGTTTATGTCGTTTAGAATCTTATGTAAAGTTTTATCAGCCTTTTTTTTCCATTTTCGCTCGTTTAATGTATATAGGTGAATTACATGAGCTATTTTACTGAAAGCGACACCTTCTTTATTCATCGGTGTTTCCATTATACCAACTTGTCTGGTTACTATTTGTTTTTTACGATAAGCGGATGTATCTATCATTTCGGTTTCGTTATGTATATTTTCTTTTCATTTTCTCATACAGGGAATTTTTGGGAAATGTTGCATATTTATCTATTTTGTTTCTGCGCCATAATTCATTCCACCAATGTAAAGCATAAGAAGTTTCGGGTAGTATACAGTCTTTATTTTCAATAAAATCGCGAACCCGATAGAAGGAGACGGGGCAAAAAACAATTGGATCTTGTATGAAACGGCTCAATCCGTTCCGGAAAATCATTCTGGAAAGGAGATGGATACCTAATTCTCCCCAATGTATATAATCATAACCGCGCTTTGCGATAAAATCGGAACAATCTTTAAGGAAACTGGCATTTGAAGCACTTGAAGCACTTTTTATATAGGTATTATTTACTTGGCACCTGCCATATTCATCCAACGTCTCCGAAGAGAATACAAAATCACTTTCGAAATCAAACGGTTTGAGGCAAACGGTATCCATATCTACCCACCATCCTCCGGTTTTATGTAGCAGGGCGTATCTGAATTGATTGGAAAAATTCACATACCCGTTAAACACATCGGTTCGCATGTCTTTTCTGGGAATAATCAAGTTTGCATCCTTTACGGAAGCGCCTTCGGGAATATTTTTTACATCCTCATATACATACAGTTCAAATTTATGACCGTGAGCAAGATATGAACGGATACAAATGATTTCCATGGGGGAAAGTTCGGAACCTATCCATAAAGACTGTATGATTTTATTTGAATCGGCCATGCTATTTGTATTTAGTCTATGATCTCTTTTTTGTCCAAATAGAATGGGATGACAGACAACCAATCCTGTGCTGCACATCCTTCCATAAAACTCAATAACGAAAGTCCCATACCTGCATATCCGTTCCAAATATCCATACAGGGTATTTTTATACTGTTATTGGCTAATGATTCGATTTTCTTTAGGCAAATCGCTAACCATTCCGTTGCAAGGTGTTTGTATTGATGGTTATCCAACTTATAACCTACATAATTGTACAGGGGTGCCCATTTGAAAGCGCCTGATGAGAACCCATATGAACCGTCATCCAAGAATTTCCGGAAACCGGCTTCATAGGTATCAAGGAAAAACAAGGCTCTGTGCGTATATTGCCGATCTTTTTTATTTTCAGCCGTTTGCAATAGTTTTACCGCTGTTACCAAAGGATTAAATGTACCCGGATACTTACCGAAATGCATATCTTCATATACGATTGTTTCCATTTTATCTGTCGCATAATCAAGATATGCCCGGATTTCGGCATTATCCATTTCGGATATATATAAATCGTTAAGCATATCCATTGTAGCCATCGCCTCTGCACAAGTATTGTATGTATTTCCAGGCATATTCATAATTTTAGCGATAGACTCCCTGCTTCTTTGCACCATACTACTTTTTTGCTTTTGGCTGTTTAATAATCTGAATGCCAAATACTTTCCCGGTCCGAGGATATCAATGTATTTCCGGTCATGCACATAATTATTAACTAAATTATCCAAGTCCTCCAGTACTTCGTCCGCATCAGCCTCTATGTAACCTTTCCGAATCAAATATTCTATAGCTACGCCAAAACCTGTCAGCCCTGTACTATAATCCAATGTCGCATGTTCCGTTATATGTGCTATGATATGATCTGTTAATTCATCAGCGAATAAAGTCTTTGCAGGATCATTCATGTAATCAGCATACAGGTATAAAAATAATGCGATACCAGTTTTCCCCTGGAGTAAACCGGTGTTATTTCTCAACGAATACGCCTTTTTTTGTAGCGTTTCGGCTATGTATTGTAAATGTTGCCTGATCAGCGTTACATCTATGTTCATATCATTATTTCATCAGCGGAACTGTTTTCTATTTTGGCTCTTTCGTAGGATGATAATTGTCCAAACAGATTGGATCTGAACTTACTATTATCCCCTCTTGGATGGCACAAATGAAACAGAGGGACATCGGTACGATGTATTTTATAACCCAGTGCAACAAAGCGATAATACCTGTCAAAATCATCATTTCCCCACCCGTAATGTTTTTCATTTTCCATTCCTGCATGTACATATTTCAATCTGTCGACAAAAACCGCTCCGCCCGCCATAGGTCGATTGTATAAATAATCCAATTTATTTCTATTCCTGTATAAGACCCTGATATCTTTTGTTTTCAAATAAAATTTACGCATAATTTCGGACGTTTCCAGAAAAACGCCATTGTATGGATAGGCAATATCCGCATGATTCGTACGAATCTGATCCGCCGCCTCGAGAATCGCTTTTTTATCAATCACCACATCCGCATCCCACAGCGCTACAATGGGCGTTTCAATTTCAGCTGTAATTTGATTGAAATACTTCGTCCGGTGAAATATATTGTCCTTATCTTCTATAAAAACATACTTTACCTTTTTGGGCAGAATCGCTTTCAAAACCCCATTGCATTGACCGTCAATCTCTGCAAGTATAACATGGGTGTCAAAGTATTTGCATAGCTGTGTCGTAACAACCCATACATTTTCCAAACGCTGTATGGAATCTAACCTGACAGCCAAAATAAAGGTAGTATCTTTCAAATTATGCTTCATCGTTTTCGCGTGTTATCAAGTCCCGGACCATAGCCACTCCGCTATATCCCATCAGACCTAAATGATCTTTTACTATTTCCCAGTTATCACACCATTCCCATATCAGGGAAGTATCTATTCTTTTTTTCGCCTCCGTGTAAAAAGACCTCAAATCCAATTTGGATTTCTCCTCTTTCCATAGCGAAGCAATTAATAAACACACACCAGTAATTCCATCGTCAATAAAGACGCTTTTATTACGGAATTCATACAGTAAATCTCTTGTATCAATGGAAGAAAGAAGCAAATTGCAATGTTTCGTTAACCGTTCATCCCCGATGCAAAGATTCATTTTGCCGATCCCCCATAACAGGTAGAGTCTTTGCGCATTTGTAGCTGCATATTTTGATACAATGAACGGGATGGCCTCATGCATCATCTTTTCGATTTTATGATTGTAAAAATGAAATTGCCATACCTTGCTTAAGACGAAAAGAAACAAGGGTAACTTTGTCCGAATGTCGAACCCGATACGATCCTCTTTTATAATAGACTCCATCTTTATATGGAGCGTATTTATTATCTGTACGGACAGTTCATTAAACAAATAGTTTGCCTCTTTCAATGATACAGCCTGTTTCCGGATGCAGATATAGTATAGAATTTGAATGAGGTTTGCTACTTCTTCACCTGTATGATTGAAACCGACATAGTTGAACACTTTATCATCTATCTCTTTGAGGGCTTCGTTTTCATCCCCCTGAATATGGTTGTTTCGTATCAAATAACTTACTCCTAATGCTATGCCCAACAATCCGTTTTCTATGTCGATGGTTTTGACGGTGTTAATCCTACTAAGGACTTCATCCAGCAACTCTTCTGCAAGTTGTTGATATGCTGCATGATCTATCGATTTTGCCAAGTGATAAAAATAAATACATGCCCCCATTTTCCCATCGGAAAGTCCTAAGGATATATCTTGATCATTCAGGATGTTTTTTAAGGCATGATGAAATTTTTCAATAAAAAATAGTTTTTCCATTGTATTTACTTTTTCCTTTGGCATAAGATAATCAGGTCATTACTATCCTCGTCAATCCGGGAAAGTAATTCTTGAAGTGACGCGGATGGTGTGTATTCTCCGGCTTCGGTTTTTTCCAATAATTCAGATGATTCAACTGCACTCATATAATATTCGTTTGAAATCCAGCGCGGCCAAATGGGAGGCCCACCTTGTATGTTGTCGGTTATACCGATGTCGTTCTTATCTTTGGCAGAGAAAACGGTTTGTTCCTTTTTATCGTATACGATATATTTGAATGCCGCATAACTTCTCCTATTTTGATCGATTTTTTTCCAGTTGGAAAAAAGATAAAAATAACGATCGTCTTCGATCACTGAAAGCACACTCCAATACGGATCATAATTTTGTACATAGTTTTCAAAAGAAGAATACCAAGGTTCGTATTTAAGCGGCAATTTATATTTCCCCAAATCAATGAAGGCATAGGGCTCCGCATGTACCCCGGAGATTTTCCAGATTGTATCATTTGATACACTCCCTTTGAAGTATAATAAATCATTTTTATAATAAAAAAATATCTCATAGGGAGAAAGAGCGGAGGTGGATCCGGGAGGCTTTGTGATCCCATACATGGGATTAGGTATGCAGGCAAGTGTATCATTTAATCTGTCTAATGAAACGGCAACTGCTTTATACTTATTGGCTAAATCTTCGATATCTCCCATCCATAAAACAGAATCGGAAATGCCTAAGTAAATAATTTCTGGCTTTCTTTTTTGGCTACGTAAGAAATTTCCGTTCAAATCACAAAACAGCAATTTTTCTGTATCGGTAATCACGATCTCTTTCTTTTTTCGATCAATTTCCAAATCAACTAGTGAAATGTATTCGCCGGGACCCTGACCACGAGCACCAATCTGTTTTATAAACTGCCCATTTTTATGGAAGATATAAGCATCTCTACGTGATCGAATAATCAGCAAACTATCAAGCTGTTTTATATCCCAGATTCTGGTTATGATTACATCATCCGGCGTTTTTAACTCAATATACTCCACCGAATCGGCAATTTCCGATATAAACATCTGCCGTTCCGTATCAAAACCCTGCTCGAAATCAATCGTATAAAATTCGAAGGGTTCATTTGCATTTTTAGTTGTCTCTTTATTGCATCCTGCCTGTAAAAGGCAGATATGTATCAGAAAAAGTATGGGGTAGTATCTCATGGTATTGTTTTTTAGGGTAAATTCATCTATATGCGGGTTTCACATGACAGAGGTTCGGTCTTCCGATCGCTGATTCATAACCCGACGGGGACGGACAGATCAACCTGAAACGGCATTGGTTGCAAGGCTTTTCCTGATAGCGTGTGTCTCTCCATGAATCACCGTCTACCAATGCCCGGAACAGACTGTCGCCGATGGGTTTCGTCAGATCTCCGATGGGGCCTTTATGTGTGTCCGCATATATTTTTCCGTCCGGCAGGATGCTTATTTTTCCAAAATAGTGCGTATTCAATCGTTGCAAGGCAAAAATTTCCTGCCGGTCAAGCGTTATGGTCATCAGATCTTCCGGTTGCAGAAAGATATTTTCCTCAAAAAAAGGCAGATTGTTTCGGTTGTAATAGGGGGTGACGGAGGCTTCGATATTGAGTCGGCTTAATTGTTCTTTCAAACGCTCCGCTTTCTCATATTCGGCGACGGATGCGATGCCGAGTTCCCATTGCTGACGAATATTGTTCTGTTGGAATTGTTTGGCAATAGCTGTCAACGATTTTTCCCGATAGGAGTCGTTGACAATGATTTTCAGTTGAAACGACTCTTTTGTGAATAGATGCAGGAGCTCTGGATCTTCCGGCAGATTCCGGTAGTTCACGATCCAATTCTTTAATGATTTACTCTTTTCCAGTACACCGAACAATTTGCCTAGTTCCGGATATTGAAACGGGTTTCCGCCGGTAATATTTATGGATGCTCCGGTATGAGAAATGGCATGTAAAAATTCTTTTAATAAATGGAAATCAAGCATATCGTCCGATTTTGTACAGCATGGATACTGTTTAAACATGTCCCGGCACGACTGGCAATGATGCGTACATGTTCCGGTTACATAAATGGTGACTTCGTGCAAATAGGACAGGATATTTTTACTTAACATGGACGGCATGTATGAATAGGTCTTCAGATGTTCCACGCTCCATTGAAGATTCAGGATCGGAGGCATAATGACCGGCTTGGGTAAATGCCCTTCAATCAAGTCACCGCATCCCATATCTTGGAGGGATTGAATCAATTGGTACAACGGTTCGTTCTCCAATTCTTTGACGCCGATCCGGATGCTATACAGATTATCCGGATGTTGTATATACCGGATCACATAATTGATCGCTTCGTCTTTGACGAACGAGATCCCTTTTTGGTTTTTTGCATTGTAGAAAAGATAACCTTCCGCATCTTCACTGATGAATACGTAGGGCTCTAAGTAGAACCATACGGTATGTATATTTTCCATAGATATTTTTTTATACGCTGAATACTTCGTCCATAATACGTTTGTATAATTCCGGCGCATTGGCTAATTGCTCTATGCCTTTACGCAAATAATCATCAAATCCCTTTTTTTTAACCAACTTACTACAAACCGGTTTTCTTTCCAGGTTTTTGATTCCGAACATACATTCCATACAATTACTGACATGATAACAGGGTTTGCACAACTCTTTCAATGCATCGCAGTAATGGTTATATTTCTGGGCTATCTCTTCGCAGTCGATCTCTACACCGTTGTCCGTCATCCTGCCGAAAAAGAACTGTTGTCCTATTCTTTCACACGGAAGAAGTTTGTTGTTGACCGTCATAAATATTTTTTTCGAAAACGGGAAGCAGGTACCGCCGGATATATAGCTGACAGGCTCTTTCTTAAAAAATAAGTCATTGTAATCATTATATTTATTCCCGCTATAGAGAAAGATAAAATTTTGCAATTTTCTTGTTTGATCATAATTCAGGTCCATCACCCGTTTCATTTCGACATCCGATTGAGGATCAGGGATCTCTTGTCGGGGGGTAGCCATTACCTCAAATTCTTTTTCTAGTTCCGGACGGATGCCGACAGGATTCACATTGGCGAAGGACGGCGTCTTATTGAATTCACGCTGGAAGAACCGAAACACTTCCTGCTTGTTGCTCAGGTTTTGTACTACGGCATTGAATAGGATATTTTTTTCAAAGAAAACCGGATAATTGTCACGAATATACATCATATTTCCATAGACCGCGTCAAAAGATGGTTTTCCGTTATGAAACAAACGATAGGCGTCATGCTCTTTGGAGCCATCTAAACTAACCAATATATCAAAATCATACCGAATGAAAAAAGGCAGGTATTTTTTTAACAGGACACCATTGGTGGTCATGCTGTATTTGAATTGGATACGATCGTTTTCCCGGCTTTGGGTATAGGCGACCATTTCTGTGATAAAATCCATGTTTAATAAAGGTTCGCCTCCATAAAAATTAATTAACATTTCTTTTCTTGGGGATTTGTTCGCTGGTGTACCGGATTTTTCAAGTACAAAATCAAGCAGCATTTTTGCTTTTTGGATGTCTAAGTATTGGTTTTTCCGCGTATCGTAATCCGCATAAAATTTTCGGTATGCACAGTAATAACATTGTAGGTTACACGCATCGGTCACTTCAAAACCAATATGTCCTATATTGGCCAATTGGTCGGATACGTTATCTGCTGTAATATGCTTGGGGTGTATCCGGGTTCGGTCTAAGAGAAAGGCAGCCTTATCCGGTATTTTTTTCTCCTTTATAATCTCAATTTTGTCATCCGTTTTTTGCAAACGGAGGCTGTAGTTTTTTTGCGGGGTGCAATATGTATCTTTATGATTAAAACAATAGTTGATCATGATATGGGATTCATTGATATAAGTTTATAAATTTCGTTTTAGCGTTTAAATTCAAGTAAAAGCAGGTAGTAAGGGTGTGCCTGCCGAGCAAGCACACCCTTAAAAGAACAATACTTAAACAATACGCCATTCATTAGTTGCAGTACTGTCAGCCGGAGAAATGGATCCGCAGTTGCATCGGGCTTCTAGGCAATAACCACCGCCTTTCAAAACTTTCATTTGCCTTTTATCTAATTCTCTTTTCGATAGGGATGTCAAATTTATTTTCTTTATTTTTTTCATCGCTGTAAAATTTAATGTTAATATTCGAATATGTGTTAAATCAAGGATCCACATAGATCATGTCTTTATTGTAATAAAAAACAATAAAGGTTGAAATGGGTTACAACTGTCGCAAGCGTGGCATGTAGAAAGTTCTTGGGACAGCTATACTATCCTAAGTTATTTTTGCCCAGAAGAGCTAGCCGGTCATTATGATAAAGCCGGGATATTGTAGATTTGGAAATCAATTTACTAAGATTCTTCATAAATATTTCATTTTATTAGTTGTAAACTTCTAATAATTAGATTT
>QMCE01006015.1_pt1 | contig 13232 bp, 10 predicted proteins | sample 1821851 | NCBI WGS metagenome assembly QMCE01 (sample SAMN09453174, study PRJNA476694) | Termite gut metagenome, whole genome shotgun sequencing project. | isolation source: worker | host: Odontotermes sp. | place: South Africa:Pretoria | collected 2016-01-28 | reverse complement strand
GCTTCGTAATTTTTGAGCAGGGTTGAATCCTCACTCAGAATGAAGTCACGGTTTGCTTGAATTCGAGACGGCATTTTTGCGATAAAAATCGCGGCAACTTGCCGTTTGCGATCGTTGTGATTGCTATCACGGAGAAGCAGGTAACTGATAACAAGGTCAGTTGCCATTTCCACAAGTCTGCGGGAATGGTAGGTAAGGAATTGCTCCTGCCCTTCGTATGATTTTACATAGCTCAGAGTTTCGTCAAACAATTTACGCGCGCCACGTACCGCCGCAAGCAAGCCGGAATCGCCGGAATAATCCGCGCTGTCGTATTCGTCAAGGATTGCCTGCGCTATGCCGGAAGTGACCGGCCCGATAGCCGCGACAATCTGGAGCTGAGTCGTGCCTTCGTAGATATTGGTGATCCGCGCGTCACGGTAATGGCGTTCGGCGTTGAATTCTTTCATGTAACCGGTGCCACCGTGAATCTGAATCGCGTCGTATGCGACTTTATTCGCCATTTCAGTTGTGTAGGCTTTCACCATCGGCGTAAAGAAACCGGCAAGTTTCGCGTATTTCTTTTTTTCGTCGATAATTTCACCTTTTTCGTCAGGGTGTTTTTCGGAATATTCCTCAAGCCCCTCCTTCAGATCGACAAAGCGTGAAGTTTCGTATAACAAACTTCGCCCCGCTTCAACGGCGACTTTCATTTCCGTAAGCATTTCAAACACCGGCGGCAATTCCCGTATCGGCGCGCCGAACTGAATACGCTTCGCCGCGTACAAATCCGCTTCCCGGTAGGCAGCCTCGGCAATACCCACCGCTTGCGCGGCGACTCCCAGACGCGCATTGTTCATCAGCCACAGCGTGTACTTGGTCAGTCCCCGCTGCCGTTCGCCGACCAGCTCCGCCGGCGCGTGATTGAATTGCAGTTCGCATGTCGGCGAGCCGTGGATACCAAGCTTGTGCTCAAGGCGGCGTATAATCATTTTATCGTCACGCTTGTACAGGAAAAACGAAAGTCCACGCGCTCCCTTGCCCTTTTCCTCACTGCGAGCGAGCACCAGCCCGATAGTTCCACAGCCGTTTGTGATAAAACGCTTGACACCATTCAGATACCACTTGCCGTCTGCGCCCTGTGTCGCTTTCAGATTGACCGCCTGAAGATCGCTGCCCGCGTCAGGCTCGGTGAGAATCATCGAGGAGTCCCATTCACCCGAACACAATTTCGGCAGATACGCTTTTTTCTGTTCTTCCGACGCGAATTTGTTGATCGTCTCGGCAATATCTTGTTGCAGGCCAAAGTTGAGAAATGATGCGTCCGCCCGCGCAAGTATCTCCGCCGCAATACTCAGAATGGTACAAGGCATATTGAGCCCGCCGTACTGTCTGGGCACGCAAAAGCCCATCATGTCAGCCTGCGCCAGCATATCAAGCGCTTTTTGTGTCGCGGGATTCAAAACCACCTGATTATTCGCCAGCGTGGGACCTGCTTCATCAACCGAAGGCGCGGCTGGAGCGATAAATCCGGCGGCAATCTCCCCGATAATCGAGAGAACCATGCGGTAAGAATCGCGGGCATCCTGCGCGTCTTTAGGAGCGTGGGCGTATTCCCCCGCCTGCGCGAAATTTTCTTCTTTCAGGTGAATAATCCGGTCAAGATCAAGATGTTCCAGATGGAACTGAATATCTTCGTTATCGGTTAAAAAATTTTCCATAAAACAAACTCTCCCTTGCCTTACACTCTGGCCTTGTACGCTTTGATCATGCGGGGGATAACTTCGTTCAGGTCTCCCACGATACCGTAATGGGCAATGCCGAAAATCGGCGCTTCAGGATCATTGTTGATCGCGATAATCCGGGAGGAAGCGTCCATACCGGCCCGGTGCTGAATCGCCCCGGAAATGCCGCAGGCTATGTAGAGCTTCGGCCTGACCGTGGTTCCGGTTTGCCCGACCTGATGTTCCTTGCCGATAAAGCCCGCGTCAACGGCGGCGCGTGACGCTCCGACTTCTCCGCCCAGTGTTTCCGCCAATTCCCGTATTAAATCGAAATTGTCTTTGCTGCCGACACCAATGCCGCCTGACACGATGATTTGCGCGCCTTTCAGATTGACCGTTTTTTCTACCAGCACCCGGCTGATAATCTCGCTGGGAAAATCATCGTTCGACAATTTCGCGCTCATCTTGACGACTTCAGCCACGCGGGAAATATCCGGCGTACCCATACGCATAACGCCCTCGCGAACAGTCGCCATCTGCGGCTTTTTCTCCGGGCTTACAATTGTCGCAATAATATTGCCGCCGAACGCTGGACGTATCTGGTAAAGAATATTTTTGTATTCGGTTTCTTTTTGAGTGTGATCCCCGATTTGCAGATCAGTACAGTCCGCGGTCAACCCGACCTTGAGAAATGACGCCACACGAGGCGCGAGATCGCGGCCTTCGGTAGTCGCCCCGTACAACACGATCTGCGGCTTGTAATCCGAGATCGCCTGTATCATCAATTTGCTGTAGGGAATAGGCGTGTAATATTTCAGCCGGGAGTCTTCCAGCAAATACACGCGATCCACGCCAAAACTTGCCAGCCGCGCCGCTTCTCCCGCGACATTTTCCCCGAAAAGCGCGGCGCTTACCTGCGCTCCCAGCCTGTCCGCCAGCTCCCGCGCTTTGGAAACAAGCTCCAAACTCACCTCGGCGGCTTTTCCATCACGCTGCTGTATATAAACCATTACGCTGTTTTCTGTGCTCATGTTTTTCCTCTTATCCAAAAGTATGATCCGCGATAAGGCCGTGGATTAGCTCGGTAATACCCGCTTCGCCCGGATCGATATATCTGATGTCGGCGGCAGTCAGAACGACAGAATTAATTGTTTTCACTTTTGTCGGAGAGCCGGAAAGCCCGCACTGGAGCGGATCGGCCTTAATCGCCTGAATGTCCCATAACGCCATCGGATTATCACCCGAAGAATTTTCTTCGCCAAACGGATCACCGGGAGACCCCGCGCCGTCCGCCGAAGGAACTACCCGCTTGTAACTCATCGTTTTGATTGCCGAAGCAGGGCGGGGCACTTCGCCTTCTTCCGTGAAAGTGACCAGAACCGGAAATTTCGCCTTAACCCGTTCCCAGCCCCCCTCGATTGAGCGCGCCGCGATAATTTCTTTTTTCGCCGGATCAAACGATTCGATTTTTGAAACGCAGGTAATCTGATTGATACCCAGCTTTTCCGCCGTCTGAGGACCGACCTGCGCCGTATCCCCGTCAATCGCCTGCCGCCCGCACAGCACCAAGTCGAACGCGCCGATTTTTTCAATCGCGCATTTGAGCGCGTAAGACGTGGCAAGCGTGTCCGCCCCCGCAAAACCGCGATCAGACACAAGCGCAGTAAAATCCGCGCCCCGGTACAGACATTCCCGCAGTACCGCCTGAGCCGAAGGCGGCCCCATAGTTACCACATTTACCCTTGTTCCCGGATGAGCGTCCTTAATTTGCAAGGCCGCTTCCAGAGCAAAAAGGTCATCAGGATTAAAAACCGCAGGCAGCGCGGCGCGATTCACAGTCCCCTCCGCCGTCATTGCCTCTCCGGTAATATTTTTGGTGTCAGGCACCTGTTTTACCAGAACAATTACATTCACGATAGGCTCTCCTTGGAAATTTAATTATGACAGTTATCGCCATTTTGTCAATGGAATTGTTTGCCAACTCAAAAATTTCCTCGAAAAACCCCCAAAAAATGGTTATCTTTCCAATTTAGCGCTATAATCAATTTCAATGCTCAATCAAAATAATTTACGAAAATGCTCGCTTTTTGGCGGCCTCACCGAAGAACAAATCGAAAAAATCCTTCCCCTAATGGAAACAGAAAAATACCCGCCCGGCACAGAAATTATCGCGGAAGGAAACCCCAACGACCGCCTCCGTTTCATCCTCGAAGGCCGCGTGACAGTTTCCAAAAACGAAGTTCTACTGATGAATTTCTCGGAAGGCGACGTATTCGGCGAAATGGAAGTGCTCGAAATCATGCCCTCCGCCGCGTCCATCAAAACCCTCAGCCCCGTTACCGTCATGTGCATCTCAAACCACGCGCTGCACGATATTTACAAAACAGATATACAAATCTTCGCCATGATAATCATGAATCTCGCCCGCGATCTTTCCCGCCGCCTCAGACGCATGAACGAACGCGCCACACAGTCATCATAATGAAAGGGGGGCTGTTTCCCCACGGCCACCCGCATACAGCTACAATCATCGTCCGCCCCCCTTACGTCCAAGCCCGCTATCGCAGTCTCGGACTATCCCCCAAATCGAAAAGTGACAGACACCAAAAAAGCCTTGTGTCGTTGTAGCGTGGATACGCTATATATGTGGTCACCGCGTTTTCCGCCCTCAGACAGCGAACAAAAATCTTAATTCCCATAATTGCGTGGAGTTTGGCGCAGCCAAACTCCGAATCTATCCGGCAAAGCCGGATAGCCGGGGGATAGCGCAAGACGCGGAGCGGCTGGAGTGTAAGGGGGGACACGATGAATGTTGCAATGTGCCAAAAAACGTGGGGAAAGTGTCCCCCCTTTCTTAAGCTTTACAGCTATTTCAACGTGTTATGTTCATCGTTTGCGTACAACAGAATCCCCAATCCTCATTCCGTGATCCCCGGATTATGCGCTCCTCCTTATGATCAGCGGGATTAAAAAAAGGGACGCCCGGAAGCGTCCCTGATTTCAAAAAATTTTGCGTTTTGTCAAACGCGCTTTAGCCGTTCAGTCTTTTTTCGATAGCGTCCAATTCCGTGTACAGCTCCGCGGGGAGTTTGTCGCCGAATTTGGGATAGTGATTTTTTCTGACATCGGCGATTTCTTTTTTCCAGCCTTCGATGTCGACCGAGCAGAGTTCACTCATCACTTCGGCGCTGACACCGGCGGGCGGCTCGATTGCTCCTGGTTTGGGCAGGTTGCCGATGGGAGTTTCCACGCAGTTGTCTTTGTTGTCACAGCGGTCGAAAATCCACGCGAGTACGCGGCTGTTTTCGCCGTAGCCGGGCCACATGAATTTGTCGTTTTTGTCTTTGCGGAACCAGTTGACGAAGAAAATCTTCGGCAGTTTATCGCCTGAGCCTGCTTCTTCGGCTTTTTTGCCGAGGCTGATCCAGTGTTTGAAATAATCGCCCATGTGATAGCCGCAGAAGGGCAGCATGGCGAACGGATCGCGGCGGACTTGCCCGACTTGATCGGAAATGACGGCGGCGGTAACTTCTGAGCCGGTGATCGAGCCCATGAACACGCCGTGAATCCAGCTCTTGCTCTGGTTTACCAGCGGAATTGTGCTGGGGCGGCGGCCGCCGAAAAGGAACGCGCTGATGGGCACGCCTTTGGGGTCTTCCCATTCAGGGGCAATTACCGGGCACTGCCGCGCAGGGGCGGTAAAGCGGGCGTTCGGGTGGGCGATTTCCTCGCCTTTGGGACTCTTGTCGGTCTGGGGCGCGGGCTTTTTCTGGCCTTTCCAGTCGATGATTTCTTTGCCCGGCGCGCCGTGTCCTATTTGCTCCCACCAGATGTCGCCCTCTTCGGTGAGGCCGCAGTTGGTGAAAATCGTGTTTTGCTTGATCGATTCCATGGCGTTAAAGTTGGAATCGTTGTTTGTTCCCGGCGCGACACCGAAAAAGCCCGCTTCGGGATTGATGGCGTAGAGTCTGCCGTCCGCGCCGAATTTCATCCACGCGATGTCGTCACCGACCGTCTGCACTTTCCAGCCCGGCAGCGTCGGGATAAGCATGGCCAGATTGGTTTTGCCGCAAGCGGAGGGGAACGCGCCGGTGATATATTTCACTTCTCCCGCCGGATTGGTGATTTTCAGGATCAGCATGTGTTCGGCAAGCCAGCCTTCATCGCGGGCTAGAACGCTGGCGATACGCAGCGCAAGACATTTTTTTCCCAGCAATGCGTTTCCGCCGTAACCTGAACCGTAAGACCAGATTTCGCGGGTTTCGGGGAAATGGCTGATGTACTTGTGCTCCATCGGGGCGCACGGCCATTTGCCGTTATCCGATTCCCCTTCGGTAAGCGGTTTGCCGACTGAATGGAAACACGGCACATAAAAACCGTCACCGCCCAGAACGTCCAGCACTTTCGAGCCGACTCTGGTCATAATGTGCATGTTCGCCACGACATACGGCGAATCGGTAATTTCAACGCCGATTTTGGCAATGTCAGAGCCCACCGGCCCCATCGAGAACGGAATTACGTACATGACCCGTCCTTTCATACAGCCGTTGTACAGGCCGCCCATGATCTTTTTCAGTTCCGCCGGATCAATCCAGTTATTCGTGGGCCCTGCGTCAGCTTCGCTCTCGCTGGCGATATACGTCCGGTTTTCCACCCGCGCCACATCGGACGGATCGGAGCGGAACAGGAAACTGTTCGGGCGGGCTTTCAGTGGTGTCGCAAGCCCCTCATCCAGCGTGATTTTAATCATCCGGTCGTATTCGGCCTGACTCCCGTCACAGATTTCAATTGAATTCGGGGTCATCAAAGCGGCTGCGTCTTCAATCCACTTTTTGAGCCCAGAGTGTTTCAGTTCATCAATTTTCATAAATTCTCCTCGTTAAATGTGAATACATTAATACTACATAAACGCGCCAAGAATCTCAATAGCGCGAAATGTAAACGGGAATTTTACTGGGTGACAGTCTGAAGAAAGCCTCGCTCTTAATTTAACGATAAAGGTGTGGAGTTTTCGCGCCGTGAAAACTCTGAAGCTATTCGCCTTCGGCGAATAGCCGAATAGCCTTACGCGCTTATGCTGAACATCATGCCTAAATCCGGGGCGGCGGCGGGGTAGGGGTTTGCGGCGGCTGTTTTGTTTGAGCGGATTTGTTTTTGAAGGTTTTCGACTATCGCGGCGAATTGTTTTTCGGCGTCATCGTTTTGAGTGTGAAAAGCCGGTTTGGGTTGTTTGTTTAGACGGATAATTTCGGCGATGAGGGCATCGAGGATTTTTAGTTTGGAGATGCTTACGCCCTGCACTCCGTCCGGCGCGGGTATGCCGGAAACGTGTCTGAAATGGGAATAAATGTAGGCGGAGGGTGTTACGGGCAGAGATATGCGGCCTCCCTGAGACGCGCTGAACGCCGAACCTATATTGGGAAGGATATAATATGGCATTTTCCCGATATTCATTTGAAACTCCTGAGTTTATTATCGGAAAAATTAAAAAAAATATTAGGATGAGGGCTGAATGCCAGAGTCGATCAGCCGGGGAATAGGGGCTGGGGATTTTGTTGTACGCAAGTTCATGACAGCAATATTATGGCGAGATTCCGGGTCAAGCCCGGAATGACAAAACTTTCCGGGCAGAAAACGTGGTGGCCACATATATAGTGTATCCACGCTACAACGACACAAGGCTTTTTGGGTGACTGTCACCTGTGGGGATAGGCGCAGCCCGCGAAGCGGGCGGAGACGTAAGGGGGGCGGACGATAAATGCGGCTATGCGCCGGAAAATGTGGGGAAACAGCCCCCCTTTCTTTACTGGTGGTCAGCTGTTTTGTCTGATCCAGTCGCTTATTCTTCGTTCGAGCGGGAAGACTTCGTCACGGTTGGGGCTGTGGGCTCGTTCTTGTAGATAGGGGAAGATTGCGCGTTCTTTGAGTTTTAGCCAGTTGCGGGGGAGTATGTTGGCTGGGGAGAGGAATTCTTCGGGTGGCATGTGTCCGAGGAGATCGGGGTAAAAGCGGGGGAAGATTTGTTCGGTGACGGGGCGCAGGCTTGAAAAACCGCCGCTTATGCCGAAATCGGTTTCAAATAGTCTGTTGTCTCTGCTTTTTTCCAGAATGTAGCGTTGAGTGCTGGTCTGGAAAAACCAGCGTAGAAACGCGGCGGCGGCTTTGGGGGCTTTGCTTCGTTTGGCTAGTCCGAGATAGACTGAGCCTTCGGTGAGCGGGATGGTGTTTTCTTCGGCAATCCAGCGGAAATCGAGGCTGTTTCGTTGTTCTTCTGGCAGCGTGAAATAATTGTCGCTGTTCATGCTGGTAAAAAGAATTCTGCCTGATAAAACGAGTTTTGCCGGCGGATCGTAAAAATATTTGAACGTAAAATCTTCTTCGGATTGAACGCTTGAGTTGATTTCGTTTGTCCAGTCGTAGATAAAACTCATTGCGTTGTCCAGCGCAAGCGAGTCCCATGCCAGCGGGTTGGCCTCGCGGAAGGAAGCGTCGAATAATGTTGCCACTGTAAATAGAAAGTTATTGTCCCAGCTGGGAGAAAATCCCATGCGGGTATACACGCTGCCTGACGCGCTGTTGAAATCTTTGCCGAGTTTTTTCATTTCCTCGAAACCTAGTGTGAAAGGGTTGGAAATGAGAGCCGCTTTGTCGCGGGCGAAAATGATGACTGGCGCGTTAAACGATACTGGGAGCAGATATTGCTTGTCGTCGATATTGCCCATCGCTAGCAGCCGGGGATAAAACGCGCTTTTTGAAATTGCTTTTGGATTTAAATATTTGTCCAGCGGTCTGAAAAACGCTCTGGTTGATACGCTTTTCAGCCAGCTTCCGGCGACAATATCGGGATAGTCGTTTGATTCTATTAGTTTTTCGGCGGGAGAATCAAAATACCGCACTTCAACTTTGAATTGTTCCTGCTCCGTGTTGAAATAATCCGCGTAAAATGCAAATTCTGGTCTGTCTGTCCAGAGAACCGCCGCTCTGCTTGCTTCACGGGAACATGAGGAAAGAATTAAAATTATTTTCGCGGCAAAAAGCAACGCGAAAACTAAAGAACGCCGCATGAGCAATCGTATTTTGTCGTTCCGTGCTTGTCAATCCACCCGCAGAATACTATGATTGAGAAAAGGGAGGATTTTCTTGCAGGTCAGAGACGCGCAAATACTTAGATTAATAGAAAGGCTGGGCGAACATTACCGCGCCAATATTTCCAATCGCTTTATCAGGCCTGCCCTGCTTCAACTTCCTCTTGACCGCATTACGTGGGATCAGATTGAGATTTTGACGGAAAAAATCGAACAGTTCCGCTATCAGGGTTTTCACATGGATGAGCTGTACCGGCAAATAGCGGCTGCCGCCCGTTTTGTCTCTTTGACGCGCAGGGAGCTTATTCCGGGTTTGCGAAACCGTTTGGGCGGCAATTCTCTGGGAGGTTCCGACAGGGTGTTGCGGGATATGGCGGTAAATAATTTTGGCTCGAATCTGCAGCTCTTCGCGGATTTACTCAACGAGTTATATGTCAAACTGGTTGAGCTGGATAGACTTTCTGCCGGCGGACGCAAGCCGCTTTATTTGCAGATGCCGGAGCTCAGCGATATAGGCCGTCAGCTTGTGGGCAATTGAGGCGGCTTGTTTTTCTAACAATTAACGACGGTAAATCCGTGTGCGCGCGCTTCGTTTATGCAGCGGCTGTTGTTTAGGTGCATACAGCGGATTTTTGGTTTTACGGCGGCGGGAATCTTTTCGTTTAATGTTTGCAGTGTTATGTGATGCGGGCCGTTGTCGCTGTTGGTGTCCACGTATATTTTGTCGATGACGCGCCCGCTGTCGATGAGCTTGAGTATTGGATCAATGTCACGCAGGTCGCCTGAATAAAACACCAGTCCCGCGCTGGTCTCGAACAAAATGCCGCAGGAATCGAGTTCTTCGCAGTGTGTTGTCTTGACGAATCTTGCGGCGGAAAATGCCGAAAATGATCCGTCTAGAGAAGTTTCGTCGATAAAACCGTACATTTGTTCGCCCAGTCCGTAGATTTCAAGGAGATTTTTCAGGCCGGGGAGATAATCCATTTTTTTGCCTGAGATAAAGTTTACCGGGATTTTTTTTACCATGTATGCGTACAGAATCAGCGAACCGAGGCTTCCGGTGTGATCGGAATGGGTGTGGGTGATAAACAGGTTGAGGCGCGCCGCTTTGTCTAGGATTTTTCTTTCCAGCAAAATTCTGAAAACGCTTTCCCCGCAGTCAATCAGAAAAAGCGTTTCATTTTCGATAAACCATGCCGAGGTGCTGCCTTCGGCGGGATTAAATCCTGAGCCTCTGCCCAAAAAATTTAGTTCCATAAAACAGCTGCCTTTTATTCATCTTTTTTCAAAATATATACCGGATAAAATATAAAAGCGGAAATCAATAAGGCATACACTGTGGTAAAGCCGGAATAAACAACGCCTTGAGCGAATGTCGTGTTGAGCGCAAATTCGGATAATTCCGCCAATTCCAGAAAATAATCTCTTCGCGCTAATACATGACTATATAAACCCTGTACCGTAGAAAGAAATCCAAACGCGATTGTGATATATATCAATGACTTAAAATGTAACGCTGTTTTATTATTCCGTTTTATTGATTTTAAGCTGAAATTGAATAACAATTTTATTCCGTCAATATATTCTTTCCACTTAAAACAAAATACCGAAAATATTATTCCGGGAATAATAACCAGAATAATGCTGTCTATATTTATGAAATGGCTTATATTTCCTCCGAAGTGCGCGAATATCAATAAAATACCGGTAATAACCGCAAAACCAATAAAAATCATATTGTTTTTCCTCGTGGTATATCAGTTTCCAAACAACGCTATTTAATTCCGGTATGCGCCATGCTTTCAGTAAACTGTTTTGAAAAAACAAGAAAAGCAATGAGCAGGGGCGCGACAACAGAAGAGTCGCGGCGCATACGTCACTCCACTGCGCTCCGGTTTCGTATGACATGGCGAAAATTGCCAGTCCCAAAGTGAGCGGGCGTTTTTCCACTGAATTGATCATGACAAGCGGCCAGAGAAAATTATTCCACTGATACGATGATGAAATAAATCCGAACGCGATATATGCCGGTTTCAACAGCGGCACATAAATTTGCATCAGCATACGGGGCAGGGAACAGCCGTCAATAACCGCCGCTTCTTCCAGTTCGTAGGGAATTGTTTTAACCGATTGCCGGATAAAAAATGTTCCCATTGCCGAAGCGAAGAATGGCAGCATAATGCCGATGCGGGTATTTATCAGATCGAGTTTTCCCATGAGGCGGTAGACCGGCATGATGAGCACGTCCGGGCTTATCATCAGCTGGACGAGCAAAATGACGAACAGAATTTTACTGCCGTAAAAATCCAGCCGCGCAAAAGCGTATCCCGCAAGCGTGATAAAAATAAATTGTACTGCGAGAATTCCGGCAACCATAAAAATAGTATTGCCGTAATATCTGCTGAAAGGAGCCGCCGCCCAGACGCGGGAAAAGTTTTCCGTAGTCGGCTTTGCGAACGCCAAAAGATCAAGCGCGACATTGGCGGGCACAAACGCGGTACGCAGCATCCACAACAGAGGAATGAGAAATACAAGCGCGAGAAAGCCGAAAATAATCCACGCCAAAAGGCGTCTGATGTTAAATCTGTTCACGATACGCCCCGCCTATGCATAGAAAGTCTTTTTATCCTGCGTGAAAAAATGTACGCAGGTTAATATGAGCAGAATACTGACCAGCACAACCGTAATGGTGCTGGCGTATCCTACGTCCCAAAAATCAAAGCCGTTCTGATAGGTGTAATACAGAAGCATATTAGACGAATTATTTGGTCCGCCTTTTGTCATAATGTACAGATGATCGACGACTTTATAGGCATTGGTTAATGACAGAATGGTAACGTAAATCGTGGTCGGCTTGAGCAGCGGCCAGGTGATTGCCAGAAACGACCGTACTGTTCCCGCGCCGTCAATTCGGGCGGCCTCGTAGAGTTCTCTGGAAATGCCTTGCAAGCCGGACAGGTAAAAGATCATTAGATAGCCGGCCTGTTTCCAGATCAGCATGATGATGATGCCCCAGATTGCCGTTTGCGGATTTCCCAGGATATTTAGCCGGGGAAAAAACTGCCCGACAATTCCGTAGGCCGGCGTATAAATAAACACCCAGATATTCGCCACGGCTACCATCGGCAGTATTACCGGATAAAAATAACTGATACGGAAAAATCCTTCGCCCCGGCGTTTCAGGCCGTTTGCGAAAACCGCCGTCAATACCGCGAGCGCGATACTCAGCGGAATGGTGACTCCGGCGATAAGCAGGTTGTTCCAGAATGCTTTGATAAAGACCGGATCGGTAAACAAATTCCGGTAATTCGCCAGCCCGATAAACCGCGCTCGTACTACTGCTAAATCATCTTTGAAAAAACTGCTGATAAAGCTTGAGATGATGGGGTACAGGGTAAAAACCGACAGAAAAAGGAAAGTCGGCAGTAAAAGTCCCCACGCAAGAAAAGTTGTTTTCCATTTCTTTTTCATGTTAGTTATATAATGCTCCGTATCGGCGAAAAAAGCAAATTTGGGGAATGGGGATTCGGGAGTTGTGAACAATTAGCAGTTAGCAAAGAAGATTATTTTGACTTTTCCAAAATAACACGCGCAGACCGCTAACAAAAATTTTTGTTCCCCAATCCCTATTCCCCGCTAGGGGATAGCCACAGACCGCTGGCGGGTTATAAATGCTTCCGCTCGCGGGTGACGGTCTGGAAACAGCCCTCTTTCAATATAATACTGAAAGAAACCGCGTGGAGTTTTGCGCTAAGCGCAAAACTCCGAAGCTAAGCGCCGCAGGCGCTTAGCCAGCCTAGCGGTATTGGGCTAGAACTGCGTCTGCTCGTGACTGGGCGGTTTTCATCGCGCTGGCGGCGGATTCCTGGCCTGTCATCACGGCTTCGATGGCGGTATCCAGTATGTCTTGAACACGTCCCTGATCGTACACCGAAAATTCCGCGTAGCCGTACTGGAGTTGATCCCGCGCTACGAGAGCTTGCGGGAACTCGTTGGTGTAGGCTTTGAGTTTTTCGGTTTCGTAGGCTTCGGGGCGTGTGGCGACATAACCGGTGTCGATAGACCATTGGGCGACACGGTCGGGGTCATTTGTCATCCATTTGATGAAGGTGAAGGCCGCTTGTGTTTGTTTTTCAGGAACGCCTTTGAAGATGTAGAAATTGCCGCCGCCGGTGGGAGAGCCGCGGGAAGTGTCGGCGGGAAGCATGGCTGTTCCGAAGTTGAAGCCGGCGTTTCTGCGGATATTGGTGAGGTTGCCGGTTGTGTGGTAGATCATTGCGGTTTTTTGCTGGAGGAAATCGGTGGGGGTTGTTGCCCACGCGCTGGTTCCCGGCGCTTGACTGCCGTCATCGGAAAGGCTTTTCCAGTATTCGAGGGCTTTGATTGTCCGGGGATCGTCGAAGTAGACTTCTGTGCCGGCTTCGTTCATCAGATTGAAGCCGTT
>QMCE01001390.1_pt1 | contig 13233 bp, 12 predicted proteins | sample 1821851 | NCBI WGS metagenome assembly QMCE01 (sample SAMN09453174, study PRJNA476694) | Termite gut metagenome, whole genome shotgun sequencing project. | isolation source: worker | host: Odontotermes sp. | place: South Africa:Pretoria | collected 2016-01-28 | reverse complement strand
ATTATTATGGGATTAGGATTTGCCTTTATTTATGATTTTTATTATGAATGGATGGGGGATACTTATTATTATTATTTAAATTCTTGCAGATTAGGAGATATTTTATTTTCAAACCCTAAGGCATATTTTATGATGCTTTTCGATATGATCGATAAGACTAATGTTTCGGAATTACCGCAGAACATCGGATATTACCCTTATTTCAGAGATCCTTCCGTATATGCTATTCACAGGTTTCTGTCGCCTTTTGCAATAGTAGGGCTGGATAATTATTATGTTATAAGCATTTGCCTAAATACATTTTTATTTGCATTAAACTGGAAATTTTTCAGTTTTTTAAGTGAATTATTTCCTGATAAAAGGCTGATAATTGCAGTCTCCGTTTTGTTTATTCCTTCTGTAGGATTTTGGGGAGCAGGACTGCTTAAAGATCCGCTTACAATCAGCTTTACTTTTATTTTTATTGTAAAATTGTTAAAACAAATAAAATCAATTAGTTGAATGAATAAATGAGTAAAATATTGCGAACATAATTTGTTGATAACTTGTTAATAAATGGTTGATATGCGGTTAGGAAAAATAGTAGTGGGGGATGGTGGGGGATTGATAAAATTTACTAATTTTACAAAGTTGTTTTAAAAGAAAAAAATGAAATGCATCAATTTTTAAGTAATATATAAGAGAAGGCAGATAATAAAGGACGATTGTTTGTTCCTGCCCTTTACCGCAAATCCCTTGAAGAATGGGAGGAGACGGCTTCATTGTACTTGGAAATAGATGCAGTAAGCAAATGTGTGAAACTTTATCCCGAATCGGTTTGGAGAAAATTAGACGAGGAGTTTAAGTCAAAACTCAATCTGTGGGATAAGCGTGATTTGAACCTTTATCGCCAATTTACCTCTCGTGTGGAGCTTGTTGACTTGGATTCAAGCGGCAGGGTGTTGATTCAGAAAAAACATTTAGAGAAAATCGAAGTAGAAACAGAGGCTCTTTTTGTGGGAGTGGGTTACTATTTCGAGGTGTGGAACAAAGATAACTTTGAGAAATCATTATATGAAGAGGTTGATTTCGACAAAGCAATGCACGAAAAAATGGGTAATCGCGTGTAAAATAACTTTGTTTAATTGTATTGTAATACTTAGAATTCGGATTTTATGGAAACAGTATATCACATACCGGCGCTTCTTCGGCAATGTATCGACGGCTTGGAAATCAAATCGGATGGGGTATATGTTGATGTAACACTCGGCGGAGCAGGACATTCGCGGGAGATTTTGAAGCACTTGGGAAAAAACAGCAGATTAATCGGCTTTGACCAGGACGAAGATGCCATTCGGAATATTCCCAACGACCCGCGGTTTACTTTCGTTAGAGGAAACTTTAAGCACCTGACCAATTTCTTGAAATACCACGGAATTGAAAAAGTCGATGGAATTTTGGCGGATTTAGGTGTTTCATTCCATCATTTCGACGATTCGCAAAGAGGGTTCTCTTTCCGGTTTGACGGTGAACTGGATATGCGGATGAATCAAAAAGCGCCGGTCAAAGCCGCAGATATTCTTGAAAAATATTCCGAAAAGCAGTTGGCAGACGTTTTTTTCTATTACGGCGAATTGGCGAATGCACGGAAAATTGCCGCCACGATTGTCAAAGCGCGCGAAAACGTGAAAATAAAAACAACGGCAGCGCTGCTCGAAATGTTGGAACCGCTTTTCAGGAAAGACAAGCAGAAAAAGGAGATGGCGCAAGTATTCCAAGCCATTCGTATCGAAGTAAACAATGAAATGGAGGCATTGCGCCGGTTTCTTACGCAATCACAATCGGTGTTGAATCCGGGTGGACGCTTGGTTATCCTCACTTACCACTCGCTGGAAGACCGTTTAGTCAAAAACTTCCTCAAATCGGGAAATTTTGAAGGAAAAGTGGAGCAGGATTTTTTCGGAAACAAAAAAACGCCGTTCCGCCTGATCAACAATAAGGTAATCGTTCCGGACGAAGAGGAGATAGCTAACAATCCGAGGTCGCGAAGTGCAAAATTAAGGATTGCGGAAATTAAACCCTGACGCGATGACATTATGTAGAGCAGGATGTAGATCCTGTCTAAATGGCATCAAAAATAAAAACAGTAAAAAGTATGTTTAAAATTTTCAAAAAACCATTCGCTAACATAAAAGAGTTTACCGATATGACGGGAAGCTCTGTTAAAGACGTGTTTGCGGGAAACATACTGACCAGGGAAAATTTGACCAGCCAGTGGAAATTAATTTTGCTGCTCATCGTCCTTACGTTTGGCTACATTGGCAACCGTTACAGCTGTGAACAGAAAATTGCAGAAATAGACCGGCTGCAAAAAAAACTGATAGATGTAAAATTTGAAGCATTAACCCGTTCGTCCGAATTGATGGAAATGGGGAAGCAATCGCAAGTACATAAGCTGATTGATTATAAAAATATAAAGCTGACGGAGAGTACCACTCCGCCATATCGTATAAAATCGGAATAATGACTGTTAAAAAAGAGATCATAGTACGTTTTGGCTTTGTCTATGCCGCAGCCGTCCTGATAATGATTCCCATACTGCTTTTCGCAGGGAAGACCATTTTCACGGAGGGGGATTTTTGGCGCAGTCAGGGAGCTAAATCCAAGATTGACAGTCTGATTGTAAAACCCAACCGGGGAAATATTTTGGCGAGCAACGGCGAACTGTTGGCAAGTTCTATTCCCTCCTACAAGTTGTATATGGATTTCCGTGCAGACGGATTTAAGAAAGATACGCTCGATGCGCATATCGAAAGCGTCTCGGCAATGCTTGCCGCTATTTATACAGGTAAAAGCAGAGAGGAAATCAAAAAGCACATTTTGCAGGGATACCGGAAAGGAAGTCGCCACTACTTGCTGGGCGCTCAAAACATCTCCTACACCGAGTTGAAAAAGGTAAAATCCCATCCTTACTTCCAAAAGGGAGCCAACAAAAGCGGATTGTCTGTTTACGAGCAAGTTAGCCGCAAGAAACCTTTCGGATCACTGGCATCCCGCACAGTCGGCGGATTGTATGGCGAAATCGACAAAGGCGGAAGCAGCGGTTTGGAAATGAAATACGACGCGCTGCTGAAAGGAAACCCCGGAATCTCTTCCCGGCAGAAAATTGCCGGCAGATTCCGCACAGTCAATGAAGTCGATCCGGTGGACGGATTAGACATTAAAACTACCATTGACGTAAACATACAGGACATTACCGAAAGCGCCTTGTTCAACGAGCTTGTGCGTGTAGGCGCCGAACGGGGATGCGCCGTGGTAATGGAGGTAAATACCGGCGAGATCAAGGCAATCAGCAATTTGAAGCGGATGGGAGAAAACCGCTACGGTGAAGCGGAAAATTTTGCCGTCAACAGTCAGACCGAACCCGGCTCCACCTTCAAAGTCGCCTCTATCATCGCCGCCTTAGAGGATGGCGTAATCGACACCTCTTACCAAGTGGATACCGAAAAAGGGATTTGGAAAATCAAGGATCGCGAGATGAGAGACCACAATTGGAGCAAAGACGGATACGGGAAAATATCGGTCGCTCAGGCAATTTGGTATTCATCCAACATCGGAATCTCCAAAATGATTTACGAAAAATACGACGACAAGCGGGAGCGTTTTGTCGAGCTTATCTACAAAATGGGATTGAACCAGCCGATTGATCTGGAAATTCCGGGTTATGGAAAGCCATACATCAAAAGTCCGAAAGACCCGTCGGCAGAATGGTCGGGTATTTCCCTCCCGTGGATGTCTATCGGTTACGAAACGCAAATACCACCCATCTATACTTTGACATTTTACAACGCGATTGCCAATAACGGAAAAATGATTAAGCCGTTCTTTGTCAAGTCAATCTGCCGGAATGGAGAAGAGATAGAGCAATTTTCAACAGAAACAATCAACCCCGCCATTTGCAGCCAGAAAACGTTGGGAAAAGTGAACCAAATGCTGGTAGATGTAGTGAAAAAGGGTACGGCAAAAAAAGCGCATTCCGACATTTTCCCGATTGCCGGCAAGACCGGTACGGCACAGGTGGATTACGGAAGACGGGATAAAAGGAAATCGCACCAACTTACCTTTTGCGGCTTTTTCCCCGCAGATAACCCGAAATACAGCTGTATCGTTGTGGTGTGGGGACTTCGCCAAGGCGTGCCGGTTTCGGCGGGAGACATCAGCGGAGCGGTATTCAAAAACTTAGCCGAACGGGTTTATGCTCAAAGTCCGCTGTTGCAGGGCGATCCGCGAGAGAGTTGTGTGGAGATTGACACGCAGGCTCCTATTACAAAGGACGGCAAGCGAAAAGAATTACAACTTGTACTCAATCAGTTGGGCATTGATTATTCGTACAACGGCAAGGAACAGGACGAATGGATTTTTTCCGAAGCAAAAAAAGACGCCGTAGGAATGCGCACGCAGAAAATGTATGCACAAGTGGTTCCGAATACTATCGGAATGGGTGCGCGGGATGCCGTTTTCTTGCTGGAAAACAACGGCTTGCAAGTGCGGATTTCAGGACGGGGAAGAGTAACTTCACAATCCATCGAATCCGGAAAAACAATCAGAAAAGGCGATATTATTCAACTTTATTTACAGTAAGCGTATGAAGACGATAGCAGAAATAATAGATACCGTTTCGATACAGGAGTGCATCGGCAGACTGGATACGCCTGTTTGCGGAATAGCATCGGATTCGCGAAAAGTGGAGCCAGGATTCCTGTTTGTAGCCACCTGCGGAACGCAATGTGACGGACATGATTTTATTCCCTCTGCCATAGATAAAGGCGCAAAAGCAATCATTTGCGAAAAAATGCCTGAACAGCTCCCCCCGGATATTACCTGTATCAAAGTAAAAAACGCCGGCGAAGCATTGGGAAAAGTTACCTCCGCGTGGTTTGATTATCCTTCTTCCAATTTGAAATTAGTAGGAATCACGGGAACAAACGGAAAAACAACCATCGCTACCTTGCTATATCAGCTGTTTATGCGCCTGGGTTACAAAACAGGATTATTATCAACCGTTTGCAACTATGTAAACGAACAGAAAATACCGGCAACACACACCACGCCCGACCCGGTTTCGCTCAATGCGTTGCTTGCGGAAATGGTAAACGCCGGTTGCGAATACGCATTTATGGAAGTCAGTTCGCACGCAGTGGAGCAGCAGCGGATTGCCGGTTTGGAATTTACCGGTGGCGTATTTACCAACCTGACTCGCGACCATTTGGACTATCACGAAACCTTTGCCAACTATTTAAAGGCAAAAAAACGCTTTTTCGATGATTTACCCAAAGAGGCATTTGCATTGACCAACGTTGATGATAAAAACGGCTTGGTAATGCTGCAAAACAGCAAAGCAAGAAAACAGACCTACTCCACGCGCAGCCTTGCCGATTTTAAAGTCCGGATACTGGAAGATAATTTCGACGGAATGCTGTTGGAGATAAACGGGAAGGAACTTGTTGTACCCTTTATCGGTCGGTTCAACGCGTCGAATTTATTGGCGGTGTTTGGAACCGCAGTATTGCTCGGTCAGGAAGAAAACGAAGTGCTGGTTAATTTAAGCGCGCTGCATAGTGTCTCCGGAAGATTCGAAGTGCTGCACGCGCCTGCCGGCTACAAAACCATTGTTGATTACGCCCACACGCCCGATGCGTTACAGAATGTTATTAACACCATCAACGAAATTCGCGACGGAGCCGGAAAGCTCATTACAGTAGCAGGCTGCGGCGGCAACCGCGACAAAGGCAAACGCCCCGTAATGGCGCGCGAGGCAGTCAACGGCAGCGACCAGGTAATTTTCACCTCCGACAACCCGCGCAACGAAGACCCGCAGGCAATCATCAATGATATGCTTGATGGATTAGACATAATTCAAAAGCGAAAAGTAATTGCCATTCCCGACCGTTACCAGGCAATTAAAACAGCCTGTATGCTGGCTCAGCCGGGCGATGTAATCCTTGTCGCCGGTAAGGGGCACGAGGATTATCAGGAAATAAATGGAGTGAAGCATCATTTTGATGATAAGGAAGTTTTGAAGTCGGTGATGGGTGAGTATAGTGATAAGTGATAAAGTAAAGCTAAAATGGATAACGTAATAAAACATTCGGAATATCGAGGCTGGTTGCGCGATTTGAAACAGCAAATCAAAACCGGACAAATCAAAGCTGCCCTTTCGGTAAACAGCCAAATGATTATGCTTTACTGGGATTTAGGCAGGCAAATTGTTGATAAACAGGAAAAAGCCCAATGGGGTAGCGGTTTCATTGAGCAATTGAGCAAGGATTTGAAGGAGGAGTTTCCTGAGATGAAGGGATTTTCTTATAATAATCTCTTGCGAATGAGAAATTTTTATCAGTTTTATATGCCTGTTAGTCAAGTCGATGAAATTGTCCCACAAGTTGGAGAACAAATTTTGGCACAAGTTGTGCCAAAATTAGCTTTAATTCCTTGGGGGCATCATATCAAAATAATGCAAAAAATCAAGGACATCGACCAAGCTTTTTTCTATATCAACAAAACCATCGAAAACAATTGGAGCCGAGCGGTACTCGAATATCAAATCGAAAGCAACCTTTACAGCAGACAGGGAAAAGCCGTTACAAATTTCAACCTGACCTTGCCTGCACCACAGAGTGACCTCGCTAATGAGTTGATGAAAGACCCTTACAATTTCGATTTCCTTTGTTTATCGGATAAAGTAAAGGAAACAGACCTCGAAAAGGCGCTCGTGCAGCATATTTCACAGTTCCTTCCCGAACTGGGTATTGGGTTTGCTTATATGGGACGGCAGTTTGCGTTCAAAATAGGAGGAGATGAGTATCGAACCGATTTGCTGTTTTATCATACGCGACTAAAATGCTATGTAATTATCGAGCTGAAAACCAAAAAATTTGAACCGGAATTTGTCGGAAAACTTAATTTCTACATTAATGCAGTCAACGAATTGGTAAAAGACGACTACGACAAGCCAACAATTGGTATGTTGCTCTGCAAAAACAAGAACAATTATGCGGTGGAATTTTCGCTGAAAGATGTAAACAATCCTATCGGCGTAAGCACTTTCCATTATACCGAATTGACAACCGAAATAAAAACCGCTTTGCCTGCCATAGAAGAACTGCAAAATGAGCTTTTAAATTTTGAGAGAGAATATGTAGAAGAAAATAAAAACAAGAAATAAATGATGTAAAACATTATTTAATGACAAAATAGCAATAAAAGGTATGATAATTGAATGATAAATGATAATTTTACGGGCAAAATTTAATACAATGATGAAGAAAATATTTAATTTACTGACTGTCTTATCATTTACGATAGCAGCATTTGCCCAGGAGGCAACAACAACGAGTGTGAAAACCGACACGGCAAAAGCCCAGCCGGAAGTAGTAAACGTCCAACCCGCAGTAACAAACGTTCAACCTGTAGCTGCAATTGCCGACACTACGAAAGCCGACACCACCAAAAATGGTGTGATGATTAACGGTGTAATATGGGCAACAAGCAATGTGGATGAGCCGGGTAAGTTTGCCCGTAAACCCGAAGACCCGGGCATGTTTTATCAATGGAACCGTTACATGGGCTGGTGCGATATTGACCCGTTAGTAAATTCCAGCGATGATGACCGTTGGGACAGCATTATGCCAATCGGTTACCGTTGGGAAAAAGACAATGACCCAAGTCCGAAAGGCTGGCGCGTACCAACCTTCGATGAGGTTGACAAACTGCTCGATACCGACAAAGTTGACCGTATTTGGATAACCCAAAACGGCGTAAGCGGCATTCGCTTTACCGACAGAGTTAACGACAACTCAATTTTTCTTCCTGCCGCCGGCTATCGCAACACCAACGACGGTTCGCTCAACGACGTAGGTACCGCAGGTAACTATTGGAGCAGTACACAGAACGATGCCTCCACCGCATACAGCCTGTTTATCTATACCCTTAGCGCAGGCAGGTTCGCAAGCGGCAGCGGTTACGGATTCAGCATTCGTTGCGTGTCGGAAGAGACGTTAGAAATACCGGAGGAAGAAAAACCTGTGATAGACTAGCGCTCAATCACTAACCATTCAACACTAATAAAATGTTTTACTATCTATTCCACTACTTATCTCAATTCGACGTTCCGGGAGCCGGGGTGTTTAAATACATCTCATTCCGTTCCGCATTTGCATTTATCTTTTCCCTGCTGATTGCTACATTCATCGGGAAACGAATCATTCGCTATTTGCAGAAAAAACAGATCGGAGAGATAATCCGCGACCTCAACCTGGAGGGACAAATGAGCAAAAAAGGAACGCCCACGATGGGAGGAATCATCATCATCATTGCTATCCTTATTCCGTGCCTGCTCTTTGGAAGATTGGAAAACATTTACCTGATTTTGATGCTGATCTCCGTCATTTGGCTGGGCTGCATCGGCTTTTTGGACGATTATATCAAGGTGTTCAAAAAAGACAAGGAGGGATTGCATGGCAGGTTTAAAATCATCGGACAAATTGGTCTTGGCTTGATTGTCGGCTTGACACTTTATTTGAGCGACGATGTTGTTATCCGCGAAAACACCACTAAAATGCGCAACGACAACACCGAAGTGGTAGAGTATGCCAAGCAAGACCAAAAGGCAACAAAGACCACCATACCGTTTTTCAAAAATAATAACTTTGATTATGCCGATCTTTTCCCTTTTGCGGGAAAATACGCGCAGACGTGCGGTTGGGTACTTTTTGTATTAATCACTATTTTTATCGTAATGGCAGTGTCCAACGGGGCAAACCTGACGGACGGGCTGGACGGGCTGGCAACCGGTACTTCTGCTATCATTGGGACAACCCTGGGTATTCTGGCTTACCTTTCAAGCCACGTTGAATTTGCAGGATACCTCAACATTATGTACATACCGCATTCGGAAGAGCTGGTAGTCTTTATCTGCGCCTTTGTCGGCGCCACAATCGGCTTTTTGTGGTACAACTCCTATCCCGCACAGGTATTTATGGGCGACACCGGAAGCCTGACGCTCGGTGGAATTATTGCCGTCTTTGCGGTAATTATCCATAAGGAATTATTGATTCCGATTCTGTGCGGAATCTTTCTGGTCGAAAACCTGTCGGTCGTGCTGCAGGTCTCTTACTTCAAATACACAAAGAAAAAATACGGCGAAGGACGGCGTATTTTCAAAATGGCACCATTGCATCATCATTACCAGAAATCGGGCGTTCCGGAACCGAAAATCGTTGCCCGTTTCTGGATTATCGGAATGCTGTTGGCGGTTTTGACGATTGTGACGTTGAAATTGAGGTAAGAATATTGCTATACTATTGGCAAGTGGCGAACTACTCTCGAAACTACATATCTTAATACAAACAAATATGATAGAAAAAATTTCAGGACTGACAATTAACGAGGCAAAATATGATTTGCCCGGAAATAAAGGAAAAGGGAAAATAGCCGTTTTCATATACTCAGGTGGTGCTGATCCTAAGAAGGTTTTAGATCATGCTGTTAGTATATATGTTAAGGATAGTGGCTACTATGAACTGATAGATGCTCATTTAGACAATCCTTGGATGCGAGTAGTCATCAGCGACATAAACAATATGAGCCAAAAAAATTTTGATCCAAAGACTGATAGATTAGTAAAAAACTAATAAGTAAAGTTTAATCATGGTGGCAGACGAAAAATTCAATGCAATAGTAGATGCTGTGTGTTATTGGTTGGGTTATCAATTTAAAATTGGACGGGAACAACTCGTACATGAAGCGAGTTTAAGGTATCCCATAGCAGATACTATTACAGCAAAAGGGATAGCAATTAATAGAATTGTTCTTGAAAAACGCCACCCGGTTTTTAAAAGTAAAAAGATTGATTTAGTAATTTTTGATAAAGATATTCAAGAACTCGCTGAAATAGAAAAAGATGATGCAAATTTGGAAGAAGTTTATGAATTCAAATTAGCAAAAAGTGAAACAAGCAAAGAATATGGAACTGAACATCAGCGAGTGTTTAATGACGTCGTAAGGCTTGCATATTATCATTTGTGGAATAATAAAGACTGCTATTTTTTAATGTGTGGAAAATATGACGAATTTAAAACGTTTTTTGTTGGTCAGACAAATGCTATACAACAAGTGAATCGGAGAAATATTGTTCCATTAAGACAAAAAACAAATCGGTTTGAAGAGTGGCAGCCGGAAGGTTTATATAAAAATTGGTTTGGCTTCAAAATTAGCGAAGAAAAAGAAATAGAATTTAAAGCAACTACTGAAAATAACAGTTGGGGACTTGAATCATTTCAAAAAGATTACAAACCAAGGGAAGAAAATGAAAATATGTTTTCAAATACAATCAAAATAAAAACAAAATGTGTAGCTATTACGCCACATGGACTTGAAAACATAAGAACTCATGCCGCAGGTATATGGAAAATTGAGGCGGTCAAAAACTAATTGACGAACGAAACAAACATTAGATAAAAAAGAATTTTAAAGCAAAAATGGGAAACAGCAACTCAAATACAGCTAAAAACCGCTCGAAAGACAGAGACCTTTTGGTTATTCTCGGTGCAGGAGAAAGCGGCGTAGGTGCAGCCATTTTAGCTCAAAAGCAAGGCTTCGACGTTTTTGTGTCCGACCTGTCGGAAATCAAAGACCGCTACAAAGCCGAGTTGAACAAGCGTTCCATTGCGTGGGAAGAGAAGCAGCATACAGAAGAGAAAATTCTCTCGGCAACTGAAGTAATCAAAAGTCCCGGAATCCCGGAAAAAGCGCCGGTTATCAAAAAGCTGCGAGAAAAGGGAATCCCGGTTATTTCCGAAATTGAATTTGCCGGAAGATATACCACCGCCAAAAAAATTTGCATTACCGGAAGTAACGGCAAGACCACAACCACGATGCTGACCTACCATATTTTAAAGCAAGCCGGCTTGAATGTCGGATTGGCAGGAAACGTTGGGAAAAGCTTCGCCAAACAGGTAGCAGAAGATAATTTTGATTACTATGTGTTGGAATTGAGCAGCTTTCAGTTAGACGGAATGTATGATTTCAAAGCAGACATTGCCATACTGTTGAATATCACGCCCGATCATTTGGACAGATACGAGTATAATTTTCAAAATTATGTCGATTCCAAGTTCAGGATTATACAAAATATGACGGAAAAAGAGTACTTCATCTATTGGAATGAAGATCCTGTTATCCGCAAAGAGTTGAAAAAGAGAGAAATAAAAGCAACTAAATGTCCTTTTGCCCTGAAAAAAGAAGGAGAGACAGTTGCCTATATAGCAAATGAAATAGTAGAAATATCAATGCAAAACAAAAAGTTTGAGATGGAGGTAGAAAAACTATCGCTAAGAGGGGAGCATAACATTTACAATTCAATGGCGGCGAGCATTTCCGCTTGCATTTCCGACATAAACAAGGCGTCTATCCGCGAGTCGCTCAGCGATTTTCGCGGCGTGGAGCACCGTCTGGAGTATGTGGCGGCAGTACGGAACGTTACATTCGTGAACGATTCCAAGGCAACGAATGTAAATTCGTGCTGGTATGCGCTGCAATGCATGAAAACCCCGGTAGTTCTTATCGCAGGCGGAACCGACAAGGGAAACGACTACACCGAAATCGAAAACCTGGTAAAAGAAAAAGTACGCGCTATCGTATGCTTGGGAGTGGACAACACCAAGCTACACGAATTCTTTGACGGCAAAGTCAATACAATTGTCGATGCAGGCTCAATGCAGGAAGCGGTCGAAAAATCATTCCGGTTAGCCGAGCGGGGCGACACCGTACTGCTTTCTCCTTGCTGTGCAAGTTTTGATCTTTTTGAAAACTACGAAGATCGGGGAGAACAGTTTAAGGAGCAGGTAAAGAGTCTTTAATTTGAAAAATTGAATATTCTAATTTTAACCTCCACATTTATGAGGGGATTATAAGTGAGTTGGCAAAACCATATTTTTGGATGTCGTCTCAAAAGTGGATTACAGAAACAAATAACGAATTGATTTGCCTTTCAAATATGGAAAACCTGAATGCCGTTTTCATCAATGAAGGTCTTTCGCAAAGCGAACGGCTGGTAAAACTAAATCAGATTGCCATTCAGCAGATGAAGATTTTGACGGAAGTTGAAGGTCGGAAAACGTTGAAATAACAAAATAACTCTTCACTATAATGAAAGACTTTTTGCAAAAATACTTTAAAGGAGACGCGATTGTCTGGACAGTCTTTATTGCACTGATTTTTTTATCGGCGATAGCGATGTACAGCGCATCAAGCACCCTTGCTTTCAAGCAGAGCGATTATAACTCGCCTGTTTGGCGGCATATCATTTTCCTTACCATAGGGTTTATTTTTGCACTTATTGTACACATTATACCCTACCGGCTGTTCCCGATTGGAGGCGCTCTGCTTACTGTGTTCTCGATTGTTCTGTTAGGTATCACATTGGTTATGGGGGTGAGTGCCAATAACGCCGCCCGGTGGCTGGAAATCGGCGGCATTCAGTTTCAACCCTCCGAATTTGCCAAGTTAGCCGTTATCATCATATTAGCCGTGGTGCTTGGCAGGAAGCAGCAAGAAAAAAAGCCGGCGGATGATGCCTTCAAAATGAGTATGATTATCCTTTCGGTAGCCTGCGTGCTGATTTTCCCGGAAAACTTTTCGACAGCAGCCCTTCTTTTCGTTGTCGGACTTTTAATGATGTTTTTCGGGCGTATTTCGTTGAAAAAATTGGGAAAAACAGTCGGCATCCTCGCGAGTCTCTGTCTTTTGCTGTATTTTGTTGCCCCCTATATGCCGGAAATGAGACCATTCCATCGCCTTTCCACCTGGCGGGTGCGCGTTGACAATCATTTTTTCAACAAAGAAAAGAAAGAGCTGAAAGATTTTGTCATAACCGATGATAATTACCAGGTAGCTCACGCCAAAATAGCGATTGCAAACAGCAACGGTCACGGACGGGGACCGGGAAACAGCATTGAGCGCGATTTTCTCCCTCAGGCATATTCCGACTTTATCTTTGCCATCATTATCGAGGAGAGCGGATTTTTCGGGGCAATTTTCGTAATGTTTCTATACCTGGTACTTCTTTTCAGGGCAGGAGTCATTGCCAATAAGTGTCCGAGCGCCTTTCCCGCATTGCTGGTGCTGGGACTGGCGAGTATGATTGTAATACAAGCTTTTCTGAATATGGCGGTAGCTGTGGGACTGGCACCCGTC
>QMCE01001389.1_pt1 | contig 13238 bp, 6 predicted proteins | sample 1821851 | NCBI WGS metagenome assembly QMCE01 (sample SAMN09453174, study PRJNA476694) | Termite gut metagenome, whole genome shotgun sequencing project. | isolation source: worker | host: Odontotermes sp. | place: South Africa:Pretoria | collected 2016-01-28 | reverse complement strand
GTCACCATCGATCCCGAGCTTCTCGTGGAAAAAACTATCGAAGACAAAAAGGCGGTCACGCCGGCGGAAAAGATCGAGCAAATATCCGCCGAGCAGAGTCGTCAGCGCGAGCGAGAGGGTCGATGCCGTGAAATAAAGCGCGAAACAGGAGGTCCGTTCCTCCACCGGGGCGACCGCAAGCAGCGTATCGGAAATCCCGATGTTCACGCCGATCCAGAAAATCCAGGCCGCCGCCGCGAGATAAATCCACCACCATGTTTCCGGTTCGGCGTTTCCGTAACACAACGATCCGGCGGAAACGATCAGGAGGGAAACGGCGACGACTTTCCGGGCGCCCAACCGGTCGATCAGGCGTCCGGTGGTCGTACCGAGAGCCCATTGTCCGACCCGCGTCATTCCGTCCCGTCCGAGTGAAACGAACATGCTCAGCCCGAGCGTGTAAATCTGGAATTGATGCTGCGGCGATTGAGTAAAGCCGTTGGCCGCCTGGAGCCAGCATCCGAACAGCAGCATCGGGAAAAAACCGGGGATGCCCAACGGACGGATCAGTTGACGGCAGCGTTGCCGAAAACCGGAAGCGGTTTGAGCCAGGGCGATTTCCGGGATCCGAAGCAGGGGAAACGTCGAAAGCAGGAAAAAAAGGACTCCCCAGTACGTCGGCGAAAGATAAGCCGTCCATCGCGGTATTTCCGGTTGAAGCGACTCGACCGCGAAATAGGTGTAAAGCCCGGCGGCGAGGAAACCGAGCAGTTGGCCCGCGATCATCGACGCTTCCCGGAGGCCGAGAAAGCGGCCCCGGATTTTCGGGGAAACCACGTCGCCGATCCAGGACCAAAGCGCGACCGTGCCGAAATATTCGAACAGATGATACAGGCACCACACGCCGGCAAGCAGGGCGAGTATCGCATTGATCGACGAACGGTTCTCGAAAAACGACGGTTCGAACATATCCCGGCGGCCCATCATCGCCGGGACCAGAAACGGGATCGCCAGGAGAATCAGCGGAGCGATGCAAAAACAGCAGATGCAGAAAAACTTCCGGTTACGGCTCCTGTCGATCAGGCTCGGCGTCAACAAACGCAACACGCCCATCAGCCGGGGCGCGGCGACGATCAGGGCGATGGTCCGGCCGATCGCGGCATTCGATTCGCCCCGGCAAAGATCGCGAACCAGGTAGATGATCAACGCCGTGCTCACAAGACCGTTGCCGATCCCCCAGGCAAAGGCGTTCATGTAAAAGCTGCGCCGGGCGGCACGCCTTTCACGGACCGATATACTGTAAACGGCCTGAAACTGTTCCCGCGAACAATCGCCTGCCGCTCGAACGATTCGTTTAAGCACTTGTCTGAACAGATGTTAAAAGCGAGTGAGTGCGGCGGGCAGACCTGACCAAATGTGCGTTTTCATCGCGTTTCCAGTATATTGTGCTGATTAAAAAGATTAACGCAGCAGCGCCCGTGCGGAACGTAGTGAAGCTAAGCAAGCTGCGATCCCGCGCCGGGGCGGTCGAAGAGACCGGCCTGGTTTTTTCGCGCAGGCCAATAAATGCGGGGACGCATTTCCCGTAACGGCGGCATCTTTTGGTCTCCACGAAAAAATTGAACCGATGTTCGCGCCGTTTTCTCGCGGATCCACCGCTTCCTTCGGCTTCGCCCGGGCGCAGCTCGTTCACATTTTCGGCGGTGTACGGTTGTTTCGGAAAAAACGCCATGTTCACCGTACGGATTGGATCGGTTCGACATGAACGAAAACGTCGATCACGTCGTTCAGTTCGCTCGATAATCCCGTTTTAATCCGGTGCGAAAGCGTATGCGCCTCGTAAACCGTCATGTTCGGATCGACCTGGATGTGTACTTCGACCGCCAGTCCGGTCGGCCCCAAACGCCGGGTCCGTAATTTGTGCAGGTCGCGTATCTCGGGAAAGGAACGGATCAAACGGGCAATCGTTTCACATTCTTCGCGCGAAGCTCCGGCATCGAGCAGGGCCGCGAACGTCGGCTGGATGATTTCCCATGCGGCGTAAATGATCATCAGGGCGACGACGACGGTGCCGACCGGATCGAGGAAGGCGTAGTTGTCGCCGAGCATCAAACAGGCTCCGACCGCGATGGCCGCCGGGATCGAACTGAGGGCGTCGCTCCGGTGATGCCAGGCGTTGGCGATGACGGCCGAGGATTTGATTCGCGTTCCCGTTTGTGCCGTGATCCGGTAGAGATATTCCTTGACGACGATGGAAACCAGGGCCGCCACGAGGGGCAACCAGGTCGGAGGCGCCGTTTCCTTGCCGTGCATCATGGCGAACACCGTGAGAACGGCTTCATGCACCAGGCCGAAAGAAACCAGGATCAGGGCGACACCGATCAGCAATGTCACGAGCGTCTCGATTTTCGCGTGGCCGTGCGGATGCACCTCGTCGGCAGGTCGTCCCCAGAATCGCGATCCGATCAAAATGGCGGCGTCGGTCAACAAATCGGACAACGAATGGACCGCGTCGGCGACGAGAACGGAACTATGTCCCAGGATACCCGCCGCGAATTTCAATCCGGTAAGCAGGACATTGACCCAGAACCCGATCCAGGTGATCCGACGGACTTTCCGGAGGTTTTCCACGGTCTCGTCCCGCTGCGCGTATTCGCCCGTGTTCATGGTGCCGTTTTTCATCATGCCTTTCACCATGCCTTGAAAAAACACCGCCCGGTGTGGGTATGCTGAAAGCGGTTATACTGAAAACAATTGCAATTTCCCGAAGCCGACGATTCGGAAGCCTGCCCATCGAAACGACACTGCCGAAGGTAAGCGGGCGGATAGGACGGAAAATTCAAGCGGCTCCCGCTTACTCCGGGCTGCGGCCTGCGGTCGTTTTACGAGCCGGGACCGATGTGATCACGGAAACCCGCGGCTCGTTTTTTCAGGTTCTTTTTGTTTCTGCTCCTATTTTTTAGCCTCGGCCAAGGCGGAATAGAAGCGGAATTTTTCCTCTGCCGCTTTTTGGGCCTCGTCCATCATCGAGCCGAACACCTCCGGCTTGCTCCGGGCAAGGACGTTGAAACGGTTCTGCTTCGTCGCGAAATCCTTGATCGCGCCCTTCGGTTCCTTGCTGGCGATTTCGAGCGGCTGGGATTTTCGCGGGTCGTAGCTGTAAAGCGTCCAATACCCGGCGGCGACCGCCTCTTTCTGCAAATTGAGCGCCGTCCGCATGTCGATCCCGTGCGCGATACAGTGGGCATAGGCGATGATGATCGACGGGCCGCGATACGATTCGGCGGCGCGGATCGTCTTGATCGCATGCATCGGATTCGCCCCGAGCGAAATCTGGCCGACAAACGCGGTCCCGTAGGACATGCAAATGAGGCCGAGATCCTTCTTTTTGGTCGGCTTCCCGCCGGCGGCGAACTTGGCGACCGCCCCGATCGGCGTCGATTTCGAAGCCTGCCCGCCGGTGTTCGAATAAACCTCGGTGTCGAGAACGAGGATGTTGAGGTCCCGGTTCGAGGCGATTACGTGATCGAGTCCGCCGTAACCGATGTCGTAGGCCCAGCCGTCGCCGCCGAACGACCAGACGCTGCGGCGTACCAGCGCGTCGGCGCCGGTCATCAGGTTGACCGCCGTCATCCGGCAGGCGCCTTGCTTGTCGGCGGCGCAGGACGCCGCTTTCGCCTTGAGTTCGGCGACCCATTGACGTTGTTGGGCGATTTCCGCCTCGGTTTCCTGTTTGTTACCGAGCAGGTTTTCGACCAAGGCGGCCCCGAGCTGTTCCTTGTTGTCGCCGAGCACTTTGGAAATGTACTCGTGTTGCTGGTCGATCGCGAGCCGCATGCCGTAGCCGAACTCGGCGGCGTCTTCGAACAGCGAGTTCGCCCACGAGGGCCCCTGTCCCTTGGCGTTGACGGTATACGGCGTCGTCGGCAGGTTGCCGCCGTAGATCGACGAACAACCGGTCGCGTTGGCGACGAGCATACGATCGCCGAAAAATTGCGTGACCAGCTTGATGTACGGCGTTTCCCCGCAACCGGCACACGCCCCGGAGAACTCGAAGAGCGGCAACAGGTGCTGCGACCCCTTGATGTTGTCCGCGACGACACTCGCCCGATCGGCATCCGGAATCGTGAGGAAGAAATCCCAGGCGGCCCGTTCGTTCTCAAGGTGTGCGATCTTGTCTTCCATGTTGATCGCCTTGCGGCCTTCGACCTGTTTATTCCTGCCCGGACAGGCGTGAACACAGGCCCCGCAACCGGTGCAATCGTCCGGCGCGACCTGGACCGTCGCCTTGCATCCGGCGAAATCCTTGCCCTTCGCATCGGTCGATTGGAAACCGGACGGCGCTTCGGCGAGCAAGGCGGGATCGTAGGATTTGATCCGGATCGCGGCATGGGGGCAAACGAGCGAACAGGTTCCGCACTGGATGCACACGTCCGCGGTCCAGATCGGAATGTCGATCGCGATGCTGCGGCGCTCGTGCCGGGAAGTCGCGGTCGGGAAGGTTCCGTCCGCGTCGAAAGCGCTCACCGGCAGGTCGTCGCCGCGCTGGGCGAGGATTTCTCCGAGTACCTTCTTGACGTATTCCGGGGGATTGTTGACCGCGCCGGCCTCGCGATGCCTGTTCGAGGAGGCGGCTTGGGGAATCGCGACTTCATGCAACGCCGCGAGCGTCGCATCGACGGCGGCATGGTTTTTCAAGACGACCTCTTCGCCTTTTTTGCCGTAGGTCTTGCGGATCGCGTCCTTGATGTGCTTGATCGCTTCTTCTTCCGGCATGAAACCGGCCAGCTTGAAAAAGCAGGTCTGCATGATCGTATTGATCCGGCCGCCCATCCCGGTTTCGCGGGCGACGTGAACGGCGTCGATCACGTAAAATTTGATTTTTTTGTCGATCATGTCCTGCTGGAGTTCGACGGGCAGTTCGTCCCAGACCTTGTCGGCCGGGTACGGGGAATTGAGCAGGAACGTCGCGCCCGGTACGGCGGAGGCGAGCAGGTCGAGTTTTTCCGTGAAGACGAACTGGTGGCAGGCGACGAAATTGGCCTTGGAAATCAGGTAGGAGCCGATGATCGGTTCCGGCGAAAAACGAAGGTGCGAAACAGTGACCGAGCCGGCTTTTTTCGAATCGTAGACGAAATATCCCTGCGCGAACCGGTCGGTGTACTCGCCGACGATCTTGGTTGAATCCTTGTTCGCCCCGACCGTCCCGTCCGAACCGAGTCCGAAGAAAACGCAACGACGGACCGCGTCCTTTTCGGTCGAAAAATGCGTGTCGTATTCGAGCGAAAGCCCGGTCACGTCGTCGTTGATGCCGACCGTGAACTGCTTTTTGGGGGTCGGCCTGTCGAGCTCCTCGTAAACGGCCTTGACCATGGCCGGCGTAAATTCTTTCGAGGAAAGACCGTAACGACCGGCGACGACTTTGACGTCGGTGCGATCCTGCTGGACGAGCGCGGTGACGACATCCTGGTACAAGGGTTCCCCGAGCGAGCCCGGCTCCTTGGTCCGGTCGAGCACGGCGATCTTCCTGACCGATTTCGGCAACGCCTTGACCATGGCCGCGGCATCGAAGGGCCGGAACAGCCGGACGCTGACGAGACCGCATTTTTTGTCCTTGCCGACGTAATTGAGGTACTCCTCGACGATGCCTGTCCCGGACGCCATGCAAACGATCACTTTTTCGGCATCGGGATCGCCGATGTAATCGAACAGGTGATACTGGCGGCCGGTCAACCGCGCGAATTTGTCCATCTCGGCCTGCACGATTCCCGGGACGGCCTCGTAATACCGGTTGCAGGCTTCCCGGGCCTGGAAAAAGACGTCCGGGTTCTGGGCGGTCCCCCGAAGTTTCGGGTTGTCCGGGTTCAAGGCCCGTTTCCGGAATTCGCCGACCAAGTCCATATCGAGCATCTGTTGAATGATTTCATCGGCAATCGGCGAAATCTTGTTGACTTCGTGCGAGGTCCGGAATCCGTCGAAGAAGTGAACGAAGGGAACCCGGGATTTGTAGGTCGCCGCATAGGCGATCATGGCCATGTCGTGGGTTTCCTGGATCGACCCGCCGCCGAGCATGGCCCAGCCGGTCTGGCGGCACGACATGATGTCCTGGTGGTCGCCGAAAATCGAAAGGGCGTGTGAGGCGACGGTCCGCGCGGAAACATGAAAAACCGTCGGCGTCAGTTCCCCGGCAATCTTGTACATGTTCGGAATCATCAGGAGCAGGCCCTGCGAGGCGGTGAAGGTGCAGGTCATCGCACCGGCCTGCAACGAGCCGTGCACCGCGCCGGCGGCCCCCGCCTCGCTTTGCATTTCGACCACCTGCGGGATCGTCCCGAAGATGTTTTTCCTGCCCTTCGCGGCCCATTCATCGGCCAATTCACCCATGGTCGACGACGGTGTGATCGGGTAGATCGCCATCACTTCATTGCACGCATGGGCGATCAGGGTTGTCGCTTCATTGCCATCGACCATCAGAAAACGGGATTCACTCACGATTCACTCCTTAACGGGTTAAGTGATGCGGAACTGACAAATATCCTAAGGTATGAATATCCTTGTATGCCGTAAAACAGGAACAAGGCACGTTTTGGAAACAGCCGTCATGGCGGCGATTGCGTCACAATAAAATGCGTTACGGTAAAATAGGGAATTGACCGTCAGGATACCATTTTCCCCGGCGAAACAACAGCCCCCCCGGGAGTTAAAATCGGGAGTTGTACTGAATGCTGTTGAAATTTCCCGAAGCCGACTTTCAAGGAGACTGCCCGCCGAAACGACACCGCCGAAGGTAAACAGGCGGTAAACCGGATTGATAAAATCGCGGAAAGGGATATAATGGGGGCGGATGCTTCCGAAAGCTGCGCGTTTCAGCGCGCAAGCCGGTCCCGTTCAACTTGCAACCCCTTTGATTTCAGTTGATTCCATTGCCAAGCAACACGGATTTCATGCGGCGCGCGCTCGAACTCGCCGCCCTCGGAAGAGGGCATGTCGAACCGAACCCGATGGTCGGCTGCGTCTTGGTACGTGACGGTCAAATCGTCGGTGAAGGCTGGCATCGACGATACGGGTCCGATCACGCGGAAATCGAAGCGATTCGCCGGGCCGGTCCCACAGCCCTCGGCGCGACCTGCTATGTCACCCTGGAGCCTTGTTCCCATTACGGCAAAACGCCCCCCTGTACGGACGCCTTGATCGCGGCCGGGGTCGCAACAGTGGTCGCGGCCATGGAAGACCCCCATCCGAATGTGGCCGGTTGCGGTTTCGCCGAATTGAAAAAAAAAGGAATCAAGGTCGAGGTCGGGTTGTGTGCCGACGCGGCACGGTTCCTGAACGCTCCCTACCTCTGCCGGATCGAAAAGAACCGACCCTGGATTACCGCGAAATGGGCGCTCACGCTCGACGGCAAGTTCGCCTCGCGCAGCAATTCCAGCCAATGGATATCCAACGCGCTTTCCCTGGCGCACGTCCACGATCTTCGCAGCCGGATGGATGCGATCCTGATCGGCATCCGTACGGCGGAGTCGGACGATCCGATGCTTTCGGTGCGTACCGCAACTCCGGGCGGTTCGCATATGCCGCTACGAATCGTACTCGACTCGCACGCAAGGTTGCCGCTTGCGAGCCGGCTGGTCCGGACCGCGCGGGAATTGCCGCTCTTGGTGGCCGTCGGGCCGGACGCCTCCCCGGCGCGGATCGACGCCCTGCGTGAAGCCGGGTGCGGGATTTTCGCCTTCGCGACACGGATTCCGGCCGAAGCGGAGGAAATCCGCGATGATGTCCGCAGCCGCGATCCGCGAATGCCGTCGCCCGAAATTGCCGCCCGACGCCGGGAAAACGGAGTGCTCTCGCGGGAAAACCATCTTCCCTTGTATCGCGAACGATTGCTTGCCCTGTTTGAAGAACTGGTGCGACGCAACTGCACGAACCTCCTGGTCGAAGGTGGCTCGCACGTTTTCGGGACGTTGCTCGACCTGCGGATGATCGATGAAGCATGTGTCTTTATCGCCCCGAAACTGCTCGGCGGCGCCGAAGCCCTGACCCCCGTCGGCGGAACGGGCCTGTGCGACATGAACGACGCCTACCGACTGATCGACCCGGAAGTCCGGCTCTTCGGGAGCGACGTTTGTGTCGGCGGCCGGGTCCGCTATGCCTGATGTCCCGACCCCACAATCACCTTTTAACAAAGCAATATCATGATTATCGGCGTCCCGAAAGAAATCAAGGAAAACGAATACCGCGTCGCTCTGCTGCCGTTCGGCGTCGAGGAGCTTGCCAGCATGGGCCATACCGTGCTCATCCAGGCCGGGGCCGGCGAAGGAGCCGGTCTTTCCGACGAGGAATACCTTCAAAACGGCGCGGAAGTCATCCCGGAGGCGTCGGAGATTTTCACCCGGGCCGAGATGATCCTCAAGGTCAAGGAACCGTTCCCGCAGGAGATACGAATGATCCGGGACGGGCAGATCGTGTTCACGTACTTCCACTTCGCGTCGAGCCGGGAGTTGACCGACGGGGTCCTGGCGACCGGGTGTTGCGCCGTCGCCTATGAAACGCTCATGGACAACAAGGGCCGCCTTCCCCTGTTGACGCCGATGAGCGAAGTCGCGGGCCGGATGAGCATCCAACAGGGTGCCAAGTATCTTGAAAAGCCGCAGGGCGGTCGCGGCGTCCTCATCGGCGGCGTCCCGGGGGTCCGGCCGGCTGACGTGCTCGTTCTCGGCGGCGGCGTCGTCGGTTCCAACGCGGCGCTCACGGCGGCGGGAATGGGCGCGAACGTGATCATTCTCGACACGTCGCCGGAAAGGTTGCGGTATCTGTCGGACGTGATGCCCCGCAACGTCATGCCCTTGTACAGCAACCGCTCGGCCATACTCGCGCAACTTTCCCAGGCGGACCTGGTCGTCGGGGCGGTCCTCATTCCCGGCGGCAAAGCGCCGCACCTCGTCCGCAAGGAAGACCTCGCGCGGATGAAGGACGGAAGCGTCGTCGTCGATGTCGCGATCGACCAGGGCGGCTGCGTCGAGACAAGCCGTCCGACGACGCACTCGGACCCGACGTTCGTCGTCGACGGGGTCACGCACTACTGCGTCGCCAACATGCCCGGGGCGGTCAGCCGGACGAGTACGTTCGCCCTGTGTAACGCGACCTTTCCCTGGGTCCAATGCATGGCCAACGAAGGAATCGACGCCTCGGTCGCGAACCATGCCGCGATCGCGCACGGCCTGAACATGTACCGGGGGGCAATCGTCAACCGTGCCGTCGCCGAGTCGTTCGGATTGCCGTACGACGACCGTTTCGCCGGGCATTATTGGTCCTGAATCGCGTTTCGACAACCCATGCGTATTGAATGCGCGTGTTGAATGCGCGTACTGAATACGGATGCGTACCGCACGGGCATCCGGTGGCGGTCCGCCCCGGACCTCCCGGCTGCGCGTACACCGCGGTCGCCTGGGAAGCGACCCCGAATGTCGGTTTCGGGAAGTTTCAATGGTTTCCGGTATAAACCGTTTCCGTTTACCGGGGGAGGACTGTGATCGTGTATCGGACGTTTGCTTTTTTCGTCGCGTCGATCGTTTTTTATTGCCTTTTCGTCCGGCCCGGCGGATTCGTTCACGCCCAGGACGAAGTACCGACCTGGTTGCCCGAACGGAATTGCCGGATCGTCCGTCAGGGAAACGTGTCCCGCATTGATGCGACCGGAGGGGAACCGCGCCTGTATCGCGGATTTTCCGACCTCGTCTGCGATGATTTCCATTGTCGCCTGCGAATCCGGACCCGGGTTCCTTCGAACATCGTTGTCAACTGGATCACGCGACAATCCCCGCGGCGCGGAGACGACAAATCGAAAACGTTCCCGCTCCTGGCCGACGGCGAATGGCACGATTACGATTTCGTTCTACCCGTCAACGGAACGCTGACGGGGATGTCGATCCGTCTCACCGAACAAACCGGGTCGTGGGAATTCGGCTCCTTCGAAATGCAGCGCCGCGTCGCACATCCGTTAAGCGTGGTCCAAACGCGAATCGAGTCGGTTTCAGCGGATAACCCCGCCATCGGAAGCATCGTCTTCACGCTCGCCAACACCGGCATGGAACCGGTCGAATTCGCGATCCGGGGTTACGCCCAAAAACAGTCGCTCATTCCGGGGAAGACGATGCGGCTGCGCGTGCCTTTCAAGCGAATCGGGGCGCTCGGCGAATCGGTCCTGCGGCTCGAACCGACCGATTTTCCTCCCATTTCGTTCCCCGTTTTTCTCTATCTGCCGGATGCGACGGTCGAGTGGATTACCCTGCCTCTCGGCGAACTGTTCCTGGACGTTTCTTCCGACGCCCGGGTCGCCCGGGTCCGGCAGGCGGACGAGGTCGTCGCGATCATCGGCCCCATCGCGCACCGCGAAGGAGCGGTTCCTTCGTTCAAGCGGTTTTCCAATGCCGCGCAACCTGCTCCGCCGTCGAACAGTCTTCCCAACGAACTGCATTTCGCCGCCCCGCAGGCACTCCTGAGCATCCATACCCAGGGCGACGGGGTGCGTTTCCAGATCAAAAATTCCGTGCAACCCGGCCCGGCTTCCGTCCCCGTCCGACCGCGAACAGTTTCGAAAACAGCCCTGACAACGATGCCGACCGTCGACGCGGCCGTCCGCCTCGCGCCGCTTGAAGGTCCGGTCGTGCGAACGTCGGGTACACTTCGCGGCGGTCTCCTTTCGGGGGTCGAATTTCTCGGGCCCGGCGATACCGCTTCCTCGACCGTCGATATCGCCGAGCCGGACAACCGCCGGTTTCAGCCCGATCCTCAATGGATCACGGCGCCGTTGGCCATTTTCGCGACGGAAAAAATCGCCGCGGCCATGCTCTGGAACGACATGAGCCTCGCGCCGTCGTTCGCGTCCCCCAACCATCTCGAACCTTCCGCCGATCATCGCATGTCGCTCAAAGGAAACGAGATCGACGCGATCGTTCGTTTTCTCCCGGTCCGCCGGAACGTCCCCGCCGACTCGCAATTTTTCCAGAACCGGGGGCCGAACGACCCGGCTATGGGCGACACTGTAAACGATACCGCTGTAAATGATACGCCCGGACCGGCCCCGTTTGCCGGCCCGAGTGTCGCTCCCGGCGATGATCCCGCCGATGATCCGATTCCGGAATTGATCCGTTGGGGAACCGTATTGCGCGGCCTGCCTCCGGCCCCCGCGTTTCGGGATTGGGCATCGCAACGGGCGCTTTCCTTGGGCGCGCTGCAGGGCGTGTTGCAGGGAGACGACCGGATGAGCTGGGCCTATTCTGCGGAACCGGAATCGCCGCGTCGGGCATTCGCCGATACGGCGTCGATTCTTTGGCGACTGACCGGAAAGATTCCCCGCTTCGTTCCGGCGACGTTGACGCCGGGCGGCAGCAGCATCGCGGATGAAACAATCTATTTGCTCGTCGGCCGGGCCGCCGAATGGCGCGACGCGGGCAACGCGAGAACGACCGCCATCCTTGCCGAAATGGAGCCGGACGGCCAGTTTCGCTGCCAAAGCCGGTTCCCGGAAGTCGAACCGTCGGCGACGACCTCTCCCGGTTATTGCGCCATCAAAACCCTTCAACTGATGGAGTGGGCGCGTTTCACCGGCGACCCCGCCCTGTTCGCGGCCGTCGAGCGGGCGATCGCGGCCATGGACCGTTTCGAAGTTCCGCGGGGCGGATTTTATTACAACACGCCGCTCCACACGCCCGACCTGCAAGCGGCCGCCTACCTGGTATGGACCCACGTCTGGGCGTTCGAGTTTTCCGGCAAGCAGGAATACCTCGCCGAGGCGCGGCGCTGGGCGCTCCGCGGATTGCCGTTCGTTTATCAATGGGGGGATCGGCCCGTCATGCTGTACGCCACGGTCGCCAAATTCGGCGGGACGCTTCGCAAGCCGCCGCTCGATTTCGGCGTCGCCCAGCCCTGGGTCGGCCTGAATTACGCCTATGCCCTGCGACTGCTTGCCCCGCACGATCAAACCCTCGATTGGAACGCCGTCGCCGCGGGGATTCTCGCCGCCGCCGAGCAAATGCAGGAATCGGACGGCCCGTATGCCGGTTGCCTCCCGGAACGATTCCAAATCGATTCACAACAACCGGACGGTTCGAGATTGGCGCCCTGCGCCTTGCTCACGCTCCGGCTCGCCATGGACGGAAAACCGCACGATCTGTTTCTCGCCAATGATCCGCGCGACCGGCTCGTCGCCCCCTACCCCGTCCGGTTGACCCGGGACGGTGCGACGATCATGAACGTCCCGGCCGGAACGTCCTATCAAATCCTGCACAACGGGAATACGATCCTCAACGGAAGCGGCGGCGGAAGCGGAACCGATCCCGTCAAGTTGAATTGACGCCCGCCGGTCCGCCGGTCAATTCGCCGAGGGTTTTCAACCCGAACACCTGCAAAAACCGCCGCGTCGTCCCATAAAGAAAAGGCCGGCCCAATTCCTCGGAGCGCCCGACGATGCGGATCAGGTCGAGATCCAGCAATTGCCGGATCATTTCTCCGCACTGGACGCCCCGGACCGATTCGATCTCGGCGCGAAGCACCGGCTGCTTATAGGCGACGACGGACAGGGTCTCCATGGCAGGCATGCTGAGCCGTACTTCGACCGGAACCTCCTGGAGGCGAAAAAGCCAGGGAGCGAATGCAGGCCGCGTCCGGATTTGGAAACCGCCCGCCACCTCGACGATCCTGAATGCGGAATGCTGCTCGTCGTAAGATTGGTTGAGCGAACGAACGACATGCCGGACCCGGGTTCCCTCGGGCAGTTCGGCCACCTGGGCGAGCCGGCGCGACGGGATCGGGTCACGGGAAAGAAAAAGAACCGCTTCCGTCCGCGCAACCGCTTCCCGAAAGGGGGCCGACGCGGGGGGGCGTTTCGTTTCGTCATCGAGCCGTTTTCCGAAATCACGCGTTTCCATCGCGGTAAAGAAAACGGTTTGCCAAAACGGTCGCCGCGGATAGTCGATCGACCCGGCGGGAATCAACGATTCGGCGCGGGCGAGGTTGTAGGGATGCAGGTTCATGCTGTGCTCCGCATATACTGGAAACGCGATGAAAACGGACATTTGGTCAAATCTGCCTGCCGCACCCACTCGTCCCCAACTTTTGTTAATGTAAGCATTTACACGTTTCGTTCGAGCGGCAGGCGGTAATGCGCGGGATTGTGCGCGGGAGGATTGTCTTGCCGTTTGCGGTACAGTAATCTTCGCATGGTGATCTTCGGATAAAAAACGCAACCGGCGGTTCCCGTC
>QMCE01001385.1_pt1 | contig 13250 bp, 13 predicted proteins | sample 1821851 | NCBI WGS metagenome assembly QMCE01 (sample SAMN09453174, study PRJNA476694) | Termite gut metagenome, whole genome shotgun sequencing project. | isolation source: worker | host: Odontotermes sp. | place: South Africa:Pretoria | collected 2016-01-28 | reverse complement strand
ATTTATAAAATCCCGCTGAATTTGCAGCATGAAAAGCTCGACGAGATCGTATGCAAAAAATTGATGCTGACTTCGCCCGAGGCGGATTTATCGAAATGGCGCGATTTGATACGTGCATTGGAAAACCCCGAGCATGAGATCACCATCGCGATGGTGGGCAAATATGTTGATTTGACGGAGTCGTATAAGTCGCTGATCGAGGCATTGATACATGCCGGGATTCACACCGGAACAAAAGTCAATATCAAGTATTTCGATTCGGAGGATTTTGAGAAAACCGGCGATGTTTCGGCATTGGCGGAAGTTGATGCGGTGCTGGTGCCGGGTGGTTTTGGCAAGCGCGGTGTCGAAGGAAAAATCCTCGCGATTCGCTATGCGCGCGAAAACGATATTCCCTATCTTGGCATTTGCCTGGGCATGCAGTTGGCGTTGATTGAGTACGCGCGCCATAAGGCGGAGTTGAGCCACGCGAACAGTACGGAATTCGATGCCGATACGCCGAATCCGGTGGTGGCGTTGATTACCGAGTGGCAGTCGCGTGACGGGAAAGTTGAGCATCGCTCCGAAGAATCCGATCTTGGCGGCACGATGCGGCTTGGCGCACAGGCATGTCGTGCCAGAGAAGGGACGCTGGCGTATCGGCTGTATGGCGATACGATTACCGAGCGGCACCGCCATCGCTACGAAGTCAATAATCATTATTTGCCACGTATCGAAAAGGCGGGGCTGGTTGTCAGCGCCCGTGCGGAAAACGCCCGCGCGAGCGGTGGTTTGTGCGAGACGATTGAGCTTGCCGACCATCCGTGGTTTTTCGGTTGCCAATTCCACCCGGAATTTACTTCCAACCCACGGCGCGGGCATCCATTGTTCATTGGTTTTGTACAGGCAGCGTTGAAGCGGCGTCAGCTCGGGCAATCATGAAACTGTGCGGTTTTGAAGTCGGCCTTGACCGACCGTTTTTTTTGATTGCGGGGCCATGCGTCATTGAATCGGAGCAATTGCAAATTGACGTTGCTGGGCAACTCAAGGAAATTACCGGTGCGCTGAATATCCCGTTTATTTTTAAATCATCGTTCGACAAGGCAAACCGCAGTTCGCATAAAAGTTTTCGCGGCCCCGGCCTTGACGAAGGGCTGCGTGTGCTTGCCGAGGTCAGAAAACAAATCGGCGTGCCGGTGTTGACGGATGTTCACGAAGCGGAAACCATCAGCACGGTTGCCGAAGTGGTTGATGTGCTGCAAACACCAGCATTTTTATGCCGCCAGACCGATTTCATCCAGGCGGTTGCCGTGTCGGGATTGCCCGTTAACATCAAAAAAGGCCAGTTTCTCGCACCGGAAGACATGAAGCAGGTCGCGTTAAAAGCGCGCGCCGCCAGCGGAAAAGACAATATTATGGTATGTGAGCGCGGCGCATCGTTCGGCTACCACAATCTGGTTTCCGACATGCGCTCGCTGGCGATTATGCGTGATACGGGCTGCCCGGTCGTGTTCGATGCCACGCATTCGGTGCAGCTGCCCGGCGGGCAGGGGACCGCCAGCGGCGGGCAGCGCGAGTTTGTACCGGTATTGGCGCGGGCGGCAATGGCTGTGGGCATTGCGGGATTGTTCATGGAAACGCATCCCGATCCTGAGCACGCGCTTTCCGACGGGCCGAACATGTGGCCGCTGAGTAAAATGAAGTCTTTGCTTGAAACTTTAAAGCAACTGGATCTCATTGTGAAAAAAGAAGGGTTTGAGGAAGCTTCTCTATGAAATGGTTATGGATCATGGCTGCCGTTCTCGCCATTGTTTGCTGTTTCACATCGAACGCCAATAGTTTTCGTTGAGTCGTAGATTTTTATATTATTTTAGGAAACAGGTTATGAGCACTATCGTTGATATTATCGCCCGTGAAATTCTTGATTCGCGCGGCAATCCGACTGTTGAGGCCGACGTGGTGTTGGAGTCCGGCGTTTCCGGTCGCGCCGCCGTGCCGTCCGGCGCTTCGACCGGATCAAGAGAAGCGGTCGAATTGCGCGACGGCGATAAAAACCGTTATCTCGGAAAAGGCGTTTTGAATGCGGTGAACCACGTGAATACCGAGATTTGTGAGAGCCTGATCGGTCTTGACGCCAGCGAGCAGGCATTGGTTGATCGCACGATGGTTGAGTTTGACGGCACCGAAAATAAATCGCGATTGGGTGCAAACGCGATTCTTGCCGTTTCTTGCGCGATTGCCAAAGCTGCGGCGGAAGAATCGGGCTTGCCGCTTTATCGTTATCTTGGCGGTGCGGGCGAGATGACGTTGCCGGTACCGATGATGAATGTAATTAATGGCGGCGCGCATGCCAACAATAAAATCGACCTGCAGGAATTCATGCTGGTGCCTCTCGGCGCCGGTAATTTTCGCGAAGCGTTGCGCTATGGCGCGGAAGTGTTTCATACGTTGAAAAAAATACTGAACGACCGCGGCATGCCGACGACAGTGGGTGACGAAGGCGGTTTTGCGCCGAATTTGCCGTCCAACGAAACGGCGCTGGCATTGTTGATTGAAGCGATCAGCGCTGCCGGCTATACGCCCGGCACCGACATTGCGATCGCGCTCGATTGCGCTGCCAGCGAATATTATCAGGATGGCGCTTATCGGTTGGAAGGCGAAGGGCGCAGCTTTACATCGGCGCAGATGGTCGAATTGCTGGCGGGTTGGTGCGAGAAATATCCAATTATCAGCATTGAGGACGGAATGTCTGAACACGATTGGACCGGCTGGCGTTTATTGACGGAGAGACTCGGTAAAAAAGTGCAATTGGTCGGCGACGATCTGTTTGTGACCAACACGCGTATTCTTAAAGAAGGCATCGTGCAGAACATTGCCAATTCGATTCTGATCAAAATCAATCAGATTGGCACATTGTCCGAAACATTTGCGGCGATTTCAATGGCGCAACGGGCGCGCTATACGGCCGTGGTGTCGCATCGTTCCGGCGAAACCGAAGACAGTATGATTGCCGATATTGCCGTCGGCACCAATGCCGGGCAGATTAAAACCGGTTCGCTGTCGCGCTCGGATCGTATGGCCAAATACAATCAGTTATTGCGCATCGAAGAGGATTTGGGCGATGCCGCGCGTTACGCCGGTCGCGATGCGTTCTATAACCTGTCGCATTAAGAAACAATGCGCGTTCTTTCCCTGATTTTCTTTGCGCTGATACTGACATTGCAGTATCCGATTTGGTTGGGGAAAGGCGGATGGTTGCAGGCGCACGCGTTGCGGCAGGAGCTGGACACGCAGCGGGTAAGCAATGCATTGTTAAGGTCGCGCAACGATGCGCTGGCCGCCGAAGTGGTCGACTTGAAATCCGGGTTAGAGGCCGTTGAAGAGCGGGCGCGCACGGATTTGGGTATGGTGAAAAAAAATGAAATTTATTTTCAGTTTCGCCCCGGTTCTTATCCGCCGTATAAAACGAGAAACGAAAAAACCGTTCCCGCTCCATGAGTGTTCGGTCTGTTACGTCGGCCAATAATCCCCGTCTTAAGGAGGCGGCGCGTTTGCTGCGTTCGGCGCACGAGCGCCGTAAAAGCAGGCTGTGCGTGCTTGAGGGCGAACATCTGATTGAAATGTATGCGACGCGGCATGGCACGCCGCGCACGCTGATTGCTACCGAAGCGTTTTGCCGGCATCCGCTGGTCGTTCGTTGCCGGAACGCTGCCGATGTATATATCGTTGACAATGCGCTTTTTTCGGAAACGGCGACGCTACCGCCTGCGGTCGGTATGTTGGCGGTGGTGCCGATACCGGAGCCGGTATCCTCAACCTCCGTAAACTCCGGCACATTTCACCTTATGCTGGACGACGTGCAGGATCCGGGCAATGTGGGCGCAATGATGCGTACCGCTGCAGCGGCGGGCGTGGGCAATATTGTGCTCAGTAAAAACAGCGTGTCGGCGTGGTCGCCCAAAGTGCTGCGAGCGGCGCAAGGGGCGCATTTTTTGCTGGAAATTATCGAGGACGCGGACGTCGCGGTGTGGGCGGAGCGATTTCAGGCGCAAGGCGGCAAGATCGCGGCGGCGGTACCTCGCGATGGTGTTGATCTTTATCGGGCGGACTTTGCGAAGTCGCCGCTGGCATTGGCCGTAGGCAATGAAGGCGGCGGGCTTGGCCGGGCGTTACTGGCCAAGGCGGACTGGCGGCTGACCATTCCGATGCCGGGGGCGATGGAATCGCTCAACGTTGCGGCAGCGGCGGCGGTCATTCTTTTTGAATGCGTTCGCCGGCGACAGGCGCGCTGATATCAGCCATTTTTTCTTCGACGCCCTGTTTTTTCGCGACGTCTCGTTCTAAAATAGATAACCCCGCCATATGCTTGGCTTTATGCTTTTCAAGTGCGCTGCTGGCGGGGCTTTTGATGGTTTTTTTGCGGGTTTTTGTTTTCCCAACGGAGAAATATTTTGAAGCGTACCGACTATTGCGGGTTGATCAACGAAAGTTTTTTAGGCAAAACCATTACGGTAACGGGCTGGGTGCATCGTCGTCGTGATCATGGTGGCGTGATTTTTATCGATTTGCGCGACCGCGCCGGCCTGTTGCAAATTGTGTTCGACCCGGATAATCCCGAGACATTTGGTACTGCGGAAAAGCTGCGCAACGAATACGTCGTTTGCGTGACCGGGTTGGTGCGTAACCGCCCGGAAGGGACAAGCAACCCGAATTTAACGTCCGGAAAAATCGAGATACTGGCGCGCGAAATCGAGCTTTTAAATCCTTCGTTACCGCCGCCGTTTCAACTCGATGACGACAATATTTCGGAAACGGTGCGTCTGGAAAACCGTATTCTCGATTTGCGTCGACCGCAGATGCAGCATAACCTGATGTTGCGCCACAAGGTGGCCATGTCCGCGCGTCGCTATCTTGACGAACACGGTTTTGTCGATATCGAAACGCCGATGCTTTACAAATCAACCCCGGAAGGCGCGCGCGAATTTCTGGTGCCGTCACGGATTCACCATGGCCAGTTCTATGCGTTGCCGCAATCGCCGCAATTATTCAAGCAGATGTTGATGATGGCGGGTTTTGACCGCTACTACCAGATCGTCAAATGTTTCCGCGACGAAGATTTGCGTGCCGACCGGCAGCCGGAATTTACCCAGATCGATATCGAAACGTCGTTTCTTGATGAACAGGAAATCCGCGACATCATGGAAGGGTTGGTGCGGCGTATGTTCCGCGACGGGCCGGGGGTCGAACTGCTCGATCCTTTCCCAGTGTATTCCTATGCGGAAGTGATGCGCGATTACGGTTCGGATAAGCCCGACCTGCGCGTGCCGCTCAAATTCACCGAACTGACCGACCTGATGAAAACGGTGGATTTCAAAGTTTTCCGTTCTGCCGCCGATATGAAATACGGTCGCGTGGTGGCGTTGCGCGTTCCCGAAGGCGGTAAATTGTCGCGCAAAGAGATCGACGATTACACGTCATTTGTCGCCATTTATGGCGCGAAAGGCTTGGCGTACATCAAGGTCAACGACGCGGCGCAGCCGAATGAAAAGGGGTTGCAATCGCCGGTCGTGAAATTCTTGCCGGAAAATGTTCTGCGCGAAATTCTGCAACGTACCGGCGCACAAAACGGCGACCTGATTTTCTTTGGCGCCGATCACGAAAATATCGTCAACGATGCCATTGGGGCATTGCGCGCCAAGGTCGGCCACCAGCTTGGGCTTGCCGAAAAAGGCTGGAGACCGCTATGGGTGGTTGATTTTCCGATGTTTGAATTCAACGAAGAGAGCAAAACATGGTCGGCGCGCCATCACCCGTTTACCGCGCCGAAAAACGGACATGAGGATTTGTTTGCCACCGATCCCGAAAAAGCGTTGGCCAAAGCCTACGACGTGGTGTTAAACGGCTGGGAAATCGGCGGTGGCTCGGTGCGTATCCACCGTCAGGATGTGCAGGCCAAGGTATTTGATGCGATGAAAATTTCGCCGGAAGACCAGCAACGTAAGTTCGGCTTTTTGCTTAAGGCGCTGCAATACGGAACGCCGCCGCACGGTGGGATCGCGTTCGGGCTGGACCGCATTCTGACGCTGATGACCGGTTCGGAATCGATCCGCGATGTGATTGCGTTTCCGAAAACGCAACGCGGCCAGGATCTGCTGGTTGAGGCGCCGACGCCGGTTACGGAGCAGCAGTTGCGCGATCTGCATATTCGGGTGCGTGCTTCGGATTCGGTTAAGCAATAATCGAAAGAGCGGGAGCAGGATTTCAGGGTAAGCCGAGCGCACAAAATGCCGTAAAAATTTCCGGCTTCAAATAGCGGATCCTGTTTCTCGAATTACGACAAAAATCATGCCAGAGTCGAGTTATACTCGACTCTATGGAAAGACATCCCGAAACATCGCAAATAAGCGCCGCGCACACGTTAATGCTCGCCAAGCGGGTGTTGGTGCTGGAAGCCAACGCCATCACGGATCTGGCGGACAGGATCGATCAGACGTTTGTCGATGCGGTGGCCTGTATTCTGAATTGTCGCGGGCGCGTTGTGGCCACGGGCATTGGCAAATCGGGACACATTGCCCGCAAGTTTGCGGCAACATTGGCTTCTACCGGCACTCCTGCTTTTTTTGTCCATCCTTCGGAAGCCAGCCACGGCGACCTGGGTATGATTCAGCCCCGTGATGTCGTTGTCGCTTTCTCATATTCAGGGGAAACGGACGAGCTGATCGCACTGGTGCCGCATCTTAAACGAGAAGCCGTGTCGCTGATCCTGCTCACGGGCAACCGGCAATCCGCGTTGGCGCGCGCGGCGGATATTGCGCTTGATGCTCATGTTGTGTCTGAAGCCTGTCCGCTTGGTTTGGCGCCGACCACGAGCACGACGGTTGCTTTGGCATTGGGTGACGCATTGGCTGTCGCGCTTCTGGAAGCACGCGGTTTTTCGGCGGAAGACTTTGCTCGCTCGCATCCGGGCGGTTCGCTGGGGCGGCGTTTATTGACCCGGGTTTCCGACATCATGCGTACCGGCGACGCTTTGCCGGTGATCCACGAGCAGGCACTGTTGCGCGATGCGCTGGTGGAAATCAGCGGCAAAGGTATGGGCATGACGGCGATTCTCGATGCGCAACAAAAGCTTTCTGGAATTTTTACCGATGGCGATTTGCGTCGCTGCCTGGAAAAAAATGCCGCGCTGGATACGCCGATTCATACGTTGATGAAGCGTTCGCCGCGCACGATTGCCCGCGAGCGGCTCGCCGTTGATGCGGTGGCGCTGATGGAAGCGCCACCGAAAATTTCCCAGCTGCTGGTTGTTGACGATGACCAGCATTTGGTTGGCGCGCTGCATCTGCATGATCTTTTCCGTGCAAGGATCCTGTGATGGATATTGGGGGAAAATTTGCCGCATCGGAATTTGAAGCCTTGCGCGCACGGGCAAAAAATATCCGGCTTTTGACCTGTGATGTGGACGGCGTACTTACCGACGGGCGTATTTACTTTAACGATGAAGGTATCGAAACCCGGGCATTTCACGCCAGCGATGGCTTGGGGATCAAGTTGTTATTGCGCGCCGGGATTCAGATTGTCTGGATTACCGGCAGCAAAGCGATGGCGATTGAACATCGCGCGCGTATGCTTGGTGTCGGGCATGTGATTCGCGATGTTTTCGACAAAATAACATCGTGGCAGGCATTGCGTGAAAAATTGAATTTTCCGATAGAGGCGTGCGCGCATATCGGCGATGATTTTCCCGATTTGCCGTTAATCAGCGCGTGCGGTTTGGGCGTTACCGTGCCGCATGCGCCGGAAGCGCTGAAAAAAGCCGCGCATTATGTGACCGAGGTGCCGGGTGGGCAAGGCGCGGTGCGCGAACTGTGCGATCTGATTCTGGCAGCACAAAACGTCCGTTTTGACGCCACGATGCAAAAATCCATTTGAAAAAGGCCATGCATTCTGTTCGCGAACGTATTTACCGCTTGGTTTCCTGGTCGCCGTTGTTGTTTCTTGCCGCGCTGGCGGCATTAACGTATTGGCTTGGTTCGCAAGTACAGATCATGAGTGGCGCGGGCAGAGAAAAAACGCATACATCGGATCTTTTCATCAAGGAATTTCATGCCGTGACTTTTGATGAAAACGGCTTTCCCAAACAGCGGCTGGTCGCCGACTATGCCGAGCATTTTATGGACGATGAAACGATTATGCTGACCAAGCCGGAGTTGACGATTCAAAATCCGGATGAGCCGCGCTTAACGGTCACGGCACTGCAAGCGGAGGTGAGCGGCGACCGCGATCATGTTTATCTGAAAAAAAATGTGGTGCTGGTGCGCGAAGCGGGCAAAAAAGGTGCCCGGAAAGGGGCTGCCGATGAAAGCTTCACGATGGAAACCGAGTTTTTACATTTGTTGCCCAATGAAAACAAAATGGAAACGGATCAGCATGTCGTGCTGTCATCGTCGAGCGGGCGTACCGAATCTGTCGGGATGACGCTGGATGATCATACGAAAGAAGTCAAATTGCGCTCAAACATTAAAGGCTCGTTTGAGCCGGTAAAAAGATGATGCGGGATATTATGGCAAAAAACAAATATTTATTGATATTGCTGTTTGGCACGTTGCTCAACAGTATTGCCGCGCATGCCGAGCGTGCGGATCGCGAAAAACCGATTGTTTTTTCGGCGGATACCAGCGAAGCGGTTAATTATGAAACCAAGGAAGCGACATTGTCGGGCAACGTGATTATTACGCAAGGTAGCATGATGATTCGCGCCGATCGCGTCAAGTTTCGCCAAAACCCCGATAATTCGCTGTCGGCTACGGCATACGGCAAACCGGTATCGTTTCGCCAAAAGCGCGACGATGTTGACGAATTTGTCGAAGGTTATGCATTGCGTGCGGAGTACGACGGGCAAAAGGAATTGCTTGAATTGTTCGACCAGGCGTTGCTAAAGCGCGAAGACGACGAAATTCGCAGCAACTATATCTCGTACAATACCGGCACGGAAATTTTCCGCGCGGAGGGGCGCTTCAATTCAACGCGCCCGGAAAGTGAGCAGACGGCGCACGATACCCGTGTCAGCGGGCAATTCAAGGTGCAGGAAGAAGATCGTAAACGCTTGGCGCCGAAGCCGGGCGCGGAACTGCAAACAGATGCGGAGTTGGATAAACGATGAGTTCGCTGACAGCGCATCATTTGCAAAAACGTTATCGGTCGCGCACGGTTGTGCACGACGTTTCCTTGACCGTCGCGCGCGGTGAAGTGGTCGGCTTGCTGGGGCCGAACGGCGCGGGTAAAACCACCTGCTTTTATATGATCGTCGGACTGATTGCCGCCGACGGCGGCAGTATTGAGCTCGACGGTGAGGATTTGTCGCGGTTGCCGATTCACCAGCGGGCGCGGCGCGGACTTTCTTATTTGCCGCAGGAGGCATCGATTTTTCGCAAACTGACGGTTGCCGAAAATGTGCGCGCCATACTTGAATTGCAGGACCTTGGCGAAGATGCGCTGTCGAACCGGCTGGATGCGCTGCTTGAAGATTTATCGATCGGCCATCTTGCCGATGCCCCGGCCATTTCGCTTTCGGGCGGCGAACGCCGCCGCTGCGAAATAGCGCGCGCGCTGGCATCGCGTCCGCATTTTATTTTGTTGGACGAACCTTTCGCCGGCGTTGATCCGATTGCCGTGCTTGATTTGCAGCGGATCATTCGTTTCTTGAAAGAGCGCGATATCGGTGTGTTGATTACCGATCACAACGTGCGCGAAACGCTGGGAATTTGCGACCGTGCTTATATCATCAACGAGGGCAGTGTGCTGGCGTCCGGCGTGCCATCGGAGATTGTGCACGACGAAGCGGTGCGCAAGGTTTATCTGGGAGAGCATTTCCGGCTTTAGGAACCATGAAACAAACGCTGAATCTCAAGCAATCGCAGCAATTAACGCTGTCGCCGCAATTGCAGCAGGCGATTCGCCTGTTGCAGTTGTCGACGCTGGAATTGAACGAGGAGATTGAGCGTATTCTCGAAGAAAACCCGTTACTGGAGAAAGAAGAAAGCAGCAGCGGTGCGGAAGAAAGCGTATCCGCCGAAATATCGATGCCCGGAGACGAGTCGTTGCCGACGATGACTGCCGAAGCCAATGAAGAAAACGATATTCGTGACGTTTTTGAGGCTGCCAGCTCATTGCAAGACGAAGATTTTATTATTTCCAGCGATGAAGGTGGAATGAGCGCGGACGATGAAGATCACACGGCGCAATATACGTCCGGGGAAACGCTGCGCGAGCATTTGCTGAATCAGTTGGCATTAACGGCGGCATTACCCGAAGAGCGGTTGGTGGTGCAGGCGCTGATTGATGAGTTGAACGATGACGGGCGACTGATGACCGACCAAGAGTCGTTTTATCAAGGAGTTGGCCGCGAATGGGCAGATGATCCGACACTCTTTAATCGCGGGCTGGCGATTTTGCAATCGTTTGATCCGTCCGGTGTCGGGGCACGCAGCCTTTCCGAATGTTTGGCATTACAGATTTGTGCGCTTTCCGAAGCCGAGGTTCCGGCGGAAATCAGGAAAATTGCCGAGGCCATCGTTATCCATCATCTTGACGCGCTGGCGAAGCAGGCGCTGCCTGCAATTCGCAAAGCGCTTGGTGTTGATCTTAATACGGTATTGGCCGCAATCCAGGTGGTTCGCAGCTTGAATCCGTATCCATGCGCTTTTTTTGACAGCGAACAGGCCGATCATATTGTAGCGGATACCATTGTTTATAAGGAGGGCGGGCAATGGCAGGTACGGTTGAATGAGGCGGTGATTCCCAAAATCCGCATCAATGCGTTTTACAGCCAATGGCTGTCCGGCAAGAGCGAAACCAATGGCCAATATTCGTCGCAGCTTCAAGAGGCGCGCTGGCTGATTCGCAACATTCGGCAACGGTTTGACACAATTCTTCGCGTATCGCAGGTGATTGTTGCCCGTCAACAACGTTTTTTTGACCATGGGCAAATCGCCATGCAACCGATGGTTTTGCGCGATGTTGCCGAGCAGCTGGAATTGCATGAATCGACGATTTCCCGAGTGACAACGCAAAAATACATGTTGACGCCGCAAGGTGTTTTTGAATTAAAATATTTTTTCGGCAGTCACGTTACGACGACAGCGGGCGGTATCGCATCGTCCACAGCCATTCGTGCGTTAATCAAACAAATTGTGAACGAAGAGTCGGAAAAATCACCGTTTTCTGATCAACAGATTAGTGAAATGCTTGCCAAAGAAGGTATCATGGTAGCAAGGCGGACAGTGGCAAAATATCGGGAGAGTATGGCGATTCCGCCAGCGCATCAGCGAAAAAGCCGGTTTTAACAAACAATGGAAACACTGCCGTCTTCTTGCCGGATTCCGGCGGATTTATTTTTTAATTAAGGAGCGTCTTATGAACCTGCAATTAACCGGACACCATCTTGAAATTACGCCGCCGATCCGCGAATACGTTACTGCCAAGCTGGATCGGGTTACCCGCCATTTCGACGATGCCATCGACGCCAGTGTGATCCTTTCGACCAACAAACTGCAACATAAAGCGGAAGCAACATTGCACCTGCGCGGTAAAGACCTCCATGCCGAAAGTATCGATACCGATATGTACGCGGCGATTGATGCCATGACCGATAAGCTTGATCGTCTTGTCATCAAGCAAAAGGAAATGCGTTTGGATAAACGCACTCAGGGGGAAACCATTCGGAAGATGTCCGCTTCAGAATAAGCGACGTACTATAATCATGTAAAAACAGGATAAAACCGGCGACGTTCCGCCGGTTTTATTTAAGATATTCAAGAAAGGCATGTTTTGGTTTCTTCTTCTGTCATTGCGTTGTTGACGCCTGACTACATTCGGGTCGATGCCGATATTGATTCGCGCGATGCGCTTTTTCAGGCGGTAGGCGCGATGTTTGCTGGCGAGGCGCTCAGCGCCCAGGAAATTGTGCAGGCACTGAAAACGCGCGAGGCGCTCGGTTCAACGGCGCTCGGACAAGGCATTGCCATTCCGCACGGCCGGATCAAGGGGTTGCCCGAAGCGCGGGCGGCATTCATTCGTCCGGCGCAACCCGTTGCGTTTAACGCGCCGGACGGCAAGAAAGTCAGCCTGTTTTTTATTTTGCTGGTGCCGGCGCAAGCGACGGAACGGCATTTGCAATTGCTGGCGGAGCTGGCGCAAATGACCGGCAGCCGAAAATTCCGCGAAGCGCTACGCGCCGCGCCGAATGCGGCCGCTGTGTGCGAATTATTGCATCGACAGGCAGACGCCATTTGATTTTAGGCGGCGTGTCGCATATGGAAGACCGTACCCATGACCATGACCAATTCCATTACTATCCAAAAATTATTTGAAGATAACAAGTCGTCGCGTCTGCAACTGGAATGGGTTGCCGGGCAAAACGGCGCGCAGCGGGAACTGAAAACCAGCGACCTGATGCGGCCGACCGACAGCATGGTCGGGCATATGAATCTGGCGCACAATTTCCGGGTACAGGTGCTGGGCATGGCAGAAAGCAATTATTTGCTTAACTTTTCCGAGGCGCAGCGCAATGCCGCGCTTGAGCGGATTTTTTCTACCGATGGCCTGTCGATGATCGTCGTAGCCCACAGCAAGGAAATACTTGCGTATCTGGTGCCGTATTGCGATAAGTACAATATCCCGCTGCTTTTCTCTTCGCGCCATTCGCCTTATGTGGTGGATGTTTTGCGGCTTTACCTGTTGCGATCGCTTGCCGAATACATTACGGTACACGGTGTTTTTCTTGATGTGCTGGAAATGGGCGTACTTATTACCGGCTCGTCGGCAATCGGCAAAAGCGAACTGGCGCTGGAGCTGATTACGCGCGGCAACGGGTTGGTTGCGGACGATGTCGTTGAATTGCACCGCATTTCGCCTGATATTCTGGAAGGGCGTTGCCCGGAAATGCTCCGCGATTTTCTGGAAGTGCGCGGTATCGGCGTGCTTAACATTCGATCGATTTTCGGGGAAATGGCCGTGCGTCCACACAAACTTTTGCGGCTGATCGTTCATCTTGAAGATCATCACCACGAATCCATTGCCAAGATTGATCGTATGCCTGCCGAAGCGTCGTATGAAACGATTCTTGATGTGCCGGTGTGCAAGGTGACGATTCCTGTGGCGGCCGGGCGCAACCTCGCGGTATTGGTGGAGGCGGCGGTACGCAGCTTCGTGCTGACCCAGCGCGGCATTGACAGCACACAGCAGTTTATCGACCGCCAGCGGCAAATGATGCG
>QMCE01002690.1_pt1 | contig 13268 bp, 21 predicted proteins | sample 1821851 | NCBI WGS metagenome assembly QMCE01 (sample SAMN09453174, study PRJNA476694) | Termite gut metagenome, whole genome shotgun sequencing project. | isolation source: worker | host: Odontotermes sp. | place: South Africa:Pretoria | collected 2016-01-28 | reverse complement strand
AATTATAATTCTATTTTTTGTGTCTCTTCTTGATAACTATATTTAAAATCATCTAATATTTTTCTAAAAGGTAAATCACTTCCTGTTGTATCTAATAAAATAGTTTTGTTTTCGTCTTCATTTTTATACAGAATGGCTAAATAAATAGTTGTGGTTAAAATAGCACCGAGTGTTGCGCCCCCTAGTCCGCCTATTAGGTATTTTCCTGCAACTGCACCGGCAGCAGCTTGGGTTTTTACATCTTTACCTGAAACTAAATCTATACTAATAATTTTTTTACATTCTAAAGAGATTTCTTGATTATCTTTTTTAAATGTAATCTTTTTTGTTCCATAAAAAAACTCAATTATACAGCCGCTTGTCATTGGTAAACCTTCAATATGTTTTAATAACCCGGCATAAGCAGCAGAATATTTTATAAGGCTTCTTTCCTTCTCGTCTTGCTGTTTAGTCCATTTATTAATGCTCCATATCAATGGAACAACCAATACGCCCAAAAACAGTATTATAGCAACGATTTCCAAAGCTCCCTTTTCTTTCTCCTTTAACCCTTAAACCTATATTTTACAATTTTACCACACTATCAATGAAAATCAAATGTTCCTTTCTATGACCTTCAACAAATACCCCCATTTTAACGAAATTTTAACGGGTAGAAACGCTCGCTTTTCAAAAAACGTGAAATCTTACGACAAGCCATGATTAAAGCCGCCTGCGGGCTTTTTTCGTTTTTTGCTAATAACGATCATCAGGGTGAATCCATGCGTGCACCCGCCCAAAAATTGTCATGCGTTCTGACGTTGACGGATCATCTGCTTTGAAGCTCATTGCAAGTTCTGCTTTCTCTAAATCGGCGACTCTGACAGAGTAAATTTTGATTAGTCTGGTCAATGCGTCAAATTCAAGCCGTTTGCAAAACACATCACCATCAAGGGAAAAAACATAGATGCCGTCTTGCATATCTTGGCTCTTGTCAGCGTCGAACAGTACAATATCTCCGTCTCTGATACCGGCTCCCAGCATTGAGGAACCGGTTACAGTAAGCGCGTATACTTTGTTGGTACGCAGGCGCGGAAGAATATCAAAAACACTTATATAGCGCTCAATATTGGTCTCGTCGTTCCAACTTTGTCCCGGACCGCAGGATACTTTTTGGCGTAGTACCGGAATCTGCTGCCCTGTAGTAGCTGGAACTGTGGCAACTGAGTCTGTAGACATATCTAAAAACATATCTCCCTTACCAGTTAAAAGCCAATTAGAATTTAGATCGTATTTTCCTATCAAAAAGGAAATAATTTTTTTTGAAGGTTCCTTTTCCCCACGTTCTATATCACTAATAATACTTGGTTTTACATATATTGCTCTTGCAAGTTCTGATTGATTAAGTTGCAATTTCTCTCTTACTTCTTTGAATCTATCACCAATTGACATAGGCATACTCCTTGATTCGGCAAATTTTTATCTCAAAAAGTGTTGACATTATCACGATAAGTGATATAGTTAAATCACAAATGGTGATAAATAATCACCATTTGTGATAGCACGTATTAAGAGTGGTGATAACTTATCACTCTTTAAGTATCGTACAGATTCGGCAAAAAGTCGAGTTTCGGCAGTGTTGTTTGACAGCGGGGAGTCACGGGCAACGGCATAAGAGTATGCCGACCCGAGGCGTCAGACCCTGAGCGCGGGAAAAGTAAAGTCCGTCGCCCAAAATATATTTACGAACTTGAACCGGGGTGCGCCCCGGAAATGGAACCGTACCGGACGGACGGCGACCGGCTTTCTCCCCCCTCGCCGTTCTGCGGGTTCGACTCCCGCCGGTTCCTGTCCCGAAAAGGGAAAGGAGAATTTATGAACAAATTAACTAAAATATCCCCATTACTTAGAAACCAGTTTAGAGAGTTTTATGAAACATTTTAACAAATTTTGTTATTTGATTCACCCTAAAAAAAAGAAAAAAACACGGTCGTGTGTATTCAAACGAAAACTGCAAATACTATTCGGGTTCCATCCCGCAGGGATTTTGGTTGATCTTCTTCGTCGCAATGGTTATGAAGTTGATGAATTTAAATTCACCGACTTATAAGTGAAGCAGCTTTTGGGGTGTGGTTGTTTGTGGTGATTCGATTATACCACGGAAGGAGGGCTTTTTATTATCCCGGCTTTGCCGGAAAGGAGGTGTTATGAAAATTTTGGGAGTTAATATTATCTATGATGAAGAAGGAACCTTGAAAGAACGCGAAGAGCGGAAAAACAGTTATCCTGTTAAAAAACTTCGCAGGTTGAGAATGTATGAGGTAACCACAGAATACGATCAATACAGAAAATACTGCATCGTTTGTAGTTCATGGGGAGTTGTTAAACTTCATATCAGAAAAATTATTGATTACTGGCTGCGCCAACGATTATTGTATTTTATCAGTAATAAATGTTTGATTCTCCGGGAAACATTTCATCGGCTTCTTCGTAAGGAATAACGCCGCGTTCATTAAAGAAGCGGTGACATTTTGGACAAAGCAAAATAACTTTATCTGTTCTTTTTGTTTCTTCGTTCGGTCTAAGGTGCGCGGAACATTCAGGACAGTATAAGAAATCCTGCGATTCTTTCGCAATTTCACATTTTACTAATCTGGGCATTTTAACTCTCCTTTTGCGGCGGTTTGTTTTTGGCGATTCAATTTTATCACAAAGGAGGGCTTTTATTTACCTGTTATTAAACAGGGAAGGAGGTATTATGCGCCCCATTGATCCCGAGCGGGTAGCAACGGGAAAAGGGCTGTTAACATATTTTGTTTTAACAAGAAAAAACGCCCGCGATAAACTACCGCGGACGCTCACGCATGGAGGCAAGGACATGACCCCCTGCCTTCCCTTTAACAATAACACATATAAACGCTCCACACAAGGGAGCAAAGGAGGAATACTCGTATGCTTTTAAAGTTTGAAATATCGGGAATGGGAACACGCCCTTATCCTTTGGATCGAGAGCGTCGGCGAAGGGTAATGATTGCTTTAGCAGAAAAAGAGATGACTATCAGCGCATTAGCCAGATCGCTTGGATTGCAACAGTCTCTGGTATCTATGATAATTTGCGGACGCCGCATATCTGAAAAAACAGAAAAGCAAATAGCAGACTTTTTGGAGAAATCGGAAGAATATCTTTTTCCGCGCCGATCAGGTGAGGAAATCGCGCAGATGCGGCAAGCCGAAGCTGCGGCAAAAGGGAAGGCCGCATGACCGGTTACATAAAAACAAGCACAATAGCGGAGGCTCTTCACTTAAGCCGAAAGCAGACGCTTGAACGTTCAAGAGCGGAGAATTGGGCGAACGTTAAACGCAAGGGCGGATTGGAGTTTTTAGAAAACCGTCTGCCTGAAGCGGTACGGATAGCATTGGCAACAAAGGAAACACAAGAACCGGAGTCTGCCGGTGACAACGGTCTTTCACAGCTTACAGACAAAGCCAGAGAAACGGCACAAAACCGCAGCGCCCTTCTTCATGATTACCGGAACAGCGGTCTTAAACCTGCCGATTTTGTGGAAGCTTACAATTCCGGACAAGTAAGCAAATATCTGTTAAAAGAACTCGGGCAAATATCAGTGCGGACATTATACCGCTGGATGCAGGAGCATAAGGAAGCGGGAGCGGCGGGAACAATTGCGTTAGCCGCATTAGCGCCGCGATACGGAATTAAGAAAAGCGGGGCTGGAGTAACGCTCAGCTCTGTCGAACGGCAGCTGCTCCGCAAGTTCTGGCTTCAAAATACCTAGCCGAACATGGCGCACGCGTGGCGTAATATGCTTAAGGCTTACCCTCATTCAAAGTGTACATACCAGACGGCTTCCCGGTTCCTGCAAAGCATACCGCCCGCGGAACGGGATTTGTACAGACTGGGCAAAAAGCGGTTTGAAGATTTGTATATGCCTTATGTCGAACAAAATATAAACAGGTATCAATCGCTTGACCTTGCCGTATCGGATCACCATGTGTTGGACTGCGTTGTAACATACCGGGGGAAACTTATCCGTCCTTGGCTTACAACATTCCAAGACTACCGCAGCGGCAAGGTTGTCGGATACTTCCCGACAATTAAACCTTCAAGCCTTTCGATTATCGCGGCGTATTATATGTGCTGTATCCGTTACGGCGTGCCGAAAGCGGCGTTGTTCGACAACGGTAAAGACTACCGTTCAAGGCTGTTAAACGGTTATAAAACCACAGCGAAACAATTCACGCCCGAAGGTATAGAGGAGGAAACCGAAATATTTTTTCAAGGGATTCTTCCCGCCCTTGGTACGGAAGTACATTTTACAAAACCGTATTCCGGCAAGTCGAAAGGAAGACAGGAACGGTACTATCGGTTGTTAGGTGAATATCTTGCAAAAGATATAGGTTCGTATACCGGCTCCGATACAACCACAAAACCTGACGACGCGGCTCTTATGTGGCGTTCTATAAACGGAATGGCAAAACGCGAGGATATACCCACATGGGAATATTTTATACAGGCTGCCGCCGCGATGGTCGAATACATCAACGATACATTCGAGAGTCAAGGGAAAGGTATGAACGGAAAAACCCGGAGCCGCATCTTTGAAGAGAATCTGCCTGAAAACATTCGGCATGTATCAAAAGAAGAATTGCAGCAGGCATTATACCGCAGCGAAATACGCAAGTGCGGAAGGAACGGTATTAAGCATCACGGCATATCTTACTATCATCCGGCTCTTGAGCGTTGTGCGGGGCATGATGTTGTTATACGCAACAAAATCATTACCGACAACGAGATGCCTGTATACGCTTTAAACGGCACATTTATATGTACCGCAATCGGCGATTACTTTGCCGAAGGCGAAAATATGAAAGCCGCCATTGAACGGGTTGCGCGCGTTAAAAAACAAACCCTGCTTGCGTTAGCGGAACAGGGGACAAATGAAGTCGGTATTGCCGCGGAACAGAAAATCATGATTGAGACTGCGTTGCGGACTTATGACAACGCGCTGCCTTCCCTTGAAGCCCTGCTCGGCGAACCGGAAGAACAACAAACCGTGCTTCCTAAGGCGGCGGGAGCGGAAGGGCTTGTTACACAGCCCAAAAAACAAACCAAGTATATTTCGGTGCTTGACGCAAGCCCGGAACAAATTTTACGCATGGAGGTAAAACATGAATCCTGAAATTAAGGAAAGACTTGAGACTGCTCTGGAAATGTACGGGCTGTCCCAAGCGCAGGTGGCAAGGGAAATTAACTATTCCTCTCCTGTATTAAGCGCGTACCGCGCGGGAACTTACCGTGGTGATATTGCAAAGCTGGAAGGCGCAATTATCCAATGGCTTGCAAGGCAGGCTAAAGCGCGGGAACGTAAACGTGTTCCTGTGGTAGAAACCGAAGACCTTCGCCGCATTGCCAACGCCGTACAAATTGCCCACGCCGAACGCGACATCGCTTTGATTATCGCGGATGCAGGCTCGGGTAAAAGTACGGCCGCCGCGTGGTACGCAAAGAACAATGAGAAAGCGACGGTGTTGATCAATGTTGTTTCCGGCATGAACCGTAGGATGCTTGTACAGGAAATAGCCCGGCAGCTTTCTCTTGATATTGTGCGCGTACCGATTAATACGCTTATAAAAAACGTATCCGAAACACTGTTTGAACGCGACATGGTTGTAATTCTTGATGAAGCGGACTACTTAAAAGCGGACGCTCTTGAGTTTACCCGGCGGCTCGTTTACGACCTTGGGCAGTCCGGGCTTGTGCTGATTGGGCTTCCTCGACTTAAGTACCAGATACAAAATCTGCGGAACGATCACAGGCAGCTTGAAAGCCGTATCGGCGTTTACCTTCCGTTAGGAGGTCTTACAAAAGTGGACGCGGCGGCAATCGCCGGGGCGGTATGGGCGAAAGTTGACAGGAAAATCGTAGACGCGGTTTACAGCGTCTCGAAAACCGATGTGCGGCAGTTTACAAAGATTATCGAAAGAATGCAGGGGACAATGGCGCTTAACAATGTAACAGAACCTGACTTGGAAATAGTTGAAGCCGCCGCATCGCTTGTTATGCGCAGAGGAGGACAGGCATGAGTAAAGAAATAACTAAAAACATTATGGGTGTAAGGGATACTAATAAAGTAGCTTCTTTATTTAACAGCATAGAGGAATATGAAAAGACAGCCATAAATCTTTTGATGAAAACCGCCCATGCTTATTATGACGCAGGAAACATTTTAACTACCGCTCTAAAAAAGGCGGATTGCAGGATTATAAAGAACACGAAAGCTTTTGCAGAAGCAACCGGTTTTCCTGAAAAACGCATCACGCTTGCGCTTAAAATATTCAAACATTTTGAAAACAATCCTGACGTGCTTAAAGGACTTTCCATGCGTGAAGCACTTAAGCTGATCGCTCCACCTCATACGCCAGGTGAAGTCGGTTACAACAGAGTTGATCTTGGCAGCGATTCGGGACAGACAGAATTTGATTTCGGAGAATTATTCAATTTGCCGCCGACAGCCAACCGCTCGCTTCGGAACTACAGGACGGTCGGAGACTTAATCAATGAAATTATCATTGTACGCCGCACCGATGACGATCAGCTGACAAGCAAACGTTTTGTACGTTTTTTCGAGGACGTACCCCAGAACCCTGTGCTTCGTTCTGCGTTCAAAACAATGTCACACAAAACACAGGCGGCAATAGAGGATTACCTTGCCGCTGTAGAACAGGAGGAGAAACAATGAAACAAGAATTATCGAAAGACGGGTACGAAAGAATCGAGGCGCACATTCAGGAGATTGAAAACAAGGTGTCGGAGGGAATATTCAATCCAGATAAAGCCTTAAAGCAGCTTCAAGGAATCACCTTTGAGACCAAAAGGTTCAGGCAGACTTTGCGGGAAGTGATAATTCTTAATCCCAACGGTAACCCTTATGAACCGCCTGGGGCAGCATGAACGAAGTAAAAACGGTAAGCGAGTTCGTGGAGTTAGTGGAAAAAATGCGAAGGTTTCAAGACGAGTGGTACAAAACAAACAGTATGTCTTCGAGGCTGCAAGCGCAAAACTACGAGAAGCAAGTAGACAAAGCTATTCAAGACCGCAAAGCACGCGGTTTGCCGAAACAGCCGGAACTGCCGGCGTAATACAAGGAGTAGAAAAAAATGAAAACAGTTAAACCTGAACAGAAAAGAAGCAAAGCAAAAGAGCAAAAGTACATGACCGACAGCATGGGCAGACAAGTGCCTGAAGGAATGGTCAAGGACGTAGACAAGAAGCGTGACGAAACCGTCCGCCGCATAGCGGCCGAAGCGTTAAAAATGAAAGACACGCTTACAGCATTTAAAAACGCAATCCGCAAAGACATTATGTCCTTTGTCGATTTTTCAATGTCGGAATACGGCGTTAAATGGGGCGGTAAAAAAGGAAACGTATCGCTGTTAACCTACGACGGCAAATACAAACTGCTTGTGCAGATGAGCGACAACATCACTTTCGATGAACGCCTGCAAGTGGCGAAAGAACTCATCGGCAAGTGTCTTAAAAAATGGAGCGAAGGTTCAAGGGATGAAATCCAAGTTCTGGTAAACGACGCTTTCCAAGTAGACAAGACAGGGAAAATATCGACAACAAGAGTTTTAGGTCTGCGTCGGTTAGACATTCAAGACCCGGACTGGAAAAAAGCGATGACGGCGATTACGGAAAGTGTGCAGATTGTCGGCACAAAACAATACCTTCGCATTTAAGAGAGAGACGCCAACGGCGAGTACCAAATAATCCCGCTTGATGTCGCTGCGTTATGATAAAACACCCGGACAGCCCTTGACGTCCTGTCCGGGGCATTTTTGGAAGGAGGAGTAAACCTATGAACGGAACAGACAAAATAATATCAAAAATAAAAAAGCTGCTTGCCCTTGCAAAATCCCCTAACCCTAATGAAGCGGCAAACGCGTTGAAAATGGCTCAAGAGTTAATGTCGGAGCATAAAATCGGAATATCTGATGTAAATACACTTGATGTAGGCGTTGAGAACGCTCCGGCAACCTGCCGAGAATCTGTCCCGCGTTATGAGATTTTGATAGTTACCGGAATTTCAAAAGCCTTCGGTTGTAAATCTATACGCTCTGAAATTTGCGGAAAGAAGATTTGGAGGTTTATAGGATTACGACACAGGGCGCAGATCGCATCCTATATTTGTCAGGTCTTACTAAGAAAACTAAAATCCGCACGTGCGGACTATATAAAATCATTATACCGTGTCCGTTCAAAATATCGAAAAACACAAAGGGCTGATGATTTCTGTTTGTCTTGGGTAAGCGCTGTAACTGATAAACTTGCACCTTTCGCCGGGATAAGTGAGGAAGAGGAAAAAGCTGTAGAGCTTTACGTTCAGAAAAATTACCCGATGCTTTTAGATATAAATATAAAGAAACGCTCATTCGGTAATGCAGAAGATTACCGGAAAGGATTTCAAGCAGGCAACGGTGTTGAATTACAGCATGGTGTCGGAGTTCATATAAAAAGCCCGTTACAATTAGGAGCATAAAATGCAAAACGAAAAATCGCGGTTGGCGATAATCCACCTTGCAAAAAAACAATGCGGAATTGATGACGAAGCCTACCGGGCGATACTTTCCGGGGCGGGATTGGAAAGCGCGAAAGACATAGAAACCGATGAACAATTTAACATTGTTATGAAGGCGTTTGAAAACTTAGGCTTCAAGACAACAAGCGGTAAGTTAAAACGGCGCACGGTTCCAAGAGCGCCGGGAATGATTACCCGACCGCAGGAAGATTACATCAAAGGCTTATGGGAACTTGCAAGCCGCGCCAAAGACGAAAAAAGTCTTAGGCGCATTGTAAAGCGGATAGGCAAAGTTGACGACATAAGGTTTCTGTCCCGAAGCGCGGCTTCGGCTGTCATACTCGCGCTTCGGGATATCTGTTGGAAAGCCGGGTACAATCCCGATTACAAAGAGAGGGCATGAAAAGGAGGTTTGTTATGCTGTGGACGGTAAAAAAAGCGGCGCAATATTTAGGTATGGAACAATACCGGGTGTATTACCTTTTGATGATGGGGGAGATAGAGTCCGCGAAGATAGGCAATGTCTGGCGGCTGTCTCCGGAGGGGGTGAAGGATTATGATAAGCGGTTCCCTGAAAGAAACAATAGAAAAGCTGCCGGCAATTTTATCTATAAAGGAAACGGCGGACTTCTTTTCAGTTGCGTATCTGACAATTTACCGTCTGATACGCGAGGGAAGGCTTCCGGCATGGAAAGACGAAGACGGGCAATGGTGCATAGCCCGAAGCGACATAATAAAATTCTTCTCGAAAAATTCAAACCTGTAAAGCAGTTGGAATTGTTCACGGCGTAAACAATCCCCGCTTTATCCTGTTTAGAGTAACCCCTTCTTTTATCCGTTACGCTTTGCCTTATGATAAATATTTTGGCAGAGCGTAAGAAGCAGTCTTATGATTTTAAAATCAATCCTTTAAAACCCGGTTCCTTTGAGAACAACCGGAAAAACAATTCCCTTGATTTAATTATTATCCGCGACGACAGCATTGAACTGGCGCGTTACCGCTGCCAGACCGTCGCGAATTATTGTTTCGGCGCGATGGCGACAGCTTCAAGCGTTGAGCACGGCGACACTATAGCGCCGGGCAGTTTTACACTAAAGGCTTTGTCCCGCCGCGGAACTTCCACGGGGAAATACACGCGATTATAGAGACCCGTGATATTGACGGCGAATGGATAAACAGGGAAGCCATGCAGACAACAAAAGGCGGTTTCCAAAACGGGCGTTTCCTTGTCCATGACAGATTTTCTTTTAACACAAACGCGGATACCGATTACGCATGGTCTGCGGGCTGTATTATTTTAAGCTCTCCCGATCTTGTCTCATTCAACAAAACATTAAAAGCGCATAACGTAAAGCCCGGGGATTTAATTTACGGTACGCTTGTTGAGGATTAAGGGTCTATCCAAGAAGTTGGTTACTTCTTGGATAGACCGCGCAATTTCGATAATTTCTAACAAAATTAAACGAAATTGCAGCTTTGTTCCAATATACGAAAAGTTACTAACTTTTCGTATACAAAAAATAATTAGGAGGTTGGTATGGACAACATTATGAATCTGTTGCCGTTTTTTGTCATGACGGCAATCGCGCTTGTTGTAATCTTTACGGAGCTGATCAAAACGCTCGATAAAAAAGACAGGTTAAAAGGCTACCGTGTATACGTTCCTTTGGTACTGTCTTTCTTCGCAAGCTGTCTGTTAAAAATCGGCAACTTTTTTGTTACCGAACAGATGTGGTTCTGGTGGGCGGTGATATTCGGTTTTTCGGTATTCGGCTACGAAGCCGTCTTAAGGAAGCTGCGGAAAAATATCGGCGGCGACAACAAAGACAAATGAAAAAGCCGGCTGCTGTTCTTGCGGGAATCGGGGCTGTGATAGTTTTCCTTGCAGGTTTTATTTTCGGAAACTTCTTTAAAAAGAAAACTGTTATTGCAGACCGTAAGGAAAAATACGAGGAGGTAAAGAGTGAGATTCAAAGCACCCCTGCTTCCGAGCTTATTGCTGACGCTCATAATGCCGATGAGTTACGCGCAAACATCGGAAGTATTGCCGGACAAGCCAAACATCAGTTTCGGGATAGAGTCAGAGCGATTTTATCAAGGGACGGTGGTTCTGGAACTGCTGAGGGCAGCCGAGACGGAGATTGAAACGGCTGTAAATGAAGCGTACGCCGAAGGCTACAAAGCGGCGATGCTTCAGTACGCGCCCGAGCTTGAGGTTTATAAAATTGAGGCTGAATTGCTGAGGCAGGAACTTGAAGCCGAGAAAAAGAAAAACAGGTTTTTCTTTCCCGCCGCGGGGCTTTCTTTCGCCGCGGGGTTTCTGCTTAATTATTCTGTTACGAGGTAATTATGGAATGGGCGGCGTTGTTTAAAATAGTTCAGTCGTGGGGACCTTCCGCGCTTTCAAGTGTGCTTGTCGTAGTCGTTTTATATCTTATCAAATTAGTTAAATCAAACAGCGATGAAGACAAAAAACGCTCAACGGAATCAAAACTGCACCTTGAGGAAAAAATCAAAGAGCTTAAAGGCGGCATAGACAAAACTCTTGACGATCACGGAAAAAGGATTTCCTGTATCGAACATGACTATGTCAAGCGCGAAACATTTTACAAAGATTTGGGCGGCTGGAAAGACGACATCAATAGGCTGTCAAATCAAATATCATCATTGTCTCATAATTTCATGGAAAAGATACTTGAGATATGGAAAGAGGGGAAAAAAGACTAATGAAACAAAATATTCTGCGCGGGAAAATTCTTGACGTACTTAAAAAAGTATACCCTGACGGGGTAGATGAAATTACCGTCATCAGTATCCTTTACCAGTACCACAAACCCGATGATATCCGCTCCTCTTTGGAATATGTCGTTGACAAAAACTATGTCGAAAGGAAACAGCAATCCCATCCGTTCAAAGAGCGCGAACACGTCCGCTGGTACAAGCTGAAACCCGCAGGTCTTGACCTTGTTGAAGGAAACGTAGAGCCCGATCCCGGCATCCTTATTCAGCGGGGATAATCATGGGGCAGAAAAGTAAAGCCGAACTTTACGGCTTAAAAGAAATCATCGCGGAGAAATGGGACGGCGGGAAAAAGACTGTAGTCTGGGTTACCAAAGAAGTCAATGAATACCTTAAACAAAACGGATTAAAAATAACCGTAAGCCGCGAGGCGATACGGCGCGCCGTGCGCAGCTACGAGGACGAGATTGCCGACGTCCGTAAAGGTGTTGAAATATCTAAGGCTATGGCGGAGGTTTTTAAAGACCACCCCGGAACAGAGTTGTCCGAAGGGATGCTGATGTATTTGTCCCAGCTTATCACTAAGGAACTGCGGAATATTGAAAGCATTACTTTTGAAGACCCGGCGGAGATGATAACAGCTACAGCAAAACTGACTATGGCGCAGGCGAAACTTTCGCAGTACCGTACCCAAGCCGTAAACGCCCTTGAAAAAGCCAAGGCGCAGATAAAAGAGGAACTGCAAAAAGCAATTCAGCACGATTCCGAGTTACTCGGACGGCTTTGCAAAATCGTTGACGAAGCTAAGGTGAAATAATGGGCGAAATACTTTCGGAGCTGATAGGCGGTGACGGGACCGTTCTTGAAAAGAAAAAACAATCCGAAGAAAAAAAGAAACGGATACAGCGTACAAAAAAAGACTTCGGCTTTTTCTGCCGCTATTATCTTTCCGATTATTTTTTCACCGACCCCGCGGAATATCAGAGTATCCTTTACGATGTAGCGGACACAAGATCGCTTTCCGTGAATACTTCAAACAGGCTTAAACCGTTTATAAACGATAAGTATCACAGCCTTTTAAAGCCTGAAAAAAATCTCGCGGGCGCTATGTTTATAGAACCGCGCGAACACGGAAAAACAGTCCGCTGGTCATTCGCGTACGTGCTGTGGAATATTGTTACAAATAAAACCCGCTATGTTTTGTTAATCGGCGCGTCGGGTGACGCCGCGAAAGAAAACCTTATCAATATCAAAACCGAGATAGAGGAAAACGATTTAATCCTTGAAGACTTCGGCGATCTGAAAGGGCAGGTCTGGCGCGACAACCGTATCGAGCTTGCGAATAAAACCTGCATTCAGGCAAAAGGCGCGGGCGCTTCCATGCGCGGCACACGCTTCCGCCAGTACCGTCCCGACCTTATTATTCTTGACGACGTCCTGAAAGATGACGCTGTGGAATCGCCTTCATTGCGTGACAAGATTTCCCGCTGGCTTAAACGTGTTGTTTTTAATCTCGGCAAAACCGCGTTTATTATTTGGGTTAACACTATCTTCCATTCGGACGATCCGATTTCACGGCTCATTGAAGAAGTGGAAGCGGGGACTCTTAAACGGTGGATCGCCGTCCGGCTTTCCTGTTTCAAACCTGACGGTTCCCCTCTCTGGGCTGAATACTGGTCTGCGGATGCGCTGGCGGAAAAACAGGCGCAGCTCGGTTTTGACAGTTTTTCTACCGAATGGTGTAACGAACCGTTATCAGACGAACAGCGTATTATACAAAAGTCATGGATAAAAGCCCATGAATACCGGGAGCTGCCTCCTGTAAACGAGCTGCGTTTTTTCTGCGGCGTAGACCCTGCAACAGGCAAACATGACCGCACGGCGGAGATGCCTATCGCCGTTCACCGGAAGACGGGAATCATTTACGTCCTCCCGCCCTGGGCGAAAGTGTG
>QMCE01002752.1_pt1 | contig 13275 bp, 3 predicted proteins | sample 1821851 | NCBI WGS metagenome assembly QMCE01 (sample SAMN09453174, study PRJNA476694) | Termite gut metagenome, whole genome shotgun sequencing project. | isolation source: worker | host: Odontotermes sp. | place: South Africa:Pretoria | collected 2016-01-28 | reverse complement strand
GTTTTTATCAGCAAGCAAGACGTCCAATGAATATTTTTTAGTAACGCCATTCTTGGTCAATTCTACTATATCTAAATTCCAAGTTCCCCATAGACGGTGATCTACCATTGCCGTTTCGTTATTTACTGTTTCTTGTGCAAAACTTGATGCCGATATACCGAATAAGCCTACTACAAAGGCAACTAAAACTATTCTTCTTATTGATACTTTCATTATATTGATTAATTACTAAATTAAACTATTTATTTCATCACTTTTTCCACCTTTCCATCACTGTACACTATTATGTATATTCCGCTTGCAGGTTCTTGTGGCAAGCGTAGCCCTGTGAGGCTGTAATAACCAATAGCTTGCGCTACGGGTGAAAATTTTTTTGCCTCTATAATACCTACCGAATTGCCTATGGTAGTAAATGAACTTTCCTGCAAAACTACAGATGTTTCGTCTATGTTCGCTGTCATTACATAATAATAATCGGTACCCGCCGTGAGAAGATTTTTCACTTCATACGAAAAATCGCCTGTATCTGAACGCAACGATTTTGTACCCACATAATTGCCATCGGCATCAAATTTTATAATACAAACTGTTTGTCTATGTTCTGCATCTGCGTAAATGCGAAGTTCATAGCCGGTAGCACTTTCTACCGCTTCCCACACGAACAATGCACTGCTGTCTGACGGCTCAACAGAAATTTCAGAATGTTCTATTACATTAATTTCTACAATGACTTTTGCCAGCTCATATTCATAAGAAACTATTGCTGTATTGGTCATTGTTACAATATAATTGCCGATGGTATTAAATATAAGTTTTCCGTCAACCACAGTATAATCGCTTTCCAACGCATTATCGCCGGTTTTAGTTACAACGCTATAATTTGTAAATGTGCCGCCAAAGACAGATTGTTCCGAAAAAAGTTCTTCACCAACAATTACTGTTTGAGACGGTAAGTATTGTGAATCAAAATGTTTATTATTTTGAGTATCTATTTTTAAATGTGCCGCGTATAAATCAGACAGTTGAAATTTATTATCATTGCACCATAAGCTATTTAAATTAACACAATCTGTTAAATCTAAACTTGTTAATTGATTACCGTAGCAACGTAATTCCCATAAAGCCGAACAACCGCTTACATCTAAACTTGTTAATTGATTATCGTAGCAATACAATGTCTGTAAAGCCGAACAACCGCTTACATCTAAACTTGTTGCTTGATTTGCCTTCATGCAATCAAAATAAGTAAACCTGCAATTACTGTCAGAAGCAGTAACAGTTACCGTATATTCTCCGTCTGTGTCATAAATACGTGTTAGAAATACTTTCCCATCATAACTATCTTCAATGCTTGTTCCTGTTTCGTCAGTGCCATCTCCCCAGTTTACTGTAAATTCTTCGCCAATCGTCGCTTGAATTGCTATATATCTATAACTTCCGGCTTCGGCTTTCCAAGTAAGTGTGATTACATCTTGTGCTAAAGCACTACCCGCCGCCCAAAGCAGCATTATAGCTGTAATTAAAACTTTAAAAAACTTCATTGTTTTCATATTCTTTATTTTTTAATTTGTTATTTAAGTACCTCCGCTAAATTAATTTATACTATTTATTTTGAAAAATCTTAAGAACAAAAGATTTGTAAAACAGGGATAATATAAAATAATTTTGATGATGTACTTTATATTGTTGTTTTTTAAATTTATCTCATTGATGGAGAATTACTTTTGTTCCTCCATTTCCTCACAAGTCATTAACTCTTTTGTCAATACTGCGGGATTATTTTTTGTTACCTTAATGCTATATCTACCCGTATGCCCGTGCATGCCGGTGATATCTGCATTTTGGAAACCAAAGTGTTCCATATCGCAAGTATTCACACCGGCATCTTCAAATCCGGAGAATCCAACTTCGCGGTAGCGGGCGTTGGCAGAGACGGCAGTCGGCAGAGAGTTATTGTAACCATACGTTGCCGAAGTGTATCGTCCGAGTGCATCGCGGTTTTCAATCTCGTAACCGAAGCGGCTGAACATGGTTACTTCCGAGGCAAATGTCCACCCCAACGTATCGGCTTTCCATGTAAAGGAGCTGTTTCCTCTGTTTACACTCTTCCAGAAAGGGGAGAATGAGTTAAAGAAGCCGTCTCTGCGGATGTTGGTGTTGCCGCTGTCATCGCTTTGCGAGCGTCCGGTGAGGAAAACAAAAGAGCGTTTAGGACGGTAGTTACCTTTTTCACCTGTGACGTACGGGTTTTTAGGAGCGTCAGGATCTTCGTTGTCCATACAAGTTTCACAGAGGTTCTCTGCCCATTGGGCGTTAAACTCTACGGCTCCGGCGTTTAATACTTCCGCTTTATCAAAACTAATCTTATTACCCACGATAGGGTTTGTACGGGTAGTGATGGTTCCGACCGGCGTGCTTGCCAAATTGCGGTAACCGGAACGCACAAGGGTAACAGGAAAACTCGTATTCGTAAAATCGGCTCCACTACGGTCTTTTAACGTTATGTTATTATTCTCATCTTTTATTACCCAGGCTCGCAGTTTATGATCCTCGTTTACCGGAGCACCGGCATCGGCAAAATAAAGTTCGTCTCCTGCTACAAGTTTGCTTTTAATATTATTAAAATTTCCTCTTAATCCTGCATTTTGATAAGCCAGTCCCATTCCGTCATAAGCCCAATGAGCGGGATAGGTAAAGGAATAATAATGGTCGCCGAAATTGTTTTGGGTCTCTGTGAGCAACACATCGCCGGTTTCGGCATCCCAACCAATATTAGAGGTGGTTACATGCGAACCCAAATCCTGCGCAACAGTGCGTTCGAGAATACCATGCCGCGTAATTACCTTAGTTGCTGAAACGGAACGAAAACAGGTAGTTTCGCTGAAATAGCCGGGCCAGAAGGCAGGGATAGGGAGTGGAATGCCGAAAATAATCGGCGAGACATCCAGGTTGGCAGATAATGAACCGCCTGTGGTGTAGTTATAGCTTTCACGTTCATCAAACACCACTTCTACATCCATACCTGCCTGCAGGGTTTCGACCTTACCGCTTATATGTATTGTAGGTATGGAATTGGAAAGCTGAGTTGAGTTTTCCGTCTTGTAGAAATACTCAATCGAAGAGATAGGCGCAGATTGGTTTTCGGCATATACCCGTGTGGCTTTCGGTTTTCCGTGCATATCGTTCAACTCAATGGCGTAACTCTGGCTGACAGTCATGTAATCCTTTACATCTACCTTTAAAAGTTGGGAAAGCCACGATGGTTTTTTGTGCCGGGCTGCGCCAATATGCGGCTCTCTGACAATGACCGGAAAATCTTTTGCGGTATAAAACTCATTGACGGTATGCCCAGTAGCTGTCCGGGTTACATTGTCATGCTTGAGGTTTTGTACCGTTACGCTGCTATAACCGACCGAAGGGGAAGGGTAGAACATTTCGCCGTAAGGGCGTTCTTGATAGAAACGGTTGTCAGGAGCCATTTTGTGGCGTTCGACATAAGTATTCGGTTGCCTGAAAGGGTTTTCCTCATTCCCGATAAAAGGTTCATAGCTGGCAACACCGCTGCTGATAGCATCGCCTGCAAGGATGCCTCCCTGATTTTGTTTGGCTACTGTTTTATAACCGTACTCCTGTCCGTAGCTAAAATTATCAGTGCGGTTTCCGCTCATTGTCTGCCATTGGTCATTGATTGTCAACCGGCGAACACGCGAACCTCCTCCTGTTTTATATCCGTCCGGCTTCAATAACCGCAAGTGAGATCTATTTAAAACCACATACCGTCCGAAATTCTTGTCTTTCATAGCATGGTAAGTACCTTTTATATTACCGGTAATATCTTGTATCGTACCGGCTAACTTGCGGAAGACAGCTTCGCCGGGATTGTCCATATTATTGTCATTGTTTCCTCCGTAATAAAGGTCGGACGAACTGACAAGCACAAATTGCATGGCTGTTTTGGAGATAGGATTAATTTTGCCATCTCTATAATCATCCAATTTCATTTCGGGCAGTTTAATCCAGCCTAAATTTAAATTTTCAATCCAGCCACTTTCCGAATTGGCTATATTAACATATCCATTGATGTACTCAGTTTCGCTATTTCCCTTCAAATGCATATAACACTTAAAGAATAGTTCTTGAATACGGTCGCTTCCTTCCCCAAGATATTTGCGTTTGAAATCACTCTCTTTTTCTACTCCCGACACCTTAAAGAAAACATAATTATTACCATACAAATCGTTTTTCAGTTCATCTGTACTAGAAATATTTGAACGTCTGGCAAATCCGCGAATCTCAACCATAGAAGCGGCTCGCTTATCTTGAACAAAGGCATAATCATCGGCTTCGTAGTCAACATTAATCTCTCCGCCGGATGGCAAATGTATTTTGGTTAAAGCCCAAGCTCCGGCATAATTTTTGGCTTTATTTTTGTCTTGCTCGGCATAAGGAGCATCTATATTAAAAGGAGCTTCCGCAGGGTTAGGCTTGTAAACTCCCCATCTGTCTTGAGCGCGCAGGTCATAATCCGGATTAGTTCCCTCGTAAAAAAACCGGTAAGGGCTAAGGCTGCCTTTTTTTGAATTTCCATAAGTAAACCATACCTTTTCTAAGGTTAGTTTACCGGATTGATTGTACTCAACTCCTTTCTTAATTGAAGACGGAAGATCTTTGCATAGGGTATAACCATAATCAAAATGAACGGTTTTGATACAATGAGCATTTTCTTTTTTGTTTTTTTGCCGGTCATACCGGTCATACCTGTTGAAAAGTTTTATGGAATCCAATCTTTGAAGCGTTTCTGTTTTTCCGACATCATACGCATCCCATCTTGGCGAATAATAAAATTCGGCAATGTAGTTTTTAGTTTCTATGGAGTGCAAGAATTTGATTTCTTTTTCTCCGTAAAGATAAGTTCCTTTGTCATCATTTTTCTTAAAACGTAAACCTTCCTGGAAATTAACCGAATCCGCATAATAAGGGTTTCGCCAACGGTAAAGATTTTCCTGTTTGGTATAATTGAATTTTGTATAATTTCCCAAATCATCATCCGAAAGCCCATTGCCTGTAACATCAACATAATCGGTTGAAAGAATAGCTGTCAACTGATAGGCATTGGCATAAGGCGGTGTTTCGTTACAATTATAATAATGGTCTATGCCGTTCTTATTCTTAGACGAAGCATCATCCCCTTCCGGATCATATTTTACCAATCCGCTCTTTTTATTTTTCTTGGCGTCGTTATTCTCTAAGTTGAATGTAACCTCTTGTTGTTTAAAATTATAGGTTTGACTTCCGTAAACATATCTTGTTCCATCAGGTTGGGTAACGGTAATTTCGGATATATGGTGAGATTTTCGTTTATTAGCGGTGCGAGAAAGCGAATCTTTAACCGCCATTTTTTTTGTATCTTTAGTATATGGTTCGTAAGTAACCATCCCTTTTTCGACACTCGCTTTCTCGGCTTCTTCGGCTGTCAGGTATGAGAAAAGCTGCGTTCTTCTTGCCCTGGAGGAATGGTAAAAATTACTTCTATCGCCCATGGAGGCAGATGTTTCCGACATAGACTGCCTGTTGTTGCGCAAGCGGAAAGAGGGATCCATTTTTCCTTCATCACTGCTTTCGGAGATATGGATACGCATAGGATCCGTTCCGTGTATCGCATTGTAATATTCGCTATTTACAGTCGAAAATTCTCCTGCACTCTTGAAATAGACTTGTTCGTATGCCGGAGTGTTTGCTTTCTCTTTTTTAAATCTTAATTTATCATCTAATACTTGTGCCCCATCACTCCATTTTCCGGAAGAAGATTTTGAATAGTCGTGACTGAAATTGAGCCCTCCCTTAAACCAGGCGCCAGCGCCTATATCTCCCCCAAAAGAGGTTCCATTGGAATTGCTGGATGTGTACGGGTCATAAACAGAACCTACATCGCGGTAAGGACGAAACATACCGCTCACGCCCTGTCCAGATGCTGTGTATATATCGTATGTCATCTGAGTCATTGCTATGGCGGGGATTTTTTCATTATATACGCCGTCCTTTTCCCTGTTAAAATCGTGCATGGCATACTTGTTAGTAGCGCCTTTTCCCGAATAGATATAACCGTAAGCCGGGGCTTCATTGACCGGATTTGCCAATGCCTGACGATTAAAATATCCTCCTACCTTACCTTTGAAGTTTGCCCAGAAAACCTCTCCTCCCAATCCCAGGTTGCCGGATACGGAAAAAGCATTCATCGGTTGGGTTGATTGAGGAACATAATTCGTCAAACCTATTGGAATGCTCGTTGAACCGCTAAAACTCTTATCTTTTATTGAGCTTTTATCTACTTCGAGTTTTTTAGTTTCTGTATTTCTTGAGACTTTCCCGGTTGTTAATAGAGAGCTCTGCGCAGATGCTCCTATACTTACCTGACGCAACCCTGAGCGTGAATTGTATGTAGTTCCAACATTGACACTTCCACCAAATTGGCTCTCTGTAATTTTTTTATCTGTTACAGAGGCAGTTAAACCCACAGAGGGGGAAACCGAGATACCGCCTTCTGAAGAGAGCCCAAGTCCGATGGATGCTGTTCCGCCTAATTTTCCTCCACTTGAAATAGATGCGCTTATACCCGTTTCGTAGCCCGGACCGGTATAATTATTATAAAAAATACCCAAATTCCCGCTTACGGCAAATTCTTTTCCAATCAATTCCGGATTTCCGATACTGAAATTAACTCCCAGTGTCCAATTGGGATTGAGATTGGTCGTTGTCTTTATTTTATCGTCTCCATTAAAATCATCGGGGACTCCCCTTACCGTGCGGTTGATAACACCGGCAGCATTAAGCGTCCATCCCAATCCTACACAACTGGCTTGATCTTCCACTCCGATACCTGAGCTATAGCTCAGGTTGACAGGATAACCATCTACATCCAATAGCGGTATGTTGTATTGGAAATCACCGCTGAACAGATCGACCATATCACTTACGCCTACGGGAGTAAACGACGTAAACTCCGGTTGCGAAGGACCTCCGGTTATCGCTAAAGCCTGTATGGGCAGAAGCATCTGAACCAATAGAAACATGGATACTATCCTCGTAAAATAACTGTTTCGGATTTTTGCAATCATAGCGTATTATAATGAATTATATTTTGTTAATATTTACTTTTCTTTCCAATAAATAAATCAATTACACGAAGAGTTGTTTTCTTTACAGGAACATTCCGATTCGCTTATCTCTATGTATTGATAATCGTATGCTTTTTCTCCGCAACTGTTTTCAGATTCCAGAGAAACATAATACAGTCCGTATTCCGGATAAGTATGGGGAATACCTAGATTTTCCGTTTCGACAGTAGTCCCATCACCAAACCTCCAACGGAATTTTGTGAACCCGGCAGCGTTATCCCCAATGGCATTGAAATTTATGGTACATCCGGATTTCGTATAGCTGAATTTTATTTCATTCGACGTTTGACGAACCGGGATTTGCTTTTCAATCACACAATTGTCTTTTTTTCCGTACACATATAATGTATCATTTCCAGAAATAGAATACCAAGTCTGCGGACAGTTATGACAACTCACACCATCTGCCGGATGCCAGCGATAGCTGTCTGCGCCGGAAACGTTTAACTGTATGCTTTCCCCTTTACAACCATAAATGGCGGGATTATTTACATCTAATTCAAACGGTGCGGCAATTTCAACTCTCACTGTTTTAAGGATAACACATCCACCCTGCGAGGTAATGGCAACAGTATAAGTTCTTGAACTTTGCGGAGTAACTGTCGGATTGGCAATATTCGGATTATCCAAAAAATCAGCCGGCGACCATTTGTAAGAAACGCCTCCTGTTGCTTTCAATTGGATAGATTCTCCGCTGCAAGCACTTATGATTCCGTCTTCCGGTGATATTCCTGTTGAAATATCATCCAATGCTCGAACAGAAACATTTTTAGTTACCGCAGTTCCGCACCACGAAGTTATGGTTACGCTGTAAGAAGCTGATTTAGGTTCAACCTCTATGGAAGGGGTCGTTTTCCCGTTTGACCATTTATAGCTGACAGCACCATCTGCAAAAGCGTTTAAAAGTATGTCCTTATCACTTTTTTGACAAATATCAATTTGTTCCGACAGATGATTCGCAACTGGTGATTCACAACAAATTTCCGGATTGTTCTGACAGATAGTATCGGGAGGACAGCCTGTCGGTGTAATAACGCCATTATTGAATTCTTTAGGCGTTAACACACAGGAAGGTATTACTTCTCTTACGGAATTACATGACGCAGAAGATGTTTGCCATTCCAGCTTGAGCGTTTTATTTGAATAACCGGTTAATTCATAAACAATTGGATAGGACATACCTGCCACCAACTCAATTGTACCCTCGTTTCCATTCGTATCTATAACGAGTTTTTGATTTATATAGAGTTTTCCGGGAATTTCCGAAGTTTTGAAAAAGGTATGAGTATCGGTACATACCGGTTTAATGAATCCTGTCCAGCGGATAGAATAGAGACCATTAATTGATAATGGTGTTTTTGCCCAGTCAAAATCCATTTCTGCAGATACTTGTGCAGATGGAGGAAGAATATTTTCATTTGAGAATTTACATGAATCTGTGGCATTTCCGTAATAGGTTACCAGCAAACCTGTTTTTGTTCCGGTATTGCCCGGTTTACTTTCCAGTGTTATTGTTTCAGTTCTGGAACATTCGTTATCACAGTCAATTTCGGCATAATATACACCGACAGGTAAACCGTCTATTTCAGAAGAATCGCCAAGTACTTTATTATCTGAATTTTTCCAGATAACACTGCATACCGGAGTATTTCCGGTCGCTCCTGTTCCGCATTTATCTTCGTGTTTAAAAATCAGTTTTCCATTGTTGCCGCCATTTTCGCAATTGGAATCCGGATGATTGGCAACGATTATTCGTAAAGATTTAGTACAGCATGAAGGAGGCGGTGATGTAGGTTTACAAGCTCGAATCGTATATTTTACCGTTACCGTATTCGTATTACCTGCCTGGTCGGTAACATGGACGGTTATCTCTTCGCGGTAGTCCGATTCAAGAGGAAATTCCATTGATACCGGAATCCGTAAAGTAATCTTATCAAGCAGACCGCCCTGCGACAATGTACCGGAACCCGAATCCTGACTTAACTGGGTACTCCAATTGTAGCTGTACGGAGCACCGCTACCGCCTGAGACCTGTACTTCAAAATTAATCGTGCTGCCGGCTTCTACAAATTCATCATCGCAGATGGATATGCCCTTTGACGGAACAAGCGGTCGGACGGTTAACCGGCAATAATCACAGTCGGACTCAACTTCGGCGCTACCCCATTTAGACGTGTTGCCCGAACCGCTTTGGCGGCACACCAATAGATTTCCTTCCGTAAAATTTTCAATATTTATATTACCGATGGAACCGGAATAATGGATACAGCCGTTACATAAAATGTTGCTACCCGGATTAATATCCCCGATATTTTTTGTATTAAGAACAGGTTTCGGTGATGTCAACTTTTCCATAGTTGGTAAAGGAGCTAACGCTGTTGTTTGGCTTCAAGTCTCCGATCACTTTCAGGTAACCGACATTGACCAAGCTTCCCCCGTTCAGGGAGAACGGATTGCTGTGTTGACCGGATATGGTTAAATTCCCCCGGTTATACAGGTGGCAACTTGGGAGATTCATGCCTTGTGAACTGCCGCTTACTGTCGCATGTTGTCCGATAATCAGGTTACCATCGTTTATATTTATTTCTCCAAAATTAAAAGTGCCTTCCCCACAAATAACCAACGTGGCTCCCTGACTAATATTTACCTTTGAGAATGTTGTTACCGGTGTTGATGCTTTTAGGCAGTAACGTTCCGCTCTATACAGGTCAATCTCAGTCTGGTTCCAATTCAAGGTTGGTTCTTGACAATCGGAGCAGTCGTAGGAGGAATCGGGAAGGTCGGGCTGACCGCATGGGGGGAGAACCGGCGGATCATCACATTCAGGCCCGCCTACAGCAACGGTTATGTCTGCCTGCGCAGTCAGTTCCGTGTTGTTTCTCCAGGCTAACACGATGTATCTTGTGGGTATTTCCGGATAGACGGTGATCGTTGCGCCGGTCAATTCTTCGCCGTTACTGCCGTACCATTTATAGGTATATTGATTGCCGTCGGAAATAACAGCGGTCAAAACGGCGGATTCGCCGGCAGTACAAATATTGTTGCCGGTAACATTTATAACGATGGTTGGGGAACACTGGACAACGGTTACTTTTACGCTGTCTTTTTGTCCCACGGTGTTATTGCCCTCCTTGACAAAGACGGTATAGTAGGCAGTAGTTTGAGGATTGTCTTCCAGCGTTTGTCCGTGCAGTGTTTTTCCATTACCTCTCCATTCATACGTATAAGTTCCATTCCCGCCTTCTACTCTGGCGGAAAGAATGACAGAAGAACCCTGACAGATGCTGTCCGAACCGGCAATGATGACGGGAAGACAGTTTTCATTTACTTCTACCCTCACATCTTCGTGTTTCAACACCTGATCGCCATCTTTTAGATAAACAGTATAGGTAGTAGAGGTTTGCGGAGAAACCACCAGTTGCGGGCCTTCGGCTTTCGTCTCATCGGATTGCTTCCATTCAAAACTGTAGTGATGGTCGCCGGCAACATAGGCGGTCAGTGTAGCGGTTTCGCCTTGACAGATTTGCAAATTGCCATCAATTTCTATATCCGGAGATCCTCCACACTCCGGCCCTCCTGTGATAACGGTCACTTTAATGCTGTCTTTTTGACCGATAAGTGTATTGCCATCTTTGACTTGGACACTATAGAAGGTGGTGGTTTCGGGACTATCATTGACAGTTTGACCTTGCAGTTTTTTCCCGTTGCCAATCCACACGTATGTATAACCATCCCCGCCGCCTTCTACTCGAGCCGACAGGGTAGCTGATTCGCCCTGACAGATGGTATCCGGACTAACAATGATGATAGCATCAGGAGAAACTGTGCAGTCTTCGCTAACGGTCACTTTAATGTCGTCTTTTTGACCGATAAGTGTATTGCCGTCCTTGATTTGGACGCTATAGAGGGTGGTGATTTCAGGACTATCGTTGATAGTTTGACCGTACAATTCTTTTCCGTTACCAGTCCACACGTATGTATAGCCATCGCTACCGCCTTCTACTCGAGCAGACAGGGTAGCTGATGCGCCCTGACAGATGGTATCCGGACTAACAATGATAGCATCAGGGGGAACCGTGCAGTTTCCGCTAACGGTCACTTTAATGTCGTCTTTTTGTCCTACTATGTTATTGCCCTCCTTAACAAAGACAGTATAGTAGACAGTAACTTGAGGGTTGTCTTTCAACATTTGCCCGTATAGTGTTTTACCATTGCCTCTCCATTCATACGTGTAAGTTCCATTCCCGCCTTCTACTCTGGCAGAAAGGCTGGTGAACAAGCCTTTACAGATGGAGTCTGTACCGGTAATGATGATCTGCGAGGAGTCTATCGGACACTGGTTTACAGTTACTTTCACGCTGTCTTTTTGTCCCACGGCGTTATTACCCTCCTTAACAAAGACAGTATAGTAGACAGTAGCTTGAGGGTTGTCTTTCAACGTTTGTCCGTGTAGTGTCTTCCCGTTGCCTCTCCATTCGTACGTATAAGTTCCGCTGCCGCCTTCTACTTTGGCAGACAGGCTGGTGAACGAGCCTTTACAGATAGTGTCTGTACCGGTAACAATTATTTTTATAGGTTCCCGTGGTTTACATTCGTTGCAATCGCCCTTCTGCAAAGTTGCGCCTCCGGACTTACCGTTCCCTTCTGCGTCCAGGATGTTGGGCAATACGCTTGGATTGAACCCGTTGTTACTGCAAATGAAAACATTGTTGTACTGCCCGTTTTCCGGGGTGATGACGTTGCCTTTGTGGGAATATCTAATTATGTCCGCCGAAGCTATTCCGGTGGCAGTACGCAGGCATCCGCCGCATCCCAATATCCACGATTTAATGACAGAAATGTTATTAACATCCATCGTGGAATTTCTGTCCAGAATAAATTCGACCGGTTCGTCATTAATGATCAGTGACTGGCTAATTACAGCCGTGCCTTTATTCTTAAAAATACCATTGTTATTAAGTGTCAGGTTACCGGTTATATTTAATGTGCCGGCATTCAAAAAACTCGACCCGTTGTTCATGGTCATATCGGATGTGACATTCAAGGTTCCCCGGTTAGTAACGGAGATATTATTGAGCTGTACATTGTTTCCATTCGTCCCGTTCATTTGGACGGTAACCCCGGAATTGATGATGAGCGTACCGCCATTATAACTGCCGTTTAATATAACGGTTCCGCTACCGCAAATGGTTAGTGAGCCGCCATCGCTCAACTGGACAGGATAGGTTCTTGTTTGACTCGAAGCGGTAATACAAATACTTATGCCTGAATAGATATTGGAAGCATTGGGGTCTTGATCAAATGAAGTGCAGTTCTCACAGTTTCCATCGCCCGGATCGGGAAGACATTCCGGCTCCGTAACGCCGCAGCCTGTTGTTTTTATATTCACGGTTACCGTGGCACTTCCGGTTTGTTGCGTGTTATTCGTATTGGTTACGATTACTTCATAAGTAGTATTAACATCCGGGGCAACTGTTATCTGGGAACCGGTTTCTGCTAAAGTAGTAATAACTCCTCCTACGTTTTTCTTCCATTGATAACTGTATGAGCCGGACTCGGCGACGTGGGCGGTAAGTGTGGTTGAGTCGCCCGGACAAACGGATTCGCTTGATGCTGTCAGGCTTACTGTCAAAATATTAATGCAATCTCCAGATGGTTTTATTATTACCTTTACCATATCACTTCCGGTTTGTTGCGTATTATTGGTATTGGTTACGGTTACTTCATAAATAGTGTTAACATCCGGAGTAACTGTTATCTGGGAACCGGTTTCCGTTAAAGTAGTAATAACTCCGCCTACATTTTTTTTCCACTGGTAACTGTAAGTACCGGATTCGGTGACGTGGGCGGTGAGTGTGGTTGAGTTGCCCGGACAAACGAAATCGCTTGATGCTGTCAGGTTGACTGTCAAAATATTAAGGCAATCTCCAGATGGTTTTATTGTTACCTTTACCATATCACTTCCGGTTTGTTGCGTATTGTTGGTATTGGTTACAATTACCTCATAAATAGTGTTAACATCCGGAGTAACTATTATCTGGGAACCGGTTTCCGTTAAAGTAGTAATAACTCCGCCTTCATTTTTCTTCCATTGATAACT
>QMCE01001546.1_pt1 | contig 13277 bp, 11 predicted proteins | sample 1821851 | NCBI WGS metagenome assembly QMCE01 (sample SAMN09453174, study PRJNA476694) | Termite gut metagenome, whole genome shotgun sequencing project. | isolation source: worker | host: Odontotermes sp. | place: South Africa:Pretoria | collected 2016-01-28 | reverse complement strand
AAAAACAATAACACAACAATTACTTTAAAGTTATTATGAAAAATTATTTACTGCTTATAATGATGTTCTTATCGGCGGGAGCGCTTACATTTACATCATGCGAAGATGGGAATAATCCCGGAAATGGAGGTGATCCCGAAAAAGAGTACAAATTGTATGTCGATATCGAATCGCTGACATTTGCCGCAACAGACGCGGCCGCACAGGATATTCAGGTTACGACCGAAGGCGGCATTGCATGGAGTGTTTCTTTCGACGCAGAGAGTGCGCCGTGGCTCCATGTGACCCAGAAAACCAAGTCGGTGACCGTAACCGTGGACAACAGCCTCGAGGAGAGCGAACGGAAGGCGACATTTACCATTACGGCCGGCGAGCCCTCGGTCGATCCCGTCGAGATCACCGTGACTCAGAAAGGTCTCATATTGTTGGACGCTATGCCGAAAGAGTTGTCGTATTATGCGTTCTCCTCGGCTTACGGCGCTAAAAATGTAGCGGTAACGGCCTCGAATGCGGCGTGGGACGTGGAGATTCTCTCCGGTTCGGAGTGGATACATTTCGAACGTAACGAGACAGGAATTTCGGTATCCGTAGACAGGAATTTCTCGCAGGTACGCGAAGGCAGGCTGCTCATTACGTCCGACGTGGAGGACGTTGACGACGTGGAGATAACCGTATCGCAGTCATCCGGCGAGTTCGTATTGTCGAGGGGAGAGTATTGGGCCAATATCAAAACGACTTTGGCCAATGTCGACGGTGGGGAATATATTCTGGCGTTCATGTCGGCCGACCTCGACGAGAATGACTATGTCGTCGGAGACGGATACGGCCTGTTCTTAGACTTCATAGCGCCCTATCCGGTACCGGATAAAAACCCCAGGATCGCCGACGGAAGATACGAAGCGAACGGCCTGACCGAGCAATATTCGATCATCACAGGCGCCGCAAACACCGATCACAGCAAGATCAGGATCTTTAAGGACAGTAACGTCGGAGGCGAACTGCTCATTACAGGCGGATATTTCGACGTTACGAGGGACGGCGATAACTACACCTTCGAGTTCAACCTCGATCTTTCGGACGGCACGAAGTTCGAAAAGAGTTGGAGCGGTCCCGTAAAAATGAGCCACCTCGACATGATCTCCACCAACACGCAGGACAGGAGTTGTGTTATGAGGGGCGGCGGCGGAATGCTGAACGCTTGGGGAGGTGATAAATGGGACTGCTGGATGTTCGGCGAAGACCTCTATTGGGAAGACCATAATCCGTGGGGTTACGGAGATCTGATGCGGATCACGATCTATACCGAAAAGGCAACGGATCTGAGCCTTTTGCCTCCCGGAATATACCCCATTAACGGCTCCGGAAGCGCAGGTTCGGCATTGTGGGGCGGCTGGGACAATAATGCGCAGGCTATGGCCGGAATGTGGGGTTCGTGGTATATCGACCACCAGAACAACGACAACGACGGGAACGGCGTAAGGATCGAGGGAGAGTACGGCGCGCTGATAAAAGGCACGATAGATATTCGATACAACAATGCGACCCAAATATACAACATAATTATCGATGCCTACGACGACGCAGGGAACAAGATAGATGTCGACTTCGAAGGCCCCATAGGTGTAAATGTAGCAATCTAAATTTTATATATTATGAAAAAACTTTTTAAATCAGCGTTTATCTGTATCGCGATGACTGCCGCGATCATGGCAACCTCGTGCGGGAAAGACACTCCTCCGCCGGTAATTACTACGGAAGATCCCGAATTCAATATCACTTTCGCCGCTTTTGAGAACGGCTCCGCCAAGGCATTTGCAGGAAATACGGAGGTCACAAAAGCCAAAGCCGGCGATATTATTACCGTAAAGGCCACGGCCGACGATACATTCCACTTCGCGGGTTGGTCTTCCTCTCCGGTTACCGGTTTCGACGATGCGGCGGCGGAAACGACAGACTTCCTTATGCCCGATAAAGACATAACCATAACGGCTCTGTTCTCCAAAGACACCTATATGCTGTCGTTCGCCGTCAATCCTGAAGAGGCGGGTACGGTTACGGTAACTGTTGATGGAACGGCTATTGCAAGCGGTGATCAGGTCGAAGTGGGCGCCAGTGTAACGATAGAGGCAACTAAAGCTGCGGGTTATGCCTTCGTAGGCTGGAGTGGCATAGACCTCGACGACGCCTCGGCCACGGAAGCGGTATTCGAAATGCCCGCCGAGGCCGTCTCCATAACGGCGGCTTTCGATAAGTCGGAATATGCGCTTAACTTCGCTGCCGATCCGGTCGTTGGCGGTACGGTTACCGTCACGGTCGATGGAGCCGCCATCGAAAGCGGCGATCAGGTCGAAGTGGGCGCCAGCGTAACCATAATGGCCGAAGCGGTCGGCGATTACATTTTCACGGAGTGGAGCGGCATAGACCTCGCCGATGCTTCGGTCGCAGAGACGACGTTCGAAATGCCCGACGGGGAAGTCTCTATCACCGCCTCGTTCTTACTTGTGGAGTGGGTACAGATAGGCGCCACCAAATGGGCGAAATATAATGTCGAGGCTCCCGGTGAATTTGCAACGACTCCCGAAGATATAGGTATGTACTATCAGTTCGGTTACAGTATAGGTTGGGACGGTACCGTTTCGACCCCTGCCAACGGAACATATTACAATTGGATGGCCGCGCCATTGGGTTGGGGCGATACCTCCGCCCCGATCAACGATCCTTACGGCCAGGGTCCGTGTCCGGACGGCTATACGGTTCCCACTTCGGCACAGGCAAACGCTCTGATAGCCGACTGCGACCAATCGAACACCTCCTTGCGTGGCGTGAGCGGCAAACAGTTCACCGTAAAGGGTGGAAGCGAATCCATATTCTTTCCGTTTGCCGGTTGGAATCCGCAATACACGCCCGGCAGCCCTTCGGGTGTAGGCAGTACGTCGTACTATTGGCTGAACGAGATCGGCACTTTGGCCGGGCCGTGGACGGGAAGCTCGCAAGGACCTCCGCCATTCGGCGCCGTGATGTCTGTCAATAACAGCAGCAATACCAACGTAACGCAACAGCAACGCGCATTCGCGGTAACCGTCCGCTGCGTGAAGGTAGAATAATTTTTAGGGTTTTTAGGAGGAAAGCAGGGGGTTGCCGGTTTGCGCAGCCCCCGCTTTTTTATTGATGGGAGAGGAATAAAATTGAAAATGAAAAATTGAAAATGAAAAATTGACGATGCAAATTCATATATTTGTAAAATATATGGAAGCGCTGAGAAAACTGCTGGATGCCGAGTGCGATTACCGGATGAAGGACGAAACCATGGACAGGTTCCTCGGCCTGATGACCGAGTTGGAACTCAAACGGAACGAGCCCCTTATTCCTTACGGTTCGTTCGACACCAATGTATATGTCGTCAGAAAAGGCATAGTGAGGGTTGCCTATTTCGATGGTTTCCAGGAGAGGACTTTTGCCTTCGGTATGCCCGGGACACTTCTTATTTCCTATTACTCACTGATGAAGTGGGAACCATCTTTCAGTAAATTCGAGGCGTGCTGCGATTCGTCGGTAATGAAAATAACCAAGGCGAACTTTGTCGGCCTCATGCAACAGTCGCACGATTTCGCGCAGTGGGTCGCATTCATGTCCCTGGAGCAGCTCCTGTTCCATGAAAAAAAGTTGGAGGTGGTCAACGGCGACACCAAAGAGCGTTTCGAGGCGCTCATGGAGAAAAGGCCGGAGATAATAAAAAAGGTCTCATCCAAGATCATAGCATCGTATATAGGCGTCTCTCCGGAACATTTATGCAGACTGAAAAAGCAGTTTCAGAATAAATAATCGGGATTTCTCCCGAATTTCCCCCGAAATTGATATATATCAATTCGATTTATTTTTATCCGTATAATTTTGAGTACGGATAATGGTTGTTTTGTGTTTATCTGGTTTTTTAACTTCAAATGAATTTACCGATATGAGAAAATTATTCAGGATTTTCGCGCTTGCACTCGTGAGTGCCGCAGCGATGAATTTTGTTGCTTGCGACGGCAACGAAGAAGTAACGGAAAATAAACTTACGGTTGCTCCCAAGGCACTAACTTTTGCATCGGACGATGCCGAACTGCAGACTGTAACGGTAACGAGCACTGCGGCATGGACTGCCGAAGCGGGCGCTGCATGGATTACGGTAACCCCCGGTTCCGGTGAAGCCGGCGGCACGTTCACCGTTACCGTGGAGGCTGCGACGGAGGCAAGGAACGGCACTATAACAGTGAAGAGCGGCACACTCTCCGAAACGGTCGCCGTGAACCAGAGCGCTCCGGACGGCATTACCGTACCCGTGACAGGCGTAGAGCTGGACGAGACTTTGCTGTCGATGGATATAGACGATGAGGTTACGCTGGTCGCGACCGTACTTCCGGCCGATGCCACGAACAAAAAAGTTACCTGGGATAGCAGCGCTCCCGCAATAGCCTCGGTCGATGAAAACGGCCTTGTCAAAGCCATTGCGGCAGGCCAGGCCACTATCACGGCCACGACCGAAGATGGTGAATTTCCCGCCGCCTGTGAGGTAACCGTAAATGCCGCTACCATAGCTGTAACCAGTGTGGAGTTGGATGCCGCTTCAGTGTCGATAATGACGGGCGCAGGCTATACGCTTACCGCCACCGTGCTCCCCGCCGAAGCCACCGACAAGGAGGTAACATGGGAGAGTAGCGACGAGGCTGTGGTTACCGTCGAAGACGGCGTCGTAACCGCAGTGGGCGAGGGCGAGGCCACCATAACCGTTATCACCGATGACGGCGGCCACGAGGCCGAATGTACGGTTACCGTCAGTTGGCTCGGCGCCGTAACATTCCGCAGCGAAACGACCTGGCCTGTCGGCACGCAAGTATGGAGCGACGCGGTGATGGCCGAACGCGCAAGAGGCAAATCGACCTATGGCGATGGAGCCACCGACGCCGACGGCAGGCTTATAGACTGTATCGAGAACGGCGACTATGCCGACCTATTCTCATGGGGAGTAGTAAATAAATATGGCGACTATATGTGTCCCGGCGATTGGAGGGTTCCCACGATGGACGATTTCGTAACGCTCGACAAGGCCCTTGGCGGTACAGGTATCAACTATCAATGGGATAATGAGTTAGTTGCCAAATATGGCGCCGATTGGGGGTTGGAGTATTGCGGTATGGTAAATGCGTCCAACAATACGCTCGCAGATCAGGGCGCGGCTGGAACATGCTGGTCCGATACGCGCGACGGCACTACCGACTATTACTACTACCACAGGGTACATATATTGCAGGTACAGCCAGTCAGTCGTAGCTCTCCCAATCAGGGAAGCGCGGTAAGGTGCGTCAAATAGAGATTCGGGTTATGTTTGTAAAACTTGCATACAAATTTTTGGCGCTTCTTCTGCCGCTCGTGTTACTCTGCGGTTGCGGCAACGCCGGCGAGGAGGCCGTAGCGGTAACGGGAGTCAGGCTCGACGGTTCCGCCTGCACCCTTGCGGCCGGCGCGACCCACAGGCTTACGGCGACCGTATTGCCCGAAACGGCAGGGAATAAAACCGTAACGTGGTCGAGTGGCAACGAAGCCGTCGCAACCGTTGACGGAGGCCTGGTAACCGCCGTTGCAGTGGGCGAGGCCGCTATCACGGTTACGACCGACGACGGCGATTTTACGGCAACCTGTACCGTAACGGTCGAGGAAGCCGTCGCCGTAACCGGAGTGCGGATAAGTCAGGCCGAAGCCTCGCTTAAAGAGGGCGAGACGCTGCAACTGACAGCTACCGCACTGCCCGAAACCGCAACGAACAAAACGGTAACGTGGTCGAGCGACGACGAGGCCACAGCGACGGTCGATGATACAGGCCTTGTAACGGCTGTCGCGGCAGGCGATACCGTGATAACCGCAACCACGGAGGATGGCGGCAAAGAGGCCTCATGCAGCGTGAAGGTAACGGCTGCGGGTTCGGAAAATCCGGTAACCGGAGTTACGCTCGACCAAGCCCATCTGGATATTATGTTGGGCAAAACCGCGACACTCAAAGCTACCGTAATTCCGTCGGATGCCGATAACCGGAAGGTAACGTGGACGACATCCGACCCCGAAGTGGCGACTGTCGCCGGCGGTGTGGTTACGGCGGTCTCTAACGGCGGCGCGACGATCACCGTAACGACCGAGGAGGGAGGTCTCACGGCCGAATGCACCGTTACGGTCAATTGGCTCGGTAAGGTCTCTTTCCGAAGTACTCAGACATGGCCTGTCGGTTCGCAGGTCTGGAGCGACGTAGTTAAGGCCGACAGGTGCAGGAAGATGGATTTCGACGGCGGCACGTGGAACGCCTACGTTGCCGATTGCCGGCAAAACAGCAGCTATGGTGATATGTTCTCATGGGTGGCCGTATCCACATACAAGGATGAGCTTTGCACCGACGGTTGGAGGGTACCCGAAAAAGAAGACTTCAGGGTTCTTGACATGGCGCTCGGCGGCACCGGCGAAAACAACCAGACCGATGACGCTCTCCGGAATGCCTATATAAATACATGGGGTGCGGAATACAGTGGCCGCGCATTCAAGGGCACCGTTTCGTATTTGAGCGAACATGTGGGCTACTGGTCCCAAACGCCATACGACATGGGAGGGGGCGATTACAGCAATATGCTGTTCTTCAGGACTACCGGGCCCATATATCCGCAATACCACGACGAGAACAATTACGGTTACGCGGTAAGGTGCGTGAAATAGACACACCATGCTGTGCTCACAAACGGCCGGAAGAAAAGTCTTCCGGCCGTTTTTCAATTGAAAATGATTATATTTGTACATTATGAAATTCTCGCTTATTTTCTATACCGACGGTTGGGATGTCGGGCCGACGATAGAGTTGGGCTATGTTCCTGCGCCGGGGAACGTGATATGGGTCAAAAGCCGCAAGGGTAACGGCGACGATACCGATATGTATTACGTCGATAACGTCATGTACGCCGAAAAGGGGCTGGACAGAGAGGATGTCGTTTATCTATACGTTAGGCCGTACACCGGATATACCGAATACGCTCCTATGACCGAAGGCGACCGCATAACTGAAAAACTCGAAAAACTTTCCAAAGAGATAGCCATTCTCAGAGGGGAACTCTCACGGATCGATACCCGTATCGGGGATATGGTCGAGCGATCCGAAGATCTGTAAATTTACGAAACAATAAAGCAGCTCCCGATACACAAAAGAATCTGTCGGTGTATGAAGTATGGAACGGTGCGGCGATACTTTCGAAACAGTTACGATACCTCGTCCCGAATGTCGGCCGGTTCACCGAGCCTGTATTCCTCGACGATCTTAAGTGTCTGTGTGCCGTATTTTTCGATGAATACCTGTCCCACGCCTTTTATGCTGCTTAATTGCGCCGGAGTTGAGGGCATGGTATTGGATATTCCGATCAGAGCCTTTTGTGTGGCGACGATGTAAGCGGGAACGCTCTGTTCCGCGGCAAGTTTATTACGCCACCGGCGCAGCATATCGAACAGTTCGTGGTTGAGAATATCGTCTTTACCGTCCGCGGCACCGCCTGCCGCATCCGTTGCCGTCCCGTCCGATGCGTCATTGTTTTTAGCGGTTTTGGCGGCTTTGGGAGTTTTGGCTTTTAGTCCCGATTCCACTGCGGCCGTTGCAGTTCCTTTTGCCTCGAGGTAGGATCGTACGGTAAACGGCTCGTGTGCCGCAGAGAGGGTCGCCAATTTTACACGCAGTTCCTTGCCTGCGCGCTCCAGCAGTTCGCCAAGTCGTTTTTTGACCTCCTTGCTGTCTGTCGTTGCCGCGGCTGCCTCGGCGAGCAGCAATGACGGGGGCGTGCAGTGTTCGAGAAAATACTCAGCTCCCTTGCGCACCCTTTCTTTAAGCACGGGGTCGGCGGAGTGGTCGCCATCCCGAAAGAGACGCTCTATCTGCCCACTAAACTTTACACCCACATCGGCTACATCGGCGCGCAGCGCCATACCCACGGCATTCCACCGTTCGACGAGTTTGGGGTAGAGCCGTGCGAGATTATCGTCCATATAATATCCCGCCGCACGCCACGCCCTGAGCAACGCATCGAAATCGAACAGTTCGCACAGCAGAGTCCTGTAATAATCTTTTTGAAACCCCGCCAAGGTCTGCCCGTCGGGTTGGTTCCGCTCCACGTGAAGAGAGAATCCATCCACAGTGGCGTCGCTTATTATCGCCCCGCGCCGCAAGGGTGTGCGCAATACCATTCCCTCCAGAGTGCGGCAGCGGCTAAGCGCCACATAGACCTGCCCGTGCGAGAAAGAGTCGGCCGCGTCTATGATAGCGCGCTCGAATGTCAATCCCTGGCTTTTGTGTATGGTTATCGCCCAGGCCGTTTTGAGCGGGTATTGCCTGAACACCCCGTCGGTTTGCTCTATGATACTGTTCGTGGCGGGGTCTATGGAGTATTTCTTATTTTCCCATTCGGCTTGCTCTACGGCTATCGGTTCACTTCCGTCCGAGGGCTGTACTTCGATAAGGTCGTCTTCCAGACGCACCACCTGTCCTATCGTACCGTTCACAAATCGTTTTTCTGGCGACGGATCGTTCTTTGTGAACATCACCTGAGCGCCCTCCCTGAGACGCAGTTCGGCTTCGGCAGGATAGATGTATTCCGGAAAGTCGCCATCTATGGTTGCATGGTAGACATACTCCCGCGCGGGGAGACCGGCCAGCTTCTCTTCGTTGATGCGCCTTGCCGAGTGATTGTGCGAAGAGAGGGTTATATATCCCTCGCTTTGCGGCGGATCGAACCCGGGTCGGTGGCGTTCATTGAGCATTTGCAGTACCCGGTCGTCGATGCGGTTCTCCCGCACGCGCGACAGCAGATCTATGAAATGCGAATCGCTCTGCCGGTATATGTGCCTCAGTTCTATACTCGTGTATGTGGTGGCCTTCAGTGCCCGGCTGTCGAAAAAATAGGGCGAGGCGTAATGGTCGCGCAGTATTTCCCACTCGTCGTCCCTGACCACCGGCGCGAGTTGCTGCAAGTCCCCTATCATAAGCAGTTGCACGCCGCCGAAAGGTTTGTTCCGGTCTCTGAAGCGGCGCAGCACATCGTCGACGCTGTCCAAAGTGTCGGCGCGCACCATACTTATCTCGTCGATAACCAACAGGTCGATGCTCTTGATTATAGCGATCTTGACCTTTGAGAACCGGCGTATATCCTCTCCCTGCCTTGTGGTACCCGGTATGAATATCCCGAACGGGAGTTGGAAAAACGAATGCATCGTCACTCCGCCGGCGTTGATCGCCGCCACACCGGTAGGCGCCACCACTATCATCCGTTTCGGGGAACGCCCGCGCAGGTCGCGCAGAAAAGTTGTCTTGCCCGTTCCCGCGCGTCCGGTAAGGAAGACGTTCTCTCCCGTGGAGGATATAAAATCGTATGCCAGGTCGAGTTGCGGGTTGGTGTCCATTTTTCGGAGTTTTATACAAAGGTACGAAAAATAGCCGTTTATGAATATCTTTGCAACTGTGAATCTGTTGGAGTTATCGGAAAAACGACTGAAGGCGGCACTTGAGGCGGTGCGCGGGTCGGGAGTCGTCGAGGCGTGGGAAAGCGTCGGCGCACAGGTCAATATTACAGGCTCGGTGCGTTCGGGGCTTATTATGAAGAACCTCGATATAGATTTTCACATATATACCGGCGAGCCGATGCTGGAAAAGAGCCTTGCCGCGATAGCCCGCCTGAAGCAAAATCCTGCGATCAGTGACATTTCGTTCCGCGATCTGCTGGACACCGAAGAGGAGTGCCTCGAATGGCACGCCCGGTATGAAGATGCCGAAAATAACCTCTGGCAACTGGATATGATACACATCCGCCGTGGTTCGGCTTTCGACGGTGTGATTGAACGCACGACCGAAGCCGTGACAGCCTCTCTTACCCCGGAGATACGCGAAGCCATCCTGCGCATCAAACACGACGCTCCAGACGGAGAGAAAGCCCCCGGCATTGAGGTCTGTTATGCCGTCATGTCGCTCGGGTTGCGTACTTACGATCAATTTGCCGCCTGGAAGCGTGAGTGTCCCGATAAAGACCTGTTGGGGTGGACTCCCCGGCCTATCGATCCGCGCTGAAGTTTATATCCGCCTTACGTGCCTGCGAGTGTTGCAGCCGGCGGTCGACAGGGTAGAGTTTCCCGTCTTTGATAAATCTTGCTCCCGTTTGCTTGAACCAGAACGAGACATTCTGCGCCACACACAGATCGCGCAGTTCCATCACCCAGTCGAAATCGCACGGCCGCGCTCCAGCGCCCGACTCCCCTCCGGCAACGACCTGTTCCGCCCACTCTCCGATGTTGTAGGGTGCGAGGTCGATGCGCTCCAGAAGCGGTTCGCAGATGATGCGCTTGTGCTTTACCGGGACAGCCCTGAAGATCGGCAGGCGGTAACCGGCGCGGTCCTGATCTTCGACCGTGCAGCATATTGTTACATGATCCCACCCGTCGCCCCAGTCACCGGGCAGGCATTTATCCGGGAAGTCGCGCAGCCGGTCGATGCGCTTGGTGATCATCAGGAACCGCAGGTCGTTCCGCTCGCGTATCATGTTCCACGCTTCGGCGCGCCACGGGTCGGCGTCTTCGAGAAAGAAGTCGGAGGTGAAACAGGTGTATACGAGCGACCCCGGCGGGATCTTGTACATCCCGTCGCGCTTCTTCCTTTGTATCGGCAGGTCGAAACTCGCGGTTTTGACTACGACGCTGCTGTCGATGCCCCGCTTCGAATCGCCTCGGTACACATAGCAGTGCGTGCAACCCGCGCTCAGCTTGTGGCATCCGTGCCACAGGTTCCACATCTTCGATCTCGACTCTATGGTGTTTCCGGTCATCGTTACAGGTTGTAGAATTCCTTATTTCTTCATTGCCTCGGCGCGCATTTCCGGCGGCATCTTCTCTATGGCGTAGCGCAGGGCGGTGCGGGGCATGACGGCGCGGCGGGCTATGACAAAGTCGAATACCGCTTCCAGATGCCCGCGTTTGGTATCGGGCGTCCCTTTCACGAACGATTCACTCATACTCGCCGCTTTCAGCATCCAGCCGTAACCCTTCCGCACCAGATCGTCGCCGTCCATGAGCAGTGTGTCGGCGATCTCCAGAATATCGTTCAGGAACAGCCCTTTCCGTGCAGGGATAATAAGTGAAACCGCGGCGGCGCGCCTCATCCAACGGTTCGGGGATACCGCCCATTTTTTCAATTCGGCGACATATCCGGGATACATCTCGACGAACGTGCCGACGGTGTGGTTGCACAGTGTGTCGCAGGTCGCCCAATTGGTCACATAGCTGCTCACCCAATGCCCGAAGAGGGCAAAGTCGGCTGGTTCGTACTGCCTGTGCAGAAAATACGACAAGTGACAGGCGATGTATCCCTCTTCGCTGTATCCCGAACGCCAAAGCTCTTCGCACAGTTCGAATATCTCCTGCTTTGGGCTGTGTTCGATCTTCCCGAAGGCCGACTTCGCGATCCGGTTCACCACAGGGACCTTGACACCATACATTTTGACCTCTTCCTTGAAGTAACGGTCGCCCGAAGCCAGCGTTTTCTCGTCGACACTCTCCTTCAATGCCAGGCGTATCTCTGCGAGGATATGGTTATCCATATATTAGTCTGTTAACTTTTTTATCATTTCGTATTGTTTGCCTGCCGGTTCCATGTTTTTCGACCTTAGGAAAGCTGTCATGGGATCGCAGGTCATGTCGGTGTTTATGACTTTTATGGAGTCGTGCTTCACTGCCCGGAGCATATCGTCGAACAGCAATGAGCCGATTCCCCTTCTGCGGTACCGTCTGTCCACCGCTATCTGGGTAACGTCGCCCGATGCGGGTTCGAATACGCTGTAACCTATAAGTTCCTCCTCCGTAAAGAGACCCCGGCAGACGAAACCCTCCGGCGATCTGCCTATGGATTCGATGCTGTTCTGCCAGGAGGGTTTGAAATCCCAAAACGAAGGTATCGAATCGTATTCGTTAATGTCGATATTCAGCAGATCATAAGGGAGATCTATGACTTTCATCTTATCTTCGATCTGCTCCGGCCGTGCCCTGAAGTAATAGAACTCCCGCGTCACCTCGAAACCGAGCTTCCGGTAGACAGATATCGCACCCGTATTGTGCTGCAATACTTCCAGCAGATATTCCACGATGCCCGCCTGTTTCAAATAAGGGATGGAGTATTCGAATATCCGTGTGGCCAATCCCCGTCCCCGGTAATCTTTAAGCGTTCCCGTTCCGGTATCGTAGGCGGTCGGCGTTCCGTAGAAATTACCGATCCCGTTGCAGGTGAATGATACTATCCGTCCTTCGTCGAACGCGGCAAAAGAGAGCGCCGGATCGAAGCCGCGCCTTCTCAGCATGGTCATGTGTTCGGTCTTGTCGATCTGTATTTCATAATCGGCAAAAGCCAGCTCGAATGCCGCGAACAACTCGTCGAGGCTCGTGCCGGCCAAAGATTTTATTTCCATATCACCTAATATTTAGTTACTTTATCAAACAACCACTAAGAGTCTGTCTAAACTTTCTCATCATCGTTCTTTAAGCTGTCTAAACTTTCTCATCATCGTTCTTTAAGTCTTTTTCCGTCCCTGTTTATCTCGCTCTTTCGTTAAATAGGAACCGCTATTCGCCTCAAGATCGAAAAAAACAGAAACGAAAACAGCTCTTAAATAACTTCGATAAGAAAATTTAGACAGACTCTAAGACAAAAGCCCCAGCCTGCGGGCATAGTTTATTGCTTCGCGGGCATTGCTCGCGTTCATCTTTTCCAGAATGTTCTGACGGTGGCGGTTAACGGTGTGTATGCTGATGGAGAGCCTGTCGGAGATCTCCTTGCTGTACCGTCCTTCGTCGATGAGCCCCAGTATTTCGATCTCTCTTTTTGTCAGGCCGCTTTCGGTACGTTCCTGCAAGGCGAAAGGGACTATCTCTCCGGTTTTGAAATTCAACAGCGTGAACTGCAACCCTGTGTCGGATGTCTGATCCGGCGAGAAATCTACCGTACCCAACAGGATAGGCTCGCCTTTGGGATTGAAATCGAGAATTTGATGCTGGCTGATGACGCGCACCCATTCGTTGTTCCTGTTCAAGGCTCTGAACTCGAAAATATGCTTGTAATCCTTTTGTTCTTCCTCCGGCAAACGGTATATGTAGCTGTCGAGCAAACGTGCCTGAATATCGCCGAAGAGAGGCAGGTCGTCGGGATGGATGCGGTGTTCCAGATAATTGTTGTCAGGCGACCATCCCTC
>QMCE01002979.1_pt1 | contig 13284 bp, 7 predicted proteins | sample 1821851 | NCBI WGS metagenome assembly QMCE01 (sample SAMN09453174, study PRJNA476694) | Termite gut metagenome, whole genome shotgun sequencing project. | isolation source: worker | host: Odontotermes sp. | place: South Africa:Pretoria | collected 2016-01-28 | reverse complement strand
ATATAATTAATTCAGCGCTTGGCACGGCGTTTGCTGTAATAATCACAATTCAGGTTTAAACTATCTAATACTGTGTTTTATCATAATAAATATCGATAAGGGCGCCGGCCTCCACGGGAAGGAGAGGGATAGAAAGCGGAATGCACGGGTTTTACTTCGTTTTGCGCGTAATTCAGCACGTAGCAAGCATATTAACCTGCAACTTGAGGGTTTTTTATGAAAAAATTGCTGTTGTCCCTGGTTGTCACGTCGCTTTTGTTCCCTGTGGGCGCTTTCGCCGCCGACTTTCCCAACAACACCATCACGTGGTGGGCCCCCTGGTTCGCCGGAAAGATCTACGCCAAGGGTTACATCGACGGCCGCGAGGTGGCGTACTACGAACTCAACACGGCGGGCGAAGCCACCGCACTGCGCCTCACCGCCGACCGCATGGATCTTAAAGCCGACGGGCGCGACGTGTCGTTCGTCGACGTCGAGGTTGTAGACGCGGCCGGCACGGTGGTTCCGACCTCGGGCCTTGAGATCGCCTTCGAGGTGACGGGCGCGGGCACACTCGCGGGGGTCGACAGCGGTAACGTCGAGTCGACATACTCCTACAAGGGCTCCGCCACGGACAGCTACTTCGGCCGTGCCCAGGCCATAGTCCGCACCGCCCGCACCCCCGGCCCCATTACCGTGTCGGTGCGTGCCGCCGGACTGCCCGAAGCCACGATTACCCTGAACGTACATTAAACCAGATACACACACTAACTTACTTTGGATGACCGGCTGCCGGGGATGTTTGCAGCCCGGTTATCTACCACTAACAAAACATCCGTTACCTAATTAACCTTTTTTTATTTATGGAATTATCTGTTACCAAGTCGAGGAAAACCATCCGTCTGCTTGTCATGACTTTGTTAGCCTGTTTGGTGAGCGTCACCACGTGGGCCCAGCACCGCGTGACGGGAGCAGTGACAGACGGTGAGGGGCGCCCTCTGGCGGGCGTCATCATTCAGGAGGTCGGAAACAGCTCGAACGTCGCACTCTCCGACGCGGAGGGGCGATTCTCCATGACGGCGAGTGGCTCCGACGCCTCCGTATCGGCATCCATCATCGGTTACTCAACCCGGACCGTCGCTTTGGCGGGCCAGACGCAGATCGTGATCGAACTCACCGAAGACGTGCTGCAGATGGAGTCGGTTGTCGTCGTTGGCTACGGCAGCGTGCGGCGCAGCGACCTGACCGGTTCGGTCGTTAGTGCCGACATTGAGGCACTTCAAGACTCGCCGGCCGTGAGTTTCTCGCAACTGCTCAAGGGAACTGTCCCGGGACTAAACATCGGCACCTCGACCAATGCCAACAGCTCCCCGAGCATCAACATCCGCGGCCAAAACTCCCTGTCGGGAGCGTCGGGCCCGCTGATCGTGCTCGACGGCATCATCTACCGTGGAAACCTGATCGATATTAATCCGGCCGACATAGGCCAGATCGACGTGTTGAAAGACGCCAGCGCCGCCGCCATCTACGGTTCGCAGGCCACCAACGGTGTGATCATCATCACCACCAAGACCCAGCGCGGGGTGTCGAAACCGATCATCGAGTACAGCGCCCAGCTCTCACTCCAGTCGACCATCAACCCAAAGTTGAAATTCCTCGACCGCGAAGGCTATCTCCAGATGGTGGCCGACTCGTTTATGGACGAGAGCCGCACCGCAGAATCACACTGGTTGTCACCCAATCCCGACTGGGATCCGCGGCCCAAATTCATAGAGCCCGAGCTTACGGTGGGTTACGCCGACGGCACCGACACCGACTGGTACGGCCTGACGACGATCGACATGCCTTACATCCAGAACCACAACATCAGCGTTCGCGGCCGCACCGAGAATTCGAGCTACTTCACCTCGTTCGGCATCACCGACCAGAAGAACCTGATCCGCCACGACACCTACAAGCGTTACAGTTTCCGCACCAATCTGGAAACCAACATCACCAAGTGGCTGAAGGTGGGCACCCAGACGTTCTTCACGCTGAGCGACAGCTCGGGCCAGACCGCCAACTTCGACGACATCGGGCGCATACAGCCACTGATCGCGTCGCACAATCCCGACGGTTCGCTGATCGAAAAACCGGCGCGCGGGTTGACCAACTTCCTGCTACTCTACGACAATCCCGACCTCCAACAACGTTTCTCGCTCAACGGAACTTTCTATGGCGAGGTCAAGGTGCCCTGGGTAGAGGGGCTTACCTACCGGGTAAACTACTCCACGGCGATGACTTTCAACAAATCGTTCCGTTTCGACCCCTACGCCAACAACAATATGGGTAGCAGCTACAAGAACAACAGTTTCGGCCGTAACTGGACTCTCGACAACATCGTCACCTACAACCGCGCTTTCGGCGACCACGAGATCAACGCCACTCTGGTCTACGGAGCCGAATATCGCGAAAACGAGAACACGAACGCCAATGCCAGAAACTTCTCCGATCTCACGCTGGGTTACAACAACCTGGGGTTGGGCCAGGCCGACCTGTCGTCGGTCGGTTCCGGCGCGTGGAAAGAGACGAGCCTCTACCAAATGGCCCGCGTGGTGTACTCCTACCAGCAGGGTAAATACTCGCTTACGGGTACCATCCGTCGCGACGGTTTCTCGGGCTTCAGCCCAACCAACAAATTCGCCATCTTCCCGTCGGTGGGTGCGGCGTGGGGCATCAGCCGCGAAAACTTCTTCCAGGACAACGTGCTGTGGGTCGACAACCTCAAACTGAGAGCCTCCTACGGCGAGAACGGTAACCGCACCGTGGGCCGCTACGACACTATGGCCCGCCTTGCAATGGGCAACGGCTATGTGTTCGGTGACGGCGGCACGGCCGAGATGTGGCAGTGGGTGAGCCAGATGTCGAACTACGGTCTGAAGTGGGAAACCACCACGGCATTCAACATAGGTCTCGACTTCAGCCTGTGGAGAGGTCGTCTCTACGGTACCTACGAGTTCTACACATCGAAAACCAAGGACCAGTTGTGGAACAAATACATCACGGCCATACACGGCATGGGAAACAACTACCGTCTGGCCACCAACATCGGTGAGGTAGGCAACAGCGGCCACGAATTGATGCTGGGTTTCCGGGCCTTCGACAAGAAGGATTTCGGTTGGGATATCAAGTTCGTCTTCTCGCGCAACCGCACGAAACTGCTCACCATCGACGGTACCGACGCAAACGGCGACGGCAAGGAGGACGACGTGCCCGCTTCGGGCTTGTTCATCGGCCAACCGCTCAACGCCATCTACGATTACCGCATCACCGGCATGTGGCAGGTGGCCGACCGCGAGGCAGGCCGCATTCCCAACGGCTACTTCATGGGTACCTACATCGTTGAGGACCTCGACGGCGACAGCAACGTTAACGGCGATGCGGACGACCGCGAGGTGATCGGCTATCGCGACCCGTCGTTCCGTTTCAGCATTCAGAACACGTTGCGTTACAAGAATTTCGACCTCAACATTTTCATCAACTCGGTACAAGGCGGCAAGAAATTCTATCAGGGACAACCCCTGGGCTCGTTCTACGAAGGCAAGCAGTGGAACTTCTTCGAATTCGACTACTGGACTCCCGAGAACTCCGACGCGAAGTATCGCCAGCCGGGAGCGTGGGGCCCCCAGGGTTCGGGTTTCTCGCCCTACGTGGCGCGTTCGTTCATCCGCCTTCAGGAGCTTTCGCTTGGCTACAACCTGCCGAAAAGTTTGCTCGACCGCGTCGGCATCTCGCGCGTGAGGGTCTACGCCAGCGCCAACAATCTGTTCACCATCACCAAATGGGACGGTTGGGATCCCGAGGCGAACCAGGGCGTCCAGTCGAATCTGCGCAGCGGCAGCACGGACAACTATCCCACGATGCGAAACTTCACTTTTGGTCTTAACCTCGAATTTTAATTACAACGACGATGAAAAAAGTATTTAAATACATAATGTTCGTTGTGGGGGCGGCCGTAATCCTTGCCTCCTGCAACGAGAAGAAGTGGCTGACCGAAGAGCCGCTCGATTTTGTGGGGCCCGACAACGGCTACGAAAAGTACGAAAAGGCCGCGCAATACAACATGGCCATCAACCACCTCTACGATCGCTATCGCGATCTGGCGTGGAACGTCGGCGACGACCAGCGTCAGTCGCTCTGGTGGGGCGACCTCTCCTACGGCGGCTACGACTGGAATCCGCCCGCAAAGTACAACAACTGGGCGGCATGGCTCATCCCCACCGCCGGACTTGCCAGCGAGGTGTGGCAACGGATGTACACCATCATTGCCGACGCCAACCGGATAATCTGGTCGGTCGACAACATTCCCAACGAGTTGACCGACACCGACAAGGCGCTCTTCAAGGCAGAGGCGAGTTTCTTCCGCGGACTTGCCTACGCCCGTCTGGGCAATCTCTACGGCGGTGTGCCCATAACCACGGATCCGCTCATGGAGCCCAAAGAGGATTTCGTGCGCTCGACCCGCTCCGAAACCTACGGACAGGCACGCACCGACCTCGAAACCGCGGTGACAGGTCTGCCCGACATCGACACGGTGGACGACGGCAAAGTGAGCAAACAGATGGCTCAGCATCTGCTGGGCGAAGTGTATATAGCCCTCGGCTTATGGGACGAGGCTATATCCTCACTCGGTGCCGTGATCTCCCATCCCTCGATGGGTCTGATGACCGAACGTTTCGGCTCCCGCGCGGGCGAACCGGGCGACGTCTACTGGGACCTGTTCCGTCTCGACAACCAGAACCGTTCGAGTGGCAACCGGGAATCTCTGTGGGTGCTGCAATTCGAATACCAGAGCCAGGGCTCGTCCTACTCGCTGCCCCACTCACGCCAGGTCGTTCCGGGCTACTGGTCAGCCACAGTGGTAGGTAAGAATGCCAACGGCGATACACATGACGCCAATGGCAACAGGATTAAAGTGCCCGCATTCCGCAACACCGTCAACGCCGACGGCTGGACCGCCGAGAAGGGCGGCCGCGGTATCGGTTCGATGAGGGGCACCGAGCACTTCTTCACAGCCATCTGGGGCGAAGATTTCGACCGCGACATCCGCAACTCGACACACAACATCCAGCGCGACTTCAGGGTCGACAATCCGGCGGCCGATGGCTACGGCGAGTGGATCCTTGCCGACGGCTGGTATCCCCGTTTCCCGCAGTCGGTCAACGAAGGGGTAGCCAACGGTGCGCCCATCCCTGCTGAGTACATCGGTATCGAACCGCGCATCATGTTCCCCAGCGTGCAGAAGTTCAGCCGCACGGGCAACTATCCCACCGAGGCATACGTGCGCAACTCCGACGGTTCGTTGCGCGTGACGGCTTTGGGCGAGCACATCCTCTCCAACAGCGGATCGCCCAACCTGTCGTACACCAGCCTCAAGGACGAGTACGCTTTCCGTCTTGCCGAGACCTACCTGCTCCGCGCGGAGGCCTATCTGGGCAAGGGCCAGGCCGACCTCGCGGCAGCCGACATCAACGCCCTGCGCAATCGAGCCGGTGCCACTCCCGCAACGGCGGCCGACATGAACATCGACTACATTCTCGACGAGCGCATGCGCGAGCTCTACTACGAGGAGATCCGCATCTTCACGCTCTGCCGTCTGGGCAAATTCGTCGATCGCACCCGGCGCTACAATCCTTTCCACGGCAGCATCCGCGACCACCACGATCTGTGGCCCATTCCGTTCAACGAGATCCAGCGCAACATTCTCGCTCCGATCGAACAGAATCCCGGCTATTGATGACAGGGTACGGTTCTCCCGGCAGAGACCGGTTCATGAGATGAAAAACATCCCGAAAGTCACTGCTTTCGGGATGTTTTTCACACTATTACGACTATATTTGCACTGTGGTTCCGACAACAAAACCCGACCATATCGGCAATGCTCCAATCGACGGCAAGAGATATCGCAATAGAAATAGCTCAAAACAACTCGCAGGTTGCTTTGAAAGCCCTTTTCATGCACTATTACCGCAAACTGTTCTGTTTCGTTTCCAGCTATGTGCGCTCCCGCGAAGAGGCCGAGGAGATCGTCTCCGACGTGTTCGTGGCGGTGTGGAATAATCGTTCCGAGTTGTCGAAAGTACAAAACCTCACATCATGGCTCTACACCATAGCCCGCAACAAGGCGGTAAGCCACACAAGGAAACAACCCTCGATACCCAACGGCACCACGATCGACACGGCAGAGTATCTGATGGTCGACCTGTATGACAATCCCGAAACCAAACTGATAGGTACCGAATTGCTGGACGAGTTCGACAGAGCGGTTGAGGCGCTGCCCGCCAAGAGCCGCGAGGCGTTCAAACTCGTTCGCATCCACGGCCTCAGGTATCGCGAGGCGGCCGATGTTCTGGGAGTTACCGAAAAAACAATAGAGGCCCACATGACTTCGGCCGTCAAAACACTACGCGAAACCATTCAAGTGAGAAAAAGAAGATCATTATATGAAGAGCGAACCAAATATCGACCTTATCATAAGCAGGGTGCTGTTTAACGAAGCCGGCAGCGACGACATGCTCGCGCTGCACGAGTGGCTGAAAACAGACGCCCATCGGGAGGAGTTTCTCGCCCTTAAGGAGTACGTCTCCTTGCCGGCGTTCTTTCCCGACGACATCGACACCCGGTCGGTGTTCGAAAAGATGGAGAAACAGACTCTCGCTCCACCGCCCCCGCCCGCTCGCCGGATGTCACTGCGCCGCCGCTGGCTGGTCGCGGCATCGGTTGCCGTAGCGGCCTGTTTGACCATGGCCGTGCTGATTTTGCGGAACGGGGAGCCGGTCGAACACTACATCTACACATCGACCGACAACATCCAACAGTTGACTCTGCCGGACGGCACGTCGGTGAGCCTGAACAAAAATTCTCGCCTGACATACACCAACCGTTTCGGCGACGACGAGCGTGCGGTCGATCTCGAGGGCGAGGCGTGGTTCGATGTCACCGGGGCCGATACTTATTTCCGTGTGAAGTTCCACGACGGTGAGATCAGGGTTTTGGGCACGAAATTCAACGTGAAGGCCAATCCCTCCGAAAACCTTGTGGTTGCGAGTCTTGAGGAGGGTCGAATAGAATTCCACGGCGGGGATTTCCGGCAGACCATGTCGCCGGGCCAGCAGTTGATCTACGACACGCAGTTGTCGCAATACACCCTGCAAGATGTCGACGTGACGCTCGCCACCCAGTGGCAGCGCCAACTTTACCGCTACCGCTCGATAACGATGGAGGAGCTGTGCGACCGGTTGGAGACGTTCTACGGGGTGGAGATAACCATCCACCAAAGGCTCAGTCAGGTGAAGGTATCGGGCAGCATTGACACATCGCGCGAGATTGGCTACGTTCTCGATATAATGAAGAACAGCCTGAAGTTCGACTGGCGGCAAAACGGCGACCAAATAACCATAGAGTAGCCTCGCTCCGAACGCGAACTTTCCGATCCTCTTTCCGTCGACCTTTTTAACTTTCTTTCATACCTAAAACTGATTGATCGGATTATGAAACAACTTTTAACCAGTGTTTTGCGCACTCTGACGATCGCATCGGCACTGTCGTTCCTTGTGGTTGTTCGGCTCTCAGCGCAGGCAGACAACCATCCCGGGACGAAGTTGGACATCGGGAGGGGCACGATGCCCCTGTACCGGTTGATAGACAAGATCGAAGATCAGAGCGACTATCTGTTTTTCTACGTCGACGGCGATGTCGAAGGGGTGAGGGTCAGCGTCACCGGAACGAACACCGATCTTGCGTCGATCCTCGATGAGGCGCTGCACGGAACCTCCCTGGGCTACGAGGTCAGGGACAGGCACGTCTCGATAAAGGCAAAAGAGGCGGAGGATACTCAGCAGGATCGCATGGTTACGGTCACGGGACGGGTGGTCGACGAGGGGGGTGAGCCATTGACCGGAGTTTCCGTTTTCGTCGAAGGCACGGCGATCGGCTCGGCGACCGGTGCGGACGGCAGGTATCAACTTCGTGTACCCCTGGGCTCTCAGATCACCTACCGTTACGTGGGTTACGGCGAGCGGGTGGTGGCGGTGGGTAGCCGCACCACGATAGATGTCGCTCTCCCGGCCGTGTTGCACCTGCTCGACGAGGTGGTTGTGATAGGCTACGGTACGGCGCGGCGTTCGGACGTGACGGGCTCGATTGCCTCCATCAACTCCGGGAGCATTCGACAGGTTAACGCGAGTAATATTACCCAGGCCCTCCAGGGTCGTATCGCGGGGGTCAACATCATCACCACGGGTAGCCGCCCGGGCGACGGCATGAAAATTGAGATTCGGGGGATCCGTTCGCTTACCGCCACCAACGACCCGTTGGTAGTGTTGGACAACATCCCCTTCGCGGGCAATCTCAACGATATCAATCCGTCGGACATCGAGAGCGTCGACATTCTGAAAGACGCATCCTCGACGGCGATCTATGGTTCGCGTGGTGCCAACGGTGTGATGCTTATCACCACCAGGCGCGGTTTGCCCGGGCAGGGCAGACCCACGATCTCCTACTCGGGATACGTGGGTGTAAGCACTCTCTTTTCGCGTTTCCCGATGATGGGTGCCAAAGATTTCATCGAGTTCAGGAAAATAGCTTTCGACAACGGCTCGAACTACGCGACGTTCTCGCCCGCCGAGGACGAGACAGGAGCGACCGACTCCGACTGGCAGGACCTGGTGTTGAGGAACGGCCTGGTGACGAGCAACACCATAGGCATCTCGGCACCCACCGAGCGCGGTTCGGTGAGTTTCGGCGCCTCGTACTACGACGAGAAGGGCATCTCTCCCGTGCAGGGTTTCAAGCGCTACGGTCTGCGCGGCGGCTACGACCAGCAAGTAGGCAAGATCATCCGGGTGGGAATAACCACCATGAACACCTTCTCCGAAAGGAACGGCGCGGGGATCAACATCATGGATCAACTGCTCACTGTCAACCCCACCATCGACCCCTACGACGAGAACGGCAAGGTGCGTTTCGAACGTTTCCCGCTCAACGGCACCGACGCCAACTGGAACCCGCTGCTCTACCTCGAGAACAACGGCGACAGGGTTGACCAGACACGCTCCTTCGCGTCGTACAACACCTTCCACGGTGAGATCGACATCTGGAGGGGCCTCAGGTTCCGCGTCAACGTAGGCGCCAATTTCCGCCAGAGCAAGCGGGGCATGTTCACCACCGGCGATCCGGGCATCTGGAGCGGCAGCGCCGTGAAAACCAAATCGACAGCCGAAGCCGATCATCGCTACAACTACAACTGGTCGGTGGAAAACATGTTGACCTACAACAGGACCTTCGGCAAACACAACGTAAACGCGGTGGCCATGTACTCGGCCGAGCAGACGGTTTGGGAGCGCATGAACGCCACCGCGCTCGGGGTGACGATCGACCAGTTGCAATTCTACAACCTGGGGCTGGTGACCGACAGCTACACCATCAACCCCGCCAACCAGAATTACTCGGCGCGCGGCCTGCTGTCGTACATGGGGCGCGTAATGTACTCCTACGACAACAAATACCTGCTTTCGGCCACGATCCGCTCGGACGGAGCGTCGGTTCTCGCTCCGGGCCACAAGTGGCACACCTATCCGGCCATCTCGGTCGGCTGGAACATAAGCAACGAAAAGTTTATGCTCGGAGTCGAATGGCTCGGTTTCCTCAAAGTGCGCGCAGGATTCGGCAAGACCTCCAACCAGGCCATCAACCCCTATCAAACATACGGCACGATGGCCCAAAGTTACTACAACACCGATTCCGGCACTGCGCAGGGATACCTTCCCGGCACGGTGGCAAACACATCTCTGGGATGGGAGCATTCCGAAACGTGGAATTACGGCATCGACTTCGGCCTGTTCGGAGGCCGCCTCACCGGTACGGCCGAGTATTACTCGGTTTACACGAAAGACCTGTTGATGAGCCGTCAGCCCATAGTCATGTCGGGCATTACGGGGGCCTACATCTCCAACATCGCGCGGACGCGCAACAGAGGTTTCGAGTTGTCGCTCAACGCCGAGATCATCAAAAACCGCGGCGACTGGAAGTGGACGGCGGGTCTCAACTTCTACACCAACAGAAACGAGATTGCGGCCCTCTCCGCGGGCATGGATCGCTACGTTCCCAACCAGTGGTTCGTGGGCGAGTCGATAAACTCGATCTACACCTACAAAAAATTGGGCATCTACCAGTTGGGCGAAGAGGCCGCGGCCGCCGGGTCGTATCCCAACGCGGGGGCGGGTACCATCAAGGTGGCCTACAATCTCAAGGATGGCGATCCGGTTACTTTCGACGCCAATGGTGTCCCCTCTCGCCAGCTCAACGGCAACGACCGTATGATAATCGGTTCGACCGACGCCAACTTCTCAGGCGGTTTCAACACAGTTGTGAGTTGGCGCAATCTCGACTTCACGGTGGTGGGGACTTTCCGTCAGGGCGGTCTGCTGATAAGCACGTTCCACTCGCCCAACAGCTACCTGAACATGCTGTCTGGTCGCCGGGGCCAGATAGACGTTGACTACTGGACTCCCTCCAACCCCACGAACGCCTATCCTCGTCCCGGTATCGGCTCCGACGTTGGGGGAGGCATCTCCGACAGCCCTGCGTATGGACAGACGCTCCAGTTCTTCAAGAACAACTACCTCAAGATACGTACCATCACCCTTGGCTACAACTTCAGCGGCGGATGGATGCGGAGGGCCGGTCTGAGTGCCATACGTGTCTACGTTTCGGCGGAAAATCCGTTCGTACTCTTCTCTCCGTTCACCCGCGAGTCGGGCATGAGTCCCGAGACCAACTCCTACGGGGGCGGCAATAACGTTGCGTCGGGCGACAACTCCCTGCCCGGCCGTTTCGTGACGATAGGTGTCAACACCCCCTCGACTCGCAACTGGCTGTTCGGACTCGACATCACCGTCTAATGACCGATCGAAAATGTAAAAAAAACACAAGTCGTATGAATAGGAGTGTCGTAACAAAAACCCTGAGAGGTGTGTTGATCCCGGCCGCCATGTTGACCTGCTCTCCATCCTGTCTGAATCTGTTGGATGAGACGCCCCGTTCGCAGATCATGACCGACCTGTTCAAAACGGCCGAGGGCATGGATTACGCCATGATCGGAGTCTACTCCACCCTGAGGAATTTCTACGGCAACAGGGACTTCTTCATGGATCAGGAGCTCGGCACCGACGAGGCCGCAATGGGCCAGAACCAATACATTCTCGTCGAGGAGGTCAACATCACACCCTCCAACAACAGCTCCAACGCCTGGTGGAACGCCATCGCCTTCGGTGCCATCAACACCTGCAACGGCATCCTCGAACGCGGCCCGGGATTGGGTGTCTCCCCCCGGCTGTTGGGTGAGGCGCGCGTGATCCGGGCGCTCTACTATTTTAATCTCGTACAGACCTCGGGCCCGGCTCCGCTCGATCTGGGATCGGGGCCGCTGGCCTACAACGAGGAGTTCACCGACACCTCGGTGCGCAACTCCGTACCCGAGGTCTACTCGGTGATCTTCGACGATCTCGATCAGGCGATAATCGACCTCGAAGGTACTTCCTACGCTGCTCCGGCACGCGACCGCGGCATCACCAGGACATTCGCGCAATACCTCTCCTCGAAGGCCAATCTCACCTACGGCTGGTGGCTGCGCAACAACAACCAAAGCGGCGAGGCTACTTACTTCCAGAAAGCGTACGACGAAGCTATGGCCGCCATCGACAACCCGTCGGGCTTCGGCCTGATGCAGTACTATTGGGATGTGAACGAGGCGTCGCAGGATCGCAACAAGGAGACCCTGTTCTACGCCGACCGCGACTACAACCGCTCTCTCTCCACACAGCACTTCGCATCGGCGTTCATGTGCATCCGCTGGCAACACGACCAGGCGGTTCTGGTGCGCGGCGCCACACCGGTCTACCGCGGAAACACCCAGACCACGGGACGTCCCTGGTACCGCGCCGCACCGACCTACGAGGTGACCAACGATATTTTCAACGACAAGGAACACGACTCGCGTTATTTCGGCACCTTCCAGGAGGCGTGGGTCTACACGGGCGAACCCCAGGGTAGCGCAGTGGAGACTTTCGACGCCAACGGTACACGCACGGGCACGGGCGTGAACAGCGTTGGTGACGGCGCCCCCTACCAGATCGGCGACACTGTGTGGTACATGCCGGCCATCACTCCCCGCGAACTCGTGGGCGAGGCCGGCGACGCCGCGGTGCAGGAGATTTCGACCTCCATCGGCGGCCCCGCGTTGCCCTATCAGGTGATCCCGGGCAAGAAGTACGCCATCTTCGATCTCCAGCACTACACCTCCTACCACTTCCCCACCCTGTGGAAGCTCGGCCCCTATCGTCCCGACTATCCCAACTCAAGGATCGGTGAGAACGACTACTCCTACCGTCCGTCGCCCATAGCGCGATTCTCGGAGCTATATCTGCTCGCAGCCGAGGCACACGTCATGGGGGCGAGCCCCTCGGCGGGGATGACCGCGACAGAGCTGATGAATGTGCTGCGCACCCGCGCCGCCGCCCACAAGAATTACAGCGGCATCGTCAAGACCCCGCGGCAGGTTGCGGAGTCGGTGGCGTTCCTGACGGCAAAAACCCCGGCCGATCCCGACATCTACGACATTCTCGACGAACGCATGCGCGAGCTCTACGGCGAAGGTATGCGCTGGTACGATCTGGTGAGAACCCGCAAGTGGGGAGAACTCGCCACGCGCTACACCATGCGCAAATGGGACGGCTGGACGGGAAAGACCCTGCCTCCAAAGCTCGTTCATACCCGCACGAGGCTTGAGTCGGTCGATGGCGCCAACAGCTATCTCTACCTGCGTCCCATTCCCCAAAGCGCCATAGACGCCCTCAACATATCCGACGAAGACAAAAGAGCATATCAAAATCCCGGTTACCATTAGTGTAACACAAACAAAAAAATCAAACCAAAATCGGAAACCTGTGATTCAGTCCGAAAAGTGGATCAGTCCAAAAACCTGGTTGGTGGAAAATCGTTTTAGGGGAATTATTATGTATAGTTTTGGGGAATAATGATGTTGTGATAGTTTTTGTGTAAACGCCCCGCAGGGGCGATCTATGCATAACCGCGGGTGGAGCGAAGCGGAACCCGTGGCTTCATCAGGGCCGATCATCCCCGAGCCAACAAAAAATCGCCAACCATCTTATTTAAAGACAATTGGCGATTCAAATTATCGAGTTTTTCACCCACTGTACCCGGAGCCGCATTTGAAATAGTAAATCGGATTAAATTTACCTGAAAAGC
>QMCE01001382.1_pt1 | contig 13292 bp, 11 predicted proteins | sample 1821851 | NCBI WGS metagenome assembly QMCE01 (sample SAMN09453174, study PRJNA476694) | Termite gut metagenome, whole genome shotgun sequencing project. | isolation source: worker | host: Odontotermes sp. | place: South Africa:Pretoria | collected 2016-01-28 | reverse complement strand
GGAACCACGTACAGTAAACCCAGCTTCACACGGAGGAACACAGTACGCTAAACTGCGCCTCACACGGGACGCTTTACTTTATAAAAAAAAAAGGCGGGTTACCCCGCCTATACGCTGTTCAGCGAAAAATCGCCGCAATTGCACTACTCTGCTTTCTTCATAACGACCGTCGCATTCGTACCACCAAATCCAAACGAATTTGAAAGCGCAGCTCTTACCGTTTTCTTCTTCGCCTCTTTCGCAACAAGGTCAAAGCTTCCAACCTGGTCTTCCGGGTTTTCCAAGTTTATTGTTGGAGGCAACACATCATTCTTTACCGCAAGCGCAGTAAATATCGCCTCTACCGCACCGGCTGCACCAAGCAAATGGCCCGTCATTGACTTAGTACTTGACATTGACACAGGTAACGTTCCAAACAGGGTTTGCACCGCTGTTAACTCCCCAATATCACCAAGTCCTGTACTTGTACCGTGCGCGTTGATATAGTCTATATCTTCTGGTTCAAGGCCCGCATCTTTAAGCGCCGCTTTCATTGCTCTCAGACCACCTTCGCCACCAGGTGCAGGCGCGGTTATATGGTACGCGTCACCAGACATTCCATACCCAACGACCTCTGCATAGATTTTTGCACCACGAGATTTTGCTCTTTCATAATCTTCCAATACCAATATTCCAGCACCTTCTGCGATTACAAAACCGTCACGGTCTTTATCCCATGGGCGGCTCGCTTTCTCGGGCGCGTCATTGTATTTAGTAGAGAGTGCTTTCATATTTCCAAAGCCTGCCATTCCTATACGGGTCACTGCAGCCTCGCACCCGCCACAAATCATAACATCCGCGTCGCCGTGCTGAATCAAGCGGGCACCTTCGCCAATAGAATGAGTTCCTGACGCACAGGCCGTAACAATAGAGATATTAGGCCCTTTGAACCCATATTTCATCGAAACATAACCGCTTCCCATATTTATCAATGCTTTAGGTATAAAAAACGGAGAAACGCTGCGCGGTCCATCTTTATCAAGCGCGACGCACCCGTCATTTACAGTTTGAAGACCACCTATGCCGCCACCTATACTTACACCGATTCGGTCGGCATCTATTTCTTGGGCCGTAAGTCCCGCGTCTTTAATAGCCTCATCAGCAGCGACAATTGCATACTGAACACTGCGGTCTATTTTACGCTGTTCACGCGGCTCTATATGCGCATCTGCGTTAAAATCCCCGGGGTTTGTGCCAAAAACTGGAACTCCGCCAATTTTGGACCCAAGGTCAGACACATCAATTATATCAATCTGACGCACTCCAGATTTACCATTCAAAATATTTTCCCAGGCATACTCCACACCGGTTCCGACCGGGGAAACTATGCCCATTCCCGTGATAACAACACGTTTCATTATATAATCCCTTTGTTTACACAATCGTATCGTTACACAAAAACGGAAAGAATTCAAGCATCTAATAATATTTCGGATACGGGCACGGGGATTTGAGTTTGCAGGCAGTCTTTCCCTCGCCGTATCAAAAAAAACGCCCCGACGGGGCGTTTTTTACTTCTTAGAGTGTTCTTCAGCAAACGAGATTGCCGCACCGACAGTTGTAAGTTTTTCTGCCTGGTCATCTGGGATTGTTATTCCGAACTCTTTCTCGAGCTCCATAATCAATTCCACTGTATCCAAAGAGTCAGCACCCAAGTCATCACTGAATTTTGCCTCTGGGGTTACTTTACTTTCATCAACACCCAACTTATCAACGATGATAGCCTTTACTTTATCTGCGATATTTGACATTATTTTTTCCTTTGTTTTGTTAAACTGTCGGCGTTTTAACCTTGCGCCTAGTACATTACGCTATCATTTTACCGCGACGGTGTCAAGTTTATAACAAACAATAACAAAACACGACTAATGAATTACTCGCCCCACATGCCATTTTTGCTTGAAATATTAACAATACAGGTGTATCATTGCCGCATAATTATCAAAGGCTTATCAATATGGACACAAGACAGTTTTTTTACAAAGTAAAACCAATTATCGGATTCTTGGGTGCTATCACTTTAGTCTGCTTTATTGCTGCAAAATCTCACCAAGAAACTCGCAAAGAAGCACAAAGGATACATGACGCCAGAAATAACGACCCAAGATACAAAAAAATGCTTGAACAATATTCCGAGGCTAAAATTTTCTTGGACCACTTTAACGATTCTATCAAAGCACCAAAAATTTACAACTAAACGGAAATTTTATCATGACTCAATCCCTTATCAGAAACTTTGCCATTATTGCTCATATTGACCATGGAAAATCGACTCTGTCAGACCGCATAATCCAGGCAACAGGCGGACTGTCTGACCGCGAAATGAAAGAGCAAGTTCTTGACAGCATGGATATAGAACGCGAAAGGGGTATCACAATAAAAGCACAAACTGTTCGACTTTCATACAAGGCAAGGGACGGGCGGGTATACCAATTAAATCTTATGGACACCCCCGGACACGTTGACTTTACATATGAAGTATCGCGCAGTCTTGCCGCTTGCGAGGGGGCAGTGTTACTCGTGGACGCTACACAAGGGGTCCAGGCTCAGACACTCGCCAATGCGTACCTTGCCGTGGATAACGATTTGGAAATTCTGCCGGTACTTAACAAAATTGACCTGCCCTCTTCCGACGTCTGCGGCGCAAGGGAACAAATTTCTGATGTGATTGGTATTGATGCGTCAGAATCTTTATGCGTTTCTGGCAAGACTGGCGAGGGAGTACCAGAACTACTTGAAGAAATCGTTAACAAGATGCCCGCCCCAAGTGGTAATCCGAACGGCATAAGTCGTGCTTTACTCGTTGACTCGTGGTACGACCCGTACCTTGGGGTCGTTATACTTGTCCGCGTCGTTGACGGCAATCTTAAACGCGGACAAAAAATTAAATTTATTGCAACCGGCGCAGAATACGTCATAGACAAAATCGGATACTTTACGCCCAAAATGATAAATGTTGACAGCCTTGAAACTGGGGAAGTCGGATTTATCATAACTGGGATGAAAACCATACACGATTGTAAAGTTGGTGACACAATAACTGATTCAAGGGCAGAAAACACAATGCCTTTGCCGGGGTTTAAACCCAGCGTTCCCGTTGTATTCTCCTCTTTCTTTCCGGTGGAAGCCGACGATTATCCCACACTTCGCGACAGCGCGGAAAAGCTTGCGCTTAACGACGCATCATTTGTATTCACGGTTGAAAAGTCCAGCGCACTTGGGTTTGGTCTTCGTTGTGGATTTTTGGGCCTGTTGCATATGGAAATTATTTCAGAACGTCTTTCACGGGAATTTAACCTTAACCTTATAAACACAATCCCAAGCGTGCTTTATAAACTGCAACTGCGTAACGGAGAAAAAATAGACCTTGAAAACCCGGCAGATATGCCAGAGCCCACAACAATAACAAGCATAGAAGAACCGTGGATTCGTGCAACAATAATGGCACCAGACCAATACCTTGGCGCAATGATGTCGCTTTGCATCGAACGTCGCGGGATTCAGGAAAACATATCATATGTGGGAAACCGTGCGGTCTTGGTTTATAAACTCCCACTTGCGGAAATAGTGTTTGATTTTTATGACCGCGTCAAATCTTTAAGCCAAGGTTACGCGTCGTTTGACTATTCGCTTTCGGGGTATGAGGTAAGCGACCTTGTGAAAGTATCAGTACTTGTTAACGAAGAAGTGGTAGAGCCTTTATCCTTTCTATGTCATCGTGGCTTTGCAGAAAAACGCGGCCGCCAGATTATAGAAAAGCTTAAGGACCTTATACCACGGCACCAGTTTAAAATACCACTCCAGGCAGCAATCGGGGGCAAAATTATTGCACGCGAAACTATCGCGGCATATCGCAAAGACGTTACTGCAAAATGCTATGGCGGGGATATTTCTCGAAAACGTAAGCTTCTTGAAAAACAAAAAGAAGGAAAAAAACGTCTTCGCAGTTTCGGAAACGTAGAAATTCCGCAAACAGCATTTATAAACGCACTAAAGGTAGGATAAAATATGAACATAAGACCGGCAACAAAATACGATATAAAGTCTATCCAGGAAATACATAAAATTGTGGGCCCTGTCAATCTTGGCGATTCGCCAGAATGGGAAGAATATGAAGTTTTAGAAATCATGAAAGACCAACTCGTTTTTGTCGCAACAGACAACAATAACATCGTCGGTTTTATATTTGGAACAAAACTTCGTCCCTTTGGCGCAATGGTATGGAACGCTGGGGTATTGCCCGCATATCGTTCAAGACTTGTGGGACCGAAACTTATAAAATATTTTGAAGATTCTGCCAAGGCGCAAGGTATAGAGTGGCTGATAAGTTACCTGCATAATCGCGATATTCCATACGGCACAAAAATCCAGCGCAACGGAAACACCATATATATCGGAGATAAATATCTCGAGGCCTTGACCGTACTCCAAGGAACCCACAACGGGAAATAAAAAATGGAAAACTTTGGGCAAGTCAACAGTTGTTTGGCGTAGAGCGCTCTGTTATAACAAAGCATATAAGGAACATTTTGTGTAAAAATTGAAAAAGTTCAAACAGAAGGAAAAACATACCAAGCGAAATGAACACTATAAAACGCGTGATTATAACCATACTAAACAACGGAAGGAAGATCGAATAAATGGCGCACAGTTTTTATTTTTCTCCGCACATTCTCGATAATCTGCATGCCCCGCAGACGGGGTTTGACGTGGTGAAAGACACAGAAGAGCCTCGGCTTTGTATGTACATTACAAGTCGCGGCGCCAAGTCCTTTTTCGTTCGAAAACGAATCGGCGGGCGCGACATCAGAATAATAATCGGAAACTATCCGGAAGTGGATATTGATGTTGCACGCACGGCTGTGGACAAGGTTTTGGCAAACGCTTCAAAAAAAACTCCGGTAAGACGCAGGCCCATTGTTTTCAGAATTATATTCAACAACTATATTGAAAACAAAGTCAAACGCGCGGACGAGTCCAGAATAAAACTTGTTCGTACGGCACGGCGGCACCTTGGGCCGATTATGGACAAAATTATTTCCGAAATTTCAACCGCAGACATTAACGACACGATAAACAAAATTCGCGGCGTAACGATTCGCAATCGTATGCGCGATTTGGTCGTTGGGATATTTAATTTTGCAATGCAGGGTGGATTTACAAAAAGCAATCCAGCCGCAGAAATTCCGAAAATGGCAGAAAACAGACGCATTCGTACCATTAACGACGAATCGGTGCGACGCTTGCATTCGGCCATAACCAATATGGAAGATTTAAATCTTAGGGCCGCTTTCTTAATGCTTGTTTATTCGTTTACGAACAAGACACGCGTTTTTTCCATGCGGTGGGATGATTTAGACTTTAACAACTATACATGGTGCGGACTGCCTTTGTCTGACAACGCGGTAACGTTGCTTAACAATCTTCCCCAAGACGGCGACTGGGTTTTTCCTGGTGCACGGCGCGGCGGACACTTAACAGACCCGCGGACAGCATGGAGAAAACTGACTGCCCTTGCCAGAACCCCGGGTCTTCAAATGGACGACCTTCACAAATTCATCATGCGAAAGCTGACTTGGAGCCCAGACCGGGAAGCTCTTCGCGACAATATGAATACAATCCTTTGGGAAATTTTTCAAAATACATTTTTTAATTCGACTGATTTGTGATAGAATACGTCTATACGTGGATTTATAAAAGAGAATTAAAATGAAAATGTACAAACTTCCATTAATGGCTTTTGCCATATTTGCTTGCGTTGGTAATTATGCAAACAGTGCGGTATTTAACCAGACCGTAAACTGTGGTGCAGATAAAACTGCGTGTGGCAAGAAATCCGGAACACTTGTTGTAAATAATTTTTACGGTGGTGGTGTGACCGCACCAAACGGAGGCTGCATTGATACTGTAAAATCGCCCTGTGCGGCAAAAAAAGTAAAAAAGGTGCAGTATGTGGAACAGCCCGTAAGATACGTAGCGGCGCCCACACCAGTTGCGCGCCCAAATTATGACGAGTACGCAGTGGCTTATGAACCGGCACCCGTTCGTCGCGCCGAACCCCGTGATAGCGGAGAAAAAGATTGGTACATAAGTGCCCGAGTTGCGTTGAATTTTCTTAACTGGAAAAACGAATACTATACAGACTATCGTGGCTTCCCGCACGAAGACAAGTACTCGTTCGAGGCCATAGTCGGCGGAAATATTGCAGTTGGACATATATTTGGAAACGGCTGGCGCGGAGAGCTTGAGCTTGGGTACTCTGGCCAGTTCACAGACCAAGACGAAGGATTCAAGTTCAAACTTGGCGTGCCTTACGCTATGGCGAACGCGCTTTACGACTTTGAGAACGGAGTCTATCTTGGTGCCGGTATCGGCGCCGCAATGCCGACCACTACGTGGGAAGGCGACGCTTTCCTTGGGGGCGATGGAACAAAATCTGTTATTTCTCCGATTGGTGGCCTTATGCTTGGGTACGCTCATCCGATTGCAGAAAACACTGTAATTGACTTGCGCTATAGAATATCCGGGACCTTTGGGGGCAAGCACACGCGCAGCTTTGAAGACTGGGAAAACAATCTTTATACTTTTGAAACAGAAATAGGCTTGATACTTGAAAATCAGATTTCGGCTGGTATACGCTATCGGTTCTAAAAAAAACAGGGAAAAGACATGAAAAACAAAACCGCCTTATTTGTACTGACAAGTCTTATCGCAATGAACACTGCGATTGGGGCGCCCGCTATTCGGACGCTTGACTTGGGAAGCAGCTATGGCGGTACTATTGCCGCGGCGGCAGCTGGGCCAGCAAGTACGGCGCGTGTTGGCGCCCTGCGCATGAATACCCCCCTGCCAACAAGCGCTGCGGGAAGTACCGCGCGGGCCGCAATGGTCCCGGCCCAGTCACGTTTGGCGGTCGGTCAGTATCTTGGCGGAGCGGGCAGTATGGCAAGCGGAAAATCACCCATAAAGTCACAAAATCCCGCGGTAAGTTCGCGTGACCCTGATTTAAGCAACTACGTTACTTTCAACGAGTTTGAAGACCTTGAGGCTAACTTTGACAACTATTACACAAGAACAGAAACCGATTACCTCCTTGACTTTAAACAAGACCTTCTTATCGCGGGCGACGGCATAGACATTACAGAGAACGTAATATCCGTAATTTGGGACGGGGCCCCGCGTGAAATATTGCTGCGCAGATATAATAATTATCTTCAGTGGCAATATGTGGGCGATGAAATTTGGCAAGACCTTATAGACCTTGGGGACCTTCGCGGTGCGGACGGCACACAGGGAGAAAATGGGCTTTCTGTTGAACTTCGCGTTAACGAAGGCTGGATACAATGGCGCCAGATTGGCGGAACTTGGACTAACTTGATAGAAATCTCTGCGATAAGCGGCGGTGACGGAGTTCAAGGGGAAGACGGAGCAGACGGCCGAGAGGTTGAACTGCAAGCCAGCGAAACTCATCTTCAGTGGCGATACAAAGGCGACACGGAATGGACGAATATCATAGAGCTTTCGGCACTTCACGGTGCAAACGGAACATCCGGACGTGAAGTCGAAATGCGGGTAAATGCAAATATAATACAGTGGCGATATGTCGGCGATACTGCATGGAAAGACCTTATTAGCCTTACAGGCCTTGGGTACATAACAGAAGAAACCGACCCGACTGTTCCACTTAAACCGACCGAAGCGCATGCTGGCGATGCCGACTATGTACTTACATACGGAAAGACCGGCAGCACTATAACAAAGAAATGGCTTAACGTACTTCAATAGTAATAAAAATGACTCGCAGGACCGCATTTTTTACCGTTGCTTGTCTGCTTGCTTCAAGTGCAGCCTTGGCCGCACCTGCGGTGCGAACCCTTGGGGTGAACAATACTTACAACAGCTCTACCGCTGCGACTAATGCGGGCTCGACCGGTTCTGGTCCGACAATGAACAGGGCGGCTTCCTTGCGCGCCCCTACAAGACTCCCGACTGGCCCCAGTACTAACGCTGGTGTGGCTCGGGCTGGCTCTGGCACTGGGGCCCGCCTTTCCGTTGGCCAATATCTTGGTGGCGCAGGAAGTATGGCAAGTGGAAAGTCACCCATAAAATCGCAAAACCCAGCAAGCCGACCCCAACAAGAAATAGACCTTGACAACTATGTGACCATTAACGAGTTTGAAATCCTGCAGGACGACCTTGAGCTTAATTACTATACAAAAGAAGAAACAGATATATTGCTTGATTTCAAACAAGATATTTTAACTGCAGGGGACGGAATTGACATCACGGATGGAATAATTTCGGTTATATGGGATGATGCGGAACTCCGCTCTGGCGAAGACGGGAGTGATGGGCGAGAAATTTTGCTGCAAATGGACGGAACCGAACTTCAATGGAAATACAGCGGTGACGAAACATGGCGCTTTCTTGCAAACATGAACGAATATCGCGGAGACAAGGGAGACACCGGCGAAACCGGAGCAGACGGCCAGTCTGTAGAGATGAGGCTTGCCGACGGATGGATTCAGTGGAAGCGCGAAAACGATACGGCTTGGAACAATCTTGTGTCACTTGCGGAACTTTCGGGCGGCCTTGACATAAACGGAGAACCAGGAAATTTGATTATGTACAGCCAACTTGGTGATGACATAGCGGATACAACAATACCGGCAACATCAGTGCTTGTAAAACCAAAGGCAGAGCAACTTAATCCCGGTGACGGAAAATATGTGCTTGTTTTTGAAAAGAACGGGAACCGCGTTGGCAACGCAGAGTACATGAAAGTTTACTAGAAATAAAACAAAACTAAAAAACGGAGAGAATGATGAAAAAAATAATACTTACATCAATCGCAACATTATTAACAATCGGCGCGGCAACTGCGGCGCCCCTGCCAGACGGAGGTGTGGTAGGTTCGACTACGTTCAACACCAAAATTGGTGATACGGCTCAGCTTCAGCCCAAGTATACATCGACGACTATTGTTGGCGCGTTGAACGAAATTGACATGAATAAATTTGTCGCAGGCACAAATATACAAATAAGCGAACCTGACCCAACCACGGGCGAGAAAACCATAACCGCAATAGTAAATGGCGAAGTCGCAGCCGGTGATAATAATATAGTGACTGGTGACACCGTGTATCAATATATAGACGGTCTTGATTTGGGCGATACGGTTGATGCAGGAACTAATATCATAATAAGCGCAGGTCCGAACGGAGAAAAAGTCATCAATGCAACCGCAAACGGAAATATTGAAGACGGCGATACAGGACTTGTAAGTGGCGATACCGTATATCAATATATAGAGAACTTGGAAGTTGGTGACGTGGTCAATCAAGGCGAAGGAATAAGTATAACCGAGGAAGCCGACGGCAGCAAAACAATAAGCCTTGACGCAGAACTTGGGGATAAAGTTGAGGCCGGGGAAAATATTACGATTACGACCAATCCAACAACGGGCGCAAAAATAATAAATTCAACCGCAATGCCAGAGCCTCCTGCCGAGTGTTTCCAAGGCGGAGTAAACAACTGTATCGCGGCACAAAGCGAACCGGGGGTTTGGAAGTGGTTACCAATGTATTAAAAAAAAGGCGGGGTAACCCGCTTTTTTTTCGTGGCTCGTGGTTTGAACTTTTTGGAAATCTATCAACAAGCTAAAAATATGAGTCACGATTTTTTTTGTTTTTTTCGCTTTTAGCGATTCGCATTTTCTGATATAATAGGAACAGATTCGAATAAAGACACTTGTGTCAAAGCCTTGGAATACAAGGGGTTCGGGAAAACAATTCGTGGGACTTGGGCCTGCATAAAAAACTCTAATAGGGAGAGAATAATGAAAAAAATAGTATTGTCAGCTTTCGCAGCTATGATGGTCACAGGCGCAGTTCATGCAGTCCAGGCAAAAATTACACCCGCATCTGTCACGGGCGTTCCTGCCGTTGCATCTAACCCCGCCACAGACATAAATATTGTCGCCTCCAAAGCTTACGTTGACCGTAACGATGCCGTTCTTGAAGAGGACATCGTCAGCCTTAATAACGTAAAGGCTCAGTTGGAAGACACCGGGACCGCAGGCGAAATCGCAACCGTTGACGCAAGTGGTCAGTATATTCGTTCGGGAACTTCATTGGAAGATTTGACTAACTCTATAGTTGAAAGCGGAACTATCGCGGGCGACGTTGTTGGAAGCGGCACCGTTAATGACGGAGTTCTTGAATTCACAGATGTACAACTTCAACCAAACACAGTTGAAACCGCAAACATAGTTGATAAAAACGTTACTGCGCCAAAAATTGCAGACGGCGTTGTTACAAGCACAAGCGACGCGGTTACAATTGGCCGTAATGCCACAACTCAAGCGTACGAAATCGGAATTGATGTTTCTGAAATCGTAAAGTCGGGTATTGCAAATGAAATAAATGCAACCACTGGTGCAATCGACGTCAAGTACGACGATACAACAGTTGGTGTAAATGCGGCGAACGAACTTGAGGTTAAGACCGGCGGAATCACAACGACTCAGATAGCAGACGGCACAATCACAACAACCGATATTAATGCCGGGAACATTGTAAATTCAACCGAAGGAATTTCTGCCGCATCAACAGATACTGAACTCGCAACTGGTAAGGCCGTTTACGAATTCGTAACAGATACCGCCGCAACTAATGGCGAACTGACAGGCGAAGTTGAAGGTACTGGAAATGTTGTTGACGGAAAACTTACAATCGAAACAACCGTAAATACCGATAACACAATCAAACGTGATGCAACAGGTAATTTGTCTGTAAACATTGACGGCGAGTCAATCGTTGCAGATACAAACGGGGTTTTGTCGGTTGATGTAGACCAAATCGTTAAAGGTAACAATGTAAATATCGAAATTGAGGCAGATGGCGAGATTGCAGTAAAAGCACCAGTCCAGGGCTGCTTGGCGGTTCTTACCGCTGCGGGGCTTAACGCAACAACCGGCCACTGTAACTTGAACATGGATGAAGCGACTGGTGCGTTCACATGGGAGGCAGTTATTCACTAGGTCGATTGACGTTGCTTAAAAAAGGGCGGGATGACCCGCCTTTTTTACGTAATCTGAGCCCCCCCCACTTGCTGGAAAGCACAACCCACAAGCTCAAATCCCATAATCCGAATATTGAAAAAAATCTTTTTCAATAAAAAAATTGATTTTATGCCTGTTTAAATGCTTGCCTATGGTTTCAAGATGTTATATTATATGACGAAACGTTTTAATCTTTAAACTCTTTAATGTACAAAAAAACCGGTATTTTTGCAGTATCAATTATCGCCATGATGGCTGTGTGGTTTTCAGTCAGTGACGTACGCGCCGAAGATTCCGGCGTCTTGGCGTCCAAGGCCTACGTAGACCGCGAGCTTGAACGTAAGGCAACCGGGGTCTATACCGGAACAGCACAAAACTTGCCAGATTGGGAAACTGGAAACTTTAACGCACGTACCGGGCCCGAGTTCGTACTTGAACGCGGTACGATTTTTAGCACCTTTTTGAATTCTAAATACCCAGGTTCAGATTTAGGTGGTGGGGCGACACTTACAATTGAAGTTTTTGGTGGCGGTCCCGTGTATAAACACAGCGTGGTTATGCCAGACGGTAATGGCGTTATCCCAGAAGGAAAGCTAAAAAACGAAGTTCTGTTTTTCTTTAATGGGACCAGATGGTACCTTATCGGCAGCGATACAAGCTTGACTGAATTGGCCGAGGCGGAGAATATCGGTCAGGGGGTTGTAAAGTCAATTGAAACCGACGGCGATAAAATTACCGCGAATCGGGAACTCGTTGACTTGCATGACCTTGAATGGTCTGCAAAAATGCCAAGCGTTTTTGCAACAACAAGCGGAACTTCGCCTAATTTTGAAATCTCGGGCGTCGGGTTTACAGAGAACAACCTTGTTCCCGGCGTAACGGTTGTTGCGCGCCTGCATGCGACAATGGGAAATGGGGGTTTTCAGTACCTTAAAGTAGGTAGTTCTGCGGCAAAACCAATCGGAGTTGCGGGAAATCTTAATCCTTCTGCATGGGCGGTCAAGGGTGCAACGGTAGAGTTTGTTTATACGGGTGATAGCTGGGAAGCAAAGAATGGCGATATGAGCTATGACCCCAAGCCAATGACCGCCGAGGAGATAGACGATGGAACAGAAACGGGCCCACGGACGATTTCGCCACAAGTCTTGGTTGAAAATTTTGTCGGCAAGAACGATATAGCAACAACGACTCAACTTGGGATAGTACGGCTTGGCGCAGATAAAGACTCTGCCATAGAAACCACCCCCGGAAAAGCTGAGAGCGGGACGTACTATCCGGTTCAAACCAACGCATATGACCAGCTGATAGTAAAAGTTCCAGAAGTCTCTGGCGAGCAAGGTGCCGTTGGTCCCAAGGGAGACAAGGGAGATACTGGCGCCCAAGGTCCGGCCGGTCCACAAGGAGAAAAAGGGGACAAAGGCGATACAGGCGCCCAAGGAGAGGTTGGTCCCAAAGGTGACAAAGGTGATGCCGGAGAAACTGGCGCCCAGGGTGAAGTTGGTCCCAAGGGAGATAAGGGTGACAAAGGGGACACAGGCTCTGTTGCAAGTATAAATAATGTTGGCTCTGGTCCGGTGGTCACAGATGTTACGCTTAATACCACAACCGGCGTTTTGACAAGAACACTTGGAACACCGCTTGCGTCAACCAGTGCCGCGGGACTTATGTCCGCGACAGACAAAACGAAACTTAACGAGCTTGAAAACTATGAACTTCCCAAGGCGACGGCGACGGCGCTTGGCGGAGTCATGGCGGGCCATGCAACAGCGGCGACCAGCGCGGGTACACTCGCCACCAGTGGAACTCTGCGACCTGTGCAGTTGACCTCGACCGGTCAAATGGCTGTCATGGTGCCCAGCGATTCGGATACCAAGTACACTGGGACTGCGCCAATTACTGTAAATGGGACAGTTATAAGTCACGCACTTGGGGCAGACGACGCGACAACCGGACCAACAGCAAGCGCGACAGTTGGACCAGGTGGCACAATTGCCGTTCCAAAGATTACAAACAATGCAACTGGTCACATCACGGCAATTTTTTCGAGTACGATTACTTTGCCAAGTATGGCAACAACCGGGGCAGCCGGTTTTATGTCTGCGGGTGACAAAACAAAGTTGGATGGTTTGACTCCGTATACATTGCCCTTGGCGACGAATACAGTTCGTGGTGGGGTTATGCTTGGGGCAGC
>QMCE01001380.1_pt1 | contig 13293 bp, 9 predicted proteins | sample 1821851 | NCBI WGS metagenome assembly QMCE01 (sample SAMN09453174, study PRJNA476694) | Termite gut metagenome, whole genome shotgun sequencing project. | isolation source: worker | host: Odontotermes sp. | place: South Africa:Pretoria | collected 2016-01-28 | reverse complement strand
ACCCCCGCCGCGGGCGGAAGAATGCGCCAGAAACGCCGGAAGTAGAAATCGCCAAGGGCAAACCGCCCCCGCTCCCTGTCCCGCAGCAGACCCAGCGCAATGAAGTAGCCGGAAATGACGAAAAACATGTCCACCCCGACAAAACCGCCCCGCGCAGCGCCGAAGCCCGCATGGTACAGCACCACCGCCCCCAGCGCCACCGCGCGGAGACCGTCGATGTCGTCGCGGCGGGAGCCGTCACGACGGGGGGGCGCGGAAAGAGTCTCTGTGCTGTTCTTCGTCATTGCGCTTTCGCTATTTCCGTCTGAGGCCGTTCAGGAAAACCTTCTTGCGCGGATTGTCCTGATCCGGCCAGAAATTGTCCGGCGGCGTGCCCTCGTGCTCCAGGCTGAATCCTTCCCAGTCCCGGAAGGAGAGGTACGAATAATCCCAGCCGTGCTTGTCGAAAATATCCAGACAGTCCGCCAGCCACACGTCCGCGTTCGGCGCCCAGGAGACGACGGAGAACTCGCCGATGTAGATCCGCGCGCCGTACTTCTTCTGGAAGTCGACGACAGGCTGCATTTCCTTTTCCAGACGCGAATGGCTCCAGAATTCGTCCCCGACAATGCCCGGATATTCCACGGGGCCGGTGAGACCCGACGCCGGCGGGGTGGTCTCGGGCAGCACATACTGGTGCGTGTAGAAGAAGGGATCGTAGATGTGCGCCTGATAGATGACGTCCGGCAGCGGCAGCGGTTCGTACCCGACCCAGGCGAAGGGCGCGCCGCCCCGGTTCGGGGAGACGATCAGAATCGACTCCGGATCGATTGCCCGGACAGCCTGCGCGGCGCGGAGCATGAGCGCCGGCAGGGCGTTCTTCGCCAGCGCCGCCTGCGAGAGCTGGGGTTCGTTCAGCAGATCGTAGGCCCAGATGACGTCGCGGTGGGGGTGGTTCCTGAAACGGGTCGCGATGCGTTTCCAGAGTTCGACAAAGTGATCCGCGTAGAGCGGCTCGTCGAACATGCGGATGACGTTCTGCGCGCTCCAGCCGCCCGGAGGCGTGTGGAGATCGAGAATGAAGACAAGGCCGAGCGCCTTTGCGGCGGGGAGGAGGGACTCCAGATTGTTCAGCATGGAGTTGAACCAGGCGTCGTATTCGACGAGATCAAGCTCCTTGCCGAACTGCATCCAGTTCCGGCCGAGGGGAAAGCGGATGACGTTCGCGCCCCAGTCCCGGATGACCTTCAGCTCCACATCGTACAGCCCGCGAAAAGGCGCCATCACGCCCTTGAGGCGCGGCGTGGAGGTTACGCGCGTGCTGTACCGCACCCCGGCGTCCGCGCCGTCCGCCCCGTCCGGCACTGCGCAGGCGGCGGCAAGCATCACGGCGGCGGCGAGCAGAAAGAGACGTCCCTGTCTTTTCAGCATGCGTTTCCCTTCTTCAACGGATAGGTGCAGCGGAAATAGTTCCGCGCGTAGGCGAAGAGTTCCTGCGCGCGGCGCAGGCGGCGCGGATTGCCGCCGAACAGCGCGGCCAGCCGCAGCGCCAGCCCTTTTGCAAAAGCCCCCCCGCAGTCGGCGATGTTGCAGAGAAGTGCGCCGGCGGCGGAGTGGTGCTTTTTATAGTACAGCTTCCTTCCGGCAGCCATGTACCCCATGCGCAGAGGGGAAATTTTCCCCTCGCCGAAGGTCGCCCCCTCCAGGTGCGTCACCGTCGTCTCCGGCGTGAACCAGGTCTCCCCGAACGCGAGAAGCCGCCGGCAGAGATCCGTCTCCTCCGCGTAGAGGAAAAAATCCTCGTCAAACCCGCCCACGCCCCGGTACGCGTCCGCGCGGATCATCAACGACGCCCCGCAGCACCAGTCCACGCGGCAGGGCGCGCGCAGCCGCTCCTCCGGAATGAACTGCGACAGCCTGCCCCGGAGCGCCGGCATGCGCCGCTCCACAGCCTCGCCCACCCCTTCCGCCCCGAAAAACACCCGCGCGGCGGTCGGGAAATTGAAGGCGGCGCGCTGCGCCTTCCCGTCGCGGCCGATCAGGCGCGAGCCGGCGGCGGCGGCGGAGGGCGCGCTGTCCAGAAAGCGGGCGAGAACGCCGGCGCTGTCTTCGTGCAGCAGGGTGTCCGTGTTCAGGAGATAGATGTATTTCCCCTTCGCCTCGCGCGCGCCGGCGTTGCAGCCGCCGCCGAAGCCGATATTGACGGGAAGCGTGACGAGAAGAAAGCCCTCCCCCTCCGCCCGCAGCCTGTCCGCGGAGTCGTCGCCGGATCCGTTCTCGACGACGATGATCTCGTGCGGGGTCGCGCGGCAGTGTTCCGTTATGCTCCGCACGCAGTCCAGCGTCATCCCCGGCGTCCGGAAATTGACGAGCACGGCGGAGACGGAGGGCGCGGCGCCCGTCACGGCAGCACCAGAAAACTGCGCACGTCGCTGTTGTAGCCGTGCATCGCCTTGTCGTACACGGCGCGGACATACCAGTGGTAGCGGCCGGCCCCCGGAGGCGAGAACAGGTGCACGTACTGCCGCAGACCCGGCTGTTCCTTTATGTAGACGCGCTGCCCCATGAGATCGTGGCGGCTGATGATGACTTCGTAGCGGATGGGGTACTGCGCCTTGCTCACGAGATCGTCGTCGTTCACCACCTGTTCCGTCGGGAGCCAGCTGAGGCTCACCATGCTGTTTTTCGGGAAAATGGCGTTGTTCTGCGGGGTGAGCGTGTGCACCCTGCTCACCATCTGCGCGGTGCGGGGGACAAGGCCGCGCGTGGGGAAGCGATCAGGATCCACCATTTCGCGGGGCATTTCAAAGGTCGCGTCCCGGCCGCCCGGCGTCGTGTAGTAGGGGATGAACATCGAGCGCTCCCGCGAGGGCGGGGGCATGGTGGCGGCGGCGAGGGGATCGGAGGTTATCGTGGCGTCCCGCGCGGAGGCGGGCGCCGCCGCCGACAGGAGCGCGGACAGGAGCGCGCACAAAAGGGCGAAGAGCGCATGCAGCGCGGGGCTTTTCATCATTTTGTCCTCGGCGTGAGCTTGACGTAGGTCGCCTCGTCGCTGGGCGAGGGGACGGAGCGGAAGCGGTTTTCGCAGGCCAGGCAGGCGGCGCAGTCCTTGCCGTCCCGGAGCGAGCGGCGGAGGGTGCGGAACTTTTCGTTCCGCCAGATTTCCTCGAAGCCGGACGTGTGGAGCGACCCCATCGTCATCGCCTCCGGCGCGAAACAGCAGGCGCGGACATCCCCTTCGAAAGACACCATCACATACAGCCAGGGCATCCGGCAGCGGGGAAGCTTTTCCCCCCCGCCCTGCCCCGCCCCGTCCGGCGCGGCGAAGTCGTAGGGGAGGTCGACGAAGAGGCGCTTCCCCTCCGCCGCGGCCCGCGCCTCCGCGAACGCCGCCCGGCACTCTTCGGGGGCGTACACAAGGCTCTGGTCGCGGAACTCCTCGTCCCAGACGACAAGGTTGCTGACAAAGAGGGAGTCGACGCCGAGGGGTTCGAGAAGGTTGATGAGGGCGGGAAGTTCGCGGATATTGTCCTTCATCGCGACGAAGGCGACGCGGAGGTCGAAATCGAGGTTCTTTTCCCTGCGGGTCTGCGCAATCGCGGCGAGGTTTGCCAGCACCCTGTCGAACTTCGCGCGTTCGCGGATGCGCTCGAAGGTTTCCTTTGTCCCGCCGTCAACGGAGAACGTGACGGAATGCAGCTTCGACCGCGTCAGCGCGCGGATGCGGTCGAGAACGGGCGGCGTCATGGTCATGCCGTTTGTAAAAAAACCGAAACGGCTGGAGTGGATGCGGGGCAACAATTCGTAGAATGCCTTCGAAATCAACGGCTCGCCGTAGCCGAAGAGAATCGTCTCCTGCGCGCGGGCGGAAATGGCGGAGATTTTGTCGTAGAGGGACGAGGAAATGTCGCCGAGGGTGAGGGCGTGCTTGTGGCGGGAACACATGATGCAGTTGATGTTGCAGCGATTCGTCACCTCAACCTGGAGGCGTATGGGGGGGACGGGCGTCTCCGTCTCGCGGAGCGCCCCGAAGGCCGAACGGGCGGAGTTGCAACGTGTGAGCCACGAAGCGTCTCCAAAAAACGTGTCCATTCTTCGTAGAAAATTGGCGATAACTCTTGCCATGGCATTCCCTTGCATTACGAAAGAACCGACCGGATTGTCCGCATGCGGAGTGCGGTCACTATACCGCTTCCACACAGGGCTGTCAAGGCGACGGCAGCCAAAAGCAGGCAGAACACGGCGTCCGTGCCCGGATGCATCGATACGACCAGCGCCGCAGGCGCAACCGTCAGCCCTATCGCCCGCGTGAGCTTCGCTCCGCGCGAACGTTCCAGCGCGGCGGCGGGAAGAATACGCAGACCGGCAATTCCCATCAGCCACGGCGCGGCAACAAACCCGGCGCAGGCGCCGAACAGCCCGCCCCACCCCGCGCCCGCGGCAAGAAAGCCGCAAAACACCGGAACCGAGCAGAGCATGAGGAGAACCGCAGTCCGCTCCCGGCCGATGGCCTGCAGGAGCGTCTCCGCCTGCAACTCCACCGCGTGCGCCGGCAGCATGAAGGCGAGGACGGCCAGAAGCGGCGCGGCCGGCAGAAACTTCACGCCGAAAACAAGCGGCACGGCGAGCGGCGCGGCGGCGGCCATCAGGAAGGTCCCGAACAGGCTCGCCGCGAGAAGGAAGTTCAGAATCCCCCGCATCCTGCCGCCGAAGTCTTCCGCGCCCTCGCTCCAGCGGCGGCTCACCTCCGGGAAGGTCGCCGCCACCACGCTGTCCGGCCCCACGAACGCGAGGTTCACGACGCGGACGGCGCATCCGTACAGCCCCATCTCCTCGTCCGTGAGGAACCAGCCCAGCGTCAGGACGTCCGCGCGGTACAGGACAAGCCCCAGAATCATGATGGGCGCGAATGCCCGGAGCTGCCCGCAGGTGCGGCGGACATGCGCCCGGTCCACACGGATGCCCTGCCGGAGAGCCGGCCGCGACAGGGGCAGCGCATACAAATACCCCGCGCCGATCAGCCCCAGCACCCGGCTCGCCGCATACGCGGCCGTCAGCCCGTACAGCCCGTACCCCGCGAGAAGCGCGCCCACGCTCAGCGCCACCCGCACCGTCTGCTCCAGCAAACCGAGGCGGAACAGATTCCCCCCCGTCCCCCGCGCCATGAACACCGACTCCGCCACGGCAATCAGACCCGACAGCGGCAGGCTCAGCCCCATGATCGCGGCCAGAAGCAGGAACTCCCCCTCCCCCTTCAGGAGATACGCAATCGCGAGGAAGAGCGCGTACGCCGCCGCCGACGCGGGCAGGATAATCGCCACAGCGCTGCCGACGGCCAGCCCCTCCTCCTCCGGCCTTTTCCCTATTTCCCGCGACAGAAGCTGCCCGAGACCCAGGGTCGCCATGCCCTGGAAGAGCGTCGCCAGCCCGTTCAGCAGCACGTACACCCCGAAGTCCGCCACCGTCAGCAGGCGCGCCGTGACGAAGAACAGGAGGAACGAAAACACCGGCAGCGTCAGCCGCCCCGTCAGCACCCCCACCGTGCTGCGGAAAAGGTTCCTGCTCATGCGGGCCGTTCCGCCAGGCACTCCACCCGCTCCACATGCACAAGGCGCACCAGCACCGGCTCCGCATCCCAGTCCTCGTGCTTCGTGCCGAGAACAGCCTGCAGCCCCGTCGTCACCGCAATCATCATCCCGTACAGATACCCGCAGTCCACCTGCCGCGTCAGCGGGGAAAAGTCGTCGCTGATCCAGAAGAGGATGAAGGTCGTCGCGAACGCGAGACAGAGCGGCGCCAGCTCGTCATTCCGGTGCCGGAGGCAGCTTCGGATGGCCGCCAGGAACACCGTCGCCGGAATCATCAGGTAAAAGAACGAACCCACAATCCCCACCTCGCTCATCCAGAGAAGGTAGGAGTTCTCCACCGGCATCGGCACCTTGGTCGCGCGGCGGATTTCCTTCACGTCCGGATGCATCCGCAGGAGCGGGATATGGTTCCCTATGCCGCCGCCGAAGAGGGGCGCGCGCGCAATCCGGGACTTCGTCGCGTTCGCCAGAATCACGCGGGAGTCCATCGCGACGGCGTCGGACTGGTAAAAGCGCTGCATGAGCGCGCCCCAGAACATCACGACCAGCATCATGCACGCCAGCAGGAACAGGGCGGCGTACTTTTTCATGAAGTCGTAAATCCACGTCCGCCCCTGCACCTTCACGGAAACGAGCAGGTAGAAGAACCCGCAGATCGTCAGCCCCAGCCAGGACGCGCGGGAGGAGGTCGCGAGAATCGTGAACGCCGCCCCGCCCCAGACGCCCCACAGAAGCGCCTTGTGCTTCACAATCGGCTTCGCCGACAGGAGCGCCGCCCACAGCAGGAGCGCCGCCGCGGACATCGCCACGCCCAGATACCCCGGGTGGCCGAACGTCCCCGTCACGCGGTACATCGACCCGCCCATCATCCCCTCCGTCACGCCCATGCCGAAGGACAGCCCGATGAAGGTGCCCCGGTAGGGCAGGACGTTGAAATATTCCATCATGGCCAGCACGGACTCGAACCCCGCCGCCGCCGCGAGACCGTAGAGGAACACGGGCAGGTACGCGTACACCCACTCCCTGTCGGAAAACACATGCGACAGGAAGAGGATGATGACGAGGATCTTCGCGTCGAAGGTCATCTGCGACAGCGCGCGCCCGCTGTCCGGCGCGTAGGTGTACGACGCGGCGGCGACCGCGGAATACCCGAGAATCGCCCACTTCGTCCACTTCGGCAGCACGAGGCGGAAACGCCGGCGGGCGCCGGCGAACTGGTTCAGCATCATCAGGACGAAGAGCGCGCCGAAGACAATCTCGATGGTGCTGATGAACTGGTAGGCGGCGTTGCCGTAGGTGAGATTGAAGAGGTTGCTCGTGCCGATGCCGAAGAAGGTGCGCGGATTGATGATGAAGGAAAAGCCGAAGATGAAGAACAGCGCCTTCTGCAGCACGCCGATGCTGTAGAACAGGCACGCCCCCCACAGCGCCGCCATGGCGGAAATGGCCACCGCCATCGCCCGGACGCTGCCGGAGAAGCCGTACGCGAACGCGTACCCGCCCGCAAGCGCGCAGCAGACGGGCAGGAGAAAACGCGTCAGAAAGCGGTTCGGATGACTGGAATCAAAAAGCTCCACAATACTCCCTCTCCCCTGCGGCCGGCAATGCCCCTCCCGCAACAGGCTCTACGACAGCCTCTTGTACAGCCACCGGGGAATGTAGAAGCGCCGGCGGTTGCAGATGACGCCGAGGACGGACGCGCCGCTCATCGTCAGATCGTCGTTCATGCTTTCGAGAACAGCCTTGCGGGTGTGCTCCAGATGCACCACGGGAAGGGTCGCCTCCGTGAGGGCGGCGAGGTGGAAGCTGACGCTGTCCGCGTTCAGCGGCAGCGCGTCGAAGATGACGACGTCGAAGTCGGCGCCGAGGGAGGCGAGATCCTCCGACGTTGTCCGCAGCATCGCCGCGCGCACGTCCGTCCCCCCGACGCCGGGCGCGAGAACGCGCACCTCGCCGGGCTGGCATCTCTCCGGAACGATGGATCTGTCCAGCAGCCAGTCCGACAGGCTCTCCTTCGCGTCCGGGGGCTCGTCCGTCGCCTTCCGTCCGGGCAGATGGGCGTTGACGAGAAGGATGCGGAGGTTGTACGTCCGGGACATGTACTTCGCCAGCATCCACGCCAGCGTCGTCGCGCCCGCCTTCGCGCCGCTGCCGACGACGAGGATGGACTTCGGAATCGACAGCTTCTTTCCCTTGTAGAAGAATTTCCGCCCCAGCATCGCGAGGGAATGCTCCGGCATCGGCAGATCGCCGTCGCCGCGCTTCCGCACCTCCGGAACCGACACGAGCGCGGGGCCGGGGAATTTGTCCTCGACAGCCTCGATCGTGTAGGCGACGTCGCTGAAGCTTTCCATGAAGAAGGCGTAATAGAGCGCGAGGAAGACGCTGAAGACCACCCCGAGCGCGATGTCCCGCATCGGCTTCGGCGACTCGGGCGTGTACGGCCGCGTGGGCGGCTCGATGATCATCAGGGTGTTGATCCGCTCGTCGTCCATCCGGGACGTGACGCGCGCCGCCTCGCGGTTCCTGCCGTAGGCGAGGAGGGCGTCGCCGGCGACGTCCACTTCGCTTTCCAGCGCGCGCATCTCGACGCTCTTCGCCTCAAGGTTCGCCATGTGCTCCTCGGCCTCGGCCTTCTGCTTCGTCGCCTCGTCGAACATGATGCGCGCGTTCAGCGCCTGCGCCTCCAGGGTAGAGAACGCGGTGCGGTACAGCCCCTCGCGGAGTTCGCGCATTTCGCGCTGGATGAGGAGCAGCTCCGGGTGATCGGGGCCGACCTCCGCCTTCAGGCGGCTTTCGCGCGCGAGAAGGGCGGCGATGCTCCTGAGGTTGTGCACCATGCCCGTGTCGTCGCGCATCACGCGGGACAGTATGCTCTCCGGCTCCCGCCTCGCCTCGTCCGTCTTGAGCGCCTCCAGGAAGCCGTTCGCCTGGGTCAGTTCGGCGCGGCTTTCGTTGATCACCTGTTCCAGGCGCGCCAGCTCCACCCGCGCCTGATCGCGCTGCGACTGGATGTCCAGAAGACCCCACTCCCTGCGGAACGCGGCCAGCCTGTCTCCCGCCTCGCGGAGCGAGGCGCGGAGCGTCGCCTCCTGGTCGGCGTAGAAGGGCATGTCGCTGCCGGCCGTGCCGCTCGTGGCGCGGAGGTTCTCGTAGGCTTCGAGGAATTTCGTGAGAAAGGTCTGCGCGAACACGGGCGACGGATGGGTGAAGCGGGCGTGGATGACGCCGCTGTCGTTCTGCCGCGCGATGTTGAGCCGGCTGGCGCAGGCGAGGATAAGCTCTTCCCTGCCCGTCATTTCGTGCAGGACGCCGTAGCGGATGAGCCAGCCGCGGAGGCGGTTGATGAAGGAGTACGGGTCGGGCGGCTCCGGCGCGGGTTCCGGCCCCGCCGCCGCGTCGCTCCCGCCGAAGCGGCTGCGGAAATAATTGAAAATGCCCATGAGCGGCGGGCTTGGCGGCCTCTGCGAAAGGACATCCTCCGGCATGTTCGCGAGGGCGTCCTCGATGATGCGGCGGTTGTTCAGCACCTCCATCTGCGTGGCTATCTGGTCGTCGTACATGACCATGAGGAGGGTGGCGGCCGCCTGGGCGTTCGCTGTGGACGCGCCCATTTCGCGGCCGAGGGGGATCATGAAGCGCGTCTCGCTCAGGTACTGCGGCGTCCGGCTGTACGTGGCGACGCAGACAAGAAGAACCGCGAGGAACGCGATCAGAAGAATCGCGTTCCTTCGGCGGAAAAAGGCTTCCAGAATTTTTCTCACTGCGGCGCCTCCTCATTCGGCTCCGGCCTTCCGGCGCATGCGCCTACCACGGCCCGAAGCTTCGCTCATTGCCCCAGACATAGCCGTACTGCATCGACTGGGACGTCTCCACGGGCATCATGTTCCGGACATACATCAGGATGCCGTCGTTCAACTTCTTGATCTGGTGCGGAGGAACGTAGACGATGTCGTAGCGCCGCACCATCACGTCCTCGGAAAGGTTGCCCTCGTTGAGAATCTTCCGCACGTCGACGAGGCGTCCCGTCGGGCAGTCGTCCTCCGAGTCCGCGCGGAGCACGGCCACGGTCGTCAGATCCGCGCCCGGCTGGTACCCGCCGGCGGCCGCGATGACCTGCGACACGCCCATGGGCTTGTTGATGGGAATGGGCCCCGGGTTCGCGACTTCGCCGAGGACGTAGAGGTAGTTCGAGCCGATGCTCCGCAGTTCCACGTCCACAAGGGCGCCGGGGAGCGCCTCCGCGTATTTGGCCCGGATGATGTCGCGCACCTCGTCCATGTGCTTGCCGGCGAGGAGGACGCGGTCGGCGAGGGGCAGCGGAAGGTAGCCGTCCTGGCCGACGGTGACGTCCCGGATCTGGCCGGTGATGCCGTTGGATATGGTGGACTGGAGTTCGCGGAGCTGGGTGTTGAAGGCGAGGACGGAGGCCGTGACCTGCACGTTGTTGAATATGCCCTGCATGCGGTACATGTCCGTCAGTTCCTTGCTCGCGTCCACGGAACTCTTCCCCGCCACGAGGAGGGGCTGCATGAAGGGCACGGGAATGCAGCCGTCGGGCTGGATGACGGCGTTCCGGTTCAGGTGTTCCTGCTGGTGGAATTCCAGAAAGAGGGTGTCTCCTATCTGCATCGGGTATTCCGGCAGCGGTTCGTGGCGGGTGTAGAACGAAAGGCCGATGACGTCGCCGGGCGCAAGGGTGAAGTACGGGTCGAGGTACGGCATGGAATAGGACGTCTTCGACTCCCTCTCCGCCATGGTGGAGACGTTGTGCCGGTTCATCGCGTACTTTTCCTCGTCCACCCGGACGCCGCCCGGGGTGGGAGCGATGCAGCCGGCGAAGGCCGCGAACGCCAGTGCGAGAAGGAGCGTTTCCGCCCGTTTCCGCCGCGTTCCTGGTTCCGCTTCGCGTAGTGTGTTTGTCCGCATGGCCGCAGCATCCTCACGCCTGTACAATCTTCGGTTTGCACCTTCCTCTCTAGGGTATTGCCCCGCCGTGAACATTTCTTTTAAAAAAAACTGAAAGAAACCCTATTGTAACAGAAAGCAGGCGAAATGTAACGACGACGATCAAGCCAAACTGTGAATAAGCGTTTCGTACTGATCCGCTATGTCGTCCCAGTCATAGCGGCGTCTGATAATCTCCCGCGCGTCGCGCCGCTTCCCGTCCAGCAGCGCCTCGTTCTCCAGCGTCCAGCGCATGGCCGTGACGAGCGAGGCCTTCTCCGGAATGAAAAAGAGGCCGGCGTCGCCAAGCACCTCGCGGTTGAACACCACGTCCCGCGCGATCACGAAACAGCCGTGCGCCATCGCCTGGAGGAGCGCGGGGTTTGTGCCGCCCACCTCGTTCCCGTGGATGTACGCGTGGCAGTTGCACCAGAGTTCCCGGAGGAGATCCTGATCATAAATGAAGCCTGGCTGAAGAACCCTGCCACCCGCCAGCGCCTTCAGATCCCGCTGGTATTTGCCCTCGTAGCTTGCCCCGCCCACAAGAACCAACTTTTTATCGGTCTCCAGATCGAGAAACGCGCGCGCCGTCATGAGCGGATTGTTCCCCGGCTCGAAGCGGGTGACCTGGAGAAAATATTCCTTCGGCTTCAGCCCCAGGGAGTCCAGAAGTTCCGGGCGGACGCTGTTCTCGCAGCAGGCGCCGTGGGGAATCGTCGTGCTGTCCGTGCGGTACTCGTCGCGGTAGTAGTCGCCCATGGCGTGCGCGTCCGTGAGTATCCGGGTCGCCACCCAGGTGCCGATCCGCTCGCCCATCTTGAAGTATTTCTGCCGCAGGGGGGTGTATTCCCCGCGCTTCCATTCCAGGCCGTCCGTGTGGAGAACGAGCGGGGCGCGCTTGAGGCGGAGGGGAAAGAGCACGGGCGAATTCGCCACATTGCAGGCGAGAATGAAGTCCGCGGGGCGGAAGAGGGCGTGGAGGACGGAGAAGGCGGTGTGGGAGAGCGTTTCCAGCGACTGCCTCCGGAGGGCGGGGAGGTAGACGCAGCGCATGCCCTTGCAGACGGGCACGCGCCTTTCCGGCGGATAGGAGCTTTTCCGGCAGTACACCGTCACGTCGTATCCGCGCGCGGCGAGGCGGGTGCCGACTTCGTCCACGCAGGTCTCGAAGCCGCCGTAGTTCGCCGGCACGCCGCGCGTGCCCAGTATGAGGACGCGCAGAGGCTTCTCCCCCGTTTTCGTGCCCTGCCCCGCGTTTGCCGCCGTGCCTGCCGCCGCCTCCGGCCTGTCCGCGCGCACCCATTCCGCCGCGCCGGGCTTTCCCCCCGTCTGTGCCCGGAGCGCCCACCAGACGCGCCAGACCGCGTACACGGGAATCATGCACCAGGCCTTGAGGGAAAGACGATCAAACTTCGGCAGCCCCAGCGCGAAGTACAGGGCGTACAGCACGAGAAGCAGGAGCGCGAATGCGGACAGCCACGGGGCGAATATAAGGGTCAGAACCGTCGCCGCCGCCAGCCCCAGAAGCTGGGCGGACATGCTGGGCGCGGACAGATACACGCAGAGGAAGGCGGCGCTCCAGCGCTTTGCGCGAATCGCCTCCGGAAGATCCTGCATGAGAAGGACGCGGCGGACGGAACGCTCGCCCGCCGACCACCGCCGCCTCTGCGTCGCCGCGTCCCGCGGTTCGGACGGCATGTACTGGCCGGAAACCGCCTCCGGCGCGTAGGCGACGCGGTCGCCCCGGCGGAGAATGTCCCGCGTCATTTCCAGATCCTCCGTCAGGCCGTGCGCGTTCCAGCCGGACGCGCGGATGACGGACGCGGCAAAACACATGCCCGACCCCCGGAGCGGCAGCGACCAGCCCAGCCTGTCCAGCCCCGGAAAGACCCAGCGGTTCCGGAGAAGGAAGGACATTGCCGTCAGCCGCGCGAACCAGGTGTCCCGGAGGGAGCGCGCTTCGTACCGCCCCTGCACCACGCTTTTCCCCGCCGCGACATGCCGCCCCATGGCGCGGAGGTAGTCCGGCTCCGGATAGCTGTCGGCGTCGAGGAAGAGGACGGCGTCGGCCGGGACGTTCGCGAGTTCCTTCAGGGCGAAGTCGAGGGCATGGCCCTTGCCCCTGTGTTCGGCGTCTGTCCGTTCGAGGCAGTTCGCGCCCGCCTCGCGGGCGATGGCGGCGGTGCGGTCTGTGCAGTTGTCCGCGACGACGTGGAGGGAGAAGAGTTCCTTGGGATAGTCGAAGGCGAGGATGCGGGCGACGGTATTGGCTATGAGCGCTTCCTCATTGTGCGCGGGGACAACAAGAAGAAAGCGCGGCCAGACGGCCGGTTCCGGCGGCGGCGGAGATTTCCCGACGGATCGGACGGCGAGGTAGAGGAGCATCCCCAGCCACGCCGCCGTGAGAAGAAGGAATGCGCCCAGAAGAAGAGTCACAATTGCCCACAAGACCGTCATCCAGTCACTCCCTTCCAGAATACATTAATCACAATAACCGTCTAGAGGAACCTCTATACCCGCTGGCGTTTCATTGCAGATAGCTCCCGCGGCGCGCAGGTCTGGCTGTAGCCACAAGCGTTTCTATCTGAGCAGCCACAGTGCAAAGGGACGTCATCACTCCATCGAACACGAAATCGAATGCTCTCCCGTGACCTACGCGGAGGCCGGATATATCAAACCCACGCTCCTGCATGCGCGTCTTCCAGTCAGTGTGATTGCCATGGGCATCGGCATTACGCAAATCACAATTTAAGAACAACATCGCCATGCGCTCATTGCG
>QMCE01003521.1_pt1 | contig 13300 bp, 12 predicted proteins | sample 1821851 | NCBI WGS metagenome assembly QMCE01 (sample SAMN09453174, study PRJNA476694) | Termite gut metagenome, whole genome shotgun sequencing project. | isolation source: worker | host: Odontotermes sp. | place: South Africa:Pretoria | collected 2016-01-28 | reverse complement strand
CAACAAAATATCAATAAAATTAATTTTTTACATTGAAAAAGCCCCGCATATGCAGGGCTAACAAATTTGAGGGAACGTACGTTCTGTCAAACTAGGGAGTACGTTTGCGAAAATAGCGGTTGACACGTTTTACATGAGTAATTATACTGAATGTAGAGATGGTGGATTGCGATTGAATCATGAGGATTGAGGGAATCGCCACGGATGGCGCGTAAAAATAGCAAAGTCCTAAGAAAGTCCTAACTGGCACAGATTTAGAAGGAGATGAGAGGAACCGCCCGGCATGGGGCAAACCCCGCGAACCACGCAACCAGGCCGCTTCCCGCACACGAACAACCGGCTCCGCGAGCCGAAGCCCGCGGAGCCGATTAAAAAGGGGAGGATAAGTATTTAATTTTTCATTAGTAACCTGCCGTTCCCTTCGGGAGGGGGATCCCAAATGGGAAGGCATTAATTGTTTTCCAGCGCCCTTGCGGGGCCGGAGTCCAATGGGGTGATTTCGCGCTGTGAGCGAAACGTAAGCAACATCGTCGCTACCATTCATTGGATTAACTATAGTATGGTACCAGAGCGCCGACTTTATACATCAACATCAAAAAAATTTAAAAATATTATCAGGAGGATGCAACATGGGATTATTGAAAGAATGGCGGGAGGTCGCCTACGAGCAAAATAACGGGAGTGGACCAGGACAGATGTTTTGGGCGAATTATTTCAATATGGAGAAGGGGATATACCAGCAAATCCTTTCAGAGCCGGACGTCATAGTGAAAGGTACCGTGGAGGAGTTGGCGGAGAAGTACCAAGTGAAGCTGTTACATATGGTAGGCTTTTTGGATGGCGTCAATGACAGCCTTGCGGAGCCGAACCCCATCGAGGAGATGGATAAGGATACGGAAGTCAGTCTTGCGTTTGACAAGGAGAAACTCTACCGCAACATGGTGGCGGCCAAGGCCGACTGGCTCTACGACCTGGAAGAATGGGACGCGCTTCTGTCACAGGAGAGGCGTAAAGAACTGTATAAGGAACAGAAGGCGTCCGGAACCGTCGTGAAGGATAAGAAGATAGGGAGAAACGAGCCTTGTCCGTGTGGCAGCGGGAAGAAGTACAAGCATTGCTGCCTTAACGCAAGTTCTTAATAATGGTTCGGGCCACGTCCACCTTGTTCATGGTATAGAGGTGGACGCCCCCTACCCCGTGTTCAAGCAAATCCATCGCCTGCCTCGTCGCGTAATCCAGGCCCGCCCGTTTGAAATCATCCGGAGAGTCCCTGTATTTCTCGAATATGGAGGCCAAGGCGGCGGGAACGGAAGCGCCTGAGAGCTTAATGATGGTGTTAATCTGGCTGGTTGCGGTGATGGGCATCAGCCCGGCCGTCACGGGGACGTGGATGTCGCATTGGTCCATATGCTCCATGAAGTCATAGAATAATTGGTTGTCAAAGAAGAGTTGGGTAATCAGAAAGTCACACCCAGCCTCCACCTTGGCTTTCAGATGTTTCATCTCCAGCGGGGAACGCCGTTCGGGATAACATGCACCGGCAATGGTCGCCTCTCGCATTTTGCGGATGGCGGTGACCAAATCGGCCGCATAGGCGTACCGTCGGCTTTCAAACTCAGCCTCCGTCATGTCCTTGGGTCGGTCGCCGCGAAGGGCCAATACATTTTCAATGCCCTCCCTATTCAAATCCTCCATAAACCGTCCCAACCCATCTTCACTCAATGCGGCGCAAGTCAAATGGGCGAGGGATTCAATGCCGCACAAGTTCTTGATATAAGAAGCGATGGCGACGGTTTCCTTGCTGGTTCCGCCCCCCGCCCCATAGGTCACACTAATAAAAGCAGGACTTAACAACTTCAATTCGTCAAGAGTTTTATATACAATGGCAATGTCGTCCGTGCGTTTCGGGGGAAACACCTCAAAAGACAGGACGGGCTTATTTTGAAAAAACAAATCTTTAATCATAACTTAACAATCCTTTCTGGAGTCAATGTGCGAGAGCGACATAGACCAGTTTACCATAAATGATTCAAAATTGCAAAATTGCAATATGCAAATTGCATTAAGCCGTCAAACGGTATTGAAAATATATGGCAAAGGGAGTATACTGGACACGTACATCCTTGGCGAGGGATGCAAATCACTACGACTACACAAAAATAAGGGGGACGAAGGTTTATGCACTACAATACAATGGGATGCAATGGGGAGAAACCCTCGTTACTGGGGTTTGGATGTATGAGGTTTCCAACGGTGGTGCAAGACGGCCAAGAGAGGATTGACGAGGCCGAAGCCGTCAGGATGATGGAGAAGGCGATAGAGGGGGGAGTCAACTATTTTGACACCGCATACCCTTACCATGGCGGCGAGAGCGAGTTGGTCGTAGGCAGGTTTATGAAGGACAAGAAGCGCGAGGACTTTTACATAGCGACCAAGCTGCCCATGTGGGAAGTGAAGACGAGGGAGGACGTGAGCCGTCTGTTCGAGGAGCAACTGGAGAAATTACAGATGGATTACGTGGATTACTACATGTTGCACGCATTGGACAAGGGGCGCTGGGAGTTGGCCAAGAAGTTGGACATTCTCGGAATATTGGAGGGGTATCGGGCGGAAGGCAAGATACGCAACATCGGATTCTCCTTCCACGACGCCTATGAGACGTTTGATGAAATAATTCGGGCGAGACAGTGGGATTTCTGCCAGATTCAGTTCAATTATATGGACGTGGAGGTGCAGGCGGGGATGAAGGGCTGTCGTCTGGCCGAGGAGTTGGGGATTCCCGTCATCGTCATGGAGCCGGTTAAGGGTGGCTCGTTGGTCAATTTTGCGGACGACGTGAAGGCGATACTCGCCAAACGCCAGCCGACGTGGTCTTTGGCTTCTTGGGCCATTCGCTGGGCGGCGAGCGTGTCGGGCGTCAAACTAATCCTAAGCGGTATGACGACGATGGAGCAAGTGGAGGACAATTTGGCCACGATGAACGGCTTTACGCCGATGACGGACGAGGATTACCAGACGCTTGACGAAGCGGTTCGGGTGATACGGGCGCGTACTCGGAACAATTGTACCGCGTGCGCCTATTGTATGCCTTGCCCGTTTGGAATAGAAATCCCCCGGTGCTTCCAAGCATGGAACCAATATGAGATGTATCAGAGTGAAAACGTGATACGTTGGGACTACTTGGCGATCGAAAAAGACAAGAGGGCGGATAAATGTACGGAATGTGGCGCTTGTGAAGAACAATGCCCACAGCACATATCCATACGCGAGGACCTCAAAACCATCAGCTCGGAGTTTAAGCCGTACGAGAGCCGCTGGTAGGACGCCCATAGCGCACCCGCAACACACCCGTAGCGCACCCGCAACACGCCCGCAACACGCCCGTAGGACTTCTGCGCGCACCTGCGAGAGAGATTATTAAAACGTCATGAAGAATTTGACAAGGAACAAGAGGGACAGCACGACGGTGAGAATCGAGATGTCTTCCCATTTTCCAGAGAATATTTTGATGAGGCAATAGGAGATTAATCCGATGCCGATGCCCGTGCCGATGCCGCTCGTCGCCATCATGAATATCAGCAGCAGGACGATGGGGATGGAGGACGAAATGTCCGAATAATCAATTTCCTTCAACGAGCCCAACATGAGCGCGCCGGCGAAGAACAGGGCGGCGGAAGTGGCGGGACGGGGGATTAACGCGGCAATGGGGGCGAGGAACATGCACGTCAGGAAGCAAAGACCGGTTACGAACGAGGTAAGGCCGGTCTTGCCCCCCTCCTCGATGCCGGCGGCAGATTCGACGAAGGTGGTGATGGTGGATGTGCCGGTACAAGCCCCGACACAGGTGGCCAAGGAGTCGGCAAGCAACGCCTGGTCCATATGCTCCATCGTGTCGTCCGCCTTCAACATGCCGGCTTTCTTGGCCGTACCAAGCAGGGTTCCAATCGTGTCGAACATGTCCACGATGCAAAAAGTGATTATGGTCATAATGGCGGAGAGAAGCCCCATATCCACCAATACCTTGAAATTAAACTTAAAGAACGTCAGTCGGAACATGTCCGCGAAAGGCGGGACGAAGCTGGCGCCTTTGAGGGACGTGAAAGGATTTTCATTCAAAAGGATGGAACCCGTCCAGTACACGATGGAGGCGTACAGGATGCCCAAAAGGATGGAACCCTTTACCTTTCGATGGGAAAAGGCCGAAGTTACGAATAATCCGGTGAACAGGGTGGCGATGGACAGAATCATCATTTTATAGTCGCCGCCCATGACGGCCTTGGTCTGGGAAGCACCCATGGTAAAAAAGTCCATAATGGTTAAGGAGAGGCCGTCCCCATAGAAAATCGGGGCGTTCGACGTCAAGCCGATGTGAATCAGCATGAAGCCAATGCCTGCCGTAATGCCGAGACGGATGGGCTTGGGAATGGCGTCCAGTATCTTCGCCCGAACCTTGAGCAAGGTGAGGACGACGAAAAGTATGCCGGAGATGAGGACGATGGCCAATCCGCCGTGAAACGCGTCGATGTCCGAAACACCGGTTGCGGCAATGATGGATGGGATTACGACGGCAAAATACGAACTCAGTCCGATGCCCGGAGCGAGTGCAAATGGCTTGTTGGCGAAAAACGCCATAAAAAACGTTCCAACGGTGGCCGACAATATGGTCGCCAGATAAACGGCGTTCCATAATGATGGATTGTTGAAAGAGTCGGCCAACAAGGATGGATTCAGCTTAATGATGTAAGCCATCGTCATGAACGTGGATAGGCCGGCAATAATCTCGGTTCTTGCGGATCCATTTCCTCCTTGACTTCTGCGGCTTTTTGCCTACTCTAAACATAAAGGATGTGGTGGGAAATGTCAAGAATGAATTTGCACTGTACGCGTCGTCATGGTATAATGTCTTAAGACATTATACCGCGCCGAGTGGAGCGAGTGCGCATAACTCTACCGTGATTCCGAAGGAATCATGGTATAATGTCTTAAGACATTATACCGCGCCGAGTGGAGCGAGTGCGCATAACTCTACCGTGATTCCGAAGGAATCATGGTATAATGATTCTTTACCGACATACATTTGAAATGGTAACGGAGGGAATCACGACATTGTGGAAAGGAGAAGGATTATGGGAAAGAAGAGTACGATTGCATTGGTTGGTTTGATTGTCGAGGACCAGAGTTTGTCGAAGAAGGTGAACGACGTCCTTCACGATTATGGGAAGTACATCATTGGAAGGATGGGTTTGCCATACAAAGAGAGGAAGGTAAACGTCATCAGCGTCGTGTTGGACGCGCCGGAGAAAGAGATTGCCGAACTATCTTCCAAGTTGGGAAAAATTAAAGGAGTCAAGACGAATACGGTACTATATTAGGAGAACATGCTGGTGCGGGGCGAGGTTTACGAAGCAAACCTTTAAGACCGTGGGAGAAAGGAAGGAACATAGGATGGACGCGAAGTCGTCAGTAGCGGAAGAATTTATAGAGGATGGGGAGATTCAGGAGACGATTCGGTACGCCGCCGAGAACCGGGACAACAAGGAGCTGATTCTCTCCATTTTGAAAAAGGCCGAGCAGTGCCGAGGGCTTGACCACAGGGAGGCCGCCGTGTTGTTGGAGTGTCGGTTGGAGGAACCCAATCGGGAGATAGAGCGTTTGGCAAAGGAGATTAAGCGTCGGTTCTATGGCAATCGGATCGTGATGTTTGCCCCCCTGTACCTATCCAATTATTGTGTAAATGGTTGCGTGTATTGTCCGTACCACGGCCACAACAAGCAGATAACCCGCAAGAAGTTGACGCAGGAGGAGATTCGTGGCGAGGTAATCGCCCTACAAGACATGGGACACAAGAGGTTGGCCGTCGAATTGGGGGAGGACCCCGTCCACAACCCAATGGAGTACGTCTTGGAGAGCATCGAGACCATATATGGGGTGAAGCATAAGAATGGAGCCATTCGCCGCGTGAACGTCAACATTGCGGCGACCACGGTGGAGGATTACGGGAAGCTTAGAGACGCGGGCATCGGGACTTATATACTGTTCCAAGAAACGTATGACAAGGCCCATTACGAGGCGCTTCACCCGTCGGGGCCCAAAAGTGACTACGCGTATCACACGGAGGCGATGGACCGCGCAATGGAGGCGGGGATTGACGACGTGGGAATCGGCGTGTTGTTTGGCTTGAACCGGTATCGGTATGACTTCGTCGGGATGTTGATGCATGCGGAACATTTGGAAGAAAAGTTCGGGGTGGGTCCCCATACGATTAGCGTACCGCGCATTTGTCCGGCTGACGACGTTGACCCCTCCCAATTCAGTGACGCGATTGACGATGAGACGTTTGCCAAAATTGTTTCCGTCCTCCGCATCGCCGTTCCCTATACGGGCATGATCGTGTCGACGAGGGAGTCAAGGGAGTCAAGGGAACGGGTGCTTGCATTGGGCATTAGCCAGATTAGCGGCGGCTCGCGCACCAGCGTTGGCGGGTATGTGGAGCCGGAAGGGGAAGGGGTGAATTCCGCCCAATTCGATATAAGCGACAGACGCTCGTTGGATGAGATCGTGAATTGGCTGCTTGGTTTGGGCTACATCCCAAGCTTTTGCACGGCTTGCTACCGCGAGGGCAGAACGGGCGACCGCTTCATGGAGTTGGTGAAGGCGGGGCGGATTGCGGATATCTGCGGGCCCAACGCCCTTATGACGTTGAAGGAGTATCTGGTGGATTATGCGGGGGAGGATACCAGACGGAAGGGTGAGGAGCTGATTGGAAGGGAACTGGCCAACATACCGAACGAAAAGGTGCGGCAGAAGGCCAAGGAGTATATGGATCAGATTGTGGGAGGCAAAAGGGACTTTCGATTCTAGAATCGAAAGTCCCTTTTTAAGATACGAAGGCAACCCTACCGCTGGACCCTACCGGAGGCGTCCCCGCCCGCCAATTTGGCGACCTCGCCAGCCGAAACAAGGTTGAAGTCCCCTTCGACGCTGTGTTTGAGGCAGCTGGCGGCGACCGCGAACTCAATGGTCTCTTGGGGTTGGTATCCATTCAGGCAGGAGTAAATCAGTCCGCCGCCGAAGGAATCCCCGCCGCCCACGCGGTCCACGATGTGTACGAGGTAGTTTTTGCTAAAATACGCCGTGCCGCCCTCGTACAGCATGGCGGCCCAGTTGTTGTCGTTGGCCGAGATGGAGCCGCGCAACGTGATGGCGACCTTTTGGAAGCCGAATCGCTCCGTCAGTTGTTTGGCCACGTCTATGTAGCCCTCCTTGTTCACCTTGCCCGTCGTCACGTCCGTGTCGGCCGCCTGAATCCCAAATACGTCGTGGGCGTCCTCCTCGTTGGCGATGCACACGTCCACGTATTGGCACAAATCCCCCATGACCTTGCGAGCCTCGTCCTTTGACCACAGCTTGTTGCGGTAATTCAAATCCACGCTGATGGTGACGCCCTTTTCCTTGGCGGCCTTGCAGGCGTCCATGCAGATGTCGGCCACGTTGTCGCCCAATGCGGGCGTGATGCCCGTGAAATGGAACCAATCCACTCCGTCAAATATCTCGTTCCAATCAAAATCCGCCTTCGTCGCCGTGGCGATGGAGGAACCCGCCCTGTCGTAAATGACCTTGGACGGGCGCTGGCTGGCCCCCTTCTCAAGGAAGTATATGCCGACGCGCTCGCCCCCGCGCACGATGTGTTCCGTCCCGACGCCATATTTCCGCAGGGCGTTGACCCCGGCTTGTCCAATTTCGTGTGCGGGCAATTTTGTGACAAAGGCGGAATCCAGCCCGTAATTCGCCAAAGAGACGGCGACGTTGGCCTCGCCGCCCCCATAAGTGGCGCCATATCGCTCGGCTTGTACAAAGCGGTAATACCCCTCCGGGGCGAGCCGCAACATAATTTCACCAAATGTAATGACCTTCTTATTCATAACGTCCTCCTTTTCACCTTCTCGTCAAATGAACCGCGAACCCACCAATTTCCTCCTCGAGGTAGACGAAACTCAATTGCCCCTTGTCGTCATACCGGGCGGTGTCCATGTCGAACGAGTAACCCGCCAGGCCCAGATAATACACGGCTCTTCCCACGTAATTGGTGGAAATGGCGATATGCCCGTTGGTTCCCCGCCCACCGTTCTTCATAATCTCGATGCCGCCGCCGGAGAAGAAGGATATGCCCCCCGGACCGTCCATCTTCGCCAATCCAAACGCATCGTCAAACGCGTCCGCAACCGCCTCCGCCTCCCTTGGGTCGGGAGCGTTGACGCCGACGTGCTTCATGCGGAAGTCAAGCATTGACGATACGGCTTCCTTCGTTAGGGCGGTAATCTTCGCCCAGTCCTTCGTCTTCACGTATTCGTGCTTTACCATCCAGCTGCCGCCACAGGCAAGAATTTTGTCAAAATCCAAATAAGCCGTCAGGTTGCCGGCGTGGACGCCGCCGGTTGGAATGAACCGCACGCCCGTATAGGGGGCGGACATGGCCTTAATCATGGGCAAGCCGCCCGCGGCCTCCGCAGGGAAAAATTTGACGACGTCAAGGCCCAACTCCAGAGCCGCCTCCACGTCGCTGGGGGTGGAGCAGCCGGGAACGACCACGAGTCCTTTGGATAGGCAGTATTCGACGATTTTGGGGTTGAACCCCGGGCTGACGATGAATTTGGCGCCCGCGCCCGCCGCTTGGTCCACCTGTTCGGTGGTCAGCACGGTTCCCGCACCGACCATCATGTCGGGCAAATTTGCCGCAATGGTGCGAATGGATTCCTCCGCCGCGTCGGTGCGGAAGGTAATCTCGGCACAGGCAAGCCCCCCGTCGCATAGTGCGCGGGCAAGCGGCAACGCGTCCGCAGGGTCGTCCAACTTAATGACGGGAATGATTCCAATTAAAGATAATCGTTCAAGAATGGGATGCATAAGTTAACTCCTCTTTCCGTTATGAATTTCGTGTTTTTGCGGGTCCCGAAGTCAAGTATTATCATGTAAGCATGAAACACATGACCTTTTGACCTTGGCATCATTCTATCATATTATCTGTGATTTATCCATTATTATTTGACGTTTGCACCAAAAAGAGAAGGGAGAAAATTACATAAAACAGATTTAAGATTTGATTTATTCGGGAAAACGCCGTATACTTATTATTATGGTCACGTAGGAATTGCGCAAAGCGTGCCGCGCAAGGTTATATGATAGTTGAGGAGGTTGCTAAATGGAGAGAATGGTTCTAGTGGGCGAGATGTATCGGCATTTTAGGGGAGGGTCCTACTTGGTGCTTGCGATTGCGAAGCATACGGAAACGGGCGAGGCGATGGTTGTGTACCAAGGGGTCGGCGACAATGCGGAGACGTACGTCAGACCGTACGACATGTTTGTAGGCGAGGTGGATAAGGGCAAGTATCCGGAAGCCGACCAAAAATACCGCTTTGAAAAGGTGGAGGACGAAGAAAGCAGGTTGGAAGCGTTCCTTGAGGCCAAATCCTTCCGCGACAAGATAGAAATATTCAAACAGATGAAGGATAAAATGGATGAACGTTTGGTCAACAACATTGCCGTCGTGCTGGACGTGACGCTGGAAGAGGGGACGATGGAGGCCAAATACGAAGCCCTGTTGCAGTCCATGAAGGCCAGGGCCCGATTTGAGACCAACCGCTAGAAAACGCTTTACGGATTGGTTCGGGCGTTGTATAATGAAGGAGTCTTTATATTTGCGCGAACGCGCCGCGCAAGGTTCAAACGTTACATTCATTTGGTTTCCGTCGGTTTCCTAATTATTTCATGCAAATGGGTTGACAAAACAAGAGCTTTGTACTATGATTATGCCAGAAGCAGAACATCAGTTCGGAAGAGGAGGAAGGTAAGCAATGGAAGACAACAAACAAAAAGCGTTAGAATCCGCATTGGCGCATATTGAGAAGCAATATGGCAAGGGGGCGGTTATGAAGTTGGGGGACACGGGTTCTCGGATGAACATCGAGGTCGTTCCCACGGGTTCCATCAGTTTGGACATCGCCTTGGGACTTGGTGGAATCCCCAAGGGAAGGGTCGTCGAGATATACGGCCCGGAATCGAGCGGTAAGACGACGGTGGCCCTGCACGTGGTGGCGGAGGTGCAGAAGAGGGGCGGAATTGCCGGATTTATAGATGCGGAGCACGCGTTGGACCCCGTATACGCCAAGAACATAGGGGTGGACGTGGACAACTTGTACATATCACAGCCGGACAATGGCGAGCAGGCGTTGGAGATTACGGAGACCATGGTGCGTTCCGGCGCGGTGGACATCGTGATTGTAGACTCCGTGGCCGCCTTGGTTCCCAAGGCGGAGATAGACGGAGACATGGGGGACAGCCACGTTGGTTTGCACGCGCGGTTGATGTCGCAGGCGCTAAGGAAGCTGACGGCGGTAATCAGCAAGACGAACTGCATCGTCATCTTCATCAACCAGCTGCGTGAGAAGGTGGGGGTCATGTATGGCAATCCTGAGACGACCACGGGTGGGCGGGCCTTGAAATTCTATTCGTCCGTCCGTCTGGACGTGAGGAAGATTGAGACGTTGAAGCAAGGCGGGGAGGTCGTGGGCAACCGTACCCGCATCAAAGTGGTGAAGAACAAGGTGGCTCCACCCTTCCAGGAAGCGGAATTTGACATCATGTTTGGCGCGGGAGTGTCCAAGGAAGGCGACATATTGGATATTGCGGTCAAAGAAGGCATTGTCGTGAAGAGTGGCGCTTGGTATGCGTATAAGGATGAGAAGATAGGCCAAGGACGGGAGAACGCCAAACAGTACTTGCGCGGGAACGCCGCCGTATTTGCCGAAGTGGAGGGATTGGTGCGCGAGAGGGGTGGTTTGGGCGCGGGACCATCCGAAGGGAAGGCGGAGGCGTCCGGGAAATGACGGACGGGGAGAGTTTGGCGAAGAGGAAGACCATGAACCTATTGTCACATAGGGACCACTCGGAGAAGGAACTGAGAGTGAAGTTGTTGCGCTCCGGTTTTTCCGAGGCGGAGTCGGACGAAACCATCCAATTCATGAAGGAGGCAGGCTACCTTGACGACGAACGGTACGCCCGTCTTTATGTTGAATTGAACGAGGCAAGAAAGAGTGGCGGCCACATTGTTCAGGAATTACGAAAACGCGGCGTTGCGGGGGAGGTAATCGAGCGCGTGATGGAGGGGTGCGAGGGAGAGGAAGAGGCTCTCCGTCGCGCAATGGATAAAAAGGTTCGGCAATTGGGGACGCCTCTGACGAAGGAGAAGGCGGAACGGCTCAAGGCTTACCTGTATCGGCAAGGATACCGACCGGAATCCATACGCAGACATTTGGTCGACGTTGGATGTCACTCTGACTTCGATTGAACGTCTTGTGTGTCGTGTTGACGGAACCAGTAACTATAAATGGCTCAAAACACAGGGGAAGCCTTACAAAAACTTCACACTGATACTTGACAATCTGGGTAAATCAGTTTAGAATTGATATATTGTAGTTACGTACAATGAAAATAAAATAAAGGAGGTGCCCCTGTGTTACAGATTGTTGGCATGGTGCAATTAGACGCTAAGAATATAGCGATTGCTGTGATAGCTCTCGTCGTCATCATAATTGTTACCGCATTGGTATCATGGAAGACCGCCATTTCCCACCGAATCAAAGAAAGGGAAGAGAAAATTGGCAATGCGGAAAAACAGGCGAGGGAGATTATAGATGAAGCGTTGAAAACGGCCGATACCAGAAAGAGGGAAGCTCTCTTAGAGGCGAAGGAAGAATCCCTAAAGGCCAAAAATGAGTTAGAAAAAGAAGTAAAAGAAAGAAGGTCAGAAGTACAGCGTTACGAGAAGAGGGTACTGGTTAAGGAAGAGAATCTAGACAAGAAGATGGAGTCTCTGGAGAAGAAAGAGGCGAGAATCGCATCCAAGGAATCCGGACTGGACAAGACGAAGAAGGAAGTGGAGGATTTACGCAACAAGCATTTGCAGGAGCTTGAGAAGATTTCCGGACTTACCTCCGAACAGGCCAAAGAGTATTTGCTTAGAACGGTAGAAGAAGACGTGAAGCATGAGACGGCCATACTTATTAAGGAGATGGACAGGAAGGCCAAGGAAGAGGCGGATAAGAAAGCCAAGGAATACGTGGTTACCGCCATACAGAAATGTGCGGCCGACCATGTGGCTGAGACGACGATTTCCGTAGTACAGTTGCCAAGCGACGAGATGAAGGGCAGGATCATCGGTAGGGAGGGGCGTAACATCCGAACCTTGGAGACGCTTACCGGAGTGGACCTGATTATCGACGATACGCCGGAAGCGGTCATTTTGTCCGGGTTTGACCCTATTCGTAGGGAAGTTGCCAGAATCGCTTTGGAGAAGTTGATTGTGGATGGCAGGATTCATCCCGCCAGGATTGAGGAAATGGTGGAAAAGGCTCAGAAGGAAGTGGAACTCTTGATTCGGGAAGAAGGAGAGGCCGCAACCTTGGAGGTTGGAGTACACGGCATACATCATGAGTTGGTAAGGTTGTTGGGTAGAATGAGGTTTCGTACCAGCTACGGACAGAACGCACTTAAGCATTCCATAGAAGTGGCACATTTGGCCGGCTTGTTGGCCGGGGAATTGGGAATCGACGTGCGTATGGCCAAGAGGGCGGGACTGTTGCATGACATCGGTAAATCCGTGGATCATGACATGGAAGGCTCACATATTCAGCTAGGGGTTGACTTGTGTAAGAAGTATAAGGAGTCGGCCTTGGTAATTAATGCGGTGGAGGCCCACCACGGCGACGTTGAACCGACTAGCTTGATCGCATTTGTCGTACAAGCTTCCGACGCCATATCCGCCGCCAGGCCCGGAGCGAGAAGAGAGACGTTGGAGACATACACGAACCGCTTGAAGCAATTGGAGGAAGTATCCAACAACTTCAAGGGAGTCGAGAAATCCTTTGCCATTCAGGCGGGCAGGGAAGTAAGGGTAATGGTGATTCCAGATCAAATCAGCGACGACGACATGGTGTTGCTGGCAAGGGAACTCTCCAAACGCATTGAGGAGGAGCTACAGTATCCCGGCCAGATTAAGGTCAACGTCATCAGGGAATCCAGAGTGACGGATTACGCGAAGTAACTGCCACTTTGTCCTTGTGTCAACTAAAACTATGAGGCTCATGCATATGCATGGGCCTTTTTGCGCGAAAGCAAAGTGAGCGTCATCAAGCTTGCTTGAATGACGCGAGCGCGCCCGCGAACCTGAGCAGGCACGCATAGCGTGACGCGCAAGGTTTGCGCGAGCCAATCATCAAGCTTGCATGGTGCGAGTGCGAAAGGT
>QMCE01001376.1_pt1 | contig 13304 bp, 12 predicted proteins | sample 1821851 | NCBI WGS metagenome assembly QMCE01 (sample SAMN09453174, study PRJNA476694) | Termite gut metagenome, whole genome shotgun sequencing project. | isolation source: worker | host: Odontotermes sp. | place: South Africa:Pretoria | collected 2016-01-28 | reverse complement strand
GACAAGAAAGAAATAATATAAAGATAATACTGCCAGGGAATCTTCTTGTCTGGATCTCGACCTGACGAAGACCTGGAAAGATTGCGTCACGATAGAGAAACGCGTTGTGGGGGACCACCCTCAGGCGATCCCCCACAACGGATGCTGATCAGCGCCGAAGCGCCTCTGGTCAGGCCGGTTCGATCTCGACGATCGGGTCCCCGCCCTGGACGGCGGCGCCGACCTCGACCAGGATGGCGGCGACCGTGCCGGCCTTGGCCGTCGTGATCTCAGTCTCCATCTTCATGGCCTCGAGCACGGCCACCACCTCACCGGCGGCGACCGACTGGCCCTTCTCGACCAGGATCTTGCGGACCGAGCCGGCCAGGGGGGCCGTCACGGCGTTGCCGCTGGCCGACCCGGACGAGGCCGCCACCGCCGCCGGCGCTCCAGCGCCGCCGCCGATGTAGACCGGGGGCAGACCGGCCGGTGTCTCATCGACCTCGACCTCGACCTCGTACGGGACCTGGTTGACAGTTACTTTCAATTTCATGGTTACTCCTTGTGACTCACCGTACGGGTGTGTGGTTCAACTGGGCGACGCGGGTGCCCTTGGTCCAGGCGGGCATGGCGGCGAAGCGGGTCTGCTTCCTCTCGCCCTGGTAGCCGAGGTAGGCCGCCACTCCGGCTGCGATGGCGACCAGGGTGTCCTCCGGCACATCTGCGGCGTTGACCAGACGAAGCGAGGTGACCTCCCGCTCCAACTGGGTGACACGGCCCGACAGGGTCTTGACCAGATCGAGCAGTTCCTTGTCCTGACTCATAAATTCTCCTTGTCCACCGAGAACGGTGAGGCGGACCCCACCGTTCTCTCGGCTGATGCTCTAGCTGGGGAAGACCCCGTGCTTCTTGGTGGGACGGATCTTGCGCTTGCCGGCCAACTGTTCCAGGGCGAAGGCCACCTTGGACCGGGTCTCGGCCGGGTCGATGATGTCATCGACCAGGCCACGCGAAGCCGCCATGAAGGGCGTGGCGAAGGTGTCACGGTAGGTCTGGATCATCTCGGTCCGTTTGGCCTCGGGATCCTCGGCCGCCTTGATCTCCTTGGCGAAGACCACCGCGGCCGCGCCTTCGGCGCCCATGACCGCGATCTCGGCGGTCGGCCAGGCGAAGACGGCGTCGGCCCCCAGGTCACGGCAGGCCATGGCCAGGTAGGCCCCGCCGTAGGCCTTGCGCAGGACGACGGTCACCAGCGGCACCGTGGCGGCGCTGTAGGCGAACAACATCTTGGCGCCGTGGCGGATGATGCCGCCGTGCTCTTGGGCGACGCCGGGCAGGAAGCCGGGGACGTCGACCAGGGTGACGATCGGGATGTTGAAGGAGTCGCAGAAGCGGACGAAACGGGACCCCTTGTCGGAGGCGTTGATGTCCAAGACGCCGGCCATCGCGTTTGGCTGGTTGGCGACGAAGCCGACCGTCCGGCCGGCGATCCGGCCGAAGCCGACCACGATGTTCATGGCGTACTGGGCATGGACCTCCAGGAAGTCGCCCCGGTCGGCCAGCTTGCGGATAATCTCGCGGACGTCGTAGCCCTTGGTGCCCTCCAGCGGCACGATGTCGCGCAGGGTCTCGTCAGGCTCGACGTTCATGTCGGGATCGACGATCGGGGGCTCCTCGCCGTTGTTCTGCGGCAGGAAGCTGAGCAGCTTCTGGGCGATCAGGAGGGCTTGCTCGTCGTCGTCGGCCACGAAGTGGATGACGCCCGACTTCTGCATGTGGGCGTCGGCGCCGCCCAACTCCTCCTGGGTGACGTCCTCACCGGTCACCTGCTTGATGACGCCGGGCCCGGTGATGAACATGTTCGCCTGCCGGGTCTGGATGATGAAGTCGGTCAGGGCGGGGGAGTAGGCCGCGCCACCGGCGCAGGGCCCGCAGATCACCGAGATCTGGGGGACGACGCCGCTGAGCTTGACGTTGGCGTAGAAGACCTGGCCGTAGCCCGAGAGGGAGTCGATGCCCTCCTGGACCCGGGCCCCGCCGGAGTCGTTGATGAAGACGAAGGGGTTGCCGTTGGTCAGAGCGGCCTCCATCATCGCCACGACCTTGATCGAGTGGGTCTCGCCGGCCGAGCCGCCCATGACGGTGAAGTCCTGGCTGGCCACGTTGACCGGGCGCCCGTGCACCAGGCCGGCGCCGGTGACGACGCCGTCGGCCGCCGGGTCGGCCTGGTCCATGCCGAAGGTGACCGTCCGGTTCTTGCGGAAGAGGCCGACCTCCTGGAAGGTTCCCTGGTCGAGCAGGAGATCCAACCGTTCGCGGGCGGTCTTCTTGCCCTGGTCATGTTGCTTGGCGATGCGCTTGGCGCCGCCGCCGGCCTCGGTCTCAGCCCGCCTGTCGGCCAGCTGGTTGACCAGGTCGGTCATTGTCTGTGCTGCCATGACTCAGGCCCTCTCCACCTTCACGGTGTGGGTCCGCCCACCGAGCGAGACGTTGTAGGTGATCGTCCCGACACCGGCCGCCTTGGCGCCGCTCGCCTTGGCCTCCTTCTCGGCCTCAAGCTCGGCGAAGGACTTGGCCACGGAGTGGGGGCCCTCGGCGCGGTGCTTGAAGAACTCGGTGGCGACCGCCGGGAACTGGGCGTAGGTCAGGACGTCCTCATCGGAGCCGTTGTTGCCCTCCAGGGCCTTGGTCTGCTTGACCAGATCCTCCCACTCCGGCTTGAGCAGGTCGGCCGGCCGGCAGGTGATCGGATCCTTGTGGGTCTGCTCCTCGGCGATCTTCATGACCTCGGGGTTGACCTCGCCCAGGGTGTGGCCGTAATAGCCCAGCACCAGGTCGGCGAACTCGGCGGTCAGCTTCTTGTAGCGCCCGAAGAGGACGTTGAAGACGGCCTGGGTCCCGACGATCTGGGAGGTCGGGGTGACCAGGGGCGGCTGGCCGGAGTCGGCCTTGACGATCGGCACCTCGGCCATGACCTCCTTGATCTTGTCGCCGGCGCCCTGGGCCTTGAGCTGGGACTCCATGTTGGAGAGCATGCCGCCAGGGATCTGGGAGGCGAAGATGTCAGTGTCGACCAGGGTGGCGGACTCGAAGGCCTCGTACTTCGGGCGGATCTTGGCGAAGTGGTCGCGGATCCTCAGCAGACGCTCCATGTCGAGGTCGGTGGTGTACTGGGTGCCCTCCAGCATCTCGACGAAGGACTCGGTCGGGTTGTGGCCCGGGCCCAGGCTCATCGATGAGATGGCGGTGTCGACCACGTCGGCGCCGGCCTCGATCGCCTTCTGCAAGGTGACCAGGGTGACCCCGGTGGTGGAGTGGCAGTGGACGTTGATCTGGGTGTCCTCGCCGTAGGCCTCCTTGATGCCACGGATGATGTCGTAGGCCGGCTGGGGCTTGAGCAGGGCGGCCATGTCCTTCAGGGCGATCGACTGGGCGCCCATGTCGAGCAGCTGACCGGCCAGGTGGACGTACCCCTCGACGGTGTGGACCGGGGAGATGGTGTAGCAGATGGTGCCCTGGGCGTGCTTGCCAGTCTTGACGACGGCCTGCATGGCCCGGGCCATGTTCCGGGGGTCGTTGACGGCGTCGAACACGCGGAAGACGTCCATGCCGTTCTCAGCGGATTTCTCGACGAACTTCTCGACGACCATGTCCTCGTAATGGCGGTAGCCAAGGAGGTTCTGGCCGCGCAGCAGCATCTGCAACCGGGAGTTGGGCATCAACTCGCGGAAGGTGCGCAACCTGACCCAGGGATCCTCGTTGAGGAAACGGATGCAGGTATCGTAGGTAGCTCCGCCCCAGCATTCGACCGACCAATAACCAGCCTTGTCGATATCCTCGCAGGCATCGACCATGTCTTCGGTCGCCATGCGGGTGGCAAGGAGGCTCTGATGGGCGTCGCGCAGGGCGAGCTCGGTTACACCAATCTTTCTCGGACTCATGGCTCTATCCAACCACGTTCGGCTGGCGGCCGGTAATCTGGTCCACACCTTTCTATCTGCCTGCCCAGGGCCAGCCCCCCCGGTGGCGGGTCGGCGCCGACCCGTCCCATCGGTCGCGCGGCTGGCGATCTGTTCTACAGTGGTGGCGTGAAATACGTGCAGGTCGGGTTGGGATATCGCTCCCAAGCGTTCAAGCGGGTCTTGGCGGACCTCGACGGTTTTGAGTGCGCCGGCCTGGTGCTGCGGCGGGTTCTGGCGGCCGAGGCGCCGGTCCACACCGATCTTGATCGTTGCCTGGAGGAGGTCAGGCCGGACTTCGTCCTGGGCTTCACTCCGGCGGCGGCCACCCCGGCGGTCATGCGGACCGCGGTGGAGCACGGCGTCCCGGTGCTGGTGGAGACCCCGCCGGCCCGTGAGGTCTCCGAACTGGACCGGCTGGCCGACCTGGCCGCCTCCGGGCTGGTCCAGGTGGCCGAGCAGTACCCCCTGATGCCGGGCCACGCCGCCCGTTTGGCGGCGGTGGGGCGGGGCCTGATCGGGGAGGTCTCCCAGGTGCAGGTCTCCTCCACCCAGACCTACCACGCCATGGCCCTGATCCGGGCCTACCTCGGGTGCCGCCCCGCCCAGACCGGGCCCGACGACGACCACGGCGGGGAGACCGTCCGGGAGGTGGCGGCCGATGCGGCGCCGGACCTGGGCGCCGACGACGGCTCCGACCCGGTCCGGGAGCCGGTCGGCGGGCCGATCCGGCCGGGGACGGCGGCGGTGGTGAGGGCCGCCCGTTTCTCCGGGCCGCTGGTCAACCCCCTGACCCGGGCGGGCTGGACCTCGGACGACGCGCCCCACCCGGCGGCCACCATCCTGGCCTCGGTCGACTTCGGCGACGGCCGCTCCGGCGTCTACGACTTCACCGACAACCAGACCCGCAACCTCCTGCGGACCCGGCGCCTCCTGGTGCGGGGCTCCCACGGCGAGATCAGCGGCGACCAGGTGGTGCGTCTGGCCGGCCACCATCTCATCACCACGACCTACCTCAACCGCCGCCAGACCGGCCACGACCTCGATCTCAACGGCTACTGCACCTATCAGATCACCCTGGGGGACGAGGTCCTGTGGACCAACCCCTGGCCGGACCGGCGCTGGAACGACGACGAGTTGGCCGTCGCCGAGCTCCTGCGGCGGCTGACGGACTGGCTGAGGGGGGAGGGGCCGGCGCCCTACCCCCTGGCCGAGGCCGTCTACGACACCCGCCTGGGGCTGGCGATCGACCAGGCGGTGGAGGAGGACCAGCCGGTGGCGCTGGCCTGACCGGCGGGGCCGAGGTGCGCCGGGGTTGCCCCACCCCGTAGCCTTGGACCGTGAGATTTTTGGATAGCGCCCCTGCCTACGACCTGACCTACGACGACGTTTTCATGGTGCCCCGCCGTTCGGCGGTCGCCTCGCGCCTCGACGTCGACGTCCGTTCGACCGATGGGCTCGGTCTGCCCCTGCCCCTGGTCGCCGCCAACATGACCGCCGTCACCGGGCGGCGGATGGCGGAGACGATCGCCCGCCGCGGGGGCCTCGGCATCATCCCCCAGGACATCCCGGTGGAGGTCGTCGTCCAGACGATCGCCCGGGTCAAAGCGGCCCATCCGGTCTTCGACACGGCGGTGACGGTCGGGCCCGGTGACACGGTCGGCGAGGCCCTGGCCCTGCTGCCGAAGAGGGCCCATCGGGCGGTGGTCGTGGTCGACGACCAGGGCCGGCCGGTCGGGGTCCTGACCCGGGCCGACGGCGAGCGCCTGGACCGGTTCACCCAGGTCCGTGACGCCATGAAGACCGATCTGGCGCAGGTCGGCGCCGACGCCGAGCCGAAAGAGGTCTTCGAGCGACTGCGGTCCGGCAACCACGCCCTGGCGGTGGCGGTGGACGAGTCGGGCCGCCTGATCGGGGTGATGACCGAGAAGGGCGCCCTGCGCTCGACCCTCTACGATCCGGCCCGTGACGCGGCCGGCCGGCTCAAGGTCGGGGTGGCGGTCGGCATCTCCGGCGACGCCGTGGCCCACGCCCGGGCCCTGGTCGACGCCGGGGCGGACGCCCTCGTCCTCGACACCGCCCACGGCCATCAGGAACGGATGATCGAGGCGGTGGCCCAGGTCAGGGCGATGCTGGAGGAGACCGGCTCCTCGGTCGCCCTGGTGGCGGGCAACGTCGTCACCGCCGAGGGGGTCGAGGACCTGGTCGGGGCCGGCGCCAGTGTGGTCAAGGTCGGCGTCGGGCCGGGGGCGATGTGCACCACCCGGATGCAGACCGGGGTCGGCCGTCCTCAGTTCTCGGCGGTCCTGGAGTGCGCCGAGACCGCCCGTGGCCTGGGCGCCGCGGTCTGGGCCGACGGCGGGGTCCGCCACCCCCGCGACGTCGCCCTCGCCCTGGCGGCCGGCGCCGGCGCGGTCATGATCGGCTCCTGGTTCGCCGGCACCCACGAGTCGCCCGGCGACCTGCTCGCGACCGACGAGGGGCGGGCCTACAAGGAGTCCTTCGGCATGGCCTCGGCCCGGGCCGTCCGGGCCCGGACCAGGTCGCGTTCAGCCTTCGACCGGGCTCGGGCCGGTCTCTTCGAGGAGGGGATCTCCTCGGCCAGGATGTACCTCGACCCGGAGCGTCCCGGGGTGGAGGACCTGATCGACTTCATCGTCTCCGGGGTCCGCAGCTCCTGCACCTACGCCGGCGCCTCCAGCCTGCCCGAGTTCGCTCAGAACGCCTGCGTCGGCGTCCAGTCGCGCTCGGGCTACGACGAGGGCCGCCCGGTCGCCACCAGCTGGTGAGCCGGGCCGGGGCGGTTCCGGGGCAGTGGGGGTGGGGCAGGTCCACCCGTCGTGGACTCCGCCACCGGCTGTCGCCGAGCCCGGGCCTCGGGAGGGGGACAGTCAGTGGGGCTGGTAGACGTCGCGCCGGTGTTGGATGGCCACCACGTCGACGATGACCGTCTGGTCGTGGATGGTGTAGATCACGCGGTATTCACCGCGGCGGGCCGAGTATTTCGGCCATAGGGGCGGTTGGAGCTGTTTGCCGACCCGATGGGGATTGGCCGCCAATGGACCGAAGATGAACTCGAAGCAGGCGGCGGCCACCGCCTCGGGCAGATCGGTCGTCAGAGCTCGTTTGGCCTGCCGGGAGAGCCGGATGGTGAAGACCTGGGCGTCCATGGCGTCAGACGGCTGGTTGGGGACGGCCGGCCTGGCGCATGGCCTCGCGGACTTCGGCCTCGTCGGCCCAGTCGCCGGCCGCCATTTCGTGGTCGGCCTCGGTGATGGCCGCCACCAGGCTGGAGTCCGCGAGGATGTCCAGGGTCTCCATCAGGGCCTCGTAGTCGTCAGTCCCAAGCAGGACCGCGGCCGGGCGGCCGTTTCGGGTCACGGTGACCCGCTCGTGGGTGGAAGAGGCTTCGTCCACGATCTGTGAGAGGTGCATCCGCACCTCAGCCAGGGGCAACACCGTCATGTACATAATTATAGACAGAATATGGCGCGGCTGTCGCCGGCCCTGATCCCGGGCGGGCCCCCTCTGGGACCACTAAACTGGTTGGCGGAGCCCTTGGCCGGATCCGATGGCCGTGGCCGGCAGCGGGGTCCCAGCCCGGACGAAGGAGACATTCATGCGCCAGTGGCAGGCCCAGTTCATCGCCCATCCTCAGCCCTGCGCCGAGGGCGACCCCGCGCCCTACTTCCGGAAGGTCTTCGAGGTCGGGCCGGGTCTGCGCCGGGCGGTCCTCTATGTCACCGCCCTGGGCCTGGTCGAACCCTACGTCAACGGTTCCCGGGTGGGCGACGAGGTCCTCTCCCCGGGATGGACCTCCTACCGTGAGCGCCTGATGGTCTCCGACTACGAGGTGACCTCCCTCCTGCAGCCGGGCGCCAACGCCCTCGGCGCCATCGTCGGCGAGGGCTGGGCGGTGGGCGCGCTCACCTGGAGCAAGGCCAACCACCAGTACGCCGACCGGCCGGCCCTCTTCATGCAGCTGGAGCTGGAGTACGAGGACCAGCGGACCGAACAGGTGGTGACCCGTCCGACCTCGGCCCCGGCCAAGGCCTCCGACTGGACGGTCGGTTTCGGCGGGGTGCGGGCCAACGGCCTCTACGACGGCGAAACCTTCGACGCCCGTCTGGAGCCGGCGGGCTGGGCCACTCCCGGATTCTCGGGCCAGGACTGGGGCCCGGTCATCGGCTACGACTGGCCGGCCGAGTCCCTGCGTCTGGCCAGCGTGCCGCCCATCCGGCGGATCGAGGAACTGCCGGTCAAGTCCGTCACCATCTCGCCGACCGGTTACCCGATCCTGTACTTCGGACAGAACATCGCCGGCTGGGTCCATCTGAGGATGACCCGGCCCAAGCCCGGCCAGGACGTCATCATCCGTCACGCCGAGGCGCTCAAACCGGACGGCTCCCTGGAGCGGGAGACCAATCGGACGGCGGAGGCGACCGACCGCTACATCGCGGCCGGGAACGAGTCCGAGGAGTGGGAGCCCCGCTTCACCTTCCACGGTTTCCGCTACGTCGAGGTCGAGGGCTGGCGGGGCAACCCGGCGCCGGAGGACTTCCGGGCGGTCGTCGTCCACTCCGACATGGACCGCCACGGCTGGTTCGAGTCCTCCCACCCCCTGCTCGACCAGCTCCACAGCAACACCGTCTGGTCGATGCGGGACAACTTCGTCGGCATCCCGACCGACTGCCCCCAACGCGACGAGCGCCTGGGTTGGACCGGCGACCTCAACGCCTTCATCCCGACCGCGACCTACCTCTACGACGTCGAGGCCGTCGTCTCCTCCTGGCTGGCCGACCTGATGATCGAGCAGGGCAAACACGGCAACATGCCCCGCTCGGCCCCCCTGGTCGACCCCCGGCCCTCCCAGCCGACCGCCCTGTGGGGCGACGCCATCGTCAACGTCCCCTGGTCGCTCTATCAGGAGTACGGCGACATCGAACTCCTGCGCCGCTGCTGGCCGGCGATGCGCTCCTTCGTCGACGAGGTGGCCGGCCTGCTGGACGAGCGGGGGCTGTGGCGGACCGGCTTCCAGTACGGCGACTGGTGCGATCCTGACGCGCCGCCGCGCGAGCCCGGCCAGGGCAAGACCGACCGCTACCTGATGGCCCAGGCCTTCTACTCCCGCACCACCGCCCAGATGGCCAGGATCGCCGCCCTGCTGGGCGAGACCGAACTGGCGAGCCGCTACGCCGGGCTCGACCGCCGGGTCCGCCAGGCCTTCCGCGACGAGTACGTCCAGGAGCGGGGCGTCGTCCGGGGCGAGACCTCCACCGGGTACGCCCTGGCGATCTGTTTTGGCTTGTTGGAGCCCGGTCAGGTGGACTACGCCGGCAAGCGCCTGAAGGGCATCATGGCGGGCCGGGGTTACACCATCTCCTCCGGCTTCGCCGGCACCCCCTTCGTGGCCGACGCCCTGACCCTGACCGGCCACCTCGACGGGGCCTACCGGATGCTCCTGCAGACCGAGTGCCCCTCCTTCCTCTACCCGGTGACGATGGGCGCGACCACGATCTGGGAACGGTGGGACGCCATCCTGCCCGACGGCAGCCTGCACCGGACTGGCATGACCTCGCTCAACCATTACGCCCTGGGCGCGGTCTGCGACTGGGTCCACCGGGTCGTCGGCGGCCTGTCGTCGGCCGAGCCCGGTTGGGCCAGGATCCTGGTGGCGCCTCAGCCGGGTGGGGGCCTGACCTGGGCCCAGACCAGCCATGTCACGCCGTTGGGCCTGGCCTCGGTCCGGTGGGAGATCAGCCAGGGCGGGATGACCCTCCAGGTCATCGTCCCCGAGGGCGCCACCGCCGAGGTCCGCCTCCCCCTCCATCCCGAGGGCTTGGTCACGGTCCAGGGCCCGGGGGAGCATGAGTGGACCTACCCAGTCGCCGCCACGGACTAGGCCCGTCCGGTCGCCGACTAGGCCCGTCCGGTCGCGCCGACCAGGCCCATCCGGTCGCCGGCGCCCGGGAGACCGGGGAGACCGTCCCTCTGGCGCCTTGGCGCCGCCGGCCTCGCCCGGCTCTGCGGCCTAGCTCGGCGCCATCTCGCATGATCGCGGCTTTCCACCCCCTTTGCGGCGGTCTGGGGATATTCTAAAGAGATGGACGAAACGATCTGGTTGACCCACGAGGCATACACCAAGCTCCAGGCGGAGTACGAGTACATCTCCGGTGAAGGCCGCGAGATCATCTCCAAGAAGATCGGTCAGGCCCGGGAAGAGGGCGACCTGTCCGAGAACGCCGGTTACCACGCCGCTCGTGAGGAACAGGGTCAGAACGAGCTGCGCATCCGCCAGCTCAAGGCCATCCTGGACAACGCCCAGGTCGGCGAACCCGGGCAGGACGACGACACGGTCCACCCCGGCTCGACGGTCACCATCGCCTACGACGGCGACCCGGACGACACCGACACCTTCCTGCTGGGATCGCGGGAGCTGCTCGGCCTGGACGAGTCGGTGGACACCTCCGTCTACTCGCCGCAGTCCCCGGTCGGCGCGGCCGTGCGGGGCCACAAGGTCGGCGACGAGGTGACCTACAAGGCCCCCAACGGCCGCGACATCCACATCACCATCACCGCGGTCGAGGGCTTCGGGGCCTGACCGGCCACCAGCGCCAGCCAGTCGGCTGACAGCCGATTGATCCCGCCGGCGGCGGGTCTCAGACCGCGGGGTCTGGGCCGGTTCTCAGGCCGGGAGCTTGACCACGCCGTGGCCGACGACGACGCCGACGTCGAGGTGGGCGGTGCCGGCTCCGAGGGTGACCTCGCCGTCCGTGACGTTGCGTCCTTCCCAGGAGACCCGCCCCAACTGGGCGTCCCCCCGGATGACGACGTCGGAACCGGGCTGGGCTTCGACGACGATCTGGCCGGACTCACAGCGGAAACGGGACCAGCCGTCGGTGAAGCGGCCGGAGATGGTGGCCTGCCCGGCCTGGAGCAGCAGGTCGGAGACCACCCGGGCCTCCATGATCGTGGCCACACCGGCGGTCAGACGGACCTTGCCGAGATGGGGCAGGCCGGTGACGTGCAGCGAGCTGCCAGTCAGGTCGATGTCCACCTCCAAAGTGGGATTGACCCTCACGGTCAGTTCCTTGCCGATGCCCAAGGCCTTGACGTCGTCCAGGCCCCGGACCGACCTGGCCCAGGAGATCGCGTCGATCACGCCGGAGAACTCCTTGTCGCCGATGATCTCGAGGGTCGATCCACTGCGCTTGACCTGATGGACGTCCTCGGCGGCGGCGGTCGAGACCAGGGAGTCGGCCACGATACGGACCTTGCGACCGGTGGCCTTGATTAGCACCTTGGAGACCCCGTTGATCTTGTCGGCTTTGGGCGGGGTGTCGGCTCCGGGGGTCTCGGACAGCGGTGTCGGCGGTGTCGGAGTAGGTGGTGCGGGTGGCACCGGGGGTGTCGGAGTGGCTGGCGGTGCCGGGGGTGTCGGTGGTGTCGGGGTGGCCGTCTGATAGCCCGGGGTGGTCAGCGGCCCAGCGTTGGGCCCGTCCTCACCCGGCGTCAGCGGCCACTCGGTCGACATCTCGGCCGCGCCCGGCACGGGCGGCGCCCCGGCCTCCAGCGCGTCGATGCGGCGTTTGGCTTCGGCGGCGTCGATCCGCCCGGCGGCGAGGTCGTCCAGAATGACGGTCAGATCCATGGAACTCATAGGACAATCGTTTCACAGATCGTGCGGCCAGGCGATCCTCGACCGGGGGATTCGTGGTCATCTCAGGGCTGGCCAGGACCGGGTGGCCACCAGCGCCGCCGTGGTCCGGCGATGAGGGGTACGCACGCCCGGACCGCCGCGTGGTTGCCCGTCGCGACCACTCGGACAAGTGGATAGGCTAGTGGCCATGAGCACGGCAGGCGAGCAGGAGTCAGAGCAGGGTCCCGGCTCACCGGGAGCGTCCAACCGTTTGCCGCGTGAGGTCTGGGTGTTGGCGGCGGCCGGTTTCCTGATCGCGGTCGGCTTCGGCGTCATGTCACCGGTGCTGCCGGTCTACGCCCGCACCTTCGGGGTGCAGAGTTTTCTGATCGGGTTGGTCGTCTCCGCCTTGGCGGTCGTACGCCTGGTCACCCTGCCGCTGTCCAGCTGGTTGCTGCGCTTCGTCGGGCCGCGCGAACTGGCCATCACCGGCCAGATCCTGATCGCGGTCACCACCTTCATGATCGGGCTGTCCGACTCGTACTCCGGCATCCTGGTCTGGCGCGGGCTGTCCGGTTTCGGGTCGGCCCTCTACATGGTCTCCTCCCTGGCCCTGTTGTTCGCCGCCACCCCGCCCCATCAGCGCGGCCGGGCCAACGCCCTGTCCGGTGGCGGTTTCGTCCTGGGCGGCATCGCCGGGCCGGCCCTGGGCGGGCTGATCGCCGGGGTCTCGATCACCGCCCCCTTCTATTTCTACGCCGTCACCCTGGGCGTCTCCGCCCTGGTCATGGCCCTGTTGCTGCCCCGCACACCGGCGGCCGACCGGCGTCAGTTGCGCCAGGACACCGTCTCCCTGCTCGATCTGCTGCGCGACCGGCGCTACCGGGCCGTCATCTGCATCACTTTCGCCAGCGGTTGGCAGTCCCATGGGGTACGCATCATGGTCGTACCCTTGTTCGTCGTCGAAGTCCTCCGCCAGTCGACAGCCTGGACCGGGATCGCCTTCACCGTGGCCGCCGTCGCCCAGGCCAGCTGCCTGTCGCTGACCGGCTGGGCGACCGACCACTGGGGCCGGCGCCCGATGCTGCTGGCCGGTGGGGCGGTGACCGCTGTCATCTCCCTCGGATTGGCCTGGGCCCAGTCGTACTGGCTGATGGTCGTCCTGCTCTGCCTCTACTCGGTGGCCGCCTCCGCCACCGGCGCGGCCACCCAAGCCCTGCTGGCCGACACCGTGCCCCGCTCGGCTGGCACCGGCCTGGCCGTCTACCAGATGGCCGGTGACGTCGGCATGATCCTCGGCCCGCTGGTGGCCGGGGCCATCCTCGACCTGGCGCCGATGCCCTGGGCCTGGTTGCCGGGGATCGCCCTGATCGGGTTGGGCCTGGTCCTGGCCTGGCGGTTGCCGGACGGCATCCAGCCGCCGGTGGGCGGGTGATTCGGAACCTTGACAGTCTCATTGGCCCGGTCGGGTAGAATCCCTTAATCCCAAGAATCGCCCGCTTGGACGGCGGCGATGTCCGGCAATGGTCGCATCGGGGTCGTCTCCAGCAGCGGGCGTCGCCGTGTGCGGGACCCCTCGGTTGGAGTGGGTCTGAGAGCAGTAGCGCGTCTCGTACGCGAGGAGGTTGAAGGTTATGACCAGTTATAAGTCGAAAGTGATCACGATCGACCACGCCCTGGACCTGGTGCGCGACGGCGACTCGATCACCTTCGGGTTGGGCGCCAAC
>QMCE01769593.1_pt1 | contig 13310 bp, 10 predicted proteins | sample 1821851 | NCBI WGS metagenome assembly QMCE01 (sample SAMN09453174, study PRJNA476694) | Termite gut metagenome, whole genome shotgun sequencing project. | isolation source: worker | host: Odontotermes sp. | place: South Africa:Pretoria | collected 2016-01-28 | reverse complement strand
TGGCATTGATATGTTTTTTGCTTTAGTTATTCAGAAAATAGTTGTATTATCCGCGAATACAACAAGACCGCCCAAAAGAGGCTTCAATCTGTAGGGCTTGTTGCAAAACTGGAATTTTGCAACAGCCTCTGTATTCTCAAAAAACTTGAAATCCCCTTGTTCTACCGCTGAACGCGTCCTGAACCGTCGCCCCCGGCGAGTTTGCTTACCTCGTCAACGCTGACAAGGTTGAAGTCTCCCTCGATGCTGTGCTTGAGACAGCTTGCGGCAACCGCGAATTCGATACTTTTCTGAGCGTCCATCCCCATGAGGCTGGCGTAGATGAGTCCGCCGCCGAAACTGTCGCCGCCGCCGACACGGTCAACGATATGTACGGCGTATTTCTTGGAGAAATAGTAATTCTCTCCATCGTAGAGCATCGCCGCCCAGTTGTTGTCGTTTGCGGAGATCGATTCTCGCAGGGTGATGGCAACTTTCTTGAAACCGAATTTGTCCGCCAGAGTTTTGGCAACCTCTTTGTAACCGTCATGATTGATGGTTCCCGATGTTACATCGGAGTTTTTCGCGTGGATGCCGAAAACATCGGAAGCGTCCTCTTCGTTGGCGATACAGACATCGACATATTCCATAAGCCCCGCCATTACCTGCCCCGCCTTCTCCTTGCTCCAGAGATTTTTGCGGTAGTTCAGGTCGCAGGAAACAGTGATATTCTTTGCCTTCGCCTTTTTGCAGGCATCAAGACAGATTTCGGCAACGGTGTCCCCCAGCGCCGGAGTTATACCGGTAAAGTGGAACCACTCTACGCCGTCGAATATCTTATCCCAGTCAAAATCAGCGGCGGTCGCCGCGGCAATCGAGGAACCTGCCCGGTCATAGATAACCTTTGACGGACGCTGGGAAGCTCCCTTTTCCAGAAAATAAATGCCGACCCTGTCGCCGCCTCTCGCAATCTTTGACGTATCGACACCATATTGGCGGAGCTTGTTCACCGCGGACTGTCCGATTTCGTGCTTGGGCAGCTTGGTAACAAAAGCTGCGTCACAGCCGTAGTTGGCGAGGGACACCGCAACGTTTGCTTCGCCGCCGCCGTAAGTGGCTCCCAAAGTTTCGGCCTGAACGAAGCGTGTATATCCTTCCGGCGCAAGGCGGAGCATGATCTCTCCAAAAGTAACAATCTTTTTCATTCTGCAATTCTCCTTCTATATAAATACGCAAACATTGAATTATACGTCAAAACTGATTCAGCGGTTCCCTATCTCTGTACCAGATGAATCGCAAATCCCGCGATCTCATCGGTGAGATAGATGGCTTTCAGTTTGCCCTTAGCATCGGTCTTGGCGGAATCCTTCCTAAAGGTGAAGCCGCTCCGTTCGAGACATGCCTGTGCCCGGAGGATGCTGTTGGTGCTGATGGCGATGTGTCCGTTTGCGCCGAGGTAGGGTGACTTCATCAGCTCCACATACTCTCCCGCGAATACGGAACTGTTCCCTTCTTTCGATTCAAAACCGAACATGGTTTCAAACAGTTTCGCGGCCTTAAGCGCCGATTCCTCGTTTGCGCCGTTTATCCCGATATGGGCAAGGGAGAATCCCAGCACATTTTGAAGAGCCTGACGGCAGAGTTTAGTAATTTCGTCGAATTTTCCTTCATTAATAAGATCCGCGGACACCATCCAGGAACCGCCGCAGGCAAGAATCTTCTCGAAAGAAAGGTATTTCACAATATTGTTCGCGTTGATTCCTCCGGTCGGCATAAATTTGAGAGAAGAGTAGGGGGCGGAAATCGCCTTGATATACTCCAGGCCCCCCGCCTGTTCCGCGGGAAAGAATTTGACCACATCAAGACCGAATTCCAGAGCGGTTTCAATATCGCTCGGATTGGCGCACCCGGGGGTAACCGGAATATTCTTCTTTATACAATACTCCACGACCTTTGGATTAAGTCCGGGGCTGACGATGAATTTCGCCCCCGCGTCAACGGCGCGGTCAACCTGTTCGGTAGTCAGCACGGTTCCCGCACCCGCAAGAATATCCGGGGTTTCCCTGGAGATCCGCCGGATCGCTTCCTCCCCCTGGGCTGTGCGGAAGGTCACCTCCGCGCAGGGAATTCCCCCCGCAATGAGCGCCTTTGCCAGAGGAACAGCTTTTTCCACATCATCAATCTTGATAACAGGAACAATACCGATTTTTTCAATCTCTTCAAGAACTGGGTGCATACTCATTCCTTCTATAAATATATAATATAACCCCTCATTAAGGGTTGAGATAATCTATCTTCGTTTATACTGCATTTTCCTCAAAAAAAGCAGACCGGAATTTGTATTTTTCATACCTTTGTATATGAAAAAGTAACACTATCATATAATAATATGATATAATATTAGTCTTATGATACAACATGGTAAAGATGCTTGCGACAAGACTGTTCTCAAAGGAATAAGTCGGAAAAATCCAATAAGGAGCCAGCATTTTACACCTAATCTACAGTATCATGATGAGTGAGGTGAATGAATGGAGATGAAAGCTGCGATTTCTAGAAAAGGACAGTTGAGCAGAGATATACGCCGTCACACGTCTGTGTATGCTCTCTTGGTGATTCCTTGTGTGTTTTATCTGGTCTTCAGATATCTGCCCATATGGAATGGTCAGATTGCTTTCAAGGATTTTATGCCCCGTGAAGGCGTACTTGGAAGCCGTTGGGTCGGATTGGAACATTTTAGGACCTTTATCAATTCATTTTATTTCTGGGAACTGTTGCGCAATACACTGTTCTACAGTTTTGGAAAATTGATATTCAGTGTTCCTATGGCGATCCTCCTTGCGGTCGTATTGTATGAATGTATGCGGCCGAAACTGGCGCGTTTTGTTCAAACCCTTGCGTATCTGCCGCACTTCCTTTCTTGGGTTATCATGTATGGTATTATACTTGCCTTGTTTGCTCCCGGAGACGGTATTATCAATGATATGATAAAAGCACTGGGCGGTGAACCTGTTGCTTTTTTATCAAATACCAGCACATTCCCTTGGCTGGTTATATTCTCTGATACATGGAAAGAAATGGGATGGAGCGCGATCATCTTTATCGCGGCTCTTATGGCGATAGATCCTACTCTGTACGAAGCCGCAATGGCTGAAGGCGCGAACGCGGTTCAGCGGGTATGGTTTATCACCCTGCCGTCGATAAGACCTGTTATTGTTATGGTCGTACTGCTCAGACTTGGAACTATCCTTGACGCGGGCTTTAATCAGTTGTTTATGTTGTACTCAACTCCGGTATATAGTGTCGGAGATATCATTGATACCTGGGTGTACCGTCAAGGTTTGCTTAACTTCCAGTTTGCCTTGGCAACAGCGGTCGGTATCTTTAAGGGTGTTATCGGTATGTTGCTTCTGGTGTCATCGAACTGGCTCGTGAAGCGTGTTTCTGATTCTTCTCTTTTCTAGGAGTGTGTGATAATGGCAAGTAATATAAAAGACACCGAAGCACGGCTTACCTTAAAAGGAACCGCGGAACGGCTTGCGATAAAACGGAATGCGGCCCTGTTTACCAAGGGCGACCGTTTGTTTTATCGTATTATAGATGTTTTTCTGATTCTAATTTTAATCCTTATAGCTGTTCCTATGTGGGGTACCATAACCCTTTCATTTAGACCGAACGATTTTATCGGGACAACTCTTGAGGGTATGTTTCTCGCTCCTTGGAGATGGTCCACCGCCGCGTATGAGGCTCTTCTCGGCAATAACGGCTTTTTGAATGCTTTTATTAACAGTCTTAAGATTCTTGTGGGCGGTGTCGTCACGGCGCTTTTTCTTACAATTCCCTTCGCATACGCGCTTTCGGTAAAATCACTGCCGGGACGTAAGATTTTTAACGTATTTCTTTTAATACCGTATCTGTTTAATGTCGGGATGATCCCTATGTATCTGGTTGTGCAGCGCCTGGGCCTTATAAATCATCTGGTTGCGATATTCCTTCCCGGCGCTCTGAATACCTATAACTGTCTGATTATGCGCAAGTTTTTTGAAGGTATCCCTGATGAACTCAAGGAATCGGCGCGTATAGACGGCGCGTCCGAAGTGTCTGTTCTTATGCGTATCATCCTGCCCCTGTCCAAGCCGATCATCATGACCATCGGTTTGTACTATGGAGTTGCCTTCTGGAATGACTTTTTTCATGCCATGTTGTATATAAATAACAACAACCTGCAGCCCCTGCCGATCCTGCTCCGTAATATCCTCATGGCCAGCGGTATGAACGAGTTTGTTGAGGTAAGCGCTTTCGGCAATGCGCCGATTGCCGCGATAAAGGCGGCGAGTTCGTTCATGGCAGCCATTCCGATGATAATCGCTTATCCGTTTATTCAGAGGTTTTTTACCAAGGGAACCCTCCTTGGCAGCGTCAAGGGATGATTTTTGAGGGATTTATAAATGTTGGGTATTTATAAATGCAATTGTAAAACCTTTTTGGATTTTTGCGATTGTGTCTATATATATTATATATTTTTTCAGAGGAGAACAATATGAAGGAAAAAATGAAAGTCGTATTGGTATTGGCTTTAATGCTCTGCATGACAGTACCAATGTTTGCCGGAGGCGGTCAGCAGCAAACAACAGCAGGCGCTGCATCTGCCGACCCTGTGATAATCGAACTCTGGTACGGAGCCGCCGTTACCGAAGCCGGACCGCCCCCCGCTGACTGGGCAGTACTCAAGCTCATCAGGGACAAGCTCAATATCGATTTGAGATTGACAGCTCTCCCTTCAAGTGAATCAGATCAGGACGTTAAGGTTAGCGCCGCTGCTGCCGCCAACAGTCTTCCCGACCTTTTCATGGTCCGCCGTGAAGTTTGGCCGAACCTGGTAAGGACCGGTCTTGTTGCTCCTGTGGATGAACTGTATGCTCTTATGCCTACCCGCACAAGAATCCAGTATGATGCGGACAGCATTGCGTTTACTACAATCAATGGTAAATCCTATGGTCTCGCTTCTCCTGGTTCAGTTGCCAGAAACGAAGGTATGTTGATCCGCAAAGATTGGCTCGACAAGCTCGGACTGCAGATTCCTGTAACTATCGATGATTACCTCAACGTAATGCGCGCGTTCACCTTTAATGACCCCGATGGAAACGGACGGGCCGACACTTATGGATACGGCGCGTTCATCGAAATCTTCAATCATGAAGAGGGTCTTGGACGGCGTATGAATAACTTCTTTGGTGCCTATGGTGTTCCTGGTACCTGGAATATGACAAAGGCGAACGCCGGTCTTAATGTCCGCAAACCTGCATACTATGACGCTCTTGTTCTTATCAAGCGGATGGTTGATGAAAAGATTATCGATCCTAACTGGCTTTCTTATCAGAAAGACGATTTCCGCGCTGCATGGAAACAGGGCCGCTTTGGTATCATGTACGAGCAGAATGCTGCTTATGCCGCGGAAGCAAACTACGCTCCTTTTGACGCGAACTTTCCCAACGGTGAATGGGTTGTTATTGATGCGCCTAAGGGTCCTCAATTCCAGTCTGTCGGTGTATATACCCAGGCATACCGCATCTATGCTGTTTCTTCAAAAGCAATGGAAGCCGGAAAAGGTCCCGCTATTGCACGTCTGCTTGACTGGATGTCTTCTGACGAAGGTTACTTCCTCCTTGGCTGGGGTGAAAGAGGCGTAAATTATGTACTGGACGCTAACGGCATTCCTACTGTAACGGGTCTCCCCGATCCTTCAAAGGGATTTACTTTGCCTGAGATGCAGCCTTATACACAGCTTCGCAATATGGTATTCTATAATGGCGATGTTGAACTTGCAGCCCGCTATCCTACCTATAAAACCGCAACTTCCGGAAAAACCATGAGCGCTCTTACTGTTCTTCGTGACATGCAGGGCCGCCCTTGGACAGCTGCTGTTGGTTCTGATGCTCTGCCTAATCCGAACGCCGACCTTAAGCGTTTCTATGAGCAGGGTGTTGTTGAGTTTGTTACCGGAGCGCGCCAGCTTACCAGAGAAAACTGGAATGCATGGGTTGCCGAGTTTGATAGACTTGGCGGTGCTGACTGGGAGAAAGCAGGTATTGCCGCTGCGGAAGCTGCAAATTATCTTAAATAAGATGATTTGTATTATCTGAGAAAAAAGTATCTTAAAAAGTATCTTTAACGTAAAGAGGATACCTGTTTTTTCCGGGAACATTCAGTTCTGGTGACAGTATCCTCTTTATTTTATATTAAGGGTGGTTTTCTATTATGGACGCAATTGATAAAACAAAATCCGTTTCTGAACGTATGGCTTTGTCCGTTATGAGCAGGTATAAACCGGAGCAGGTGAAGTGGCATTACGAGCATGGGCTCGTATTGCAGAGTATTTACGCCGTTGGAACTGCTGTGCAAAACGCGCGGCCAAGCTGCGCTGACGAGTACCGCAACTGGGTAAAAATGATGTACGATACGAAGATCATGGATGACGGCCGTATCGATACCTACCGGGATACCGAATTTAATCTTGATCAGGTAAATCCCGGAAAAATGCTTTTTCAGCTGTATGCGGATACAAAGCAGGAAAAATACCGGACAGCGATGGACACATTGCGTGATCAACTGCGAAACCATCCGAGAACAAAGACAAAGGGTTTTTGGCACAAGCAGATCTACCCGTGGCAGATGTGGCTCGACGGACTCTATATGCAGGGGCCTTTCTATGCGCAGTATATTGCGGAATTCGGCGACCCCTCCGAGTTTGAAGATTTGGCCCATCAGTTTATTTTGATGGAATCAAAAGCCCGTGACCCCGAAACAGGACTGCTTTATCATGCTTGGGACGAATCCCATGAACAGCGCTGGTCAAATCCTGAAACAGGCTGTTCGCCTCATTTCTGGGGACGTGCCATGGGCTGGTACTGTATGGCTCTGTTGGATGCCCTCGATTTTATTCCCAGAACCGAAGCCTGTCAGAAATATGTTGATCAGCTGCTGGAAATCGCCGGCCGGCTCGTGACGGCTGTCCTGAAATATCAGGATGCTCAAAGCGGACTCTGGTATCAGGTGCTTGATCAGGGGGGAAGGGAAAAGAATTACCTTGAAAGCTCCGCTTCCTCCATGTTTGTACGCTTCTTGTATAAGATGCTCAACCGGGGATATGCCGCACCCTCGAATATCGCCGCGATTCGTGCCGCCGCCGACAAAGGCTATGAAGGTATTGTATCGCTTATGCTTAAGGAAGACGCGTCCGGAGAACTCCACCTGCACGGGATATGCAGCGTTGCCGGACTTGGGGGTACGCCCTACCGGGATGGTTCTTTTGCCTATTATGTCAGCGAACCCGTTGTTGCCGATGACTTTAAAGGGGTAGGTCCTTTTATCTTTGCCTCCCTTGAGAGAGAACAGCTTCTATCAAAATAGGGTAATTAGTATTTACTATGGGGTATCGCTATTATTATTTCGGAAGCAGATAAAAAGAGGAGGACCTTTATCCTTGAAGGGGACATGTGGAAGGTCCTCATTTCGACAGCGATCCCCCTGGTTTTGTATAACAGCATAAGCCCGCTTTTCTCATTTTTTGACATCCTCATTGCGTCTAATATGAGCGCCGCTGTCGCGTCAACTGTATCTTTTATTTCACAGATACAGTTCATGCTTTCCTCTGTCGGCGGGGGGCTCGCCGTGGGCGGAGGAATTCTGATTGCCCGCTATTTCGGCGCGGGGGATATGGACCGGGTCAATAGAAATATTAACACATTAGTTTTTCTCGCGTTGATAATCAGTCTGGTCATTCTTTTGCTGATCATACCCTTTTCTACGCCGTTTCTGAAATTTCTCAAGATGCCCGGAGACCTGCTGGAAACAGGTTCGGTATATTTTATTCTTGAAACGGCTATGCTTATCTGTGTTTTCATCAATACGATTTATTTTTCGATTGAAAAGGCAAAGGGAAACACGAAGATCATCCTTTTTTGTAATATCTTTATGCTCACGCTGAAGCTCAGTCTGACGCTTTTTCTGGTACATGTGATCGGCGGGGGGATTCTGCTGCTTTCAGCGGCTTCGTTTGTTTCCCATTTGGGGATAACCTGTATCGCGGTAAAAAACATGACCATGAGAAGAAACCCGTTCCGGCTTTCATTCAAATATGTTGATTTTTCCGCAAGGACCCTCATGCCCATATTGATGCTCTCGTTGCCGGTCTTTATGGAAAAATTCGTCTTTAGTCTGGGAAAGGTGATTGTCAATTCCATGAGCGCGGCCTATGGCAGTATGGTCGTCGGCGCTTTGGGGATATCCAACAGGATCAGCGGTATCGCCACCATGCCGCCTATAGGCGTTGAAGACGCGGAGGCATCGATTGTCAGTCAGAACCTGGGGAACAATAATATCCCACGCGCGCTGGGTATATTCAAGCGGACCCTCATCATCAATATGGGGCTGGGGCTCCTGTTCTTTATTCTGATGACTATCTTTAAAGATCATATTATTCTCCTCTTCGCGAAAAACGATCTCCTCTTTGCCGCGGAGATCGAGAAGATATATAACTACGAACGCTACGCCACGATACTGCTTGCCGCTTCCGCGTCGGTAATGGGGCTGCTCTACGGATTCGGCTATACCAGGATATCAATGATTCTGAACCTGACGCGGCTCTTTGTGTACCGTATTCCGCCGCTGTGGATTATGCAGAATTTTACCTCCATCGGCAGTGAAGGGGTCGGTATGGCGATGATGATAAGTAACGGCCTTATCGGGATCACCGCGATACTTGTGAGTGTTTTTGTTATCAGGAAGATACGAGTGCGCTAAAGCAACCAGATATGGCACTGATCTTTTTTTAATTGCCCTCGACATTTGTGCTTGATGATGTTATATATATTTATATGGGTACAGCAAAGACGAGAGTAGGGTTCATTCTTGCTTCAATACATACCGGTTCTGCGCAGAATGTTTGGTCGAATTTTGCCCGGGAATCGAAAAAAGGGGATATTACCCTTTTTGTTCTTCCCGGCGGAAGGCTCAATTACCAGCCGGATTCCGAATATCTGCGGAATTCGCTTTTTAGCCTTGCTAATCCCTGCAATCTCGACGGAGTTATCAGTTGGAGTTCGACGATTGGATATACGGTGCCTGATGAAGAATTTAACCGGTTTCACGAACGCTTTGCTCTCCCTTATGTGACCATTGCTCATAAGGTACCTGGGGCTCCCTGTGTGATGTTCGATGCTTACAAGGGTATGAAGGATCTGGTAACCCATTTCATCAAGGAGCATGGAGCCGCGAACATAGCTTTCCTGCGGGGACCCGCAACCCACATTTCCGCGGAGGATCGATTTATGGGCTACTGCGATGCCCTGAAAGAAGCCGGACTCCGCTTGGATGAAAATCTCATTACTGACCCCTGTAGTTGGAACAGCGGAGAGGCTGCCGCGGCGCAGTTGTTTGAATCGCGGAAATGTGTTCCCGGCGAACATTTCGATACCTTGATTGGGGCAAGCGACATGATGATTTTCTCTGCCATTAACTATTTCCAGCGGCAGGGATTTTCAGTTCCCGAAGATTACTGGGCAGGGGGCTTTAATAATTCTGTGGAAAGCCGGATTCTTGAAAACCCGATTTCCACGGTGCGTATGCCCTACGCGGAAATGAGCGGGGAATCTTTCAGAATCCTCAAGACCCTCCTCAGTAAGCCGAATGGGGAAGGGCTTTCCCACGAGATACCGGATGTGCAGCTTCCTTCGGAGGTGATTATCCGCCATTCCTGCGGATGCAGAAAAACAGCCGAAGCGTCAGCGTCACAAAGTACTGCTGCCGCCTCAGCCGTCCCTTGGGACAGTGACGCGATTATAGAACTGATTTCTTCCCGGTTCAAATTGGACGCAGCCGATAGGGACGCCTTTGTTGTCCCGATGGTACAAGCTCTTTCTCATGATGATGACGCATCTCTTTTTTCCACCCTTTTAAGGAAATCAATCCAACGGTTTTTTGATGCCGGAGGCGAAATAGATACGCTTGTCGAAGTCATAGACACCATCCGGAAATCCCGTTTTCTGTCTCCTGAAAGAATGCTTTTTATAGAATCTACCGCGTTCCGTATTATTTCCTGGGCACAGGAGCGGATGCATATAAACGGGGATTTTAAATTCGATCAATGGCACAGAGCCCTTAATTCCCTTAAATGCGAATTTCTGGGAACCAGGGATCGGCAGTCGCTTATACGGAGCCTCGCGCGGCATCTGCCCAAGATAGGCATATATACCGCATCGGTGATGCTTTACGGGGATGAAAAAACATCGGTCTGTATCGGCAGTTTTTCTCCCAAGGGGATTGCCGCACAGGAGCAGCGATTTCCTATGGAGCAGATGTTTCCGCTCAGCATCAAGGATCAATATGAAAATGATATCTATATGGTACAGCCCCTTTTCATCGAAAATCAGTCTCTGGGTTATTTTGTCTATAATGTGCCGTTTTATGATGGGGTTGTCCTTGAGGATCTGCGCTCTTCCGTAAGCAATGCCCTCAAGGGGATATTTCTGTTTGAAGAAGCGAACAGGGCAAAGCAAATCGCGGAGCAGGCGGAACGGACAAAAACCGAATTTTTTGTCACCGTCGGGAATGATCTCTATGACCCCCTTGCCGAAATAATGGAAAAGATCGAACAGCTGGAAAGCAGCCTGCCCAATGCGGAACCCGAAATAATAGCGGAACAGTTGACGTTTCTTAAAGCCTGTGTCGCATCCCGGCAGGACCAGACAAACCGTCTGATCGATTTGACCCTCTCCCAGCTTGATGATTTGTCTTTTAATAGTGTGCTTTTTAATATTGATACGCTGCTGCCTGGTTTTGCTCCTTTTCCGCTTCTTTCCGGTGATGTCAACCGCTTGTCACAGGCCCTGGCGCTCATTTATGAGGAATGCGGAAACCTGGAATCCGTAAAGATGCAGCGTCAGGGACTCGAAATCGCGTTCAGGAATCCTAATCCGCTGCAGCCGGAAATATGGAAAAAACATACGCTGCTCCTTGCGGAACGGATTGTCTTGATGCATAACGGTCAATTCCATCGGGAGGTTTCGGGCTGCACGATAACTCTTCCCTGGATTACACTCTCAGGGGAGAAAGCCGAATATTCCGGAGGTGGGCAGAATGATCTGATCCTCTCCCTCTCGGATACAGCTCTTCTCCCTGCCGGTTTTTTTGATCTTCCCATAATTAAGGATGTTGATAAGGCTCTGACGATTCCCGGCAGAATCGCTTGCATTGTCTGGGACGCGGATAACGCTTCCGTGGACGATTATGTGCGGGTGTCGGCTCTTCACGCCCATCCCGAATTCTTTCATACTCCCTTTTTGTGTTACAGCCGTAATCTGACGGGTGTTACTCTGCTCGCATCGGTGAATGCGCTTATTCCGGTGCCGAAGAAAGGGCAGGTGCTTTTTATCGGAGTTTCTTCGGACATATTTTCCGCCTGGGCTGATAGTGATCTCGCGGTAAATATAGCATCTGCGGCTGATTTTACCGAAATAGTTGCGAACATCACACCGGATTTAATCGTGATGGATTCTGTTGATATCAACGCTATTGAAATCATCCGCCGACATCCCTTGGCCGTAATGGTTCCGATCATCGCTGTTCCTGAAAAGATAGAGTCTCCCGAAGATGTGATGAATCTGAGTCAATTTTCCCGGATCATTTTATGTAACCGCAGTATTGCCGCCTCCAGGGAATTCGCGGTACGGGTGAAGGCGATCATCGCTGGGGATGAGATTCTTCCTCCTCATACGGGCTTGTTGGTAAAAAAGGCGATCCTCTATTTGAACCAACACGCGGAGTCCCATATCTCCCGCTGGAAATTGGCGGATTCTGTCAATGTCAGCGAGGATTACCTTACCCGTATCTTTCACCGGGAGATGGGCTTTCCGCTTTGGGAATATCTCAACCGTTATCGTGTATGCTTGGCGATGGATCTGTTGGTTCACACAAACGATACCATCTACGAGATCGCCATGCGGACAGGGTTTCAAGATCAGGCATACTTCTGCCGGGTCTTTAAGAAGATATGCGGAATTCCTCCGGGACACCTCAGGAAGAAGTAAGCGGGAATTGTTATTGGCTTTTGGGTGACTGACATTCCTGCGTATAATTCTGTTTCGTCGGAGATTTTTGTATGTTAATCATCAAATGTCTTCTTATTTGTCATAATCAATCACCTCCGCGGGGGTACATACATATTCGCTTGTAACCTTCGCGAGCGTTGACAAAATCCGTTTCAATTATCGTCTTATGTTTCACAATATGCTTAAAATTCCACGATACCAAAACATCGGCTCCGGCAATCGTGGCCATCGCGATATGTTTGCAGTCGTCCAAACTGGTCGGGCCAACGACATTTTCGGCGATATATCGGGCGGCCAAAGCATCAGATTCGGGCGTTGAAACCACTCGCTCTATCAACTGCTCTGGAAACGAAGCCAAAAAATCGCGTGCTCGTTGCGGAGCGGGATCAATCTCGTTTTTCAGCACATCGGATATGATGATTTTGAATTCTCCTCTTTCAAAAGCGTCCCAAAACGGTTGTGTTTGTTCTACCAGCCTTCTGTTGAAGGCCCCACCGACAACGGACGTGTCCACGTAAACCCGGCGGATAATTTGGTGTGTCATTTCTTGAATACCTCCTTTTCAAGGGCTTCGATTCTTTTTTCGAGTTCAAAAACATATTCAGGCGACGCTCCAAGTCCTGAATAATCTGCCATTACTTCATTAATGAGTGTTGTGACAGTTTTGCCTTTTTCTTTCGCTAGGTTTTTGATAGATTCATGCAAGTAATCCGGCATGGAGTGGGTAAATCTCGCATTCAAATTGCATCACCTCCTTTCGATACACGTAATCTACACCAATATGCGTGCTTTGTCAAGCGGCATTTCTCGTTTTCGGAAAATTCTTTCCGCCGTCTTGATATTTTTGGTGGAATTTCGTAGAATTCTGGTTTCAATTCACTTTCAATCCTCTTTTTTTATGGTGTGTCATGGACTATTACTACAGCCAAGACGGCAGTCGCTGGGTAGGGCCGGTCTCCGCCAAGGGACTCAAGGACTTGGCCAGACAGGGCGTCGTCACGCCGATGTCATTGCTCATGTCGCCGGATCGCATTCCGCCCACGTCCGCCCATAAGGCCCAGGGACTGTTTGAGGCGGAACCTCTGCCCTCTGCCATAGAATCCATGCCCGATGAAGTACAGGCTAAGAGCATTTTCGGAAGTGCTTTTTCCTTGGTTTCAGGGGCGGTTTCCACCGTTTCCACTGCCATTATTCCCGTTCGGTCACGCAGTGTTGCTCCGGTTG
>QMCE01002792.1_pt1 | contig 13312 bp, 8 predicted proteins | sample 1821851 | NCBI WGS metagenome assembly QMCE01 (sample SAMN09453174, study PRJNA476694) | Termite gut metagenome, whole genome shotgun sequencing project. | isolation source: worker | host: Odontotermes sp. | place: South Africa:Pretoria | collected 2016-01-28 | reverse complement strand
TCATTTTTGAGATCAACGCCTTGCTCTTTCTTGAATTCGGTCACAACATAATCAATCAGACGCTGATCGAAATCTTCGCCGCCAAGGAAAGTATCGCCATTCGTGGACAACACTTCAAACTGATGCTCGCCATCGACTTCGGCAATTTCGATAATTGAAATATCGAACGTCCCGCCACCAAGGTCATACACGGCAATTTTCCGATCGCCTTCTTTCTTATCAAGGCCGAACGCCAACGCCGCCGCCGTCGGCTCATTGATAATACGTTTGACCTCCAAACCGGCAATTTTTCCGGCATCTTTGGTCGCCTGGCGTTGGCTGTCGTTAAAATAGGCGGGAACGGTAATCACCGCTTCCGTCACCTCCTGCCCCAGGTAATCTTCGGCCGTTTTCTTCATTTTGCGCAGAATTTCTGCCGAAATCTGCGGTGGCGCCATTTTCTTGCCGCGTACGCCGACCCAGGCATCACCGTTGTCATTTTTCACGATTTCATACGGCATTAAATCAATATCTTTCTGTACTTCCTTTTCATCAAAGCGACGCCCAATCAGGCGCTTGATCGCATACAACGTGTTTTTTGGGTTGGTGACCGCTTGGCGTTTTGCCGGCGCACCGGTAAGAACCTCGCCGTCTTCCATATAAGCCACCACCGACGGCGTCGTACGCGTACCTTCCGAATTTTCAATCACCTTGGGCTGACCGCCCTCAACCACAGCAACGCAGCTGTTGGTCGTTCCCAAGTCAATTCCGATAATTTTGCTCATTCCTTTATCTCCGTTTTCTTGAATTTTGAACGTTCGTATTGGGTTCAATGTCTCTTAAATGGGGGTTAACACAGCCGGTTCAAGCGCTTTCCGCGCCATTTTCAACTTTTGCTTTAGCAACCACCACCATTGCCGGGCGTAACACTCTGTCATAAATCAGATATCCCTTCTGGTAAACCTGAATCACCGAATTGGCAGGCGCTTCTGCTTCCACCATCTGCATGGCCTGATGACGATGCGGATCAAACGGTTGCCCGACCGGGGCAATCTCCACAATCTGCGCCTTCTCAAAAGCAGCGGTCAACTGCTTTAATATCATCGTCACACCTTCGCGCAATTGCTCCGTAGTTGCGTTTTCAGTCACTAACGCCAACTCCAGCGCGTCTTTGACCGCCAGAAGCTCCGTGGCAAAACGTTCTACGCCATATTTCGCGGTTTTGGCCACCTCCTCTTGAGCGTGGCGACGCACATTTTCCGTCTCCGCTTTTGCCCGCAAAAACGCGTCACGCAATTCCGCCGCCTCCGCTTCCGCCTTTTGCAAAAGCTCGCTTAAATCGGCGGCAATCTCCGGCATTATTTCTGTTTCCGGTACCGTTTTTAAAACATCTGCCTTTTCAGACGCCTCTATCGGCAGCTGCTCGTTTTTTTCATGATGCTTTTTCTTCGACATTGTCATTTCCCCAAACTAAAAATAATAGTACTTTTCAAAATAGCAAAATAACTGGAACGTCAGACGCCAATTTTAAAAAGCATATCCGGCTAATAAATAATGCCGTTTTTGCCAAATTCAAGTATTTCCCGCTAAAGCTTGGGAAAAAAGGCTATTTCAAAAATCCGTATAGATCGTTGGTCGGGCTACCCTGAGCTTCTCTGAAGCACTTTTATCTAAAGCCGTGCAGCATAACGCGTTGACCCACTTTGCTGTGCTCATAATATCTCTGTAAAAAATCCGCCCAATAGGCTTTATCGGACGGCTTTGGATAATCACTTGGCAAAATAACCATCTATTGATAGAACGCGCTGCTGCAACTTCTGAAATCGTTAAAATTTGCACCCCTGTATTTCTATCTAAAACCAATAGTCGCGCATTTGCTTCAAAAGCTCTTTCGTAAGCGGATAACCAGCACTTTCACCAATTACAGAGTCAATCCCGCAGTGCAGGCAAATTGCCGTACCGTCGATTTTATCTTCAGCCCACATTTTTATTTCTTTAGGAGGGAATATAGAAAGACAATAAAAACAGCCGCACACCTCGTCCTTGAGAACCTGTTTCCTATAATTTGAGGAAAACTTGTGCGCTTCGATATAATCTTGCTTCTTGTCCATCTCACGATGACCTCCTATGTGTCATCTTTTACTGAGATGAACACTCGCTGCTCCGATCCGTCACCAGAGGGTAGGTATAGTATTTCAATGTCATTTTTGAAATTGCTTATCATCTCCTCGTCGGAACCATCATCAGCAAAGATGCCGATGTGCCCCTGCAGGCCTGCTTTGATTGATTCCAGTTCGCTTTTTGCCTTCTTTGACTCGAGCCATTGCCGTTTCATCAACGATTCTGCCTTGGCTTTTATCGGCTCATACAATACCATGAGGAAACTCGATGCGTTCTTCAATAAAGACTGCTGATACATTGTGTTGAACGACTCGAAGGCCTCCATTGCTTTCTCGGTTTCCCCGACTTTCATCCGTGTAGCGAACTCTGCCTTCTTACTTTCGAGCATCAGCTTGCTGGCAAAAAGGCAAATCTGAAACGAGTAATATAGTTCGTGTTTCTCGGTATTTTCTCGAAGGTTCTTTAACTCCTTTGCTGCCGACAGCCTCGACCACAGTGCGCGGACTTGTACATCAGTGATTTCGCCAGTCTTACTCAGCCTTTCAAGCCGGGTTTTGTATTCCATCAACACACTTTCAGCTTCCCGAATACCAGATTGAAGGGCAATGATGTCAGTATCATCGACGTGCTTCTTGTCAATGATTCTCTTCATTTGTTTTTCAACACTCCTGAGTTTGCCGACGTTCTCATCGTGGTAAAAGCCTATCAGCCACTCGATGCTGTGTTCAATCCCGTCTAACTGTTTCGAGATTTTGTCCATATAGTGTTGGCCGGAAATCATTGCCATTGCCTGCATTCCTGCGCCAACGACAGCAGCAGGATTAGCAACCGATAGTGCTACTTGCTGAAACCCAGAATGGTTTGCTATTTTTCCACCTTCCATTACCATCGAAGCGACTGTGCCATCGCTGTATTTCATCAACTCAGTAAGCGGAGCGGTTGCTGTGAATAATCCGTTGGGAGCGGCTTGTGCAATTTGGGCGAGTGTCTGTGCTTGCGCCAGAGCTGGCATAGCTCCTTGGACAAGGTTTGCGCCGATAGCGGAACCACGCGCAGTGATTTCTTGAAACCTCTTTGTACTGAGGGCAGTGGATGAATCAACGCTCGACAACATAAGGCTTTGCCCCGAACGGCTGGCTATCTCAATTTTTTCGACTATAGCCAGCATACCGGTAGGTCGCTGGACGGATGCCGGTGTATCAGTAATCGGCACTGTTTCCGTAGCTTCGCCCACCGTTGCGTTCTTGACGGTCCCTTGGCGGTTTTTCCTTATGAAAAAGAGAACGCCCATCGCAACGATTACAAGTGCTGCAGCGATTATGGTTATTGCTAAAATAAACCCATCCATCTTTAACCCCACCTGGCTTACTCTAAGCACACTTCAACCAACTACAAAGGCCGTCCAATTGCGCTGTTATTGAATTCCAATCCTTCCCCAAATTGAGCGTTTTAAGGCTGATACGGCTGCCGCCAATCGTCATATCCTCATTCGGAGTGGTGGGTTCATCAGTCATAGCATATAGCAGAGCGCCCGCCACGTTGCCTGTCGCTCCGACATCACTATTCTTGACGTAAGCATAAATCTGATAAAGGTTGCCGGATATAAACGTTCGGCTGTCATAGAGCGCATTGTGCTGCATCGTGTGACCGTAGTATTTTGTGTCGATAATCAGCCGCTTGTTGCCGCTTTGCAAAATAGTATCGGTTTTCATTATCGGCAAATACATACTGCGCTCGTTGCCATCAATGTCCCAGTCAATATAAGGTGCGCTAACGGTCAACTCCGTATGCTCTGTTTTGTAATAGTTCAGCACGAACCGTTCATAGAGGCGATGCATTTCCTCATCTTGAAGCCAACTGGCTAGTCGGTTAGCTCCGGTTCCTGTAGTTAAGAGCAAGCCCTTGACGGCAAGACGGCAAATCCCCAGTAGCATTCGGTAAGAAGCATTGTTGCGGTGGTATTTCAAGGCATCCCATCTTACCAAGACAGGAGGCACCTCGGAAACCTCCGAAAAATAGAGAAGCAGTTTACGGAGCGACTTTTTGTTTTCATGCTTCACATTGCCGTGACGCAAAAACATTAGCATCGTACTTTTTAATGCCTGATTATGCGGAGAGTCTGGCACAAATTCATCAAAAGAACATACTAGTCTGCCTTGTGGCTTTGTTTGCTGTTTGATGGTCTCAGATATGAGAATTTGGCCGCGCACCCCCGCGAGCGTCTCTTCTCGTTGAAGATAATCGCGATGCAAGCCTCGCTTCACTTGTGCTCCAACACCTCTAATGAGGATAGCAGCAAAGAGGTCGTGTATATTATCGAAATCCTCAGTGGCAACATCTCTATAGCCGTTTTCTTTTAGTGCTTGAAAAGCATAGGAAAGCATATAGTAGATATTGCGGATGGGATGATTGTCGTTTTTAGCCATTCGCCACACCTCTCAGGCGAGCCGACCAACTCTCGACCTTTGATGGCTCATCAAACCAGTATTCTTTCAAAAGCGGCACCAATTCATATTCAATGACGGAGGATAGCCATGCATCGTCTACGATATCGTTCGTGCAGAAGTAGCTGTGGCCTATGCGAAAACCAAAGCCTAGAGAGGCATCCTCGCCAATAGCCTTGTTCAATGACTCGACTGTCGAAACCAAAGCGTCAAACTTCGGGTTCTGGATGGCGGCTTGTCGCGCCTTGAATCCGTCGGATTGAAACGCCGGTTCCATGTCAAAAAAGGCAAATCGGCGGCGGAGTGCGTAATCAATCATCGCAAGACTACGGTCGGCCGTGTTCATCATGCCGATAATGTGGATGTTTTCCGGTACAGAAAACTGCTCATCTTTGTAGAGCAGACGAAGGGCATGTCTATCACCGCGCTTGTCGCTTTCAATCAGCATAAGCAACTCGCCGAAAATCTTGCTGAGGTTGCCGCGATTGATTTCGTCTATGATAAAAAAATATGAGCGTTCGTCGTCGCTTTCAGCGGTCTTACAGAACTTGTAAAAGGGTCCCTCGGCGCGCATGAAACCTCCGCTCTCGTTTGGGCGGTATCCCATCACAAAGTCCTCGTAGCTGTAGCTTTGATGAAACTGGACGACTTTAACGCGGCTCGTGTCCTTCTCACCCATAATGGAAAACGCAAGCCTCTGGGCCGCGAATGTTTTACCGACACCCGGCGCACCTTGTAAAATCACGTTTTTCTTGCGGAGCAGCAAGCCTTTAAGCGTTGCATAGCGCTCCGCGTCTAGATAGACCTTGCCTAAGAAATCGGCTTCAGAGTAGTCGGAATATTGGATTTCGGGTTCATCATCGGTTTCGGACAAATCCGATTCACCCAAAACCAAGGCCTCCAGTTTTTCAACGTACTCGGTGTACTGCGTAATATCTGTCAAGGTTTTCATAGCCGCCTGACCCGGATGTTCCCAGTCTCCTTTTTGAGTCCAGTTCACTTTGTGGATATGCTTGAAGTCGCTACGACTTTCATCATAAGCGTAATCAGACTCAACTACACCTCGACCGACGATAGCACCCATTCCGCGCTTGGCAAACACGATATCGCCGACCGCCACTTCATTGGCAAACTGCCATAGGGCATGGCCGTCATTTTTATACGATTTATCATCGCCATACTTTTGCTTCATAACTGCCTTGATATCCGCTTTTGAACCATATTGCGAGAGGTCGCCAAGGTCATCCCAGCCGATACCCATAATGCCGTCTTTATAAAATGTCTCCCAGAACTTAGCTTGTTCACCGGGCGAATAGAGCCAGTAGCGACGCTTTCTGACAACTTCCCCTTTTGGCTCATCTAGCGCAGGAACACGCTCGTAACTGCCGTCAATAATGCTTTCGATGACCTCCTCCTGTGCTTTTGTCACGCGGAAGTTCGTCGCGCCGGGGTAGGTCAGAATTTCAAGTTGCTTTGTGCGCTCATCCACAAGCAGTACAGCGCGTGGCACTTTTTCAAGGGTGAGTTTGCGTTCAATGCTGATATCGACGGCCAAGTACGGCTCGCTTTTCAAAGCATCGCCGCGATTATATGGGTCGCTCAGATCTGGGTTTCTTATTTCAGGGTCGCATAGAATAGTGCCGGACGCAATAATGCCTCCGTCTGAACCAGACACCCAAATGTATGCCTTGTCATCTTTCTTGATTTGCTTAGGATACTGGTTCACCGCCCAAGTTATCTTGTCGAGAGTCTCCACCGCTCCGACAACATCGTAATACTTCGGGTTGCCTTGGAATATCCAAGCGGATGACTCGCCCAACTCTTTGAGGAAGCGGGCGTATTGAATCATTCCGTTTGAGTAAGCCTTGTTGCTGGCTGCAGCATCTATTTCTTCGAAGTTAGGCGCGGCGAGAATCATCTGACGTGCCGCCTCAAACTCGTCAAAAGACGTATAGAAGAAGAGGTTGGAGAAAACAGTTGCACCCAATCCCAGCCGTCCAGTCGCGTTTTTTAGCTGTGTTGTGTAGGCGGTGATAGTATTGGCGCTGTAGCTTTCGCCATTGGATTTTTTCTGCTTCTTCATCCAAGCCTGAAAATCAGATTTGAGGTTCACATCACTTATCGACTTTCCTTTCCAATCGGAGGGTAAGGACGGATGCTTTACATCTAAAAACCCTTTCAATTGGCGCAAGTCGGACAAATAGCCGTCAGCCCTCGCATCGGAGCGCTCAGAGCCTTTTTCTGCTGCCAAGAAGTCGCGAATCTTGTCACGAGCGGCGAGCATCGATTCCTCGTCAATCAAGCTCGCCCAAAAGTCTACCCCGACGTTATTATTCAGCGTAAAGAAAGCGTCAGACGCAACGGTAGAAACCGAAGAATCTTTCCAGTTTGGATTTGTTTCGCGTAGATAAGCCTTGAACTCGGTTCTCAGGCTGTTTAATTCTTCTACTCCTATGGCTGCGTTCATTTCGGTTTCCTCTTGCCATTATTAAGATCGCACACCGCCTGAAGGCGGTGTGTCATAAATTGTGTTGAACAGCATATCCAGAATCTATTTTTTCAGAGACGGATTGCTGCTGATGTGCTTGTAAAGTCCAATTCCCGCTGACATCAAAAAGCTTGTGGCTTATCCAGCGCGGGCGGAGGTATCGGAGAGCGGCATTTTGGGGGTAACTCTAAATTCGTTGAAAAGTTACCCCCAAAGTTACCCCCAAAATTCTTGGATGTAAATGGATTTCTTTGGACGTTATTGGACAAGAAAATTCAATTCCCCCTATGAAAAAAGCCGCCCAATAGACTTTATTGGACGGCTTTGGACTTCATAGTGGCGGAGACGGAGGGATTCGAACCCTCGATGCAGTTTTAAGCCGCATGCTCCCTTAGCAGGGGAGTGCCTTCGACCTCTCGGCCACGTCTCCATTGAAGCGTTTCTAAAAAGCGCTCAAATTATATTGCGCTGAAACTCGTTTCAAAATGCTCGCTTATCTTTAAGCAAACTGCACTTTTTCACCGACTTTTCACCTTATCTGATCTTCTCTCGCTGCGTTTTCCTCAAAAACTCTTTTAGGGAAACCGGATTGTAAAGGGAAGCACAACGAACGTCCAGCGCTCTTAAATCAGTTTTGGTCAAGAAATCTCCGCCGGCGCTTGATCAAGCTCGAATGCTTGATGCAGCACACGCACGGCAAGCTCCAGATACTTCTCGTCAATAATCACCGAAATCTTGATCTCGGAAGTAGAAATCACCTGAATGTTGATCCCCTCGCTGGCCAAAGCACGAAACATTTTCGCCGCGACTCCGGCATGGGTACGCATGCCGATACCAACCACGGAAACTTTACAAATGGTCTTGTCGCTATTGATTTCACGGGCAACATATTTACCGGCAGCACGTTCGCGCTCCAGAACGGCAAGTGTTTTCTCATATTCACCGGTGTTCACGGTAAAAGAAAAATCGGTATGCCCCGATTCGCTGATGTTCTGCACGATCATATCAACATCGATATTCGCCTCGGCAACCGGTCCTAAAATAGCGTACGCGATGCCGGGACGATCCTCCACGCCCATGATGGAAATCTTGGCTTCGTCACGTGTAAAAGCAATTCCAGAGATGATTTCCTGTTCCACGTTGTGCTTCTCCTCAAAAGTAATCAGTGTTCCCGGCGCGTTGGATTCGGGATCGTCGAGCGACGATAGCACGCGCAGTTTTACTTTGTATTTTCCGGCAAACTCGACCGAACGTATTTGCAGTACTTTCGAACCCAGGCTTGCCATTTCGAGCATTTCTTCGAAAGTAATGGTATCAAGCCGGCGCGCATCGGAAACAATGCGTGGGTCGGTCGTGTAAACGCCGTCAACGTCGGTATAAATCTGGCACTCGTCTGCTTTCAATGCTGCCGCCAGCGCCACTGCGGAAGTATCCGAACCGCCGCGCCCGAGCGTCGTGATGTTACCGTTTTCATCGTTGCCCTGAAAGCCGGCAACCACGATAATTTTTCCGGAATTTAAATCGTCGATAATTCTGTCGCAGTCGATGTTGAGAATACGCGCCTTGGTAAAAGCGCTGTCGGTCAACACGCGCACCTGTCCGCCGGTGTAGCTTTTGGCCTGATAGCCCTGCTCCTGGAGCGCAATGCTCAAAAGCCCGATCGTTACCTGTTCGCCGGTTGAGGCGATTACGTCAAGTTCGCGCGGATCGGGATTTTTGGAAAGGCCATGCGCCAGCCCGAGCAAACGATTGGTTTCGCCTTGCATTGCGGATACGACAACCACAACCTGGTTGCCTTGGCTGTGATGATGGGCAACACGGCGGGCAACATTCTGAATCCGCTCAATTGTGCCCACAGAACTGCCGCCGTATTTTTGAACAATAAGTGCCATGATGGTATGCGTCTGAAAAAATTACAGTAGCGTCAAAGAACGAAAGATCAGTGTAGCATTGGTTCCGCCAAAACCAAACGAGTTCGACATGGCGTGGCGTATCGGCATCTTGCGCGCTTCGTTCGGCACAAAATCCAGATCGCACGCGGGGTCGGGATCGTTCAGGTTGATGGTCGGCGGCACGATTTGATCGCGCAATGCCAGAATTGAGAAAATCGCTTCAATACCGCCCGCCGCGCCAAGCAGATGCCCGGTCATCGATTTGGTGGAGCTCACCGCCAGTTTATAAGCATGATCGCCAAAAGCCGCTTTAACGCCATTGCATTCGGCAATGTCGCCTGCCGGCGTGGAAGTGCCATGCGCATTGATGTAGTCGATTTCATCGGCATTGAGCTTTGCGTTTTTCAGCGCCATCAGCATGCTGCGCCGCGCGCCATCACCATCCTCCGGCGGCGCCGTGATATGGTGCGCATCCGAACTCATGCCATAACCGGCAAGCTCGCAGGTATGCCCGCCCCCTCGCCTATTACGAAACCATCGCGTCCCCGATCCCATGGTCGGCTGGCACTTTGCGGCTCGTCATTGCGCGTTGACAGCGCGCGCATGGCACAAAAACCGCCAACGCCAAGTTCGCTTATCGTCGATTCCGAACCGCCCGCAATCATAATATCGGCATCGCCATACTCGATCAGGCGCGCCGCCTCACCCATACTGTGATTGGCGGATGAGCAAGCTGTCACAATGGAAAGATTCGGCCCTTTATAGCCGAACTGGATCGATACCAGCCCGGAAACGATATTGATGAGCGATCCCGGCACAAAAAATGGGGAAATCTTGCGCACACCGCCTTTAAAAAAAGTATCCGCCGTGTTCTCGATATAAGGCAATCCACCAATCCCCGCGCCAATCACCGTACCGATGCGCTCTTTGTTGCCTTGGTAATCTTCCAAGCCGGCATCTTTTACGGCAGCAATCGCGGCCGCCAAACCGTAGTGCGCAAATGTGTCATAGCGCCGCGCCTCTTTGGGCGGCAAATAATCATCAATATTGAAATCTTTAACTTCACCGGCAATCCGCGATGGGAAAGTCGATGCATCAAAATGCGTGATCTCACCGATCCCGGATTGTCCGGCGGTGATATTGGCCCACGCTTTTTCCAGACCGCTACCGACCGGAGAAATAATCCCCATTCCGGTCACAACGACACGACGATGCGACATGTGTGAAATTCCTCGCTAAAAAAGAAAAACCGCGCCCGCGCTTAAAAACGCTTTTGCACGGTTCATCAAAAAACGACCATCCGTTGCCAACAGCGAAAAGCCCGCGGCAAGAATAAAGAGAAGCGGCAAGGAAACCACCGCCTCATCAGAATCTTTTTTTTAAGATTTCAGGTTGGCGCTGATGTATTCGATCGCCTGTTGGACGGTGGTGATTTTCTCAGCGTCCTCATCAGGGATTTCAGTTTCAAACTCTTCTTCCAGCGCCATCACCAATTCAACCACCGCAAGCGAATCCGCCCCGAGATCTTCGGTAAATGAAGATTCGTTTTTAATATCGGCCTCTTTCACATCCAATTGCTCGGATACGATTTTCTTGACGCGTTGTTCAATGTTACTCATCGAATTACTCTTTCTCTTGGGTTAAGAAAATGCAGATTCTACCAGAAACTTTTTTGGGGGATTATCGACGTCATTTCCGGCAAAAAGAACGCTAAAAATGCCGTTTAACTGCAAAGCTTTTTACGGCAATTTTCATTATCTTTCGACAATTCCAGAAAATTACGCCAAACTCCATCAAAAAACCTTTTCAAATTAACATAATGATGCAAAACCCTTACACTATTCCGCTCAGCCCGCTATCTTGTCCATCGCCTGCAATGGATACAAGCGCCAACTGCTCGGCGGCGATTCCAAACCGGCTACTGCGGCTTCCGCGCCGGACATCGTCGTGCAATATGGGATACGATGCGTTAACGCCGTAATCCGTATCTGGCTGGAATTGGCAATTGCCATTCGCGTTTCGTCAACAGTCGTAAACAACATCGCAACATCACCGCTGATCATCCGGTCAACGATATTCGGGCGTCCTTCCTTGAGCTTATGCACCACTTCCACAGGAATGCCTGCGGATTGAATCGCTTCCGCCGTGCCCTGCGTCGCAATCAATTTATAGTTCATGGCATGCAGCCGCTGGGCGACTTTCACAGCACGGGCACGATCGCTTTTTTTCACGGTCAGCAATACGGCACCGCTTGACGGTAAACGCACGCCCGCCGCCAACTGCGCTTTAAACAACGCTTCGCCAAACGTTTTGCCGATACCCATCACCTCGCCGGTAGAACGCATTTCCGGGCCAAGCACCGGGTCAACGCCCAGAAACTTGGAAAACGGGAAAACGGCCTCTTTGATGCTGATCAGTTTCGGCGTAACTTCCTGAATGATATTCTGTGCCGCCAACGATTTGCCCGCCATCACGCGTGCGGCGATTTTGGCAAGCGGCAGGCCGGTGGCTTTGGAAACAAACGGCACGGTGCGCGACGCGCGCGGGTTGACCTCAAGCACATAAATCGCATCTTCGCCGCCGGTATTACGCTGAATCGCAAATTGCACGTTCATGAGCCCCACGACATTCAATGCCTTGGCCATCGCGCGGGTCTGTTCTTTTAATCGTTCAATCGTGGCTTCCGATAATGAATACGGCGGCAACGAACACGCCGAATCGCCGGAATGCACGCCCGCCTGCTCAATATGCTCCATCACGCCACCGATAAAAACCTGCTCGCCATCGGCAATACAGTCAACATCGCACTCAATCGCGTCATCAAGGAAGCGGTCGAGCAATACCGGCGAATCATGCGACACTTTGACTGCTTCGCGCATATAGCGCTCCAGATCGCGCGCTTCGTGCACGATTTCCATCGCTCGCCCGCCAAGCACATACGAAGGACGCACCACCAGCGGATAACCGATTTCTTCGGCGCGTTTCAGCGCTTCTTCTTCGGTGCGCGCCGTGGTATTCGGCGGCTGCCTGAGCTTGAGTTTATTCAGTAATTGCTGAAAACGCTCACGGTCTTCGGCAACGTCAATATCGTCAGGCGATGTCCCGATGATCGGCACGCCATGCGCTTTTAACGCCAGCGCAAACTTGAGCGGCGTTTGCCCGCCGTATTGCACGATCACGCCTTCGGGTTTTTCCACCTCGATAATCTCAAGCAGGTCTTCCAACGTGAGTGGCTCAAAATACAGGCGGTCTGAAGTATCGTAATCCGTGGAAACGGTTTCTGGGTTGCAGTTGACCATAATGGTTTCAAAGCCATCTTCACGCAACGCCATCGCCGCGTGTACGCAACAATAATCAAACTCAATTCCCTGCCCGATCCGGTTCGGCCCGCCGCCTAACACCATAATTTTCCTACGGTTCGTTGGCTTGGCCTCGCACACGCCATGTGCCGCTTCATATGTCGAATACAGATAAGCCGTCTGACTGGCAAACTCCGCCGCGCAAGTATCCACGCGCTTGAACACCGGCCGCACACGGGACGCGTGACGGCAACGACGCGCCGTTTCCTCGTCGCTACCGAGCAGTTTTGCCAAGCGGCGATCCGAGAACCCTTTCTGCTTCAGATAACGCCACTCTTCCGCCGTCAATTCGGCAATGTTCTTCTTGCGTACCAACTCTTCAATCGCCACCAACTCTTCAATCTGCGCCAGAAACCACGGATCGATATTGGTTTCGCGAAATATCTCATCAATCGTCATGCCAATGCGGAAAGCGTCGGCAACGTAATACAAACGCTCGGCCTCCGGCTCACTGATTTGGTCTTCGATAACATCGCGATCCGTCGTTTTTTCATCAAACCCATCGGAACCCACTTCCAACCCGCGTAACGCCTTTTGCAGCGACTCCTGAAACGTGCGCCCGATCGCCATCACCTCGCCGACCGATTTCATCTGCGTGGTCAAGTGCGAATCGGCTCCGCGAAATTTCTCAAAAGCAAAACGCGGCACTTTGGTAACCACATAATCGATGGTCGGCTCAAACGATGCCGGTGTTGCGCCGCCGGTAATATCGTTTTTCAATTCATCGAGCGTGTAGCCAACGGCAAGCTTCGTAGCGATTTTGGCAATCGGGAACCCCGTCGCCTTGGACGCCAGCGCCGACGAGCGCGATACCCGCGGATTCATCTCAATAACAATCATCCGCCCGTTTTTCGGGTTGATCGCAAACTGCACGTTGGAGCCGCCGGTATCCACGCCGATTTCGCGCAATATGGCAAACGACGCGTCGCGCATGATCTGATATTCCTTATCGGTCAGGGTTTGCTGAGGCGCAACCGTAATCGAATCGCCGGTATGAATACCCATCGGATCAAGGTTTTCAATGGAACA
>QMCE01001373.1_pt1 | contig 13314 bp, 18 predicted proteins | sample 1821851 | NCBI WGS metagenome assembly QMCE01 (sample SAMN09453174, study PRJNA476694) | Termite gut metagenome, whole genome shotgun sequencing project. | isolation source: worker | host: Odontotermes sp. | place: South Africa:Pretoria | collected 2016-01-28 | reverse complement strand
ATGCGATTCCGATGAACCTTCAGCGCGGTGACACGAACAAGCCGCGCCGTGGCCGTCCGCCGAAGGCTATTCAGACTGACGGGGAATAGACCGATGGCAAAAATGGCTATCCTCAAAGAGTTCAATCTGCGCTATCCGGGTTTTCAGAATCCCCCGTTGACGGAACCGCCGACGCCTTCGTACACGGATGCGCAGATACGTAACTTTTTGGAGTGGTCGGAAGAGTACCTTTGTCCGAACGCTTGGGGTAGCAATTTTCGTGAAGCGGTCATGCTTTTGACTGCGGTAAAGCTGTCTGAATTGACGTTCGGTGCGCTGAATCCTCCCGGTTCCACCAGCGCGACAATGGGGGCTGTGGCATCCGCAAGTGTCGGAGGGGAGAGCGTAAGCTATGGGTATCGAGGTCGCAATAACGTCAGGTCGTTCGATGAATGGCTGTTGATGTATCCTCCTTATGGTCAATCGTTCCTTGCGCTTCGCGACAGCAGCATGGCGGGAGTTGCGGAGACGAGGACAGGATACGGTCGTCTGGATCGGGGAAATGATGGATGCTAAAGTATCCGTCAAGCAGACGAATCCGAATTGGGCGAAGGAAATGGCGGAGCGTGTCGCCGGACTAGCGGGGAAGGCAGTAGCAGCGGGGTTCCCAAAGGGAAGCGCGTCCGGTAGTGAGACATACGACAACGGCGCGAGCGTTCTAGATGTGGCGATCTGGAATCAGTTTGGAACGAAAAACCCAGGTGGACAGCCGTATTTCAAGGACAAGAAGACGGGAGAAATAATCTACGTTTCCCGGAACCACCCGAGAGCGTCGAGGATGGCGAAGACAAAGCCTTTCAACGTCCCAGCGCGACCGTTCATGGATAACGCTGTTATTCGGTTGCAGGAAGACAAGGAAGAGATCGGCGCGGAGATTGCGCGGCAGGTTGTCGATGGTGAGATTGACGCGGATACGGCACTGGCGAAGGTTGGTCTGTTTGCTGAGAACGCGATCCGTGAGGCGATAACCGATGACACATACGAACCAAACTCGCCATTTACGATTGCACGAAAGAAAAGCAGCAAGCCGCTGATTGATACGGGGAAAATGAGGCAAGCCGTCACTTCGCAGGTTCGGGACACGGGGAGCATTTGAAATGGCAATTCGTCTCCCCATGACCCCGGCTAGGACAACGTTCTATACAGCGATTGACGTATACACAAGCGGCGAGGGACATATCGTTGATGGCCAGTGGGTCGAGGGCGGAGAGTACACGAAGCAGACGATTATGGGTAGCTTCCAGCCTCCCGCGCCGCTTAGGGAAATGATCAACGGTCAAGGTGACTTCGCCCTTGGTGATCGGGTTTTGTGGACTACGGTAAAACTTGCGTTCTACGATCTTGACAGCGCGGTACAAACTTGGGTCTGGCGAGAAAACAGGTGGTGGAGAGTTACGGAACGCCACCAGTGGAACGGATGGGTATCTCGGAATCTTTTCGTTTACGGGTTGGAGCGTTATCACCGGACAACGGACATCGGTTTTAGTCCTCCTCCGGAACCAGTGGAGCCTACGCCATGATCGCAGTATACTCTAAAGCGTATGGAAAGACTGTGTACGCGATGAATACTGCGGATGCGCGGGCGATTGCGCAAAACGACAAATGGATTACAGTTCACCCAAACGGGAAGGATGCTAAAGGCCGTCCGACTCTTATTGGTGACGATGGAACCGTAAAAGGCGGAATGGGTGGAAAGTTCAACGGAACAAGAATTGGACAGAAAAAGGTATCCCCGAAAAAAGACGCGGTTAAGTATGACGTTTCTTTTGGAGCAAAAACAAAAAGACAGGCACAACTGAAAATGCCTGATTCAAAATTCATCAAAAAGTATGGCGATGAATATTACGGTTTTGATAGCCAAGAGCAACACGATAAATGGGCTAAAGATTCGTGGGCAGCGCGTCTTGGAAAATATAGAACAAAGTATTGAATGGAGCCGTAGAGATGGCCGAAGCGACAGACATACTTTCCATCTCAAAGGCATTCGTCCGTCTTATACGCGACAACATTTTCGAGGGTGAGGAACTGGCGCTTATCGAGCCGTTCAATGGCCCGCGACCCCCGAAAACGCATTGCACAATCAAATTCATACGCGCAAAGATGTTCCAGCATCCTATCAAAGAATGGATAAAAGATCCTTCTGGTAATAGGCAGATATTCGAGTTAATGCGAGGGACAAGATACTGCACATATAGGGTCATGTTTTTCGGAACAGGCGCAAACCAAAAATCGGTAGAGTGCCAAAACTGGATGAAGAGTACGTTGGGGGCGGAGTTCACCCTTTCCCAAATATCAGGTTTTGGACAAATCGGTGAGGTACAAGACGCGACGACTGAAAACCTTGCGTATCAGGAAGAGAGGTCATTTTTTAACGTTGAGTTGTATGCTAAATTCAGCCAGGCGTTTGACTGGATGGAGGTAGAAAAGGTAACGGTAAATGTCTACCGTAACGGGTCCAGAGAAGATATCATAAAAGTCGAGGTTGTTAATGAAAATAATAACCCGATACAATTGTTCTATCTTGAAGGTGAAAGTGTAGTGGTTAAAGAAGATTTGCCTGAAGGTATTATAGATTCATGTTTCTTCTTTGTTAGTGGTGAAACTATATTCTTGCAAAAAGAGATTGGATAAAATGTGTAAGATTTTGTCTCAATCTGAAGTTGACGCCTTATTAAATGCAGTAGATAACCATGTACCTTTTCCTGAAATGGAAAAGCCGAAAATAAAAAATGATGATGTTATAGATGTTTTACTCGATGCTCTTATAGAGCGATTCATTGAGAGATACCGTAACGAAAGAAAGAAGGGATAAATATGACTGCAACTCCTATCACGCGTCCGATTATACCGCTTCCTCGCGATATCGACGTGAATATTACGATCAATCGGACAAGCAGCGAAGCGCCTACTGATATGTCCCTTCTCGTTTTTTGCACTCCGGATGCGGACGCTCTTCCCCCTAATAACGGTCGCGTCATCCTTGGAAGCACTCCAGACGCTCTTTACCAGTCTCTTGGCTGGCTTCCGGAGAATACTGGATACTTTGCCGTCCAGTCTCTTATTGGCGGTCAGCTTCCTCGTCCCGCGAGAATGGCTGTGGGGAGGATTTTTACTGATCCGGTCGCTGGGCAACTAATGGCGGCGGCGATTTCTGACTTCACCGCTTTGGCTGAGATTGCTGACGGTTCATTTAAGGTAACGGTTTCTGATGCTTCTGGTTCTCCTACGGAACTTTCAGTTACTGGAATTGACCTTTCCGGAGTCGTGAATATCGCTGGCGTTGTGATAGAAATCAATGATGCTCTCACAACGGAAACAATTACGCAGATCGTTGCGAGTGAGGCATACGGTGGTCGTCTTGTTCTTTCCGCTGTCTCGCCCATGACCACCATAAGCTATGCATCGGCGCAGGGTACAGGGACGGACATTTCCTCGTTGCTGAATCTCACGCAAGAGGCTGGAGCACAGAAATGGGATGCATACACTCCTTCCGGACTTGTTAGCGAAATCAAGCTGATTCAGGATGCGCTTGCTGTTATTGAAGCGCCGGCATTCTGCATCGCTGTGGATAAGCAGTATCGAGATACCCCAGCGCAAAAGGAATTGGCCGATTACGTTGAAACAAGCAACATGAAGCTTTCTGTTGCTCTCTGCACTAATTCGCCGACGGCGGTAGACTCGGCAGACACGACGAATATCATGAAGTACTGCCATAACAAACAGTATCGTTCAGCGAACGTGGAATACTCTACCTATCCGCAAGAATACCCTGAAATAGCCTATGTGCGGCGTAATCTTTCGACGAATTACGACGGGATCAACACTGTGGCTACGGCGAAATTCAAAGACGCGGTTGGGATTACCCCCGAGAATATTACTGAAACGCAACTGGCTGTCATCACGGCCAACCGTGGCAATGTGTTCGCCCGCGTCGGTCGGCGCAACGCTTTCCGTGATGGGGTTCAGTCTGCCGACTTCTGGTCTACCATGTCCTACTTCGGGTGGTGCAATCTCCGAGAGTATGTGTCGGTCACGGTAACAAACGGGTTCTACCGACGCGACAATACCCCCATGAGTAGCCAAGGGCAGGGTGAGGTCATAAACGATGTTGCGGTCGCTTTCCGGCAGTTTTCAACCAGCGACGATGGTGCTTTCGGAAACGGATTCCTTGCCGACCGAGTGATTGCCGCACCTGAACTTAATGTTCCGTATGTCACGAAAAAGGCGTACACGATTTCAGCCGCCCCGATATTTGATTCTAATCGCGATACGGGTGAACTTTCACCTATCCACGTCGAGGCATATGAGGCTGGGTCTATTCTGAAGGCAAACATCAATATCAATGCGATCAACTAAGGGAGAGAAATATGAGCGCTGGATCCATTCTTGATACCGCTCTTGGTCTTGCCAAAGGCATAGAAAAAGGTGCTATCGGCGGGTACTTCGGATTTTATAACCAGCATTACACGTCTGTCATGCTAAATGGCCGTTATTTGCAGGGTCTTGGAGACGGGACAAGCGTCAATATCGGAAGTCTTGGCGGTCAGGTGACGACTACCGAAGGGACGGACGGCCCCGGGCACAATATGAGTACCCACCAAGGCACGGAGTTTGATGTTACTGTTCGCGAAGACTCTGACGATCACGAATTCGTTTCAAACCTTCACCGGGCACAGTACAGTGGAAGTATTGGCTATGTTCCTATGGTATTTTTCTCCGGAACGAAAAGAGTTTTCGACTGCCAGGTATTGATATCTTCACCAGGTCCTCTGGCAACAGGTGGCCCGCAGATGGGGTCGCATACATATCGATTCGCTACTAAAAAGCAGTTCCTGTACTAACGTGGTAAAGGGGAGAGAGAAAAATGCTGGAACCAAAAGAAGTGACCATCAATGGTCGCAAATACACCGTCAACCCCATGAATGCGATTCAGGTTCTAGAGTTTGTTCATGGGTATCAAGAGGCTAAGGAAAAGGGCGAAGGAACAGTTGCCTATGGCAAGAAGGCGCTGGCACAGTGCCTTGATTCAGACCTTCGCCCGCTTTCCGACTCTCAGAATTTCACTGATTGTTTCAACCAACATCCTGAAGACATGTTCCCTCTCGAAGCGGCCGCTCTGGATGTTTTGACTGTCCCTTTTTTGTCAAAGCCAAAGCCTACTACGAAAAACGTCGTCGCCTCTTTGAAAAAGTGAAAGGAGTCGAGTGGGATACTATACCTGAAGGTTTTGAAGGTGATGCTTTTTTTGAGAGGGTTCTTTCCGCACAATACTGTACATATGATAAACTGGCAGATGGAACCCTGTCAATTCAAGATGTTTTTGATATGCACTCAAAGCTTGATTTACGCGACTACATGAGCATAAAGGCGCGAGAGAGAGCACAGAAAGAGGCGAAGGCGAGTAATGGCCGTCATTGACGAATTGGTAACGCTGATATCATTCTCCATGCCGTCAACGTCTACTTCGGCGTTGAAGAAGGCAGAGAATGGAATATCTGGGATTACCAAGGGATTCAAAGACTTATCCATAGCCGCCGTCGCGGCTGGATCCGTGGCGACGGCGGCAGCCGGAGTTGCCCTGAGCGCATCGGCGTCAAAAGCCGCAAATGAGTTAACTAAAGAATCAAGGGCTACAGGACTATTAGCGGAAGATCTTCAGGCTCTTGGTTCCGTGTACAAGTCTCTTGGCGGTGACGCGGCAAATGCGGCAAATGATGCAAGAGCATTCATGAAAGAGACGAATGCTCCACTTGATAGCAAAGCGATACAGGAACTTTCAGATTTCTTTAAGGATATTCCAGATTCCCAAGCGATCATGGGTCTTGGAGCGATGGGGCTTTCCGAAGACTTGTTGCAAGTCATACGTCTTTCAGAGGAAGAGCGTGAATCAAGATTGTCATACGCCAAGGAAAACCATGCTCTTACTCAGCAGGAAATCAATGATTTAAAGATTTTCAACGAGGTATGGGCTAATTTCGGTTCTACTGTAGATACTGTTTATAAGCGCATCGGATCTGTCGTGTCTCTACCTACAGGTAATATCCTGAAAGACATTACAGAATTCCTTAATGAAAACGCTGACAGTATCGCAATGGGCTTTGAAAAAGTCGCCCGTGGTTTTGAGAATGTATATACTTCCGCCAAGGGCGTAGGGGCGGAGGCGTGGGAAGAAGTAAAGCCACTGTTTAACGCCCTTGACGGTTTTGTTGAAAAGCATGTTGGATGGGAAAATGCTTTGACGGTTACAGGTGTAGCTATTGCTGGCCTGAGCGTTGCGGCTGTTCCAGCGGCTCTGGCGCTGACCACGGCAAAACTGATCGGCATGACTGGCGCTCTTGGAGGTCTTGGAGCGGCCGGGGTTAAAATGGCAGGTGTTTTTGGCGTAGGTGGCGTGGTTATTGCGTCACTGATTGCCGCTGATGATATTATTAATAAACTCCGTAAAAACGTATCGGAAAGTGTTGCACAGATCAACGCTGATATCGATTCGATAAAAGATCCAAATGACGCGAAAAAAGCACGGGCAAACAACCTTAAAACATCTGTAAAAAAAGCGTTAATAGGTCCTATTTCTGCGTATGAAGCAATAGGAGAGTATTTTGCTCGCGATGAAAGAATTTCTGAAAATATCGCTATCGCCAATGGGAAAATGACTGAAGAAGAATTAAGGGATGTATACGGAAAGGACTTGGTTATCGGTGACGAAAGCGCTAAGTTTTTCAAGGCTGCTGGAGTTCATCCCCAAGGGTATCTGACGGAAGATAAAACCGGAGTATTTGAGACGTTGCTTAATGGATTGAAGTATGCACTTGGGCCGGGAGAATCTATTCAGAGATTGCGTGATAGATATGAAAAACAAAACCAACCAAGCGTAACTATCCAGAATGAAATAAACATCAACGGCGTTCGCGGTGCGGAACAGGTGGCACCTGCTGTCGGTAGCGCAGCGGCGATGGGGTCGCAAAACGGCATAAGCAATGCGTATAAAGGCGCTGTTCCGGATAGCTTCATAGGGGTGCATTGAAATGGCTGATTTGACGGCTGGCGTCCTTCGCGTGGGTAATGTGGTCGTGGATGTGCGCATCCGCGAGAGCCACAACTTATCCATGCAGTTAACGCAATATGCTGTCGAGAGCGGCAAGAGCATTTCCGACCACGTTATATCGAATCCTAATGAGGTTGAAATTGAATTTGAGATGACGAATACCGACGGCGGTCGCGACAGGGCGAAGAGGTCGTTTCAGGATTTCGTTCATTTGATGCAAGCGCGGAAACCTGTAGACATTATTACGGAACACGCCACGTACCGGAATATGGTATTTGTCGGTTTCCCTTCGGAACATTCCGCGCCGAATCTGGGAACTCTTCGCGGAACGGCTCGGTTTCAACAGGCTGGCATCCTTGGTGATAAAAACACAGTTACGGCCGGGAGAAATGAGCGCGTCCTTTCCGGATTCCCGGTGAGTTATGAAGCTGTTGGGGCGGGGTGGAGCCAGATCGGGACGCGAGATAATCAGGATTGCACATATCGAACCGGTTGCAGTGGAATCGACTCCGGATTGCAGACGATGGATAATAGGCCGCAAATGATGGAAAAAATTTCAAGCGTTCTTTCCGGATACTCGGGAGGGTTTTTCTAATGCCGCAACGTTTTCCGCTTTCAAACTATGGCAACCGGATGATCAACGTCACGGTTCCGACCGGGGAGACATACTGGATCCGGGCCTACTACTCTGAAGGCCAAATCAACGCTTGGTTTTTCGATATGTGGGATGCGAATATGGGTGAGTTGGTTAAGGGAATTCCCATTGTCATCGGTTCGGCCAATCTCCTTGGAGCATATCCGGACAAAATACCCGCTGGGGCGAAGATCGTAGCCGTCTTGACAGATAACGAACAGGGCAGCCCAGATGCGCTTGGAAATGGTCTGGAACTGGTTTGGTATGGTCCGGATGAACAGTCTCCGTATGTCATAGGCGATCCGATGCTGGCGGCGACTTCCACTGATTTCGTCATACCTGGAACGGAGGAAACAAACGACCATAACCTGTTGTCGAATAGGTTTATACCGAATCAGCACAATATACCGGCGATCCAAGGTTTGGCCGATGCGTTGGCGGATCGGGCTACCATTGAACAGTTGAACCAGAAATTATCCGATGCCCCGCAAGATGGTATCGTCTACGGCCGAAGGAATTCTGAATGGGTTCCGGCGGATGGTAGTAGTAACGGTGGTGGTGGTACAGGTGATAGTCATTTCACTGTTGATGGTTCCAGTTTGATTATGCTGTTTGAGGGTACTGGTGAGCGCGATGATAGCTACTATTTCTACCGAGATGGAAGGGCGTTAGTTATGAGAAGGGTAGCGCTTTGACGACTTCCAGTGATATAGGATTCAACTGGATCAGGCAAATACGCCTTACGCTCAGCGGGTTTTCCAATAACTCTGTTGACAAGATATATACGGCTGATGGTTCGGAAAACAGATTAAGGATAGCGGCAAGGATTTCAAAACAGTTTTCCATGTCTACACCGACGAATATCATGATATGCAATCTTTCCCCGGATACACGGTCTTCACTAGAGAGAGGAAAGACAAAAATAAAAATTGAGACGTGCTGGAGAGACGGACCGCGAGGAGGAGATTGGGAAGAGGCATTTTTTGGAAATCTCATGAGTTCCCAGACGTACCGAAGCGGAACGGATCTTGTCACGACGATATTTGCGATACCTGGTCTTGACGGATTAAGTCGGGCTAACAAAAACAAGATGTACAAGTCTATATCGGTAAAAGATGTGGTGAATGAGTTGGCGCAGGAGGTAGCATCGAAATCAAATGGTTCGGTTACATGCGACCAAAAGAATTGCCAAGGTATTGAGGGTAAGATTGGCGAGGAAGGGTGGGGGGCTACCGGAGAATGCAAAAATTCCCTAAATCGACTTTCTTACCAATATGGTTTTAGCTGGTCGATAACCGACAAACAATTTCGCGCAACCGGAGACAAGACAAAGGGTAACAAGGTTACGACGATTCAAGACCCAGAATTGATCGACATCAACCCAAGGTTTTCAGGAAATCTCCAATGGGTGACGGGAATTTCGTGGACGTGCCAGTATAATGCGGCGCTTCTACCTCATGATGGGATCAGGTTCAAGTCTTCGATACCTGAAAACAATCAGCGGTATGGAGATACATACAAAATAATTGAAGTTACTCACGATATTGACTCTCATAGTTCTCAGAGTTTTATCACAAGCGGTTCGGCATACGCAATACCGATGGGATAGATAAATGGATAATCGTGCGGCAAGCGATAGCGTTATGCAAGAAGCACTGATTGAATCAGTGATAGGACGCATGTTTTTCATCCGCCCTGGAATCATCAAGAAGTGGAACGCAGAGAAAAACCTGGTTGATGCGCAGATCGGAATCAAGATAAAGTCTTCCAATATTGACGGGAGCGTAAAATATGAGGATCTACCTGTTATTCCGAATGTTCCTGTGGCGACTTTTTATTCTCCGGCGGCTGGGCTTGGTTTTACCTCGCCGATTCGTGTTGGGGATCCTTGTACCCTTCTCTTTAGCGACCGCATGATAAATATCTTCATGAAGGATGGGAAAATATGCGTCCCTGAAGAGAACGGCCAGAATAACCAGACAACTAATCCTCGCCAGCACGAGATCGAGGACGCTCTATGCTTCCCGGGAATAATCCTGCAAAACAGTTGCTTCAAGGATTGGAATAACGATGCGGTTGAAATTCGCGACATCGAGAGAAAAGTCTATACATCCGTCTCTAAGGAAGGCATTGAATCAACTGATGGAGAGGCAAAGGCGACGATTACTGAAGGCGCAATAACGTGCAACGGACCGCAAGGGGTAACAAATACGGACGGGAATGCAACTATAGAGATAAAAGATGGACTCATTCGTATTGATGCACCGAACGGGATATCAATTGATTCACCTAATTTCAAAATTGAAGAAGGTGGGGACGGGGATGTATCTGGAACCTTTAATGGACAAAACCTCACAACCGATTCTGGATTCAATGCAAACAGCCACCGGCATAGCGGCGTAGAGACTGGTGGAGGAAATACCGGACCTTTCGTTTGAATGGATATTTATGGCATGGGATTTTGCGATTAACCATGACACGTGGGATTTAACCTCCGGATACGTCAGCGGACAAGATGAAATAATCCAGCGCGTAAAAGTCCGTTTATGGCGTCATCTTGGAGAATGGTTTGTCAATACATCGGCTGGACTCCCTTGGTATGATGGTCCGAGCGATATCGCCGAGGGGCTGTTGACGCGGGAAACGGGAATGCTGGGAAGCCGTGATTTCCAGCGTGTTGACTTGCTGGTAAGAAATGAGATCGCAGAGACTACTGGCGTAGTGAAGATTCTTGATTTCAAAACCAGTTTCAACGCTGAGACAGGCGAATACAAAATCGACACACGAATCGCAACCGAGTTCGGGGTATCGAACTGGCTGACGTTTGGAGTAACTGCACAATGACCGCACAGCTTGATATCACCGGTAGCAGCGACAACGGGTATACACCGCGCCAGCTTGCCGACTTCCAGACGGCTATCAATGCGGCTCATGCTCTGATTGTCGATCCGAAGACAGGTCAGATACCGTTTCAAAACAATACCGATGACACGATATTGCAACAGGTTACAGCTATTATTTGTAAAGCAATTCAAGCTTGCGACAATGCGGCGGCTTGGTTGGCGCTCATGCGCGATCCGGCAACGTCGACCGGCGCTTTGCTCTCTGCCCTGGTTCAACTGAATGGCATTATACGCAAGGCGGGAGCGCCAACCGTTATTTCAATGAGGTTGATAGGTGATGCTGGAACACTTGTTCCTGCCGGATCCCTTATTGCTGAGGCGAACGGGACGCGATCCTATGAGACGTATACGGATACTGTTCTTGATGCTACGGGAATGGGTGACGTATATGCGGTCGCGACTGAGACGGGTCCATATGTTCCTGGTGCTGGTACTGTGGTTGTTGTGCAGACGCCTATCCCTGGATGGAGCGAAGCAACGAATCTTGGTTTGATTACACAAGGAACAGAGACAGAATCAGACGCTGCGTTGCGTCGGCGCCAACAGATTTCAACGAATGCTACAAGCTACAGGCAAATCGAAGCCATTGAGGCGGCTGTCTATAACGTCGATGGCGTTACTTTTGCCCGCACCTTTCAGAATCGAACACTTGAAACCGATGACCGTGGGATACCAGGAAAGACGGTTGCGGTTGTGGCCGTTGGCGGAGATGAATATGGTATATGTGAGGCTATTTCGATGCGGTCTCCATTGGGTGTTGGATTCTGGGGAAATGTGTCAAGATCGTTCACGAATTCCTGGGGTGAGGTCACGATGGTACGATTCTCTCGCCCTGTTGAAATACCGATATGGGTGAAGATAACTCTTTCCATCATCAATGATGAGCGCATTGAGGTTTTTCCTGGAAATGGCCTAGAACTAATAAAAGAGGCTATCGTCAACTTCGCTGAGACGGGGCACACGCCTTGCGAGCCTCTTGGGAACACAGGGTTCCCCCCAGGACAGGATATTATCAGATCATATCTCTATTCCCCGATCAACAGCATTGGTGGGGCTAGGGTGGTAAAGATTGAGTTATCAACAGATGGAAGTACTTGGAATGAAGCGGACATGGTAATCCCTTGGGATGCGATTGGCCTTTTTTCCGGTGATCGGATAGAATTCGATTTTGAATGAGCGCGAATATACCTGAATATTTCAAGGTCGATTTTACGCAGTATTCAAAAGATATGACCGCTGAGGCCATGCAGAGGATCCTTTCGCAGTTTGATGGAAGCGAAGTGTTGAAGCAATTTTTAGGTGTTTTCATCAAGGAAGGGCCTCAGTATGTATATGATGAAATCATCAAGTTTCAGGAAGCAAACAGCCTGTACATGGCGAAGGGAGTCAACCTTGATGCGATAGGGAGGATCGTTGGTCAGCCGCGCGTCCCGTATGCTCTTGATGATACGAAGTGGTTTTTCACGGATCGTGCTGGGCAGGGAATTGATCAAGCTCCAGCGTGGTGTTCTCCGGCACCCCTCACCAGCACAAAGCCTGCTAACGATGGCGATTACCAAATGATGATTCTGGCGAGGATTGCTTGCAATTTCTGCCGATTTTCAAGCCTTCCGGAGTTGCAGTATCTGGCGGAGTTTGTGACAGGGGAGAAGGTAACATGGCGACGAGTAGGCCCGATGGAAGCGGAGATAATCGTACGGTACGGGATATCTCTATCGAAACTCCATATGCTCACGAAATTTACAACTACAACATTTGCGGATGGGATACCGATGATACCCTATCCGGCGACATTAAATTTGACATCAGCGATGTACATGCTTGGCGACCGAGTTTTCCGGACGGATCGCGGTGACGGATGGCAAATTGACGCCGCGCCGATTACGATGTCCGTACCTGTTTGAAGGGAAAGGGTTATAAATGTCACTTTTGCCAGCCAATCTAAACCCGAGGAATTTTACACAACCTTCGGTTTTTGGAGAGTTTGCACAGACTGTTATTCCGATGCAGCCGCAACCGGGGATTGCTTACCGGGATCCGAACGTCAACCCCGCAATATATTCTCAGGGACAGCCGTTTGATACTATTGTTGATAGCAGGATCTGGAATCAACTACTTTTCCTGTGCAGCGCGTTTTCGCAAGAAGGTGAAATGTTTGGGTTCTACCGGTGGTCGCCTATGACGACCTACGCGGTTGGGTGTAGCGTCACGGGGCAGAACGGAGAATTATACCGCGCCGTCCGCGCCAGCGGGCCGAAGTTGGGGGTAGGTGCGCGGAATCCGATGGATTATCCCGATTACTGGATGACGCTGAAGGACTACTTGACGTCGAGCGACCAGCAAGAGGCGGGTGGGCTTGTCCCGATTGGCATGATTGACCTTTTGCCGTTCCGGTACAATGCATTGCCGTTCGGGTGGTATTTCTGCAATGGCGAGCGTTTTGCGGATCAGACGGCGGTTGGACAGGCGTTGCAGGGACTTCCAGCCGCTCTTCGGACGGATTGGGGTATCACCAGTACCGGAAGCGGGACTAACGTTCCTTTGCTTCTTGACGCGAACGGGAGGGGATATTTCTTCCGTGGCGTCAACGGGACATCCCGCATCCCTGGCAGCGTTGAAGCGGACGCGGCGCGGGCGGTTACGGCTACGGCTTCCAGTTCGGCGTCAAGCGGCGGTAATATCACCGCTACAGG
>QMCE01001372.1_pt1 | contig 13317 bp, 11 predicted proteins | sample 1821851 | NCBI WGS metagenome assembly QMCE01 (sample SAMN09453174, study PRJNA476694) | Termite gut metagenome, whole genome shotgun sequencing project. | isolation source: worker | host: Odontotermes sp. | place: South Africa:Pretoria | collected 2016-01-28 | reverse complement strand
GGCGTCTTCGGCGCCCTGCACCGGCTCGCTGAAGGCCACGCGGATGCTCTCGGTGCTTTCCTGGCTGTGTGAAAGCACGGTGGGGGCGGTGTCGTCGGGTGTCCAGCGTGTAACCGGCACATCCCGCCGCGTGGTGGCACCCGCCCAGGTGAGGGCGAACTCCTGTGGGGAGGCTTCAATCACATTGTTTTTGGCGCCAAAGGTGGCGTGGGTGGCGGCGCGGGTGGCGGCAATCGTCTCGGTAACAACGGTGGGCAGGGTGTCCGGGCTCACCACCGAGATGGTGCCGCCCGAGGCGCGGGCCAGCGCACCGAAGTTGTCCAGTTCGGCCTTCGAACCGGTGTCGAAGCCGATGGCATAGAAGGGCAGCCCACCGGCAAACAGCATGTCGTCAATTTCTTCCTTGGTGTGGCCGCCCAGGTTGTAGTCCACTGAATCGGAAAAAATAAGGGCAAGCTTGCGGCTGCCGTCGCCCTGGGCAGCGTCTGCCAGTGCAATGGCACGGGCCAGCGCGTCGAAGAACAGCGTGCCCGCCTGGTTGGGCGCAAGCGCGTCAATTGCTTCGCCAATGGCCGCCGGGTTGGTGGCTTTGTCCAGCGTCACATCCACATCCACGCCAAAGGTGATGAGGGTAAAGGCTTCATTTGGCCCCATGCTGCCCGCGTAGGCTCGCAACGCCGTTTTCACGGCTTCCATCTGGGCCTGTGTGGTGGAGGTGGAGCAGTCTACCAAAAAGAAATAGTTGGCCTGCTGGTCTTCGCCGGGCGCTTGCACATCCTGCACCTCCAGCACCTGCGTGCCCAGCGCGGCGGAAAGGTCGTCGGCGGTGGCGGGGCCGCCGCTGGGATAAAACCATACGTCTGCCAGCGGCAGGGTAATTTGCACCTGTTCAATGCGCAAATCGCCTGCATTGGCGGCGCTTTCACTGGAGGATACACCCGCCGGCCCGCCGGACAAGGCCGCATGCAGGGATAGGGGCGTGAGCGCCACAAAAACCAGTGCCGCGCACAGGCAGAACAGCCGCTTCATTCGTTGTGTTACCATGTGCGCCCCTCCTTGCAAAACGGAATGAATACAAAGGCCGAGCTGCCAATTTCCAGCACCTCGTCGCCACACAGTTGGCGGCTGTCGGCCAGGCGTTCGCCGTTCACCACAACACCGTCGCCCAGGCCGCGGGCCAGCATAAACAGGCCCTGCCGCGGCTCGAACACAATAGAGCAATGATTTTCCCGGGTAATGCGCTCGTCGTCCACCAGGGCGATGTCGCTGTTCATGGCGCGGCCCACAAAGTTACGGCCCGCATGCAGGCGCCAGTCGCGCCCGGCCTCGCGGCCGCGCACACACACCAGCCAGCCCACAACGGGGTCGTGCCCTTTTTCGGTGCGGAAGACGCCCACGGTTCTCTCGTCGCCGGGTTTTGGCGGCCCGCCAAGGTCAATGGCAATTTGCCCGCGTGGCGCCGGGCCTGCCGGCGAGGGCTTGGAGGGACGGTATTCGGTAAGGCCCTCGCCAATGCCACGCCGCACCGCAGGGGGCGGGTTTTTGCAGTGGGGGCATTCCGCAAACTTGTCCCCGTCGTAATAGTGGCCCTTCACGCATTGCAAAACCGCCATATGCCGCCTCCGCGTTTGGGCGCGTTGGCATAAAGCCAAGGCCCAACTCAATTACCGATACATCCTACAAAATTCCCCGATGAAAATCTGCCGCAGTTGCTACCGCACCAACACCGCTATGGCCGAATAGTTGTCCATGTTCCGGCCTTGGCCGCCGCGCAACACAATGCTCTCCATGGCGGCCAGCCAGCCCGCCGCACCGTCGGCGGCTTTCAATGTTTTCTGCATCTCCTTTTCGTCTATAAGCTCCCAAAAACCGTCGCTGCAAAGCAGGAAGCTTGTGCCAGGGGTTGCCTGGGCCTCGGGCGAAAGGTCAAACTTTGGGCTTTCCCACTCCATGCCCAGCACCCGGATAAGGCGGTTGCGGTCCTCATGGAAGCGGATGTCGCTCTCCCGTATTTCGCCCTGCATCACCAGCATTTGGGGTACGCTGTGGTCCAGCGTGTGCTGCTGCACCTTGTCTTTTATAAACTGATAAACGCGGGAATCCCCCACATGCGCCCAGCGTGCGCTGCCGCCATCGGCAATGTGCAGCAGGGTTATGGTAGTCTTAATGTCGTTTGTGCGGCCGGTGCGGCGCTGTTCCTCCACCAAGGCGTTTTGGGCATGGGCAATGCACTGCGGCAGCAATTCGCCGGGGGCGGCCTTGCCCTCTTGGAACACGCGGACAGCTGCCGCGGCGGCGGCTGCGCTGGCAACCTCGCCCAGGCCATGGCCGCCCAGCCCGTCGGCCAGCACAAACAAGTGTTCCCCGGCGTTTTTGGCTGTGGCCACGCTGTCCTCATTCACCGCCCGGCCACCGGGCTTTGTCAGCACCGCAAAGTCAATCATAGGGCTTCCCTCCGGGTTGGCATCATCGCTTCGAAAGCGTTTAAGTGCTATTTAGATTATAAAACCTAAAAAGGGTTTTTGTCAATAGAAGAGTTCGCACACTTTTGCTGGTGCGCTGGAAAGAAATGCGTTCGGCGTCATGTTTTCTCCAGTTGGCACACGCTGCCACGTTTGATAAGCCTTGGCTCCAACTGGATGCTGCTGGTGGTGGTGCGCCCGTCGCGCATCAAATCAATGGCCATGTCTCCGGCGTAGATGCCCAACTCCTCATAGGGAGGGCACACCGTGCTCAGGTTTACCATGCGCAGCCCGGCGGCGGGGGAATCGCCGTAGCCAACGATGGAGATGTTGTTCGGAACTTGCCACCCGCATTGGGCAAAGGTGTGCATGGCGCCAATGGCCATGGTGTCGTCCACCGAGAAAATAGCGGTGTGTGGGCGGTCTTTTTCAACCATGCGGCGCGCAAGCAACACGCCGGCGGCTTCTCGCTCGGTACCGGCAGGGGCCTCGCGCACATCCACATTGCAGTGGTGGTTTTGCATATACTCCACAAAACCGCGCATGCGCTGGTGGGCCACAGTGTCTGGCCCCGGCAGTGAAAACACCCGCACGCAGCGGTGGCCGCAATGGTACAAGTGGCGGGCCGCCATGCGCCCGCCCTGATAGTCTCCCCCAAGCACGGCATAGGTAAGGCCCTTGCCGGGGGCGCCATTTATTGTAATAACCGGGATATGTTCCTTAATAATTTCGTTGATGTGGTCAACGTTCAGCCCAACGGGCATAACAATCAAAGCGCCCACGCGGTCTTCCAGCATTTTCAGGGCTTGGGCGCATTCGCCCTGGCGGCTGGCGGCGGTGTCGCCCACAAAAACCGAATAGCCTGCGGTGTTCAGCCGCGAAAGAATAATTTTAAATATTCGGGCGGGGCCGGGGTGGGTAATGTTGGGCAGCAGGATGCCCGCCGAAAAAGACTGGCCGCTGGCCAGTTGGCGGGCGCTTTGGTTGACGGTATAGCCCTGCGCAGCGGCAATGGCCCGGATACGCTCCTTGGCGGCGGTGGAAACGTCAGGCATGTCGTTAAGCGCCTTGGAAACGGTGGCGATGGAAACGTTGGCTTCCCGCGCTATGGTTTTGATGCTGGGCCGTGCCATAATACCACCTCTTTCCCGTGGCTTCCGGCCAATTCGGCGTTACGAATACGCTTACGTAAACCAGTATAGCACAGTGCTGCCCAAGATGCAAATTGTTTTTTGCAGACAATTACGTCCACAATTACGCCCACCTCTGCACAGAGATGGGCGTGTTTGCTCTACGGTATTTGCCTACCACATTGCCATGGCGCGCACCAGTGAGGCATCTAATTTTTCCAGTTGCACAAAAGTCTGAAGGAATGCACAAAATGCCGAATTATGTTGGCGGAAGATTTGGCGATAGATATTCGCTGAAGCCCGCCGCCACCGCCGCATACAGGGGGGCTTTGTCCGCCTCCGGCAGGAAGGCACCGTTCAAAGCGTCAATGGTGCGCGCGTGCAGGAAAGCCGCGTCAACCCCGGGGAAATGCGCCGAAAGAGCGGCGTATTCATCGGTAAGGCAGGTGGCGGAGATGGTGCGGTTATCGGTGTTGATACACACCGGGATGCCCTGCTGTGCGAATGGGACAAGGGGATAGGCTTGCCAGTGGGCCACGGCCCCGGTTTGCAGGTTGCTTTGGGGGCAATTTTCCAGCAGCACGCCCTGCCGGGCCAGCAATTGGCACAGTTCGGGGTTGTGCGCGGCGGCAACGCCGTGCCCGATGCGCCTTGCCCCCATGGCCACGCAGTCACGCACATTTTGAGCGTTGCCACATTCCCCGGCATGGATAGTGAAAGGCAAGCCCATTTCGGCCGCGCGGGCGAACAGCCTCGTGTACAGCCGGGCGGGGAAGCCGGCTTCGTCTCCGGCTAAGTCTACGCCGGCCACGCCGCCGGGCTGGTGCCGGTATGCCAGGCGCAGCACCTCTACATTATCTGCTTCGTCCATATGGCGCAGCATGCACAGCAGGGCGCGCAAAACCACCCCATGTTGCCGCTGGGCCGCCGCCATGGCGTCCAGCACGGTGCGCACTACCGTGTCCGCATCGGCTTTTGGGCCTGCAAGGGGCAGGGGGGCAAAGCGCAGCTCGGCATACAGGACGTTTTCCTGTGCCAGTGCCGCCCCAAGGGCGTGAGTGGCTTGCCACAGCACGTCCATATCAGTCAAAACATTCAGCACCAAGGTAAAGGCGCTCAGGTATTCGGCCAAATTGCTGCAGGGGCGGGGGGCGCTGGTTTGTGCCCGCAAAAGCGCCGCGTTGCGCGGCACCCCTGGCACACCCTGCCGGGCCAGTTCCTGAAACACCGCCAAGGGCACCGAGCCATCCAAATGGCAATGCAACTCCACCTTGGGCAGGGCTTGCAGTTGTTTGGTTGTCAGTGCTTGTGCCACGGGCGCCTCCATGATGCGAAGCCATAATTATTAGGTAGGGGCGAACACAGTTTGCCCCTACCTGTTCAAAAGCTATGTCTTTTTGTCTTCTTCAACCAGCAAGCGAATGCCTTCCACGGCGGCGCGGATGGCGAGGGTGGTGTCGTGGTTATGGGGGTTGGAAAGGCCCTGGGCCTCACGTTCCTGGTTCCACACTGTGCTTAAAACGCAGCCGGTGCGCAGGCCCAGCACCTGCCCCACGATAAACAATGTAGAGCTCTCCATCTCTGACGCCAGGCAGCCGGCCTTGCACCAGGCTTCCCATTTGTCTTTCAGCTCGTAGCCAATGGGCATGCGGCCGGGGCTGTGCTGGCCGTAGAAGGAATCCTTGCATTGAACAACACCTGCGTGGCAGGTGGCGTCCAGATTCTTGCAGGCTTGCACCAGGGCATTGGTCACTTGCAGGTTCGACACCGCGGGAAACTCCACCGGCACATATTCTTTGGTGGTGCCCTCGGCGCGAATGGCCGCGTTGGCTACAACAAGGTCGCCGCCCTTCACGTCCAGCGCCATGCCGCCGCAGGTGCCAATGCGGATGAGGGTGTCCACCCCGGTTTGGCACAGCTCCTCCACGCCAATGGCTGTGGATGGCCCGCCCATGCCGGTGGACATTACCATAACTGTGGCGCCGCACACTTCGCCCAGCCAGGTGGTATACTCCCGGTTTTGGTGGTAGAAGCGCGGGTTGTCTAAAAATTGTGCAATTTTTTCCACCCGGGCGGGGTCGCCCGGCAAAATGGCATAGCGCGCGCCGTGGGTGTCGTCAAAGCCAACGTGGTATAAAGGTTCCATGGTTTACCGTTCCCCCTTTACATATGGCTTGCCAATGGCCTTGGGGGCCTCGCTGCGGCCCACAAACAGTATCAGCACAATCAACGTTAAAACATACGGCAGCATGGCCAAAATTTGGCTGGGGATGTTAATGCCGCCCATGAGCACCACCAGCGCCTGGGCAAAGCCGAACAACAAGCAGGCGCCCGCCGCGCCGTGGGGCGTCCACTTGCCAAAAATGACTGCCGCTAGTGCGATGAAGCCCTGCCCGGAAATAACCGACGAGGTGAAGCTGGATACCACAGACAGTGTCATGGTGGCGCCGCCAAGCCCGGCCATAAAGCCGCTTAGTATGCAGCACACATAGCGCACGGCGTACACATTCACACCCAGGGTGTCGGCGGCGGCGGGCTGCTCGCCACAGGCCAAAATGCGCAGGCCCCAGCGGGTTTTGTACAGCACAAACCATGTGAGCGCCGCCAGCAGAATGGCAATGACAACCGTTATGTTGATGTTGAGCAGGCTTTGGCTTTCAATGCCGAAGAAATCCAAAATATTGGGCATTTTGTTGGGCACCGGGGGGCTCTGCGCACCGCCCTCGAACTGCAAGCGGCAGAAGAACAGCGCAAGGCCCGGGCCGATGAAGTTGATGGCAACGCCGGAAATGATTTGGTTGCCCCGCAGGTTAATGGCGGCAAAGGCGTGCAGCAGCGCCAGAATGGCGCCACCCAGGCCACCGGCCAAAAAGCCCAGCCAGGGGTTGGCGGTGGCAAAACCAATGGACGTGCCGCAGAAGGAGCCAAAGGCCATCATGCCTTCCAGGCCGATGTTATCCACCCCGGCGCGCTGGGTGATAACGCCGCCCAGCGCGGTGAACAACAGGGGAGAGGAATACATCAGTGTGATGCTAATGGCAAGGATAATGGTATCACTCATGGATTTTCCCCTTTCGCTTCAGGGACTCCGCCAGCATGGGATAGATGCTGGCAATGGCAATGCAAAAGACAATGATGCCGATGATGATGTTGATGATTTCGCGCGGGGCGCCCACCTCGCTTTGCATGGAGCCGCTGCCGTATTTAAGCCCCGCGAACAGCAATGCCGCTAAAATGCAGCCCAAGGGGTTAGAGCCTGCCAGCAGTGAAACAGACAGCCCGTCCCAGCCGTAGCCCTCGTGCGTGGGCAAAACACTGAGGCGGAAACTGTTTGAACCCAAAATTTGCAGCGCGCCGCCAATGGCCGCAAGCGCCCCGGCCAAAAACATGGCCTGCACCATGTTAGAGCCTACATTGATGCCTGCAAAACGCGAAGCGTCGTTGTTAAAGCCCACGGCTCGCATTTCGTAGCCCTTGGTGGTGTGGCGTAAAAAGAACCACACAGCAACCGCCATTACAACCGAAATTAATATGCCCCAGTGCAAATCGGTGCGCAAAATCTCACCTAAAATGGGATGCTCCCCGGCCCAGGCCCGGCCCTCGTCCGAGAGCTTCCACGTGCCTAAAATGCTGATGCGGGCGTTTTCCAGTATTTCGTGGGTGGCCTGGCTGCCCTCTTTTTTCACGCCCGGCAGGGTGAGGATGTAGTTGTTCAGGTAGAGGGCAATCCAGTTGAGCATGATGGTGGAAATAACTTCGTGGATACCGAAACGGGTTTTGAGGAAACCTGCAAGGGCCCCCCACAGCCCGCCCAGCAGCACCGCAGCCAAAATGATGAAGATGGGGAAAATAACGGGCGGCAGCGAAACATAATACCCCAAAATGGCCGCCGCCATGGTGCCAATGATGTACTGGCCCTCGGCGCCGATGTTGAACAGCCCTGTTTTGGCGGCAAAGGCCACGCCAAGGGCCGTCATAATAAGGGGTGTTGCGTTTACCACCACCTGCGCCATGTACTTGGGGCTGGAAAAGATGCCGCGGAACATGGCGCCGTAGGCTTCGCCGGGGTTAAAGCCGGCAACCAGCAAAATCACCGTGCCAAGCAAAAAGCCCACCAGCACCGAAATAAGCGTGCCGGTAAGGGGCCTTTTCATAACTTTGGCAAGTATATTCACCGCTGTTCCCCCCCTCCGGCCATCAACAGGCCCACTTCATTTTCACCGGTTTCAGCGGGTAGCAAATCGCCCACAATCTTGCCGTCGTAAATAACATTGATACGGTCGGACAAGTCAAGTATCTCGTCCAGTTCAAAAGAAACCAGCAAAATGGCCTTGCCCTTGTCGCGCTGCTCCACCAGCGCCTTGTGCACAAATTCGATGGCTCCCACGTCCAGCCCGCGGGTGGGCTGCACGGCAATCAGCAATTCGGGGTCGTTGTACACCTCGCGCGCAACAATCACCTTTTGCTGGTTGCCGCCGGAAAGGCTGCGCGCCGGAATGGTTTCGCAATTGTCGGGCCGCACGTCGAAGCGTTTAATCATCTCGGTGGCGTGGCGGCGAATAGCCGGCCAGTTCAATATGCCGCGTTTGCTGAATTCTTCCGATTTATAGCTGTCCAGCACCAGGTTTTCCTGCACAGTAAAATCCATCACAAGGCCCTGCTTCTGGCGGTCCTCCGGGATGGCGGAAACGCAGCAGGCCCGCACGGCGTGCGGGTTTGTGTTTTGCACCTGCTTGCCCCCCACCGAGATGGTTCCCCCCTCGGTGCGCACAAGGCCGCACATGGCATCCACCAGTTCGGTTTGGCCATTGCCGTCAATACCGGCAATGCCCAAAATCTCTCCCTTATGCAGTGTCAGGCTCAAGTCCTTTACTTTTTCAATGCCCCGCGCGTCCTTCACCCGCAAGCCCTGAATGGTAAAGGTTATTTCGCCGGGGGTGGCGGGTTTTTTCTCCACATGCAGGCTCACCTGGCGGCCCACCATCATGTTGGCCAGTTCCTCGGTGGTGGTGTCGGCCACCGTCACCGTGTCGATATACTTGCCCCGCCGGATGATGGTGCAATAGTCGGAAGACTGCTTAATTTCCTTTAGCTTATGCGTGATGATGATGATGGTTTTATTGTCTGCCACCAACTGTCGCATGGTGTGGATGAGCTCCGTAATTTCCTGTGGCGTTAAAACTGCCGTGGGTTCGTCTAGAATCAATATCTCCGCGCCGCGGTACAGCGCCTTTAAAATTTCCACGCGCTGCTGCGCGGCCACGGAAATATCCTGAATTTTTATGTCAGGGTCCACCGCAAGGCCGTACTTTTTGCCCAAATCCAGGATTTTTTCGCGCACCTGCTTAATGTCCAGCACACCCAGGGCTTTGGTGCTCTCGCTGCCCAGCATGATGTTTTGAGCCACGGTAAAATTTTCCACCAACATAAAGTGCTGGTGCACCATGCCCACGCCGCTGGCTATGGCCACCCGGGGGTTTTTCATCTCCACCGGCCGGCCATTCAAAAAAATCTCGCCCGCCTCGGGGCGGTACAGGCCGTACAGAACGTTCATCAGGGTGGATTTACCCGCGCCGTTTTCGCCCAAAAGGGCGTGGATGGTTCCTTTTTGGATATTGAGGTTCACATCATCCAGTGCGCAAAAGCTGCCAAAATATTTGGAGATACCCTTCATGCTAACGGCATAGCTGCCGTTTGTGTCATCCAACCTTCACACCTCCTTTGTTATGGAGCGGGACGAATAGCACCGGAAAGCGGGAGAGAGCCTTTCCGCAGCCATTCCTCCCCGGGTGTGTACTGCTACCCACCCAAAAAAGCAGGAGGGAACCGCGCAAAAACACCACGTGCGGTTCCCTCCCGTTTTTTACTTCATACTAAAATTCATTTAGAATAATAGTATCACAATTGGGCTACAGACTACAAGGTGCCAAGGAAAGCTTCCAAGCCGGCTGCATCGAAGGGTACTTCAATTTCGCCGCTGCCAATTTTAGCTTCCACGTCGGCCACTTTGCCCAGAATTTCGTCGCCCAGCAAATTGCCGGTGGTGGCAATGCCCGCGCCGCCTTCCTGCAGGCCCATGTACAGGGTTTGGCCGCCCAGGTCTTCACCGGCCTGCACGCGCTTGCTCACTTCATACACGGCGGCGCCCACGTTCTTCAGGCCGCTGCAAATTACGTTGTTGGGGCCAAGGTGGTTTTGGTCAAGGTCAACACCAATAACCCACTTGTCCATCTCCACGGCAGCCTCGATGATGCCGTTGCCGGTTGCGCCCGCAACCTGGTACACAATGTCAGCACCGCCGGTGTACATGGCCTGCGCCATGGCTTTGCCCTTGGCGGGGTCGTCAAAAGCTTCGGCCACTTGATAATCAATGGTAATTTCCTTGCCCTGCTCGGCTGCGCCATAGGCAATGCCCGCGCGGTAGCCGTTTGTGAAGCGATCCATCGTGGGGCTCTCCATGCCCAGGATGATGCCCACATGGTTGGTTTCGGTTTTGTACGAGGCGGCGTAGCCCACCAAGAAGGAACTCTGCTCGGCCATGAACATTACGCCGATGATGTTATCGTGCTCGCCCGGCTCAAAAGCGTCGTCCACAAGGGCAAACAGCTGGTCGGGGTTGGCGGCGGCGGTTTCGCCAATCGCGGTTTTCATCAAAAAGCCAATGCCCCAAACAATGTCGGCGCCTTCGTCGGCCTTACGCTCCAGGTTGGGGGCGTAGTCGGCGTCGCGCTCACTCTCCAAAAAGCTAACGGTGGCGCCTTCGGCCTGCAGTTGCTCCATGCCGCTCCAGGCGCTTTGGTTAAAGCTTTCGTCGTTGATGCCGCCCACGTCGGTAACCATGGCGGCGCTGAAGGGGGCAGCGGTACTTTCGGCCGGGGCGGCAGTGCTTTCCGCGGGGGCAGCGGTGCTTTCGGCCGGGGCGGGGGCGGTGCTTTCGGCCGGGGCCGCCGAGGACGCGGCGCCGCCGCAGGCGGCAAGCAGGGCCACGGCCATCAAAGTTGCCAGGATGATGTGCAGCTTGTTCTTTTTCATTCTAAAACTCCTTTTTTGTGCGGGAAGGCCCCGCGTTTTGTGAACCCGGGTAGGTTCATTATTGACACGCGGGGGTATCCCGCGGGACAAACAGTTGTCAGAGCGTGCTTACAGCAAGCTTTCCGGCCCGAAGGAGTGCGGCAAAAGGGCTTCAAGGGTGGAGTCCAGCACATCCTCGCGGGTGCGCGCCACATACACCTTCATGCCGGGGGCGGCAAACTCCCGCAAAAACTGGCGGCAGATGCCGCAAGGGTAGGCAAAGCCGGCCTCGCCGGGGGCGGCATCCTTGGGGAAACCCACCACGGCAATGGCGGAAAAAAGGCGCTCGCCCTCGCTTACGGCTTTTACGGCGGCGGTGCGCTCGGCGCAAATGCCCGCTCCATAGGAGGCATTCTCCACGTTGCAGCCCAGGTATGCCTTGCCGGATTCGCACAGCAAGGCCGCCCCCACCATAAAGCCGGAATAGGGCGCGTAGGCACTTTCCTGTGCTTGAAAGGCTAAATCGACCAATTGCTCTTTTGTCACGCATAACCTCCGGGGTGATATCGGTAAGATTTAAACATACAAAAGGCACCTTCCCCAAACTGTAAAGTACAAGGTTTGCCCGGCGCCTTTGGCAGAATATTTCCTATACCAGATAGTACCGTTTTCGGGCGGCGAAGTAAACAGGTTTTCTTGATTTGTGATAATTTTTAACTTTTTCGGCGGAACCCGACGTGGGGCCAAGCCCGTAAAAAACGTTGTTTGATGTTCGATATTATGTAAAATAATATGGAAAACCTGGCAATGCACCAGACAATTCGCACAAAAAAACCAGCCCAAAATATGCGATATTACAAAACAGAAAAAAACATGCCATGTGACCTTTTTTTCGTCCGGGCAGAGGGGTATACTATATGTTATAGTACTGATTTCAATGGGATAAGCCGGTATACGGGAGGCGCCATGACCTATTCCGAGTTTTTGGACAAGGAGCCGGAGCCCCTGCGCAAAAAGCTGCGTGTGCTGCTGGGCGGCTATCCCAACACTGCCGCCGTAGCACTGCATCCGGTGAAAGCGGGGGAGACCATGCTGCGTTTGGGCGACCGACGCTCCGATATCGCGGTTTTGCTCTCTGGGCGGGCGTCGGTTGTGTCGCAGCATGCGGGCTACACCACCTACGCTTTTGACGAATTTGTACCCGTGTGTATGTTTGGCGAGCAGGAGGCTCTTTCGGGCAGGGCGTATATTGTGGCCGATGTGCGCGCCAAAACAAACTGCCGTTTTTTGCTGCTGCGCGAGGCCGATTACCTGCGCTGGATACAAAGCGATGCTGCCGTTATGCAGCGCCGGGTGCGTAGCGTGGTGGGCACACTGATGAACCAGATGTCCCGCCAGCGCGGCGCGCTGTTTTTAAGCAGCCACCAGCGCATACAGCGGTTTTTGGCGGCGTATTGGGAAAACCACCCCAGGGCCGTTGTGGGCGGGGTGCTGGCGGTGCGGCAAACCCGCCCGGCCATTGCCGAGGAAACCGGCTTCTCGCTGCGCACCGTGGGCCGCGTTGTTCAGCACATGCAGGCAGGGGGCGAGATATCTCTGCTCAAGGGCAAAATCACCCTTACGGAAGCCCAATATAAGGCCCTGAAGGCCCAAATCTCGCCATAGATGGTTTGAAAACACACGCAACATCCGATATCTGCCGCAAGCGCCTATAAGCCAGGAGGTTTACCATGTTTGACAGGGAAAGCACATATAGCATTGTAACCAGCCGTAAGCTTACCCACGAGCAAAAGGTGATGAACCTTGCCCGGGCGGCGGAAAGCGGCCTGGACATACTGGACATTCCACCCAGCACAAAGCATTTTTTTGAGACCGGCGCCATAAACGACCTTTTCGAGGGGCACGCCCCTTACCGCCCCCGCTACACCATGCCGGACTATGCCAATTTTGTGCAAAACGGCAGCGCTTTCTTAAACCTTGCCCCCCCACGTGATTTGGACGAGTTGCTGAACAATCTTATAATTTTATACCGCCATGTGCCGTCCATTACCAATTTCCCGGTGTTTTTGGGCAGCCTGGATAAATTGATTGACCCGTTTTTGGCGGGCTATACCGACGACGAAGTATGCAAAAAGCTGCGTTTGTTCCTTATTTATCTTGACCGCACCATCACCGATTCCTTCTGCCACGCCAACCTGGGCCCCGAGGAAACCCGCGCGGGCCGCCTGCTTTTGGATGTGGAGGCCGAGCTGCAAAACACTGTGCCCAACCTCACCATTAAGTATGACCCCGCCGTTACCCCCGACGCCTTTATGGAAAAGGCGATTCAAACGGCGTTGGCCTGCTCTAACCCTGCCATTTGCAACGACGCTGCCAACCGGGACATTTACCCCGGCGGTTACGGCATTTCCAGCTGCTATAACATCCTGCCTATCGGCGGCGGGGCCTACACGCTTACCCGCGTTACCCTTACAAAGCTGGCGCTGGAAGCCGAAAGCGTGGCGCATTTTGTGGACAGCCTGCTGCCTGAGTGCCTGGATTTGATAGGGGACTACATCAACCAGCGCATCCGTTTCTTTGTGGAAAAATCTGGTTTTTTCGAGTCCAGCTTCCTTGTGAAAGAGGGCCTTTTGCACAAGGACCGCTTTGTGGGCATGTTTGGCGTAACCGGCATGGCCGAGTGCGTCAACCACCTGTTGCGGGATGAAGGCATG
>QMCE01001371.1_pt1 | contig 13318 bp, 8 predicted proteins | sample 1821851 | NCBI WGS metagenome assembly QMCE01 (sample SAMN09453174, study PRJNA476694) | Termite gut metagenome, whole genome shotgun sequencing project. | isolation source: worker | host: Odontotermes sp. | place: South Africa:Pretoria | collected 2016-01-28 | reverse complement strand
ACGCCTGCGCGGCGGTTGTCGCGGCGCGGGCGGACTGCCCGGCGTGGCTGCCCGGCGGGGAGACGGGAAAGGAACGGGAGGTTGCGGTTTCGCTCCGGGAGGTTCTGCCCGCCTTTCCCGCCCGCGACGGGGAGGGGGCGGCGGCGGCGGCGAAAAAGGCATTTGCCCGGACGGGCGGCAGCAGGTTTGTTCTGCGGGGGTGGGAGTTTGCGAATCCCGGCGGCGTTTTCGTCAGGCCCGGCGACTGGAACGCCCTGCGGCGCGAACTGCTTGCGCGGCTGGAAGACGCGTACGCGAAGGCGCGGGAGAGCGCGCTCGCCGGCGTCCGCGCGGCATGCGCGGCAGACGGCGATTCTGCGGAGAGCGCGTTCACGGAGAGCGTTTCCGGCAGGGACGCTTTTCCGGGAGATGCGCCTGTCTGGAGTCTGGTGGTTGGCGATGCGGGCGCGCTGGAAGGGTTCGGGGCGGCGGATCGGGACGCACTGGAGGAGATCGTGCTGCCGCATACCGCGCCGGCGGACGAACTCGCCCGCCTCACGGACGCCTTCGGCGAAGAGCGGATACGGCTTTTCCTGCCCCTCGTCGCCCGCGCGGAGGAGGCGGAGGCCGCCGCCGTCCGGGCGCGGAAGCTGGCGGCGGCGGGGTGGCGCAGATGGCTTGTCCCCGGGCTGGGACAGCGCGCGTGGCTGGACGGCGTCGCCGGGCTTGACCTCTGCGCGGACTGGAGCCTGTACGCGCTGAACCGCCAGGCTGTGAAGCATCTGGCGAACCTTGGCTTTTCCGCGTTTTCGTTTTCGCCGGAGGACGACGGGGAGAATATTTCCCGCCTGCTGCGCGCATGTTCGGGAAAAAACCGGGGAAAAGGCTGGCTGACCGTGTACGGGGATGTGCCGCTCTTTCTCTCCGCCGCCTGCGCGCACAGCCATTTGGGACTGTGCAACCGCCTGTCCTGCGCACCCTTCGGAGGAGTGCCGCCACATGGCATAGACATGGAGATGGAGAAAAGCGGCAGCGTCTCCGTCCTTCCCCTCTCCTGCGGGAGTCTTGTTCTGGGGCGGCGGGCGTTTTCGCTCCTGTCCCGCGTCGGGGCGCTGGGCGCGCGGTATTTGCGGGCGGATCTGCGGTGGCGGGCGCGTTCCCCGGAGGAGGTGCTGCGCGTCTGGCGGGCTGTCCGGGAGGGCGCGCCTCCCCCCGGCATGGAGACGACGGAGGGGAATTTTTCCCGCCTGCTTCAATAACGATGTAATCAGGCGCAGCGTCTGTTTCGGCAGGGTCTTGCATTATCCGCAAAAAATACGCACAATGGAGAAGGGGGACATCCGGATCCGCGCCCGCGGGGAAATTTGCCGAAGGTTTTTCTTTCCCTCCACAGTATTTTTCATATAATTTGCGCTGTGTGTTTCTGAGACGAGAAAGTGTTATGGAGCAAAGATTATGCCGGACACCTCCGCACCAGACATGAGCGGCATCGATCCTGCACTGTTGCAAGACTTTATTTCCGAAAGCCAGGAAATTCTTGACGGTCTCGATCCCCTTTTCGTCGAGCTCGAAAGCAATCCCGACGACATGTCGATTGTCGACGGCATCTTCCGCCCTGTCCACTCGGTGAAGGGCAACTCCGGCTTTTTCAACCTCACAAACATCAAAAATTTCGCCCACATCATGGAAAACATCCTCGGCGAAATTCGCGCGCGGAAACGCACCGCCACCCCCCCCCTCATTGACCTTCTTCTCAAGGGCGTCGACTTTCTCCGCGGCATGATCCACCGCCTCGCCCAGGGCGACTACTCCGGCCGCTTCACCCCGGAGGAGGAAGCCCACCTCGCCCGCCTCAACGAAGCCTCCTCCGCCAGCGGCGGCGGCGACGGCGCAGACACCCCCGAGGCGGCGGCGACGAAAGTGCTTGAAACGCTTGAGGCAATCAAAAGCGGCGACACCGGCGCGCACACCGCCGAAGCGCTCGAAGCCGCCGTCCGCAGCCTTATCTCCCTCACGCTCCCGGACTTTTTCAGCGCCATGGAGGAAAGCGGCCCCGTCTCCGTCGGCTACTCCTTCGCGGGCGAGGAAGTCACGGGCTACGTGAACACCATCGAGCATTTCATCAAGAATCTGGAGCAGAACGACAAGGAGGAGGCGTTCTGCGAAGCCTTCATCACCGCGCTCCAGACGATAGAGGACATTGCGGCGAAGCACGAGGACAAGAACGAGGTCGTCGGCCTGGTCGAACAGATCAAGGACGACTTCCTTACCATACACGAGTCCAAAATCGGCTTCGACGAACTCATGACCAGCCTCATTCAGGAGCGCTTCGACGCCATTCTCAAGCATATCGACAGGGTCGAAATCGGCGGCGAAGGCGACTTCCTCCTGAACGGCGAGAACGTCACCGACGTCGTCGTCCAGATGCAGCAGTTCGTCGTGAACATCCAGGTGCTGGAGCAGGACAGGGAGCCGTCGGACAAATTCGTCGCGAACATCATGATGATCAAGGACATGGCCGGCGAAAACGCGGAACTCCTCCACGCGCTGGAACAGATCCAGGACGACTTCGTCACCATCCACGAATCCGGCATCGGCTTCGACGATCTCATGCAAAGCCTGATAGCCGAACGCCTCACCACCGTCATGAGCCACCTGGAGCGCGGCGCGGAAGGCATAGTCACCTACAAGCTGGGCGACATGGACGTGACGGATCTGCACAAGAAGCTTCAGGGCGTCGCCAACGCCCCCGCGAAGCTGGAGGACGAGAAGTTCCGCGGCGCCTTCGCGCACGCCCTGCAAACCCTGGGCGAAACCGCGGAGACGGCGGGCAGGCCCGAACTCGGCCCCGAGGCGGCGGGTCTCATCGTCGACATCGAAAGCATCGCCGGCGCGGGCGTGGGCATCGACGCGCACATGGAGCAGATGATCCGCGACCGCATCGCGAAGCTCACCTCCGCGATGGAGAAAATCGTCACCGAGCCGAAGGCGCAGCCCGAGGCGGCGGAGACGGGAACCAACCACCCCGCCGCGGACAGCGTCGTCATGCAGCCTGTCAAGGAAGGCGGCGGCGGAGGCGGGGGCGGCGGGGGCGGCGGCAAGGAACTCTCCGGCAAGACCCTCCGCGTCGCGGAGGAGAAGGTCGACCACTTCATGAGCTTTGTCGGCGAACTCATCATCACCGGCGAAGTCTTCGCGTACATTCAGAAGAAGCTGGAACAGTACCCCGAGGTGCGGCAGGTGGCGCAGGAATTCAAGAACGCGAACCTCTCCTTCGGCGAACTGTCCTCGAACCTGCAAAAAAGCCTGATGGAAGTGCGCCGCGTGCCGCTGAAGTCGGTTCTGCAGAAGCTGCACCGCATCATCCGCGACACCTCCGCCGAACTCGGCAAGAAAATCGACTTTGAAATCATCGGCGAGGACGTGCAGATCGACAAGTCCCTTCTCGAAGGCCTCGAAAGCCCCCTCGTCCACATGGTGCGGAACTCCGTCGACCACGGCGTGGAGCATCCCGAGGATCGCGTCGCCGCCGGGAAGACGGAGACGGGGCACGTCTGGATCACCGCCTCCGCGACGGAGGAGCAGTTCACCCTCTCCATCAAGGACGACGGCAAGGGGCTGGACGTCGAGGCGATCAAGACGAAGGCTGTCAGCCGCGGCCTCATGACCGAGGACGCTGCGCGGAACATGCCGGACAAGGAGGCGTTCCGCCTCATCTTCAACGCCGGCCTGTCCACGGCGAAGGTCGTGACCGACGTCTCCGGGCGCGGCGTCGGCATGGACGTCGTCCTGTCCAACATCACGAAGATGAACGGCAACATCAACATCGACTCCGTCAAGGGCGAGGGATCCGTCTTCACCATCCTCCTCCCGATGACGGTGACGCTGACCGTCATCGACGGCCTGGTCGCGCGCATCGGCGATCAGCACTACATCATCCCCCTCTCCGACGTGAGCGAGTCCGTGAAGCCGACGCAGGAGGCTGTGCACATCATCAAGGGGACGCAGGAGGTGCTCGACGTCCGCGGCGAGCTGCACCCGATTGTGCGTCTGAACCAGATTCTGGGCATCTACCACGAGAACGTCATCGACAACATCACGGAGGCGACGGCCGTGCTGGTGCAGGGGAAGGCGGGGAAGTCGGCCGCGTTCCTCGTGGACGAGCTTATCGGGCAGCAGTCCGTTGTCGTGAAGGATCTGGGCAAGGAATTCGCCAACATCCGCTGCCTCCAGGGCGGGTCGATTCTGGGCGACGGCCGGGTGGGGCTGGTGCTGAGCGTGCAGGGCGTGCTGGAGGACATAGGTCTGGCGCAGCCGGAGGCATAGGTTCGCGCCTTTGTGAGAGATATTTCTCCCATCGACTCCGAGACAGGCTTCCGCCTGTCTCTTTTCTGTTCAAAGGAAAAGCGCCATGAAGAGCATACTCTCGATTCAGTCGCATGTCGTCTTCGGCCACGCCGGCAACGCCGCCGCCGTTTTCCCCATGCGCCGCGTCGGCGTCGACGTCTGGCCCCTCAACGCCGTCCAGTTCTCCAACCACACCCAGTACCCCTCCGGCTGGAAGGGCGTCGTCTTCCCTCCGGAGCACCTGACGGCGATTGCCGACGGCATTGCCGCGACAGGCGCGCTGCCGCGCTGCGACGCCGTCCTCACCGGCTACATCGGTTCCGCCGAGCAGGGCGGCGCGGTCATGGACATTGTCGCGAAGGTGAAGGCGGCGAACCCGGCGGCGGTGTTTTTCTGCGACCCTGTCATGGGGCATCCGTCGAAGGGCTGCAAGGTCGCGCCCGGCGTCGCCGAGGTGCACCGCGACCTTTCTCTCCCGAGGGCGGACATGATGTCGCCGAACGTTCTCGAACTCGGCATGCTTGCCGGCGGGCGCGAGCTGGACACGGTGTCGGACTGCCTCGCCGCCGCGCGGGAACTGCTCGCGAAGGGTCCCCGGCTGATTCTCGTCAAGCACCTCAGCTACGCCGCCGAGAGCAAGGACACTTTTGAAATGCTCCTTGTGACGGCGAACGAAGCCTGGCATGTCGCGCGGCCGCTTATCGAGTTCGACCGCGAGCCTGTCGGCGTCGGCGACTTGACGAGCGGGCTGATGCTCGCGTCCCTTCTCAGGGGGCTTTCGCCCCGTGAGGCGTTCGAGTTCACCACCGCCGCCGTGTACGAGGTGATGCTGGAGACGAAGCGCGCGGGCACCTACGAGATGCAACTTGTGGCGGCGCAGGACAGGATGGCGAAGCCGGAGCACGCGTTTGCGGCGAAGGCACTATAGGCGGTAGATGTCTTTGCGATCGCCGATCTTTGCGACTTCCACCGTGATAATGGCGTCGTGGATGCGGTAAATGACCCTGTAGGCTCCGACGCGGACGCGGTATCGCGGGGCGCCCCGCCCGGAGTCTCGCATTTTGATGTATCCATGAGGACGGGGATCCGCGGCGAGCGCTTCAATACCCTCCCGGATTCGCTGCTGGGCGGAGGCGGGAAGGCGGCGGAGGTCTTTTTCCGCCCGTGGAGCGAAAACAACGATGTAGTTCATTTCCCTGCCTTCCCGCTTCCGGGGAGGCGTGCGAAAACCTGTTCCGCCGGCACGCAGGGATCTGGATCCAAATCGCGATCTTCCGCCACGGCCAAATCGACCGTATCCTCGTACCATTCCCCGAAGTCCGCAACCGGCATGGCGACGTATTCAATGTCGTCGATAGTGATGTAGCGGGCGGAACCGGGAAGCAATTCTTCGCGGATGCGCAGGCGGGCGGGCGGGCGGGAAGGCTTCCGCTCCTTGGTTTCGATTCGCGCCGGAGCATGCTTTTTGGCAATTGTCGTGGTCATGCGGTTTCTCCTTGCTCTGCATGGCATAATGGTATCTTTCGATTCTCCACGGGCAACAGCAAAATAGATATGCCGGATTGCTGCGCACATGATTCCTGTCCCCCACGCTACGCGGGCGTCGTTATCGAAGCGCCGCTCACCGCCGTTTTCCATTACGCCGTTCCCGAAGCGCTCCGCGCCGCGATCCGGCCGGGCGACAGGGCGACGGTTCCTTTCGGAAACCGCCGCGCGCGCGGCGTCGTCGTCGAGCTTGCGGACGAGCCGCCGATTGATCCGGAGCGCATCCGCGATCTGATCCGCATTTCCCCGCCCGAGGAGCGCATACCGGAAGACCTGCTCCGCCTCGCGAAGTGGGTGGCGGAATACTACAACAGCGGCTGGGGAACCGTGCTTGCGGCCGCCGTGCCGGCGGCGGTGAAGCAGGGGCGGCGGGAACGGATTGCAAAGCGGATTGTCCTCGCCGGCACGCCGAAAGAGGCGGCGGCGCAGGCGGTCGATATCGGAAAGCGCGCGCCGAAACAGGCGGAGGCGCTCCGGGCAATCGCACGATGGTTCGAAGCCCACCCCGGCGAAACCCTCTCCGCAGACAGCGACGCCGTCAGAGCCGCCGCCCCCGCGCCCGTCCTGCGGCAGCTTGCCGCGCGCGGCGCGATTGCGCTGGAAGACGGCGCAGCGAAAGCGCCGGAAGCCTTCCCCGAAAAGCCGAAAGACATCATCCTCTCCGCAGAGCAGGGGGCTGCCGTGGACGCCGTGTCCGAAGCGATCCGCGCGGGCGGTTTCCGCTCATTCCTGCTGCACGGCGTGACGGGTTCGGGAAAGACGGAGGTCTACATCCGCCTCATCGCCGAGGCGTTCGCGGCGGGGCGGGGGGCGCTTGTCCTGGTGCCCGAAATCAGCCTGACGCCGCAGACGGTGTCGCGCTTCCAGTCCCGCTTCGGCGACATCGCGGTGCTTCATTCCAACCTGGGCGAGGGCGAGCGCGCGCGGCATTGGCGCAACCTCTGCTCGGGGAACATCCGCCTCGCCGTCGGCGCGCGGTCCGCCGTCTTCGCCCCCGTCCAAAACCTCGGCCTCGTCATCGTGGACGAAGAGCACGAGAAAACCTACAAGCAGGACAACGACCCCCGCTACAACGCCCGCGACGTCGCCGTCATGCGCTCGCACCAGGCGGGCGCGGCCGTCGTCCTCGGATCCGCGACGCCCTCTCTCGAAAGCTGGCACAACGCGCACAGGGGCAAGCACACGCTCCTGTCCATGCCTTCGCGCCCCGGCGGCGCCGCCCCTCCGGCCGTCGAAGTGGTCGATCTCCGCGCGGAATGGGCGGACGTCAAAAAGCCCACCCTCTTCTCCCGCCGCCTGGAGCACTGCCTGGGCGAGGCATTGAAGCGCAGGGAGCAGGCCATTCTCTTCCTGAACCGCCGCGGCTTCCACACCATGGTGCGCTGCGCCGCCTGCGGCGGCGCGGTGGAATGCCCGGACTGCGACGTCGCGATGACCCACCACCGCGCGGCGCGCCTTCTCCGCTGCGGCTGCTGCGGGCACGAGCGCGGCCTGCCCGAGGTCTGCCCCTCCTGCGGCGCGGCGAACCTGCGCTTCACCGGCACGGGCACGGAGCGCGTGGAGGACGTGCTCGCCGGCCTTTTCCCGAAGGCGCGGCTGCTGCGGATGGACTCGGACAGCATGGCTGCCCGCGGCGCGCACCAGGCGGGCCTGGCCGCGTTCGCGCGGGGGGAGTACGATATTATTCTCGGCACGCAGATGGTGGCGAAGGGGCTGGATTTCCCGAACGTGACGCTTGTGGGCGTGCTGATGGCGGACGGGGCGCTGGGCATGTCGGACTTCCGCGCGGCGGAGCGGACGTTCCAGCTGATAACGCAGGTTGTCGGCCGCGCGGGGCGTGCGGGAAAGGCGGGGCGGGCGATAGTGCAGGCGTTCCAGCCGGAGCATCCGGCCGTGGCGTGCGCGGTCGCGCAGGACTACCGCGCCTTTGTCGCGGGGGAGATGCCGGACAGGCGGAAGCGGCGGTATCCCCCCTTCGGGCGGCTGACGCGCATCGTGTTTTCCGGCGAAAAGGAAGACGCTGTGCGGAGCGCCTCCGTCGCGGCTGGTCTGGCGATAAAGGCGACGACCGGGCCGGACTGCCGCATTCTGGGGCCTTCGCCCTGCGAGGTGGAGCGCCTGCAGGGCGTGTACCGGCGGCACATGCTCCTCTTCGCGCCGGACAGCCGCGTGCTGGGGGAGTGGCTGGCGGCGGCGGGGGTGAAACCGGGAACGGAGAAAGGGGTGCGGTACATTCTTGACACGGATCCGCTGTCCATGCTCTAATAAACTTTCTCTACATTTTCCTGTTTCTGTGCAGCATCCGTCCCGTGCGGTCTTTCCGAAGGAGAAACCATGGAGTACAAATCGCCCCTCCACAAAACCGTCATGACCACGCCCACCGAATTCTGGAACGACTCCTGCGCCATCTGCGAGCTGGAGCCGGCCATTGAAAACGGCGCCACCGGCGCGACCACCAACCCCGTCATCGTCGCCAACGTCCTCAAGAAGGAAATGCACCTCTGGAGCGACCGGATCAAACAGCTTATTCGGGAAATGCCCCTCGCGACCGAGGACGACATCGCCTGGAAGGTGAACGAGGAAATGGCCGTCAAGGGCGCGAAGCTCTTTGAAGACACCTTCAAGAAGACAAACGGCAAAAAAGGCCGCATCTCCATCCAGACGAACGCGAAATACTACCGCGACGCGGACGCGATGTGGAAGCAGGCCGTGCACTTCAACACCCTCGCGCCGAACATGCAGGTGAAGATGCCTGTCACCGCCGCCGGGGTGAAGGCTGTCGAGGAGTCGACATACCAGGGCGTGAGCGTGAACGCGACGGTAAGCTTCTCCGTCCCGCAGGTGCTGGCCGTCGCCGAGGCTGTCGAGCGCGGGCTGAAGCGCCGCGAGGCGGAAGGCAAGGACACCTCCACCATGTCCCCCGTCTGCACGATGATGGTCGGCCGGCTGGACGACTTCCTGAAGCGCGTCTGGGCGCGGGAGGGCGTCCCCTGCGATCCGGGCATCATCGAATGGGCGGGCGTCGCCTGCTTCAAGAACGCGTACCAGATTTACCAGAAGAAGGGCTACAGGACGCGCCTCCTTGCCGCCGCGTACCGGAACATTCTCCAGTGGTCGGAAGTGGTCGGCGGCGACGTCGTCCTCACGATCACGACGGAGTGGCAGAACATCATCAACAAGTCCGGCATCGATCCGACGCCGCGCATGGACATTCCCGTCGAGCCGAAGATTCTGGACGCGCTGAAAAAGAACTTCCCCGACTTCGTCAAGGCCTATGAGCCGGACGGCATGAAGCCGGAGGACTTCGTCAACTTCGGATCCACCACGCACACGCTCAGCCAGTTCCTGGGCGGCTACGCGGGGCTTCTCGAAACGATCCGGGGATTCATGATCGAGGTGAAATAAATCCTGCGGAACCGCTCTTTTCTCCGCGGCGAAAAAGTGTATACTGGGAAAACAGCCCTCGGGAACAGGGGGCTGTTTTTTTGTGTGTGGCTGTTTTTTGCCGCGAACCTCCATGCGGGAGAACACGAATGACTGAGAACATCGTCGCGGATTTCGCCTGCGACGTTTTCGGCGAACAGGCGATGCGGCGCCACCTTTCCCCCCGCGTCGCGGACGCCGTCGCCGCCACGGCCGCCCGCGCCGCCCCCATCCCCCCCGACATCGCCGACGAAGTCGCCAACGGCATGAAGCGCTGGGCGATGGACAAGGGCGCGACGCACTACACCCACTGGTTCCAGCCCCTCACCGGCGCGACGGCGGAGAAGCACGAAGCCTTCCTCATGCCGGATCCCGCGAAGCGGAACGGCGGCGTCATCGCGCAGTTCTCCGGCAAGGAACTCATACAGGGCGAGCCGGACGCCTCGTCCTTCCCCTCCGGCGGCGTCCGCTCCACCTTCGAGGCGCGCGGGTACACGGCCTGGGATCCGACGTCGCCGGCCTTCGTCGTGAACGCGCACAGCGGCACGGCCGTCCTCTGCATTCCCTGCTTCTTCTGCGGCTACCACGGCGAGGCGCTGGACGGGAAGACCCCGCTCCTCCGCTCGCAGGCGGCCCTGGCGAAGCAGCTTCTCCGCGTCGCGAAAATCTTCGAGATCGAGGGCAATGAGCGCCCCTACGCGACGCTCGGCCTGGAGCAGGAATACTTCCTCGTCGACAGCGCCCTCTTCGCGGCGCGGCCGGATCTCGTCATGACGGGGCGCACCCTCTTCGGCAACCGCCCGGCGCGGCACCAGCAGATGGAGGATCATTACTACGGCCGGATCAAGCCGCGCGTCCTCGCGTTCATGGCGGAGGTGGACAGGCGGCTCTGGCGTCTGGGCGTGCCGGCGAAAACGCGGCACAACGAGGTCAGCCCCGGGCAGTTCGAGCTTGCCCCCGTCTTCGAGGAGCAGAACCTTTCCGTCGACCACAACATGCTTGTCATGCACACCCTGCAGGACGCGGCGGGCGAGTTCGGCTTCGCCTGCCTCCTGCACGAAAAGCCCTTCGCCGGCGTCAACGGCAGCGGCAAGCACAACAACTGGTCCCTCGTCGGCACGGACGGGCAGAACTGGTTCGCGCCCGGGAAGACGCCGCACGACAACGCGAAATTCCTCTTCCTCCTCGTCGCCGTCATCACGGCCGTCGACACCCACGCCCCCCTCATCCGCTCCTGCGTCGCGACGGCGGGGAACGACCACCGCCTGGGCGCGAACGAAGCGCCGCCGGCCATCATGTCCATCTGCCTCGGCGAACAGCTTGACGAGATCATCGGCAGCATCGACGCCGGCCGCTCGCTCCGGAAGCGGAACGGCGACTCCGGCCGCCTCCTTGAAATCGGCGTGGACGCGCTGCCGGAAATCCCCCGGGACGTCTCCGACCGGAACCGCACCTCGCCCTTCGCCTTCACGGGGAACAAATTCGAATTCCGCGCCGTCGGCTCCTCGCAGAGCTGCGCGGACGCGAACACCGTCCTCAACACCGTGATGGCCGCCGCGCTGGACGGCATGTGCGGCGAAATGGAGCGCAGCCTCGCGGACAACCCGCCGCGCAAGAACGAGAACGGCCACTCCGACGAATTCCACAATGCCCTGAACGCCGTCCTCCGGAGCAGGGTGCGCGCGCACGGGCGCGTCGTCTTCTCCGGCAACGGCTACTCCCCGGAATGGCAGGAGGAGGCGGCGCGGCGCGGCCTGCCGAACCTGCGGACGACGCGGGAGGCGCTGCCGGCGATGGCGTCGCCGGAGGCGGTGGCGCTGTACACGCGCTACGGCGTGCTGTCGGAGCGGGAGGCCGCGTCGCGGCACGAAGTCTACCGCCACGCCTGGGAGACGACGGTGGCGATGGAGGGCGGGTGCGCGCTGGACATGGCGCGCCGCGGGATTGCCCCGGCGGCGCTGCGGTTCGAGGCGGAGCTTGCGGCGAGCGCGGAGCGCTCGCGGTCGATGGGGCGGGACGCCGCAGGGCGCGTCCGGAAATACGAACAGGCCGCCGACCTGATAGACAGGCTCTACGCCGCGATGGACGCGCTGGAGACGGCGCTCCGGACGGATCCCGGAGAGACGGTCGAGAAAATGGCCGTCCTCCGCGCGATTGTCGACAGGCTGGAGTCGATTGCCCCCGCGGACGGTTGGCCGTACCCGGGATACGCGGAGATGTTTTTCAACTCATGCCAGGAGAGGAATACAGCGTGTTCGGAGTTTTCGGCTGCCCCAACGCGGCGCACATAATCCACAGCGGTCTTTTCGCCCAGCAGCACCGCGGCCAGGAGGCTGCGGGCATCGCCACCTCCTGCGAGGGGAAAATCCGCTGCGTCAAGGCGCTCGGCCTTCTGAACCAGGCCGTGCCCGAGGAGAAGCTCGACATTCTCAAGGGCGACATGGGCATAGGCCATGTGCGCTATTCCACGGCGGCGAACCGGGGGCGCTCGCAGAACGCCCAGCCCATCATCGCCGATCTGATTGACGGGCGCTGGGCGGTCGCGCACAACGGCGCGGTCGTCAACGCCTACGAACTGCGGAACATGTACAAGGAGACGGGCGCCCTCTTCCAGACCGGCACGGACAGCGAGGTGCTGCTGCATCTTCTCGCCGACCCCGTCTACAGGGACGACCCGCGCCGCGTCGCGAAAGCCTGCGAGGCGATGAAGGGCGCGTACTCCTTCCTTCTCATGTCCGGCAGCCGGCTCTACGCGGTGCGCGATCCGCACGGGTTTTACCCGCTCGTGATCGGCCGCCTCGGGCGGGGCTGGGTGTTCGCGTCCGAGACCTGCGCGCTGGCGCAGGCGGGGGCGGTCTACGAGCGCGAGGTTGCGCCGGGGGAACTCGTGTGGGTGGACGAGAACGGCATGTCCTCGGAATACCTGGATCGCGAGGGCGCGGGCCTGTCGCACTGCGTGTTCGAGATGATCTACATGGCGCGCCCGGACAGCCGCGTCTTCGGCCACAACGTCCACCAGGTGCGCGTCGCCTACGGCGAGAGGCTCGCGAAGGAGCACCCTGTCGATGCGGACATCGTCGTCGCCGTGCCGGACAGCGGGAATTCCTCCGCCCTCGGCTACGCGCGGGCGAGCGGACTGCCCTTCGAAATGGGCTTCATCCGGAACCACTACATCGGCCGGACGTTCATCGCGCCCGGCACGGAGGACAGGGCGCAGCTTGTGGACAGGAAGCTCTCCGCCATGACGGAGACGGTGGGCGGCAGGCGCGTCGTCGTCGTCGACGACTCCATCGTGCGCGGGAACACGATGCAGCGCCGCGTCCGCGCGCTGCGGCAGGCGGGCGCGAGGGAGGTGCATCTGCGGATAGCCTGCCCGCCCGTGACGCACCCCTGCTACTACGGCGTCGACTTCCCGACGAAGAAGGAGCTTATCGCCGCCTCGATGGACGTGGAGGCAATCCGGAAATACATGGACGCGGACAGCCTGGGCTACCTGAGCATCGCCGGCCTGCTCTCGCCCTTCCCGCGCATGCGGGACTACTGCATTGCCTGCTTTGACGGCCATTACCCCATGGAAAAGGGCGAACTGCTGGCGGACGAGCCGCCGGAAAACCCGGACGAGGACGTGCACCTGCTGTGAACACACGCATAGCGAAAGAACTGAACCTGCCCGCGGACAAGGTGCTCGCCGTCCTCGACCTCCTCGACGGCGACGCGACCATTCCCTTCATCGCCCGCTACCGGAAGGAGGCGACGGGCGGGATGGACGAGACTGTCATCGCCGCCGTCCGCGACAGGCGGGAGGAGCTGACGAAGCTCCGCGACCGCCGGGAGGCGATTGTGAAATCGCTCGCGGAGCGCGGCCTTCTCACGCCCGAACTGGAGAAGGCTGTTGCGGACGCGGATTCGCTCGCGCGGCTGGAGGACGTGTACCTCCCCTACAGGCCGAAACGGCGCACGCGCGCGATGATCGCGCGGGAGCGCGGGCTGGAGCCGCTCGCAAAAACGCTTCTCGCGCAGGACA
>QMCE01001370.1_pt1 | contig 13319 bp, 9 predicted proteins | sample 1821851 | NCBI WGS metagenome assembly QMCE01 (sample SAMN09453174, study PRJNA476694) | Termite gut metagenome, whole genome shotgun sequencing project. | isolation source: worker | host: Odontotermes sp. | place: South Africa:Pretoria | collected 2016-01-28 | reverse complement strand
GCCAGGTCAATATTTTGCTGAATATAGGCGGACTGAGCCGTCAAATTCAAAGGCTCTCCCAAACGGGCCGCATCATTTTTATTCAATAACTTCTGCGTATCATCCGCCGCTAAACGAGCCGCATTCCTGTAATTCTCAATCGCATCCTCCATCCGGCCCTGCATTTCCTGAACCTTTGCCAGCTCCCGGTACACCCAAGAGGACTGATCGTTTTTCTTCCGTTTCAGCGAAAGAGTCAGCGCCCGTTTCAAATAATCTTCCGCCCGGGCATAATCCTTCTTATCGGCAAGCTCCTTTGCCAACTCAATATAGTCACCCGCAACAGTCTCATCCGAAGCGCTTTTTTCCAGGGATTCGGAAAGTTTTACGGCCTGCGTATGAATTGTACTGCCGGATGATGTCTTCTTCGCTTTCTTATCCGTTTGCGCATACACGGACGAAACCGTTACCAACAACAGCAACCATACAACATAGCGTATCGTCCGCCGGAAAACGGGAAGAAGACCCTTTTTACAGGAATATGTATGTATCGGTTGCATCTGCATATCACTTTTTTTTATCTGAATACAAAGTAAATACTTTTAATCGCATCTCCCAAACTGTTCACTTATTTAAAAGACCTTTTTATCAAGTGAAAACCGAAAGTCACCCATTTTGCCCGAAAAGTCAGTTTTTAACACTATACATTTGCCATGGAAAACAATTAAAAACATACAACTATGAAACAATTCAAATTAACCGGAGTATTGATGCTACTTTGTATCATCTTCAGCAATTGTAAAAATGCACATGCGGAAAACGCAACAACTAATTTTTCGAACGAGCCCGTTGTCAAAACCACGTCCAATGCCGGCAATAAAATTCAGGTTGCCATCCTATTAGACACATCCAGCAGTATGGACGGCCTGATCAATCAGGCAAAATCACGTTTGTGGAATATTGTAAATACACTGACCACCCTGCGCTTTAACGGTAAAGAACCGGAAATACAAATTGCATTATACGAGTACGGGAATGACGGCCTCAGCGCATCCGGCGGCTATGTGCGCCTCGTCGCACCGTTAACAACGGACCTGGATCTGATTTCGGAAAAACTTTTTGCCCTAAAAACAAACGGTGGGTTGGAATATTGCGGAACCGTTATCGACAAAGCGACGAAAGAACTGAAGTGGAGCACAAATGACAAAGACATCCACTTAGTCTACATTGCCGGAAACGAACCATTCACACAAGGAAATATCTCCTACAAAGAAGCGATCGGCGACGCTTTAAGGAAAAATATTACCGTAAATACAATCCATTGCGGTGACCGGGACGAAGGCATCAGCGGTATGTGGAAAGACGGAGCAGACAAAGGCAACGGAAAATTTTTCAATATCAATCACAATGCATACGTACGCTACATCGCCACGCCATACGACGACCGGATTGACGCATGCAACATTCGCTTAAATGCTACTTATGTAAGTTACGGGCGCATCGGAGAATCAAAGAAACAAAACCAGGCTGCCCAGGATGTAAACGCCGAGTCCATATCTTCTGCAAATAAAGCGGAACGCATCGTCAGTAAAACCAAAGCAGCCTACAAAAACGAATCGTGGGACCTGGTCGATCTGACGGAAGTGAATGAAGCAGCATTGAAAGACATCAGGCAATCCGAGTTGCCGAAAGAATTACAGGGTAAGTCCGAAACGGAAATCAAATCATACGTTGCGGAGAAGAAAGAAGAGCGCGTCGCCATTCAAAAAGAGATCGAATCGCTGGCCAAACAGCGACAGGCTTACATTGACGATGAGTTGAAAAAGTCGGGAGAAACATCCGGAGACGATCTCGGCAAAGCAATCAATCAATCCGTGCTGGATATCGCCGCAATGAAAGGATATAAGGCCCAATAAAATAGATGATTCGGATCACATTCGCTCCGGCATTTCAATTCCCAAAAGCGACATTCCCGAACAGATGACTTTCGCTACGTTTTCCGACAATACCAAACGTAAACACCTGACATTTTCATGCTCTTCACGCAAGATGGAATAATCATGATAAAACTGATTATACTCACGCACAAGCTCGTATACATAATTTGCAATACATGCAGGGCTATACGTTTCGCCGGCCTCTTTCACTATCGCCGGAAACTCCGTCAGTAAATGAATGATAGCTTCTTCTTTCTCCGTAACGGGAGTATTCAAGGGCAGATCTCCCGAAATACGGAGATTCTGCTCTTCCGCTTTACGCAAAACCGAACGGATACGGGCGTATGTATACTGAATAAAAGAGCCCGTATTCCCGTTAAAATCAATCGACTCTTTCGGATTAAAAGTCATATTTTTCCGCGGATCGACTTTCAGCATAAAATATTTCAATGAACCAAGCCCGATAATGCGCATAATATGATCGGCTTCCTCAGTGGTCAAACCATCCAACTTTCCAAGCTCTTTCGATATATCGCAAGCCGTAGCAATCATTTCGTCCATCAAATCATCGGCATCCACCACCGTCCCTTCGCGGCTTTTCATTTTACCCTCCGGCAGTTCGACCATTCCATAAGAAAAATGAACAAGCCCTTTTCCAAATTCGAACCCCAGTTTATCCAGCAGAATGGAAAGTACCTGAAAATGGTAATTCTGTTCATTCCCGACAACATAAATCATTTTATTGACCGGATAATCATCAAAACGCAATTTGGCCGTACCTATATCCTGTGTCATATATACGGAAGTCCCGTCCGAACGCAATAATAGTTTTTCATCCAATCCGTCCGCCGTAAGATCCGCCCACACCGAACCATCCTCACGCCGGTAAAAAACACCTTTCTTCAATCCTTCCAGCACGGTATCCCTGCCTTCAAGATAGGTTTCCGACTCATAATAAATCTTATCAAAATCAACACCCAGGCGTTTGTATGTTTCATCAAAACCGGCATAGACCCAACTGTTCATCCTGCTCCAAAGCGCTCTTATCTCATCATCTCCGGCCTCCCAGCGACGGAGCATTTCACGGGCCTCGGCCATCAATGTCGACGCCGCTTCAGCTTCGTTCTCACTCAGACCGCCTGATTGTAATTCTTTTAACTCCGCCTTATAATGCTTATCAAACAGGACATAAAAGTCTCCTACCAGGTGATCCCCTTTTTTTCCCGAAGACTCCGGCGTCACTCCTTCCCCCCATTTCTGCCATGCCAACATCGATTTGCAAATATGGATTCCGCGATCATTCACGATATTTGTTTTCACCACCTTATACCCGTTAGCCTTCATAATCTCCGACAAGCTATATCCGAGCAGGTTATTGCGGATATGCCCCAGATGAAGCGGCTTGTTCGTGTTGGGAGAAGAATATTCTATCATCACCAGCGGAGAGGCATCCGTCGCATTTTTATAACCGAAATGCGGACACGAACGGATTTCGCTCAACGATTCCAGCCAGCATGCCCCCCCTATCGTTATATTCAGAAAACCTTTTATAACATTAAAATCAGCAACCATCTCCGGTTTGCTTGCACGAAGGCATTCGCCAATATCCTGTGCGGTCAGCTCCGGTGATTTCCTCGACGCTTTCAAAAACGGAAACACAACGAGCGTCAGGTGCCCCGCGAATTCTTTTTTTGTTCGCTGCAACACAATTTGTTCCGCAGGAACATCCAGATTGTATAACTCTTTAACCGCGGCAGCAACCGCTACTGATAAATTTTGTTCGATCGTCATAACGCATGAAAATTTGCGCAAAGGTATGAAAATTGTTGTTTTTATTGATAATTCGGCCTATATTTGTGTACGATTACCGAATCCCGACATGTCTAAACAAACAAATAAAAAACATATATCCAACGATTTACAGAGAACGGTCATTGTGATAACAACAAATCCGGACAGGGGCAAGGTGCACCCCAAACCAGTAATATAATAAAAATGGAAACGAATAAACACATTATATACCAGACATTTCCCAGATTATTTGGCAACTACAATCATCGGCTTGTCAGAGAAGGCAGTATAGAAGAAAACGGATGCGGCAAATTCAATTCCTATACGGAAAAAGCATTGAAAGAGATCAGGGAACTGGGAATAACCCATATCTGGTACACCGGCATCATCGCCCATTCGACATGTACGGATTATACGGCGTATGCAATTCCAAAAGACCATCATGCCATCGTAAAAGGGAAAGCCGGCTCTCCGTACGCCATAAAAGATTATTATGATGTTGACCCCGACTTGGCGGAAAACATTTCCGACCGGATGAACGAATTTGAGGCGCTCGTCGAACGAACCCATGAGGCCGGCATGAAAGTCATTATCGACTTCGTTCCGAACCATGTCGCAAGGAGTTATCATTCCCGGATGAAGCCCCCGTATATTGATGATTTAGGTCAGCACGACCACACGGAACAGGCCTTTTCAAGTACCAATAATTTTTATTATATACCGGGGCAACGGTTGGAATTACATTTCGGAGCGCAGGAAGAAGATTTCGAATACAGTGAATTTCCGGCAAAAGTCACGGGAAACGATTGCTTCAGCGCCACACCCGGCAAAAACGACTGGTACGAAACCATCAAACTGAATTACGGCGTCAACTACCCGAACGGAAGATCCAAACATTTTTCGCCTGTACCCGATACATGGAACAAGATGCTGGACATACTTTTATTCTGGGTTGGAAAAGACATTGACGGATTCCGGTGTGATATGGCGGAAATGGTTCCGGTTGAATTCTGGAGTTGGGCCATACCAAGAGTAAAAAGCCGCAAAAATGTAACTTTTATAGCTGAGGTTTATAATCCGGCATTATACAATGATTATATATATACCGGCCACTTTGATTACCTGTATGACAAAGTAGGCATGTACGATACATTACGCGAAATTATATGCCACCGGGAGCCGACAACCGCTCTTTCCGCCCGTTGGCAAGCCATCGAAGCCATCAAGGAACACATGTTGTTTTTTCTTGAGAACCATGATGAACAACGCATTGCGTCCGATTATTTTGCCGGCCATGCACAGGCCGGAATCCCCGGACTGGCATATATAGCTATGCTTGACGTGAATCCGATTATGATCTATAACGGACAGGAACTGGGTGAAAAAGGCATGGACAACGAAGGGTTTAGCGGCACAGACGGCAGAACTTCCATTTTCGACTACTGGAGTATGCAAAGCATCCGGGCATGGGCAAACAACGGCCTGTTTGACGGCGGACAACTGGACAATGAGCAACGCTCGCTAAGAGAATCGTATAAAAAAATATTGAATCTGATCCGAAATGAAAAAGCGCTCTCGCTCGGGCATTTTTACGGACTGGCATACTGTAACAAAGACAATCCCTGTTTCCCTTCCGGACAAATGACGGCCCATCTCCGTAAATATGAAAACGAACTGATCATCGTATTTATTAACTTTGATGATAAAGCTCATAATTTCCGTATCAACCTGCCGAAAAATGCATTCGATGTATTAAACATCCCGGACAACACCGCATCAAAAGTGAAGGAACTGCTTTCCGGCGAAGAAACGATCTGTTCGCTCACATACACCTGTCCGTATCAGGACGCTATACCTGCACGCTCAACTAAAGTATTAAAATTCAGTTACTGACAAAACGGTTAATAATCCGTTAATAATTTTTCATTTCCGGTTTTTTTATGTTTTACAATATGTTTTGTACTTTTGCAGACAAATTTAAATAGCGTCTAATGAGTGCACATACTCCCTTCTTAGTCTTTTCGGGAACAAAAACCCGTTATCTGGCTGAAAAAATATGCTACAGCCTGGGATGCCCCTTGGGTAAAATGAATATTCAATGTTTTGCAGACGGCGAATTTTCCGTATCATACGAAGAATCCATTCGCGGCAGAGACGTATTTCTTGTACAGTCCACTTTTCCGAACTCCAACAACCTGATGGAACTACTCCTGATGATTGATGCCGCCAAACGCGCTTCCGCACATTCCATTATTGCAGTGATACCCTATTTCGGGTGGGCGCGTCAGGATCGCAAGGACAAACCCCGTGTATCCATCGGCGCCAAACTGATTGCGGACATATTAGGAGTTGCAGGCATAAACAGACTCATAACAATGGACTTGCACGCGGATCAGATTCAGGGATTTTTCAACGTTCCGGTAGATCATCTGTATGCATCCTCCGTCTTTCTTGAATATATTAAGTCGGAACTCCCCCTTAACAACCTGATCATGGCGACGCCGGACGTAGGAGGAACCAAGCGCGCAAGCAGTTATTCAAAATTCCTTGAAATACCGATGGTCATCTGTCACAAGACACGCCAACAGGCAAATGAAGTAGCCGATATGCGTATTATCGGAGATGTAACGGATAAAGACGTATTATTGGTAGACGATATTGTTGATACGGCCGGCACCATTACAAAAGCCGCTGATCTTATGATGGAAAACGGCGCCCGTTCGGTACGGGCGATGGTAAGCCATGCGGTCATGTCTGATCCGGCGACCATGCGTGTCGATCAATCCGCACTCAGGGAAATGATCTTTACGGACTCCATACCTTACACGAAAAAAAGTGAAAAGGTAACAGTACTGTCCGTAGCGGAAATGTTTGCCGAAGCGATCAGGCGTGTTTGCAATGGCGAATCCATCAGCGGCCTTTACACGATCAAATAAAGGGATATTCAAAAAATAACCCCGCTGCCAAAACACAGGCGGTGTTCTTTATCATAAACAACCGCAAACTGCCCGGGAGCAATTCCCTGCATCCTGCTATCACTTGAAATTGCATACAGATCACCTGTACGGCGAATATAACCGTGTGTAAACTCGGGAGTATGCCGCAATTTGAATGTAATTTCTTTCTCGTCGTCAAATACGCCCCAGGGATCTTCCGTAATAAAATGAAAACCCTGCAGGTGAATGTTTTTCCCATACTGCGTTTCGGGATCATAACCATTAGAAACATAAATAAGATTTTTCTTCACGTCTTTCCGGATGACAAACCACGGCCCCCCGCTCAATCCGAGACCTTTCCGCTGTCCGATCGTGTGAAACCAGTATCCGTTGTGCCGGCCCAGCACTTTCCCCGTTTCCAGTTCGATAATCTTACCGGGGCGCCGGCCCAGATACCGCTCTATAAAATCATTGTAATTGATTTTACCCAGAAAACAAATTCCCTGGCTATCTCTCCGCCTGGCGCTCGGCAATTTCTGTTCTTCGGCAATTGCACGCACCTCACTTTTCATCAGATGGCCTATGGGAAACATCAATTTAGCAATCTGAAGATTTGTTATCTGCCCCAGGAAATCCGTCTGGTCTTTCACCGGATCCCTGGCCGTAGATAGCCATACCTTTCCTCCGATATCCGTCGTAGTGGCATAATGCCCGGTTGCTATTTTATCGAAATCCCTGCCCCATTTATCCTCAAAACATCCGAATTTGATATAACGGTTGCACATCATATCCGGGTTAGGCGTCAGACCGCGCTTCACGGAATCAATCGTATAACTTACGACTTTTTCCCAATATTCTTCATGCAACGATACAATTTCCATCCGGCACCCATACTTTTTAGCAATGAACGTTGTCATCTCGATATCTTCTTCCGAGGGACAATCTATATATCCGTCCTTATCTTCCATTCCTATACGGATATAGAAAATAACCGGATCATAACCTGCTTCTTTCAACAAATGTACAACGACCGAACTATCTACGCCTCCGGACACCAATGCTGCTATTTCCATCCTCTCTCCTTCAAAATACAAACACAAAAGTAGGGAAAATAATCCGCAAGTCAGCCATGAAGCATTAAAAACCTGAACCCGGTTTTAGTTATTCCGGATTTTTCATTAATTTTGTACGTTTGTCTATCATAAATCTGTGTATGAAAAAGTTTATTTTATCAATCATGGCAATATCAATCTTAACGGCTTGTTCCAATAAGAACAATCCTCCCGGCGAAACCAATGAAACAACGACAGAAAAAATAAATTATACGGTCGATCGTTTTGCCGATATTGAAATACTGCGTTATGACGTCCCGGGATTCGAATCCCTCTCGCTACAACAGAAACAATTGTTATATCACCTTTCGGAAGCGGCGCTGATGGGGCGCGATATCCTGTTCGACCAGAACAACCGCTACAATCTGGCCATACGGCGCTCGCTCGAAACGATCTATCAGGAATACGAAGGAGACCGGGACGACGAACAGTTCAAAGCCTTTGAAACGTACCTGAAACGCGTATGGTTCTCGAACGGCATACACCATCACTATGCGGAAGATAAATTCGAACCGGGATTCACGAAAGAATTTTTCGCCGGATGCATCGCAAAGACAGCTCCTTCACACCTCCCTTTGCGTGAAGGACAATCCGTTGAACAATGGCTTACGGAAATAACGCCTGTCATTTTCGACCCCGCTTTTATGCCTAAGCGAACCGTTCAGAGCGGCGATGAAGACATTCTGCTGGCATCGGCAAATCATTACTACGAAGGAGGAGTCACCCAAAAAGAAGCGGAAATGTTTTATGCAAAAATGAAAGATCCGAACGATAAGACGCCTGTTTCTTACGGACTCAACAGCCGCCTCTCAAAAGAAAACGGACAACTGAAAGAAAAAGTCTGGAAAGTCGGAGGACTTTACACCGAAGCCATCGAAAATATTGTACGGGAACTTCAGCAAGCGGCGTCTTTTGCCGAAAACAATACGCAGAAAGCCGTCATCGAAAAACTGATCGAATATTACAATACGGGCGACCTGAAAACATTCGATGCTTATGCCATACTATGGGTAGAAGATGTCCATTCGGAAATTGATTTTATAAACGGATTTACCGAAACGTACGGCGATCCCCTCGGTATGAAAGCCAGTTGGGAAGCTACCGTCAACTTTATCAACAAAGAAGCTACCAAACGAACGAAGGTGATAAGCGACAACGCCCAATGGTTTGAAGATCATTCACCCACGGATCCGCGCTTCAAAAAGAAGGAAGTGAAAGGAGTTACAGCCAAAGTGATCACCGTAACCATGCTCGGAGGAGACTGCTATCCGGCCACTCCTATCGGCATCAACCTGCCTAACTCAAATTGGATCAGGGAACAATACGGCTCCAAATCCGTCACGATTGAAAATATTACGGAAGCATACGACAAGGCATCTCAGGGAAGCGGCTTCAGTGAAGAGTTTGCATGGAGCGAAACGGAACGCGAATCAATGAAAAAATACGGATTCACAACCGACAACCTGCATACCGACCTGCACGAATGCCTCGGACATGGTTCCGGTATCATACTGCCCGGAGTAGATCCCGACGGACTTGGCGCTTACAGCTCCACCCTCGAAGAAGCAAGGGCAGACCTTTTTGCTTTGTATTACCTGGCCGACAAAAAGCTGATCGAACTCGGATTATTAGACCATCCGGACGCATACAAAGCGGAATATTATAAATACATGATGAACGGCCTGATGACCCAACTGGTGCGGATACGGCCGGGAAAAGACATTGAAGAAGCCCACATGAGAAACCGCCAACTGATCGCCCGGTGGGCCTATGAAAAAGGCAAAAGCGACAACGTTGTTTCCTTCGAAAAACGGAATGAAAAAACATACGTTGTGATCAATGACTATGATAAATTACGGTCATTATTCGGAACCCTCTTAGCCGAAGTGCAACGGATAAAAAGCGAAGGAGATTTTGACGCATGCCGCCGGCTTGTCGAAGCGTACGGAATCAAAGTAGACCACACGCTGCACAACGAAATACTCAAAAGATATGAAAGCCTGCATCTCGCGCCATATAAGGGCTTCATTAATCCGGCCATGAAAGAAATAAAAAATGAAAACGGAGAAGTCACGGATATATTCCTTGACTATACGGAAGGATATGCAGCGCAAATGCTTCGCTACAGTAAAAAATATTCTTTTTTGCCGGCATACAATTAAGTTTTTAAAAAAAAATCATATCTTTGTTCATTGTTAAACGGGATTCTAATATAAAATGAACTATACATACAATAACGATGATATTTTGCGGAAATCGTTCTCCGAATACCTGAAAAGCAAGAAGCTCAGGCAAACGACGGAACGGGATGCGATCTTTGCAAAGATATGCCAAACAAACAATCTTTTTACGCCGGATACAATATGGAAGCAATTGGAAGATGATCATTTTCACGTGAGCCGCGCATCCATTTACAACACAATCGTATTATTACTCGATGCCAAAATTGTTGTACGCCACCAATTCTCATCTACAATTATACAATATGAACTAAAATGCATAGCCGAACAACATCATTATACGATATGTACATCATGCAACGTTGTCAGTGAAATTAAAAACGACAAAATAAACAACCATTTTTCAGGTTATAAAATATCGAAATTTGCTTCGGAATATTATACGCTGTATTTTTATGGCATTTGCTCTAAATGCAAATACAAGCAAATGCATAATATAATGAAAACCAAAGAAGAATAATAATAAAAAAACAAACATACAACACATGAAGAAAGTAGACGTTTTATTAGGATTACAATGGGGAGATGAAGGTAAAGGTAAGGTTGTTGATGTACTTACCCCCAAATACGATGTGGTAACACGTTTTCAGGGAGGCCCCAACGCCGGGCACACACTTGAGTTTGACGGAAAAAAACACATATTACGTTCCATACCCTCCGGCATATTCCAGGGTGGAAAAATAAATGTAATAGGCAACGGGGTCGTTCTCGATCCGATCCTGTTCAAAGAAGAAGCCGTAAATTTAGCTACACACGGGCATGATATCATGGATCAGCTTTATATTTCTAAAAAAGCACATCTCATTCTTCCGACACACCGCATACTTGATGCAGCCAACGAGTCGGCAAAAGGCACCGGCAAAATCGGCACTACCGGAAAAGGGATAGGACCCGCTTATACGGATAAGATAAGCAGGAACGGACTGCGCGTAGGCGACCTGCTCCACGATTTCGATAAAAAATATGCTGCCGCCAAACTGCGTCATGAGAATATGCTTCGCGCCATGAATTACGGCTATAATATCGCCGAACTTGAAAGAGAGTGGTTCAAGGCGCTCGAATACCTGAAAAAATTCAAACTGATTGACAGCGAACATGTCATCAACGAATTTCTGCACGACGGCAAATCCGTTCTGGCAGAAGGCGCGCAGGGAACCATGCTGGATATTGATTTCGGCTCTTATCCCTATGTTACGTCGTCCAGTACGATCTGTGCCGGATGCTGTTCCGGGCTTGGTATCGCTCCGCGTACGATAGGAGATGTTTACGGTATTTTCAAAGCTTACTGTACACGTGTGGGCGGCGGCCCCTTCCCGACGGAACTAACCGGCGAGACCGGCGAAAAAATCTGCGAACGCGGTCGTGAATACGGTTCCGTAACAGGCAGGAAACGCCGTTGCGGCTGGATAGACCTGGTTGCGTTGCGCTATGCCATTATGATCAACGGCGTAACCAAACTGATCATGATGAAAAGTGATGTATTGGACTCCTTTGATCAAATCAAAGCGTGCGTCGCTTACCGGATCAACGGCGAAGAGGTGACAAAATTTCCGTTTGAGGTTGCAGAAACAGAAGTTGAACCTGTCTATACGGAAATTGACGGTTGGAATACGGACATGACAAAAATGAAAAGCGAAAATGAATTTCCTGAAGAATTCAACGCATACCTGTCATTTCTGGAAGAAGAATTAGGCGTGCCCATCGTCATCGTATCCGTAGGCCCTGATCGTGCACAGACCATCATCAGGGAAGAAAACTAATTTGGCAGGCTTTTTGTTCCTGCGTTTGATAAGTATTAATTAAAAAACGGAAGATTATGTCATTGTATTGGATCATATTCGGCGGGATTGCCTTGTTAAGTTGGCTTGTTTCCGCCAACCTGCAGAACAAATTTAAAAAATATTCGCAAACGCCGCTCAATATAAGCGGGAAAGATGTTGCGGAGAAAATGTTGCGCGATAACGGTATATACGATGTGCAGGTAACATCTGTTGCGGGACATCTTACCGACCATTTCAACCCGGCTACCAAAACCGTCAACCTCAGCGAAGCCGTATATAACCAGTATAACGTGGCAGCGGCAGCAGTTGCGGCCCACGAATGCGGTCATGCAATACAGCACGCTACCGCTTATGCGCCTCTTAAAATGCGCTCGGCGCTTGTTCCGGTAGTCAGTTTTTCATCCAACATCGTCCAATGGGTACTGTTGGGAGGCATGTTATTGCTGAATGTATTTCCCCAACTTCTATTAGTGGGAATCCTACTCTTTTCATTGACAACATTATTCAGTTTTATCACGTTACCCGTTGAGATTGATGCCAGTAAACGCGCCGTCGCATGGTTAAGCAACGCAGGCATAACGAATAACCAGACTTACGGAATGGCTGCAGGCGCTCTCCGTTCCGCAGCATACACCTACGTGGTTGCGGCGCTCGGTTCATTAGCCGCATTATTATATTATGTCGCCATCTTTTTACGCAGGCGATGATCCGCAAATCACTAAAAGATAACAAAAAACCTATCGGCACCCGTTTCAGCGGGTGCTTTTTTAAATAATAAGAAATACACTTAAATGGCACAGAAACCTTCCATTCCAAAAGGAACAAGAGATTTTTCGTCCGTCGAAATGGCGAAACGCAACTATATCTTTGATACGATACGCGAAGTTTATAATCTTTACGGTTTCCAACCGATAGAAACGCCGGCGATGGAAAACCTGTCTACGCTGATGGGTAAATATGGAGAAGAAGGTGACAAATTGCTCTTTAAAATACTAAATTCCGGCGACTGCCTTACTAATATTACAGACGCCGAACTGCTGGAAAGAAATCCGGCAAAATTTGCAGGCAAAGCCTGCGAAAAAGGCCTCCGTTACGACCTGACGGTTCCTTTTGCCCGATTTGTCGTACAACACCGCAATGAGATATCCTTTCCGTTCAAACGATACCAGATTCAACCCGTATGGAGGGCCGACCGTCCGCAGAAAGGCCGATACCGCGAATTTTACCAGTGCGACGGAGACGTGGTAGGCTCCGACTCGCTGCTAAACGAAGTAGAGTTTATCCTGATCATGGACGAAGTATTCCGCCGTTTCGGGATACGCGTATGCATCAAAATGAACAACCGGAAAATCCTGTCGGGTATCGCGGAAATAATAGGCGAATCCGACAAGATTGTTGACATCACGGTTGCCATCGACAAACTTGACAAAATCGGTCTGGACAACGTCAATGCAGAATTACGCAACAAAGGCATCTCCGAACAGGCGATCGCACAGTTGCAGCCTATTATCGTAATGAAAGGCGGCAACCGTGAAAAACTTGC